>Ga0208199_1000834_pt1 | contig 11669 bp, 10 predicted proteins | sample Sb_taG_FD_187705 | JGI IMG/M metagenome (GOLD analysis project Ga0208199, IMG submission 187705) | Peat soil microbial communities from Weissenstadt, Germany - Sb_50d_1_NS metaG (SPAdes) (version 2) | ecosystem: Environmental > Terrestrial > Soil > Wetlands > Peat | place: Germany: Weissenstadt... | reverse complement strand
GAGCGCGGTCGTCGGTGCGCAGTGGCCGGCCCTACGGTGCAGAGGACTGGGTCGAGGTCATTTCCCATCGCCTCGGCATCGTCCGTGAGCCGCGCCGTCGTGGTCGTCCACCTCGCGAAAAGATGCTCTGACATCGCGCCAAGAAAGCTCGGGAAAGATGTACCGATGAAAGTCAAGTGCCGTCGATCGTGATGACGGCAAGCCGGCGGGTTCAGCTCGGGGCGCGGAGGGGACGGTCGGGCCACCGTTTGCGCGGCATGCTCATGGACGCCCGCTGACACCAGCAACGCTCGCTCGCGGCTGTGTTGGTAACAGTCTTACGAGTCTATATATACTATAATATAGAGGACATACTATGCTATAATAATGCTATTACGTTGTTACTTCGCCCCGTCGGTCGCAGTGGCCGCCGCGGGGGCGGACGTTTTGGCCGTCGCCGTTCGGGGAGAACTGGTTCCCTTTACGGGTTCCTCTTCTCTGTTCCGGGGAACCTGGAAGGTCTCGGCCAGGTCCAAGGCGGCCTCGTACAGCGGCAGGCGATGGATCGCAGCCCACAGATCCAGCACGTTCCCCTTGACCGCACACTCAGCGTGAAAGCACTGAAAGGCGTTCTTGCCCAGATGGACCGAGAAGGTTCGCTCTGGGGCCGTGGGCTGGCTGTGCACGGGGCAGGGACCACGGCGTTGCCGGCCGCGACCGCGCAGGGACGCGAAGTAGCCCAGATGCTGAAGCACCTGTTCCATGGTCACGTGTTCGCGCACGCATGCGAAGTCGACCTTGGGCCGAGGGGCAGCGCTTTGGGACGCTGGCTTGACGGCAGGAGATGCTGGCTCTAGCGTAGAGTCGGCCGTGGTGACCACTTCTTCCGCGGGCAAGTCCCGTTTGTGGCCCACGGCTTCCTCGTTGGCAGAGGGTGTGGTACCGGCGTCGGCAGAGGGGGGAGTCGTCGCTGACGGCTGGGTGTCACTGGAGCCCTCCCAGGGGAAGTGCTCTTTGTCGAAGGGGCGATCGGTTTTCCAGACGGCGTAGACGAGATGGAGGAGCTTGCGCATGCAGTGGCCAAAGGCGACGTCGCCGCGTTTGCCTTTGGCTCTGAGACGCCGGTAGAGGGCACGGATGGCCGGGTTGTGCTGAATGGCGGTGCGCGCGGCGTTCCAGAGGTAAAAGCGAACCAGGTCGTTACCCTTGGGTGACATGATCAGTGTGCCTGGGGGCAAGGGCTTGCCGTGCTTGTCGACGCCGGAGCTGCTTTCCTCGGGAAAGACGCCGAAATAGCTGACCAGGTGGTTGGGCGTGGCGAACCGATTGATGTCCACGATCTTGGCGACCAGGGCTGCGGCAGTGGCCTCGCCGATGCCGGTGATGGTGAGGACCTGGACATGCGGCGAGGCGGGTAAGTCAGCAAAGGCCTCCAGCAGCAACTGGTGAAGGTGTTGCTCGGCCTTCTGACAGAGCCGGAGTTGGTTCACGAGATCGCGAACGAGTGCCTCGGCCAGCTCGCCACGCAGCGACGCGACCGATTGCTTCGCGGCCTGATGCACCGCGTGGGCTTGCTCGACGGAGAGATAGGGGATCTTCTCGAGGGAGGCAATCTGGGCTTGGGCGATGCGTTCGGCAGTGGGATACTTGTCGAGCAACTTGAGCACCCAGCCAACGCTAATGTCCTCGGTCAGGGTTGCGAGTTCGGGGAAGACCCGGGCCAGGAGGTTGTGCAGTCGGTTGATGGCCTGAGTCGTCTGCTTGACCTTGGACTGCAGCCGTCCGGCGACTTCGCGCAACAGGATCATGGGCGTGGACGGGGCTGGGGTGGCGTTGGGTAGCTCGATGACGGCAAAACGGGCCATGGCCTGGCTCTCGGTGTCATCGGTGGTGCGCTTGGGGAAGTGGGCCTTCTGGTAATCCTTATTGCGCTTGGGCTCGCCGACGGAGATGGTCATGGGCAGTTTGAGGCCGCGAAGGAACAGTTCGAGGTTGACGGCGTACTGACCGGCAGCATCAATGCGCACGTGGAAATAAGCAGTAGGGTGTTGCTCATGTAATTGATTAAGCCGATCCTGCAGGGCCTGATAGCCGGCACGGTTCTCCATCACGGTCAGGGGCTTTGCGGCAGGCTTGCGATCGGGTCTGAGAAAGGAGACACGATGACCGTATCGTGCGGTGTCAATCCCGACACCGATTCGGTCGAGGGACGCGATGGTAGACACGGGAGACCTCCGGAGTGAAAAGACGGGGAGCGACCCAGGCGACATGCGTCGACGAGGTAGGCGTGAGTCTCCCCCGGAGGATCTCGGGCAAGGTGATCCTTGTGATAAGCGGTCCAGGCCGCATGATGTACCAAAGCCTTGCGCCCGAGCCGGAGGGAGCAATCTTTCCCAAGAGGTCAGTGCCTCAGGAGGATTACAGCACTCCTCACGACGCTGGCGCCAGTATGCCAAACTGGCTGGAAACAAACATACAAGGAGGATAGTTGGAAGCTTGAAACCTTTCAGATGGAACCCTGCGGGTAACCAATCCCGTCCGGTAGAGCCGGACCAGCAGCCGGAAGCGAGTCTTGCGTGGTGGGTGGGTGACCACCCCTGCGAAGCGTAGACAGCCAGATCAAACGCTGTGCGATTGAGCCCCGAAATCACGCATCGTGGTGAGCCCTCGTCGTGGTCAGTCGCGGGGGCCGCGCCAGGCAACTTACTCATGGTCCACTCAGCCTGCCTGGTCACACCGGGGTCGGAGGAGTATGGCGAATGATCACAAGGGTTCCTCCGGGAACTTGGGAGACCCTGTCGTTTCCATCGAGCCAGGCGGCTGGAGATACCGCCTACCAACTCCAGATTGATCCACGGCTCCGCGTCCGGGGCCGGGGGGGACGAACAACGGACGCAACGATGGTATCGCCAAGCGAAGGAAACGAAGCGCGGCGAAATGGGCGGCAGGGAGTCGCAGCGTCTCATAGTACCGTCGAAGCGGGGGAACCAAACCGAGGGACCCCGTCGAGGGAAGGAGGTGCCGTCTCATGAGCCGTTGAAGGGAAACATGCCAGGTACATTGAGACCTGAGTTCTGTTCACGTAACGACAACGGATCGCGCCGGTCGCGAATTCATGAGATGAGGAACCGGGTGCGCGTGATGTGCAAGCCCGGATCTGCGCCTCATAAAACCTCCTTTGTCACAATGCTTGATCCCCGATCCAGGTAGAATGGATATCGGGGATCAAGATCTCAAAACTGATAACCTTCTTCATGACGACGTTTGTTCCGCAGACTTGCTCGAACGCGAGTCTGCCATGAGTTTCCACAGTCGGCGTCGTTCCCGCCCATCGGCCCAGACGACCCACAGACCTCGCGGCGGGACCTGCCGCGAGCGAACCCAGTCGCGTATCGCCCAGATGCGCAGCTTGTCCACTGGCATTTGAAGCGCGCGGGCCAAGTCCGGCAACCACCACTCGTGGCGATCGAGTTGCCTGGTCCCGATCCTCCCATGGGTCAGCTCGCAACGCGACAAGAGCTTCCGCACCGACGTGCTCGTGTAGCCCTTCCGGGATCTTGGGGTGTGATACCCTTCCCCGTTGAGCTGCGCCGCGATTTGCTTGATCGTCCGGCCCTCTTGGCGCAGTTCGACGATCCGGTTGATCAACTGATCGTAATGGCCCAATGATTCGTAGCGCGCGACCGGGCGAACGATCTCGTGGCGGGTCATGACACCGCCCCGCCACGAGATCACCGCCTCGCCGCACTCGGTCTCAGCACGAACATGGACCTCGACACGCTGCACCACCAAGCGGATAATCTCCTTGCGGTCGGCCGCTGTCGTCTCGGACGCGTTCCAGAGTGTCGGGAGATCGCTGGACAGGGCCAGGATTCGAGCACGCTGGTCCTCGCTGAGGTGCGGTGGCTGTTCCTTCAAAAGGCGATCATATTCTTCCGCAAGATCGCGTTGATTCCGCATCGCTTGCTCCCAATGTCGCTCCAAGCTGCGCGCCACGAGACGATTCTCGGGCTCGACGGCCCGATACTGCCGTTCGGCACGTTCCGCCTCATAGGTGGCTCGCTCCAGGCGGTGCTTCCAGTGGCGGTGCAGGCGGTCGCGCTCCTTGTGCACGTCCTGGATCGCTTTCAGGCTGAGCTCCAAGGTGGCGGGCTCCAAAGCACGCAAGACCTGCTGGGCCACGAGATCGTCCACCGCCCCGGCTTCGAGACCGCAACACGTCGATCCCTCGTTCTTCCGCCGCATACACCCATAATAAGCGGTCGATTTGCTCCGATAGCTGGCGTACATGCGCCGGCCACAGGCCCCACAGACCAGCAGGCTCGTCAGCAGTGCTTTGCCGCTGCGGGGCACTCCGGGAGCACCGGTCCGTGGGCCGTTCTGGAGCAACCGCTGCTGGTTGGCTAGGTACCGTTCCCACGTGATATAGGCCGGCAGGCGATCCTGCTGGAGGACGATCCACTCCGACATCGGCATCTCCCGCATCTTGAGCTTGCCGGCACTCGCAGCCGTCCGCTTGTGATCGACGCGGCGACGTCCCCAGGAATAGGCCCCTGCGTAGATCGGATGATGCAGCATCCGGCCCAGCATGCCCGGAGTTGGCAGCCGCCATTCCAACTGACCACGTCGCGGTCCGCGGTGGACGCGCATCCCCAGGCGGATCTGATTCCGTACCAGATGGCGGTACAGACGCCTGCAGGAGCCCAGTTCGTCGAATTGGTCGAAGACCAACTGTACAGTCGCTTGCACCTGCTCATCAGGGTCACGGGCGACTTCCCCGGTGGGCAGTTTGACATACCCGCAGGGGACGTCGAGGATCAACGCGCCCCGCTTGGCCTTGTGCAGCCGGCCGCGTTCCAATCGATTATGCATCAGGACTAACTCATATTCGCTGATGGTTCCCTTAAAGCCCAGCAGGAGGCGGTCTTCGGCGTCGCGGGGGTCATAGATGCGGTCCTCGTCCGCCAGGATTGTTCCGAAAATCGCACACATCTCCATGAGATGATGCCAATCCTTGTTGTTGCGGGCCATGCGGCTCATATCAATCCCGAAGATGACACCCACATGATCCATGGTAACTTCGGCCAGGAGGCGGTGAAATCCGGTTCGCCGTTCGGCCGTCTTGCCAGTGATTCCTTGGTCCTCGTCGATGAGTAGGATCCGGTCCCTGGGCCATCCCAGGGCCGCTGCAAGGTCGACCAAGGCGTATTGGCGTTCCCGCGATTCGAGGTGATTGAGGACCTGCTGGGGATCGGATTGGCGAACGTAGACGATTGCCAACCGGAGGAAGTGCCATTCCTCGAGCCGAGTTGGCCGCAAGCCGAGGCCGGCCGCCACCCTCGTGGCGATCGTGCCTTCGCCGGGAGCAGCGATCGGGATGGCTTTGGGTGTGTCAGTTGCGTTCATTGGTCGCCTCCTGGATGGCTGGAGGCGCTGCGAGCTGCTGGGCCACGACGCGACTGAGGGTGCCCAGGATTCGCTCTCGGGATTCGACGGTCAAGCTGAGCCAAAGCTGGCGCGGATTGAGGGGACGGGCTGCCCTGATCGGGCGCGGGGGGGGACAGTGGTGGTTGGGGATCGACGCATGATGACCCTCCTTGTTGATTCCTCCGGAGACGGACCTGGTACCATTCGACCAACTGGAGAAGTGCCGAAAACCCGATTATAGGCACTTGGGAGGTGGGTCGAGGAGGTGTGACGAGATGAGTTTCTTGTTGCACACGTCCGGATCTGTGGGGGGTCTGGGTGGGCAACCACCCAGGCCTACCCGGCCAATTGCTCGTGATGTTAATCCTTGGCATATTGTGACTTAGGATGAACAAAGGCGCGATCGAGCAGGAAAACGAACCCAGTTCCCTGCCTGCGGCGCGGGGCTATGGCGATCCTCGCCGACCACAGTGGCTATAGATGAGTAGAGGGGATGCCTCGATAGGCGGTACAAGCGAAGGTGTGTGGGCTTCGCAACCGCGTTTATTGGAGGTCATCCCCCATGAGTAAGAGAGCATACCGGGCTACACGGGTCAACGACGTGAACTGGGACCAACTCGCCCAGGGAAAGGATGGTCTGGACATTGCGTTAGGTGTCGACGTGGGCAAGTACAGCCTTTGGGCGGTTTGTCGATGGGCCGATGGTCGGTTCGAACGTCCTTGGCGAGTCCAGAACCCCGGGGAGATACCCACGTTGCTCACCCTGCTGAAGCGAGTGAGCGCGGGCCGGAAGTTGGTTGTGGCGATGGAGTCCTCCGGGACGTATGGAGACGCTCTGCGGCAAGCGTTGGCCGACAACCAGATCGAGGTCCAGCGGGTCGGTGGCAAGGCGGCGCACGATTATGCGGAGGTCTTCGACGGGGTGCCGTCGCAACACGATGGCAAAGACGCAGCGGTGGTGGCCGAGTTGGCGGCCTTGGGCAAGGCCATGCCATGGGAGTACCAGCCAGCCGATCCCTGGGAGCAGGAACTGGCGTATTGGGTGGAGTGGATGGTGGCCCACCGGCAGATGCTGACGATCTGGCAGGGGCGATTGGAGGGGCTCTTGGCGCGTCATTGGCCGGAAGCGACTCAGGTGCTGAAACTTTCCTCGGGGACATTGCTGCGGGTCTTGAAACGTTATGGGACCCCCCAGGCATTGGCTGCGGACGGGGAAGCTGCCAAGCTCTTGGCCCGCTGGGGCGGGGCGTTCCTGGCGCCGGAGAAGATCGAGCAACTGCTGGCCGGTGCGGGTGCAAGCGTCGGGGTTCGTCTTGGTGAGTGGCAACAGCGTCAGATCCAGAATTATGCCCAGCAGGCCTTGGCAGCACGGCAAGAAGCCAATCGAGCGCAACGGCGGTTGCGCAGCTTGGCCGCGGGACATGCGGTGCTCCAAGCCCAAGGGAAGGTGGTGGGCGTGCCAACGGCGTGTGTCTTGTGGGTGAGCACGGGCGACCCGCGGAAGTATCATGCAGCTGGTGCGTACCGCAAAGCGATGGGCTTGAACCTGGTAGAACGCAGCAGCGGGACCTACCAAGGGCGGTTGCGGATCAGCAAGCGCGGTAGCCCGCGGACGCGGCAATGGCTCTATTTTGCGGTCTTGCGGCTGGTGCAGAAGTGCGGCGTGCGTCCTTGGTACGAAGCCAAGAAAGCCCATGATGAAGCCGATGCCCGGCGGGTCGTGGTAGCCGTGATGCGCAAGCTTGCCGTAGCGCTCTATTACGTCGGTGTCCATAACGAGGAGTTCCAACCGGGTCGGTTATTTGGCCGGATCCGCCGGCGCCGCGACAGCCCGGGGGAGCAAAAGTCGCGAACCAAAAGGAGGTCGAGAGCGGAGCAGATCTAAGATCGAGGCGGTTGGGGAACGTGGCGTCGAAGGATGCCTCGGGGTAAGTTCAGCGTGACTGGGGAAACGACCTTGCTTGCCAAGATAGCCGGTGATTTCAAAGACTATGAATGGATTTATCGCTTTGGGGCCAATCCCGGGATGCCGAGGGGCGGCGTCCTGCCGCCCACCCCGGTCTTGGCACCTGAGCCGGCGCTCGGGTCGCGTCCCCGCGTTGCCCTATCCTCCGCCCAGGCTGGTGCAATGTACTGCAGGCCAGGTCCAGCGGGCAATCCACGGCTGGACCAAGTTCTCAATCATGGGAGGAACAATTCCACTGGAACCGCGAGCCCCCAGAGGGATAGGCTACCAGGACCCTCACCCCGAGGAGAATTGCCCGCGAGGTGCGGAGTGCAATGCAGTCGATGAAAACGTGAAAATATACAAATCAATATACAAGTAGGAGGACTGTCCGCGACTGGATTGCGGAAATCTGAGGCCACCGATCTGTCCTGCCACCTTTCGCAGAAGACGCCCTCGCGCCCACAAGGGAGCGCCCACCGCAGTATCGAGGGGCACGGACAGAGGTGATCGGTAAAATCTCCGATACGGCCACTTCGGCGGTCGTGTTCCGACGCGATACGCTTGAGGCGACAGGCTTGAGTTACCCGATTGGCTCTGTCACAGGTCGGCCCTGAGAGGAATGCAATCCCCGAAAGTGAAGTGTGCTCGAGCTGCAGCAGACTCGGCCCGTTGGGTAGTGTCCAAAGGGTCACCGTTCTTGCTGCGGAAATAGGCCGCTGGCATCCCCACGAAAAACAAAAAAATAGCCCTTGAAATTGTCTAGGACAGGCGTCGAAGTCGTGCCGAGGGACGAAGTCCATGAGTTGAGCGAACACGAGTTTTCCGGATTCCATAGGTCATGCTCCACCCTTGGGAAGGATTCCTCAGGGTTAGATTGTGACCAATGGAAGAGATATCGTGCGCGCTCATTATTCGAAGTAAATCCCTTGATAATAACAACTTGCATCAAATCCGAAAACTGTTAGCCGGACAGTTGTGTTGCGATTCATCAGATCCTGCAGCCGCTGGTCGGCCCGCGGCGGCAAATGAAGACCGGCGACTGCTTCGACCATCTCGATCGGTGCTTCGATCAGAGCGGACATCGATTCATCTCCTTCCCGCGGGTGCCGGCTCACGCGAACAGCGATTCGACGAACGTGTCGGCGTCGAAGGGTTGCAGATCGTCGAGGGCTTCGCCGACGCCGATGAACTTGATCGGCAGCTTCATGGTCTGGCGGACGGCGACGACGACGCCCCCCTTGGCGGTGCCGTCAAGCTTGGTCAGGATCACGCCCGTGCAGCCGATGCTTTTCGTGAACACCTCGGCCTGGCGGATCGCATTCTGGCCGTTGGTGCCGTCGAGGACCAGCAGCACCTCGTGCGGCGCGCCGGGGATGAGCCGCTGGATCACGCTCTTGATCTTCTCGAGCTCGCGCATCAGGTGGGTCTGGGTGTGCAGGCGGCCGGCGGTGTCCACGATCAGGACATCGATGCCGCGGGCCAAGGCGCGCTGGCAGGCGTCGTGGGCGACGCTGGCTGGGTCGGCCCTGGAGGCGCCCCGGACGATCTCGCAGCCGGCGCGCCTGGCCCAGATTTCAAGCTGGTCGGCGGCGGCCGCCCGGAACGTGTCGCAGGCACCCAGAACGATCGATTGGCCCTGGTCCTTGAGCCGCTGCGCCAGCTTGGCGATCGAGGTCGTCTTGCCCGAGCCGTTGACCCCGGCAATCAGGTAGACGCTGGGCTTCTTCGCCGCGACGGCCAGGACCCCGGGGTTGGGGTCCTCGAGCAGGCTCTTCAGCTCGTCCTTGACGAAGGCCACCAGGTTCTCGTCGGCCGTCTTGTCGGCGTACGCCTCACGCACCCGGTCGATGATCCGGCCCGTGGCCACGACGCCCACATCGGCCTGGATCAAGCGGGCCTCAAGGTCGTCGAGGAACGACTGGTCCACCTTGCGGCCGAACCAGGCGCGGATGTTGAACAACTGCGCCGTCCGGGCCAGCCCCTTCTTGAACCGTTCCAGCAGCCCTTTGATCGCCATGTCCGTCCTTCGTCTATGACCGCATTTCGGAAACTAGGATTTTAACGACTCAGCCGAGCTGTCCGAAGATGGATTCGCAGGTCGGGCCCGACGCAGGCGCTCCAGGTCGGCCGGCGGGGTTGTGATCGAGCCGACCCAGCGGCCGGGGCGGTCGGGGGCGTGGAAGTCGCTGCCGGCTATCGGTACGAGGTGAAACTCGTCCGCCCAGGTGCGAAACCGGCGGCCCAGGCGGTTCGAGATTCCCGGCCCAGCTACCTCGATGGCACCAAGGCCCGCGGCAGCGAGTTGACCGAGGGTTTCCGCCCGCAGATCGTACGGCGGGTGTGCGAGCCCCGCGACGCCCCCGGCGCTCCGAACCAGGCCGATGGCCTGGAAGACATCCAACCGTGGCTTGGGCACGCAGGCCGGGCAGCCATCACCCAGGAAGCTTGCAAACACCTCGCGCACGCTGGCGACCTGACCGGTCCGCACCAGGTACATGGCGGCATGACGGCGGCCCAGCACAGCGCGGGGAAAGCATTGCCGCAGCGCATCCAGGTCGAGAACCAGGCCGTGGTCCCGCAGCTTCTCGGCCATGGCTTGCAGCCGCGGTCCGCGACCGGCGCGGAGTTGGCCAAGCGCGGCAAGCAGGCTCGGGTCATCGTCGTCCAGGAAATGGCCAAGCAGATGGACCTCGCGGCCGTTCAGCTCGCACGTCAACTCGGCTCCAGCCACGAGCTCCAGGCCCAGCCGCGTGGCCTCCGGCCGGGCAATTGCCAGGGCCGCGACCATGTCATGGTCGGTAATCGCCAGGGCCGCCAGCCCCGCGCCTGCCGCCGCGATTACCACCTCGCAAGGAGAGCAGAGACCGTCGGAATGGGTCGTGTGCACGTGCAGGTCCGCGCCGGCCCGGGGGCGAGAGGCCAACGGCGATGGAACGGTCCGCAGGCAAGGCAAGCCGGCGGTCATCGCTGGGCTTCAGGTTCGGGGCCGGCTTCGGGCCGGGGAGGTTGCTCCGCGGCCGGGATCTCGGTGGTCTCGCCCTCCACCTGGCTCCGGGTCTGGCTCTCACTCTCGATCTCGACGTCGGCCTGGGGCGCGGCGTGGAGCTGGAGCACCCGGTCGAGGATGCCGTTGACGAATCGGCTCGATTGGGAGGTACTGTACCGCTTGGCCAGATCGAGGGCCTCATTGATGGCGACTTTGGGCGGGACATCGGGGCAGAAGAGCACCTCGTAGGCCCCCAGCCGCAAGATGTTGCGGTCGATGGCGGCCATGCGGTCCAGCCGCCAGTTCTCGGCGACTTCCTGGATCATTGAGTCGATCCGGGCCTGATGTTCCCGGACCCCGGCGATCAGGGCCGCGGTGAATTCGGCGAGCTTCTGCTCGCCCAGGGTCCGACGGTTGATGAACTGATGGACCTCGGTGACGGGCATGCCGGGGTTCTGCTCGATCTGGTAGAGCACCTGGAGGGCGACTTCACGGCCTCGGGAGCGTCGCGTCATGATTAGCTAGCCTCTACTTCGGGCCGGCGGCGGCGACGTCCGGCGCGGCACTCCCATTGCCGTCGCGCGGGCCATCCCTGCCTGTGTCGAGGCGAGCCGAGCGGGAGGTCTCGGCGCCTCGTCCCGTCGCCCGTTCATCCGTTCCCCGACACCTGAATGATACGCCATGGAGCCCCCGGTCGGAAAGGGCAGGCGAAGGGTGAGAGAAAACCGGTTCCTCGCTTCGTGAGTCTTATCCATGATGCCGCATCCTGTTCGATGAATTCTTGCTGGAATCTTCTGCCGGACGTACCATCGGGAGAGGACGAACAATCCAGCGGCTAATCGAAGACAACCGTCAACACCTTCTGGATCGCTGGCATGAATTCTTCAACGCTTAGTTCACGAACAGCCACGGCGCTTCGAGTCGAAGTCACGGAGGACACCCTGTCCGTGGAACTGAGCGATGGCCGCACCATCGCCGTGCCGCTCGCGTGGTATCCCCGCCTTGTCCATGGAACCGTGGCGGAGCGGAATCGGTGGCGTCCCATCGGACAAGGCCTGGGTATGCACTGGCCCGACCTCGATGAGGATATCAGTGTGGCGAACCTGCTGGCGGGCAGGCCCTCTGAAGAGAGCCAGGCTTCGTTGCAACGGTGGCTTCAGCGAAGATCGGTGGCCAAGGAGTAAGAGAAATCCCGCGCCCGCGTTACAGCTCGCTGGCCTTCTTCAGCTTCGCTGTCTTGCCCCGGCCCAGTATCGCCGCCACGGCCTTGGTCAAGAAGGCGTCAAAGGCGGGGGACTCGAAGTCGGCCGCGGAATGGGCGGTGATGGT
>Ga0208199_1000829_pt1 | contig 11701 bp, 16 predicted proteins | sample Sb_taG_FD_187705 | JGI IMG/M metagenome (GOLD analysis project Ga0208199, IMG submission 187705) | Peat soil microbial communities from Weissenstadt, Germany - Sb_50d_1_NS metaG (SPAdes) (version 2) | ecosystem: Environmental > Terrestrial > Soil > Wetlands > Peat | place: Germany: Weissenstadt... | reverse complement strand
TACACATCTTGGGGTCGCCCGGACCGTTGGAGATGATAATGCCGTGACATTTCTCATTTTCCACCGGCCAATTCCAGGGAACGGCCCTTACCGCGACCCCGCGCCTCACCAGCGACCGGATGATGTTGTTCTTGCACCCGCAGTCGATCACCACGACCCGCCTGGCCCCGCGCCCGTAATCCAAGGGGCCGGACATGCTGACGTCTGCCACCAAGTTCTCCAGGTTCGGATCCCGGAAGTCGGTCCTCTCCTGGCCGACCTCCAGTTTGCCCAGGATGCTGCCGGAGGTCCGCAGCTTTTGCGTAAGGGCCCGCGTGTCAACTCCGGCGAGCCCCGGCACCTTGTGCGTCTGGAGCCAGTCCCCTAGCGAGGTGGCGCTACTCCAGTGGCTCGGCTCCCCGCAGGCCTCCATCACCACGAGTCCCGAGACATGGATCCTCTCGGACTCGAAGGGTGCGTTGAACGGCAACCCGCTCTCGGGCGGCACACCGTAATTCCCGACTAGGGGGTACGTCAGGACCAGGATTTGCCCGGAGTAGGACGGGTCGGTCAAACATTCGGGATACCCCACCATCCCGGTGTTGAAAACAACTTCTCCCGCGACAGACACACTGCGGCCGAACGCTTTCCCCGCGAAGACCGACCCGTCTTCCAGGACCAGGCGACCGTCCATCGCTGGCTCCCTCATATTCGCCTCTCCTTCCGTAACGCTCGTTGCTGGGCCGGTTCTGACCCGAGACATGACCTAACTTTGCACCGATGTGCCGGCGACCCGATAAAGCGCACGTTGGTCGATTCCCCCCGGACCGTGGCCCATCCCCTTAGCAGCAAGGCGCCTCGAAGCTCGCAGGAGGAATCATCGTTTTGACGAACATGTGACCTCCTCAAGCGGGCTGGGGGCCTTGAGCAGCCTTCGCCCGATCAAGGAGCACGGGAATCAATTGGATGCAATCGACAAAATGTTGGGAGTCCGGGGGATCGAGGTGATCTCTTCAACAACAGGAACCCTGTGGGAACCATCAATGCGCATCCAGGGCATGTCGTACCTTGGTCAGGTCGCTAATACAGTGTGAAATTGTGCGCCATCGTTCATGACTCCCGTGCACCACCCGCCATGAGCACTGCATCTCATCAATCATTGTGGACGTGAGTCAAACTCGGTTGCAAGGATCTGCCGCTCGATTTGAGGTAAAAAAACAACATACAGCCGAATACTGCTTTGACTGGCACTTTTCCGCCTTATTAAAGTATCGATCCTTGCGACATGACATAATATGCCTCTTATTGTGATATCAAGCTCTCGTCGGACCCGACCTACCGCCGGCTCCTTAAGCCCCAAACCACCGCCTTCTATGAGCCACCAGGGGGCAGGCACGGCGCGTGGTATTTCTCCCGCTAGCGGACCCCAGCGGAGCGGTCCGCGCAGTGGTCCAAGGGCCCGATCGTGACGGTCACGGTTCATGGACCTGCTCGACCTGCCAGTCCTTGAGATCAACGGCGGCCCCTCGACCCAGAAAGCGGACGACAGCGACGAATTGATCCTTTTTCCCCCGGCGGATCACGGTCCCTTCGACCCCGGTGAGCGGTCCGGTCGTGATCCTGACCCTGGCCCCCAGCGGCACCGACGGTTCGGGCGCAACCGGAAGGCCAGAGCTGAGCATCGTTTGAATCTGCCCGAGGTCTCGCTCAATCGCGTGCTGATCTTTGATCTCGAGAACCGTAACCAGGCGTCTCCCTTGGAAGGCGGTGAGCCGGTCATTGGGATTGCCGTGCAGAAAGAGATAGCTTGTAAACAGCGGAATCACGGATCGGATCTTCCGGCCCTGGGGTGTGCGATCCTCTTTGAGAACCTGAGGAAGATAGAAGGTGAGCTCCAGCTTCCGAAGCTCACGCGCGGCAGCCTTTTCCTGGCGGGGCTTCGTGTGCAGGCACCACCACACGCCGTCGGGCTTTCGCCCCGCTGTGGGTTTCAACTCGTCCCAGAGGTCGGCTGGATAAAACTCGGGCTCGGCGGGCAAGATCGGCATGCGTTCGCTCGTCTCCGTAAGTCGGCTTCCGGCGCGGTCAATCGGACTCGCACCGGAGTGGCGAAACGTAGATTCTAGGAAACGCCCCTGATTTTTCCAGTATCCCGCCAGGTACGGCGATGAGCGGCTCGGCTCGTCAACAAACGCATGGAAGTGGCGGTTCGACCTTATTTTGCCGCGCGGCATGTTATCTTCCGTTCGCGAAGTGGGCCATGGGCCGGCGCCAGGAAGTCCGTGGCTCAAGTCGGGTGCTGTGTGGTCAAGCTAAGGCTTTCCCGAAAGGAAGTCTGAATCTCAGCGCGATCGTTGATCGGGTAGTCGCCCGGAGAACAGGGTATGCGGGTGTTCCTAGGCTTCTCGGCAATGTGATTCCTAGTTTCTAGGTCGAACTTGAGGCCTTGACTGTCGCCAGGATGCCGGCGCAAGTCACTTCGAGCAGCTCGGGCGACAGGAAGAAGGGACCATCACGTCTCCGATTTTGTGGTCCTTCTGGGTGGCTCCGTGGTCAAGTTCGCCCGCACCACCTTGGCTAGCCGTCAATTGCATGCATTCGCAAGCTGGTCCTATAGCCGCACGATCAGGTCAAGATCGGGGCCTCTGATCTGGAAGCTAGCAGCGATCGCAGATTATGGAATCTACCAGTTAATGAATTTTCCGATGTTATAACACGTTAGATATCCAATACTCATTACAAGTATACTAGATACTGATATCAACAGTATTTCATCAAGTCTGCGGTTAACGATAAACGGGGACTCGCATCCACAGTAGGGGCAGATGCATGAGGTCCTCGGGACTTGTCTCCTGCAATTCCTGCAACTGACTTGCCCGACGGCTTCCGCGTCTGGCTCGTTGCTCATGGTCCGCTCCAAGTAGAAGTTAGCGATGGTACTTCCTGCGTACCTCTCCATAGATTATATCAGACACGCAATGCGTTTTGTTCGCTCGAACCCTTATCGGCTCACACGCCGAACCAATTCTCCGGATCACGCCATCGGAGGCGGCCTTTCTCATCGCCGCGATGCCAGCGCGGAGCGAGTCGGGCAGCACGGGCCAACCGGTACCGTGGCTCGGGACAGGCCCAGCCGCCCCGCGAGTTTCCAGAGCGTCGCCTCGCTCTAAGGCGGGCAAGGCCGCGCGGCAACGATGCGGGCCACGTGATGGTCATGGCGATCTCCTGACGGCCATAGGTCGCCAGGCCCGTCGCTGGTGGGCGACCCCTGCGCGCGTCGGTCCGACGACACCGACGCGTGCCACAGCCAGGGCGTGCAAGGAACCGACAGGGAGCACCTCCAAGCTGGCTCATGGCAGACAGCCAAGGACGACGGTGGTAAACCCGGCGTGAGGTTCCTCGCTCGATCGAAACTATGAACAAAATCCATGCCTGCATGGCTCTTCGGTGGAACGGGACAAAGAAGACGGTTTTGGCGCATCAGGATGGGAAGAGACCAAGGAACGGGCCGCTGTTTGGTGGCGCTCACCTGACGATCGAACCTGGCTCTGATTTCCGGAACTCCCGCACTTTCGATGAAGCGGTCCTTCTTGAGCCAAGAGGTACCCAACAATCCCCAGGAAAAAGCGGACCGCTTCACCCGTTAGCGGCCGGATCATCGAGAGTGCGGGAGAACCTGATTTCCCGATCGGTGTCAAGAATCACGATCTTGACGTGCGAGGCGCCTTGAACCTGACTGCCGATCAGTACATGCCCGGAAACCGCCGAACCTGGCCCGATGTCCGAGTGGCCGTTCCACGTGGCCGACAGAGTGATCGACTCGCCCGGCTTGACTGTCCGGGAGACGAGGAACACGGGCTGAATTCCCGCGTTCGAGGTCCATACTTTGCGTTTTTCCTCGCCCGCTGCCGCCCAATCGTTGAACATTCTCTCGCGGCCGGAGACGCTTAACGCCAGTGGCTCCAGGCGCCTGCCTGATGGCCATCAGCCGCAATGCCCGTTCTCTCCCTGATTTCCCCGAGTTTGCCCAGCAGTTAGGTATGGTGTCCCTGAAACTCCAACAAATCAGCGCTGAGAGCGAAAGGGGCCACCCACTTTCGGGCGCCCGGGAAGCGTGGTTGGCCCCCCAACGTCATTGGGTATGGTGTCCCCGGAACCCAGCAAACGGGTGAACAGCCCGACCATCGCAATAACCAGCATTCCCACTGCCCCTACCAGCAACACGATCAAAAACGCAGGGATGAGATAGAGGGCCAGAGCAATGTGGACCAGCCGACACGCCAGGTTGGTACTGGTCGATGGTGCGCACGACCCATCGAGCACCGGGCTGGCGGATGGTTTTGGGACGCCCTCCTGCGGCTCGTTTCGGGTTTCGTGGGTAGCCGCAGTATTGATCAAGGCGTTATGCATTCGGAAGACTCGATGTTACGGGTAAAGGAGCGGATGAAAGTTGAGTTCAATAGATCAAAAACTCTCTTCATCTAGCATTATTCCATCGAACCAGCCACCCATTCAAGACGGTGTTGACACTTCGATGCACGGGTGCACCAGATCGACGCCTCGCAGGTCCGTCCGAGCGAACCTTCCGAGTTTCGAGTCGGTGAAAAGCTTAGAATAAAATCCATGCGCCTTGATCCAAAAAGCCTAAATTGGCGTCACCGATAAAAGTCCTGAAGGCACGTTTTTGGGAGGAGCTATCCCTTTAGAGATTCTGATTCGCAAGTTCTTTACCATCAATGACCTATGGCTAAGAATGTTTTCTTTTGGGCCGTCCAATCGCATTCAAGCATTCTGAACGTGTGTTCAATTTTGCCGGTAACGTCGGAATTGAAGCTATGAGAGGGAGGTGAAGGTCGACGCGACGGTTTGCAGAACCTCTGATCCTGGGGAAGACTTCAGATGGGGATGGTGTCAGACTTTGTTCTTGGCTCTTACGTGCTGTCTTCGAAACCAAAAACAAAGTCTGACCCCGGATGCGTCGACCCCGGATGCGTCGCGGATGCGTCGGGACGTCGCCGCTCGTTCTCGGTGAACGTGGCGATCGGTCGCTACTACTGCCATGGCTGCCACAGTCACGGTAACCAGCTCGAGCTTTGGGCAGCGGCCACGAAGCTGCCCCTGTATCAAGCCGCGATCGATGTTTGCCATCGCCTTGGCTGCGAGGTTCCCTGGACTGGGCGCTGCTGAAGATCTCCTCGCTCAGCGTGCGGTCACACCGGGGCCAACGTCATAACCAAGGAGAATGCACCAGAGAAGAGGCCACCGGTGGTCGCGCAAGCAGTCATATCGAGAACATCCCATCGATTACCTCGATCAGCGGTGCGTCAAATATCTCGACCGCTCTCACTGATGCGGCATGACGGTCGAGATTCCCATGGCCAGTCCTTCCCAGATCAGGAAGGTCCACTCTACCTGCCACCTGACTGAGAAGCCTGGCCGTGTGTGCAATCGGCCGACTGCGCGTTTTACGGCAGATCGCGCACACCTGAATTACCGCTCATCGCCGAGCGTTGCTTCTTGTCTGCGTGCTCTCCCAATGCACGAGACGGATCTGGAAATCCAGGGGTTCGTTGACTCTCTCGCCCCAATGTGCGGATTGGGGGCAGTCGAATCAACGCTTGCGCGCGTCGGTCCGACACACCGAAGCACTTTTAGGAGTTGTCGTCCATCGATCGGGACCGCAGCATTGCAGCCCGACCGTGTGTAATTCGCCAATCGGCACTAGTGGATCGATGGACAGCTTCGTGCGATGGCTCAGGCTACGTTCCGAGTGATTGTCGCCGAAACATCGACGGCCATTGGCGCAGATCGGGTTTCGCGAAGAATGAGCCACAGGCCGACAAGTCGTCGGCGTGACGGCTGTTAGCAAGCCTGGACTTGATGATGAATCCCTCATCGAATTCTGGGCCACCCACCTCAATGTGCTGCATGCCCAGAAGCTTGCCCATGTTGCTGAAGAACCCCTCCGTTAGATCGTGAATCGGAATCCGTCCGGGTTGATGTAAGGGGCTCGCGTCCCGGTGTAGGTGACCTGGCCGTGGCTCTCACTGGGCGACTCGGTGTCAGGGTCCGGTGTGAGCGTCCAGGAACCGACGTGAGCCTGGAGCTTGCTGCCGCCCTTCCAGAAGCCGCCCATGACATCCGCTTCTTGCTGATGGTCCTGTTCGACGCCCACAAGACAGCCGCCCATCGAGCCGCGGCCGGCAGATTGTCCGCCACTGATTGACGACTCACCCCTGGAAGTCGGCTGCAAAGGCTTTGGAGTTCAGGTCTGAGCCGGTTGCGTGGCGGGTCAGGCCATTCCAGGTCAACGTGCGGGCCGGTTCAAACACCTTCGCTTTGAGGAAGGCACCGACGGCCTTGCTGCCGACGTAGTTCGCCTTAAGTGGTACGACCCCGCCAAGTACGTTGCGGGCGATCGCATGGTGGAGCTGCGAGGCGAAGAGCTGGCCCAGCATGTAATTGTGGTAATAGCAAGGTGCGCTCACGATGTGGATCTTGCTGGCGTAATCCGGCGCTTTCCGGCCCTCGGGACGGGAGAGCCCCTGGTATTTCTCGACAAGGTCCCACCAGAGAGCGTTGAGATTCTGCTCGGGATCGTCGTAGAGTGCCTTCTCGAACCGGAGCATGACCTGGCACCACCGCGAGAAGATCAGCAGGTGAAGCCGCAGCATGTTCGAGCCGGCGGCGTCGAAGGCCGCGTGGTCGTCAAGCGTCACACCCATCGCGCGGAGCCAGTCTGCGTCCTTGCTAAACTTCTCGAACATCATCGCGACGCCTTCAGTGGTCAAGATGTGCGCCTCGGTGCGCAAGACGTATGGCACGCTCCGGGGCATGTTGCGGCTCGAATAGACCGAGTGGCCCAGCTCGTGGAGCATCGTGCCCATCCAGTATTCGGTGGGCACGATGTTCCCTAGCACGCGGACGTCTCCTTCGCGGTCGATGTCCGTGCAGAAGGCATGTGGGCTTTTGCCGGGCTTCTCGTAGAGGTCGCTGCGCGCGATCACGTCCTCGATCGGCAGACCGATGCCGGCGTAAAACTCCCGGCAGAGCTTGAGGATGTCTGCATTCTTGTAGGCGGCGTCCAGGTCGGTGTCGAAGACGGCAGGCGTTTCTTGGAAGAAGGGGTCATGGACATGCCAGGGCCGGATCTCGCGGGGCGCGATGCCGTAGGTCTTCGCCAGCCGGGTGTCGATCTCGGCCTTAGCCTTGAGGAAAGGCCCGCGGGTCAGGGCGTCCAGTTCGTCGAACAGGGCGATCACCGCGTCCTGGCTCTGCTCGTTGAGATGAAGCTGAAGCGCGTGGTAGCTTGAGAAGCCAAGTCCCTTGGCCACCTGGTTGCGGAGCTTGACCAGCTCCTTCAGGTCGGCCTCCACGATCTGGCCAACGCCCTTGCTCGCCTCCCAGACCGCCCTTCGCTCGGCGGAGTTTTTCGACTCCTTGAGGATCTTGCGGACCTCGCTGTCCGTAAGCTCCCTACCTTCCACCTTGGCGCGATAGACGTTGAACGCCTGCTCGATCGCGTTCGCCTTCGCCGTGATCTTCTTCAGGAGTGCGGGATCGACCTGCTTCTCTTGATACATCAGGTAAAGGACCTCGATCTGCCGTGCGAGCAGCGGGTCGGTGACCGAGCGCTCCTTGATATTCTTGAGCTGGGCGAAGCGCTCGTGGTCGGCGAGGAGGGCATCGAGCCGGTTCTGCGCTTGCTCCTTGGCGGCGAAATCGGCATCCTTCCCGGAGACGTTGGCAACCCACCAAGCGAGCGAAGAGGCCTTCTCGAGCGGGCGTACCTCGGCCTCGTGTCGGGCAACAAAAGCCTTCGCCAGTTCATCGGCGCTGAACGTAAGCACGAGTACCTCCCCGGCTCTCGCGAACGATCCCAGGGTAGTGACACCGGCCGCCTGGGCAGCCCCCGTCAGAAACTCGCGGCGCGTCGGTGATGGCATGGCGATCGTCCATGGATGTTTCGATTTCGTCAAACCGACCTATCTTCGCCTGGACCGGACCGACTCGCAACCACCTTTCGCTCGGAGCGGTTGTTGAACCCGGCGCTTCGGACACAAGTGCCGAGCGATTTCGAGCAGCGTGGCTGCTGTACGTTTCCGCACTGATATCCCCCCGAATCCGCACCCATCCGACGGCATCAAAGGATCTCTATAACGACGCTTGGAGAATCTTGCGAAGTGTCGGATGGCAAAGCAAGGACAGCGTTTCGACCGGGTGGGTTGAGAGGTTCCGCCATTGGGCCGCTGATGTCGTCTTCAGCAAGGTCAACAAAGTCGCGTTCGGGCCTGTGACGATCGAGCCCAAGTTTGACGGCGGGAGCCACTCATTCGCACGGAAACCGCTGGACCTGGCTGGTTACCTCGACCGATGTGACGAGTTGTCTAAGCGCAGCGGACATCTCATCCTGGTGATCGTCGATCGGATCGACGAGATCGCAAAGTATGATCGAAAGCAGCAAGAGCGGCTAGTGCAAGGGCTGATGATGGCTGAGTCGTATCTGGCTCAAAATCCTGCCATCAAGCTGATTGTGCTCCTCCGCACCGACCTCTTTGAGCTTTATGACATCCAAGAGAAGAACAAGTTTATATCTCGCACCGTAATACTTGAGTGGGAAGTCAACCAGCTGCTCCAGATCATGATGCGGAGACTATTTGCCAACGATCAGCTCTCGAAGACTGCGGCCGTACTTCGCTTTCAGGCAATTGCTAAAGACGCGCAGGACGTCATATCGCTTCGGATCGTGTTCCCAGAGGTTCTGGAAGGTGTGCCTATCCGCCGATGGCTCACCGATCAACTCGCAAACGGGAAGGGCCGGATATCCCCTCGCCAGATTGTGCTGCTCCTGCTACTGGCTCAGGAGGAAGCTGTGAAGGCAGGAGGCGACCGGCTTTGTCCCCTGTTTGACGACGCAGCGGTTCGGAAGGCGATGACGCGCCTGTCCGAACTGAGCTTTGGAGAAGTTGTCAGCGATTACCGCGTATCGACTACTTTCGTCAAGAACTGCCGAGCTGGTAAGGATCGGGAGCTCACCGTCAAGCAGGTAGAACCGCTCTTTGACCTCGCGGATGGGCCAGTAGCGGCCCAAACTGACCTTCTTGAGAGGTTGGGCTTTCTTCAGCGAGTCGTCGTCCAGACTCCTGACGGACCAGGGTCGCGATTCCGTATCCCTCGACTATACACTCGGTGCTGGGAGGCAGAGTGACAGACGTCGGGAAAGCATGTGCACTTCGTCGTGGTCGAAGTGGACACCGTGAGATCGTGACCTTTATCGAGGTAGATGACCGCAGCCGCGACAGTCGGGACCGGCACGAGCTCGGCCCTTCACGCAAGTATCTCAACGAAGTCAAGGCCTTGCGCGCATCGGTCCGACACACCACGGTCGATCAGACGGACGCGCGCAAGGCTTACCCGGTCTCGTCGTAATAGCGAGCGATCCGGAGGATGACGGCCTTGAGGTGCTCGACCAGTGGCCTCTGGAACCGCCCGTACTCACGCCAATCCTCGCGACGGGCGACCCATCTGCGGACTGCCTCTACGATTCGACCTTCTGCCGCCCGCTAACGGCCAAGACCACGTCCTTCACTCGCAACCCCGGCCGTCCTACGCGCCGTGATCTGATGGCACCATCAGTACTTTACCGATTACGACACGGGCGGCCTCTCATACTTCGGCAGGCGACCGGTCAGGCCGTCTTCGATTGGTTCACGAAGCGCAGCCACAATCCGATCCTGCGCGAGGCGGGGTTGAAGCGTGCCCTCCGATCCCTTGGCTCGGTGCCCGGCCGGTGTCCATTGCTTACCCTTGACGTTATCCTTTGACAGTGGTCACATCGTAGCTCGAGTTTCGGGCCGCGACAATCGGCGATAACGGACCGCTTTGGATCCCCTTGAGCCCGCCTAGTGTCAGAGGTACACTCAGAAGCGTCACGTTCGATCATGATCCCTATCAACTTGCGCAGGCGCTATTAACAGTGTTCCGTGGAACAATCACATGAAGCGATACCCACCTCGTAATCTCATTTTTTTCTGTTGCGGTTTGTGCGTGGTGTGTACCTCGGGACTTGGGCTATGGTTGTATTTCACGGGATGGCATCACTCGGTACTTCCGCCGAGCACACCGACGCAAGGCGCTGCGATCGGCGAACGCACCAAGATGCGTTCGCCGAGCGTGCCGACGCAAGGCGACGCGACCGTCGATCTGAACACCTACATCGTTGGTCGCAACGCGTTCTACCAGAGTCTGCCCGCGCAGTACGTTCAGAACAAGCGCCTCGAGGATCAGGCGAACTTACTGGAGGCCTACGAGAAAGACCCAGCGACGTTTCTCAATCGATACAAGGGGAACGAACGGGGTTTCCTTTTTGATGCCGTCATCGACGCCAAGAACATGGTTCGCGTCGGGACGTTTGCTGACGGCGGGAAATGGGTGAGCGATCCCCAGTCCCTGAAAGCCGGGGCTGTGGTTTACTCGTTCGGCGCCGGCACCGAGATCTCATTCGACACCGAGTCGGCGGGACTCTTCGGCTGCGAAGTTCATTGCTTCGACCCCACACCTTCCGTGGAGCGTGCTTTTGCCAATTGCCGCCCCGGCCAACCGGTCGGCAAGGGGAGATTCTGGTATCATGCCGTGGGTCTGGGACCGGTTTCCCTCGACCCCGAAAAAGCCGATGATCTGGTCCTCGAAGACCGGAAATGTCAGGTCAAACACCTCAGCGAGCTTGCTGCCGAACTGGGACATGCGCATGTAGATATTGTGAAAATCGATATCGAAGGGGGAGAGATGGCGGCTTTGACGGAAATCCTCTCTTCCGGGATACTTGCAAGACTGGCGGTCAAGCAGCTCTTAGTGGAATTCCATTTGTGGGACGATGAACACTGGAGCTCTTTCGTGCACATCATCAGCCTGCTCCGCCAGCAGGGCTACCTGATTTTCCGCAAAGAGTTCAATCCTCTGGACACGCGATGTGCCGAGTTCTGTTTTCTGGGCCCCGGGTGAATATCGTCCTAAGACTCTGTAGATTGTCGAGACTAGACCACCCGTTGCAGGAAGCCGTCGACGTAAGTTCCGAAAAACCGCATCGGGAAACACCGATTCCGAAAAGAGATTCTGTCTTTACACGTTCTCCAACCGTAAGATACCGCCCTCCGGACAACAGTCGCGCCCCTCGCATCCACATCGCCATTAGCGCCATCGTACCGCGCGCCAACACGGTTCGCACGTACAGGCGGACGATCGTTTCCGATAGTCGGCCCCTGGGCTACGGGGCATCCGGTTCAACATCCTCGGGCAGCATACCTGCACGCATGTGACCACCTAGACGTCGCCGCATGGGCCAGAGTCTACGGTAGAAGGACAGGGTGCGGTCCGTACGCGCTTGTCCTCGGAGCCGCACGTCGAGGTGCGCACCGTCCCTTGACCACATAGACCCACTTCGGGGAGGAACGGCTGCCCCCGACGGTCGTAGCTGCTGCACTCCTTGCCACGTGATAGAGCCGAGACCGACGGACCTCGCCGCGGATCGTCCCTACGCGGCGATGCCGTGCGACAGGACGTGCTGGCGCGCGTCGGTCCGACACACCGACGCGCGCCAGAGCCAGGACGCGTAAGGAACCGACAGGGAGCACCCCCGAGCTGGCTCAAGTCAGACAGCCAAGGACGATGGTGGTAAACCCGCCGTGAGGTTCCTCGCTCGATCGAAACGAGGAACAAGATTCCG
>Ga0208199_1000816_pt1 | contig 11816 bp, 8 predicted proteins | sample Sb_taG_FD_187705 | JGI IMG/M metagenome (GOLD analysis project Ga0208199, IMG submission 187705) | Peat soil microbial communities from Weissenstadt, Germany - Sb_50d_1_NS metaG (SPAdes) (version 2) | ecosystem: Environmental > Terrestrial > Soil > Wetlands > Peat | place: Germany: Weissenstadt... | reverse complement strand
CCCCGACCGAGATCCGGTCCGGCAGCCAGCCGTCCGGCGACAAACCCTCAGAACCATCATGAGCCACAAAACGGTCACATTATCACGTCAGACTCTAAAGCAAGGCCATTGGGCTCCCGGGCCATCAGCATGCCGCAACAGGGAATCCCGGCACACCGAGATCATTTACGGGGCAGGGATCAGCTCACAGCGCTATTCGCGGAATCGGGTCAGAGCTAAGCACTGCGAAGCAAACCAGGCTTTAAGCGAAGCTCAAAGCTGTTTGGTATCGTTTGATGACTGATAACGCTCGTTCTCCCGATCAACTGCGAACCGGACCGCTGTCCGTTATCTCTACTTTTGTCTGATTTATGATAATATGACCAGATTAAGCATTATAGATAAGTAACGAACGATCATCAGTTTCAGTTCAGACTGAGAAGATAACAGTACACCGTATATCGTATGCGATGAATCAGTTAGAGGCAACCCGCCTAAATTAGCGTTATCATGCGGCAAGACCGCACGATTTGGCATAATCGCGAAATATGGCAAAGTCGGCAAACTATTGAGGTAAAGGAATCTCTTGAGTGAGCGATGGGCGACGGGTATCGAAATCGAAGCGGAATCAAGTACGTTCGCCTGGTTGGCAACAGTCCCGTAAGGCCAAGGCGCCAGAGGGCGCTAGCGTGCAACAAAAGACGCCTTGGTGGCGCAAGCCACTGGTATGGGCAGGCGGAGTAGGTACTGTAGTGGTAGCTGGCGTTGTAACAACTGTTTTGGCTAGCGTCCTCACACCGACGGTGCAGAAACTCGCTGGATCAGACGGGACACTCCCCGCGGTAGCCTCGACTACCGCAATTCCGGCGATTACTTCCCATAACGAGACGACTAATCCGGCTTCCCTTGAAAAAGCTACACCAGGCTCAAAGCCTACGACCTCGCCACTGATCATTGCGTCCGAAGATCCACTCAACCTGGATGACATGGGAGTTTGGGCTTTCCCGCAAATACTTCACTTTAGCTCTAGTCAGCTTATTCGTGCTAATGCGCTGCTCCACCAATGGCCGCTTTACGGGCTGGCTAACTATTTCTACTCACTTGGCGGATACGGCATGAATGAGGATACGCAACTGGTTCTTCAGAACACCAGCAACCAGTCTGTCTCTATCCTGGACCTGCAAGTTGTAAAAGATTGCGGGCCGCCATTGAGCGGGACCCTCTTTATCGCTCCTGGTCAAGCGAGCGATGATGACGTGCGCCTGGGCTTTAACCTCGATTCAGATGACACCGACGCAGAGTCCGCCGCAGGATGGGACACTTCTAACTGGAAACCGGATTATTTCGAAAGCAAATTTATCTCATTCAGTCCCGGCGAGCAGCGAGTACTAAATATAAGGGCAGCCACGAGCAAGCATTCGTGCACCTTCACCTATCAAGCGACAGTTCTTGAAGGTAGGACTAAATTTTATCAGACTATAAACGACGACGGTCAGCCGTTTCGGGTAACCGCCATTGAGGAAACTGCTTCCAAAACGCCATTTTCATATTATTCTGCACTCTACGCCGGCGGGGTGTATACCCAATCCAATAACGAGCACGGCGAGTTCGTCAAGGAAAATCCGGAAACCTATCCAGGCTAGCCCTGTTACTAAGGAGTTCGTAGGTTTCTAGACTTTGGCCATATCTCTGACCTGCGACGAAGCAATTTTCTCGGTCTAGAAACGCGCTTTCTTATTAGTAATTCAGGCGGGTATGGGGATCCCGCGGCGTGCCTGGCGTGAAAAGTGCTCCTGAGCTGGGACGGTAGGGGTGTCTACGTCCTTACTGGTCCCAGTTCGAGGAGCACTCTGGGAGTGAACGTTACCGCGTGGTCGAACGGCCTGGAAGTCACGGGCTGCGGATCCGGGGTCGTGTCGCATGCTGGGGCTGGGGCTGGTGCGCCGGCTGGCGGATAAGACCGGCCTGACCGGGGGGCTGTCACGGGCGCTGTGGTCAATGTCCTTGCTTTAGGGACATATGGCCTGGTCAAGCCCAGATGCTCCGGTACAGCGCGTGATCTCTGAACTGGAGACCTTGGGGTGATCACACAGGGTGGTGTGGCGTAGATCACGCTAAATCGGCCTAACGCAAGGCCATTGGGCGCTGTGGTCGGGCCGGATCCTGGGGCATGACCGGGGCCGGGTGCTGGCTGACATCTCATGCGTGATCGCTGATGGTGCCCGGGCGATCAGTGATTTCCGGGTGCTGGCTGATCAGAAGGAGGCGTTCGGGCAGGTCGCGTCGGTGCCGACGGCGTACCGGACGCTGGAGGAGATCGCAGAGGGCGGCACGCGGACGGCGCGGAAGCTGACTGCCGCAGCGAACGCGGCGCGCCGGTACGCCTGGGGGCAGGCGGTGGCGCGGCACGGGAAGCTGCCCGGGGTGCGGGTCGCGGATAAGGTGCTGGCAGGTGTGACCTGCATCCGGCTGGATGCCACCGTGACCTTCGCGCACTCGGACAAGGAACTCGCGGAACCGAACTTCAAGGGGTTCGGGCATCATCTGCTGAATGCGTACTGCGATAACACCGGCGGGGAGCCGCTGGCGTGGATGCTGCGTAAGGGCTCGGCGGGCAGCAATACCGCTGCTGACCACATCAAGGTCACGGACGCGGCGATTGCCGCGCTGCCGCCGGCGGTACCGCCGGAGCCTCATGGTCACCGTCGACGGCGCCGGGTTCAGTCACAAGTTCCTGGAGCACCTGGACACCTTGGCCGCCCGCCGCGGGTACACGCTGATCTATTCATGCGGGTGGGAACTGGGCGGGCGGGAGAAAGCCGCGCTGCGCCTGGTCCCCGAGGGCGCGTGGGAGATCGCGCTCGATCACCGCGGCCAGGTCCGCGAGCGCCGCGCCGACGGCGCCTGCGAGGACACCGGCTGCGGGCACCGGGCATGCTGGATCGAGGAAGCGCACGTCACCGAGCTGACCGGGCTGCTGCGCAAGGGCCCGTCCGGTGACCAGCTCAGCGGCTGGCCCGCCGCGATGCGTATCTTCGCCCGCCGCGAGCGGCCCCACCCCGGCGCGAAACTGTCCCTGTCCGGGAACGAGGACGGCTACCGCTGCCAGCTGTGGGTGACCAACCTGCCGGAGACGACGAAAGGCTGGCGGGGGAAGAACGCCTGCATTTACGCCGCCCACCGGGTCCATGCCAGGGTCGAAGACGCCATCCGCACCGGGAAAAACACCGGGATCGGCCGCTTCCCATCGCACGAGTTCGAGATCAACCAGGCCTGGATGACCGCCGCGATGACCGCGCAGATCTTGCTCTCCTGGCTCAAGCTGATCGCCCTGGACGGCGATCTGGCCAGAGCCGAGCCCAAGACGCTGCGCTACCGCGTCCTGAACGCCGCCGCCCGCCTGGTCCGCGGCGGACGCCGCAGACGCTGGAAGATCGCCGCGAACTGGCCATGGGCCGAGGCGATCACCCGGGCCTGGCAGCGGATCACCGCCCTCCCCGACCCCGGCTGACCTGCGCGAACTTGTCCCTGCGACCTGTGGAGACCCATCCGGGGCCTGTGGAACCCCGCGGCACCGGCCGCCAGCCGGAAGATTTGTCACGCCCGGACCGTAAAATCCGGTCATCTACGCGGTCAGGGGAACCGTAAGCGCAGCCAGCTACTCCTGTGAATGATCAGGGCTAGTGCCAACTGATCGTTGACGAAAGGGCTTCAGGTGATGCTTGACGGTTTCTAAGGTCCGATTGCAGTAGCGGCATCGGCTGCAACTTCAGGCTATCCACGGTTGCCGGGGGTCGCCAGGGGGTCGGTCGGCGTCATTATGGCAGGTGAGCCTTATGTCACTCTTATCTTGATCCGGGCTGTCCAATAGTGCATACTAGCGTCTTCTGACAATCACAGCACGGAGCGGCGTACTCTGGATGATCATTGATATTCGCATCACTGGGCCAGCGGCGGACGAGGACCTGAACTCCCTGCATCGGTGGCTACGCGATGAGCCGAGCATCAGGCAAAACGCACTCATAAAGCTTACCTACCAGGACGGGCCCCAGGGTACGCTCGGTCCTGTCCTCGACACGGTGCAGCTTGTCCTCAATGACGGGCTCCAGATCGCCGCCGTTCTGCTCGCGTATCGCACATGGCGCGACACACGGCCACCAGCTCCCAATACTCTCAACTTAATGCTGCTGCCCGGGCCTTCAGCGGGAGCATGACCAGCATCAACGGTTTCGTGCGGGGTTCCGGCCGCTGTGCCGGGTCGGCTGGCTTAGCCGGGTACCTGGTGCTGCGCTTGGCCTGGCGGGGGTTCGAGCGGCCCTGCCGGGCCCGGGTGGTGACGGCGGCGATGAGGGCCAGCGAGGCCCGGCGTAGCCGGTCAGTCCGGCGAGGGGGAAAAAGAGCCCGGGGTCCCGACCGGGCCGCGGACGACGTCGAGCGCGTTGACGAAGCAGATCCGCAGCGGGTCTTGCCGGGCCATCGCGGCGGCCGCGCTGATCAGCTCGCGGACGGCGTGATAGGCGCACAGCAGCGCCCAGATCTCCTGGATCACCCCGTCGGGCGTCTTGGACCGCAGGACGATCCTGGCGCCCTTCAGCTGGGTCTTCAGCGAGCCCAGCGCGGTCTCGATCTCCCACCTGGCCTGGTAGAGCTCCGCGAGCTCGCGGGCCGGCGCCGCATCGGGATCCAGCAGCGTGGTGATCAAGGTGAAGGTCTCGGTGACGTTCCCCTGGTCGTCTTCGAGCCGGTACTCGATGACCCGGACGGTGATGTCTTCCGCGCCGTCCTTGCGGAGCCTGCGCGGGGCCTTCAGCCGGGACAGGTACGTCCCGTCCGGCAGGATCTCATCCACCGGCAGCGAGAACGACGCGCCGATCCGCCACAGCAGCTGCGCCCCGGTCGCGGCGGCGTCGTGCCACAGCTCCCAGCAGGCGAAGTTCCGGTCCGCCAGGCACAGCATCCCGTCCGACAGCCGCCCCAGCAGCTGCCTGGCCAGGGTCTTCTCACCCGTGCTGTAGCTGCCCCAGACCGCGGCGGCCAGCGCCCGGGTTCCGCACTCGGCCAGCGCCAGCAGCCGGACCTGCGGGAACGCGCCCCGCAGCCGCTTCCCGTCCGCCGTCCTGGTCGACGGCCCGCCGAACCGCTGCCAGTTCGCCTCCTCATCTTGCGCGTCCAGCGTCGTGCCGTCCATCGACACCAGCCGCAGCCCCCGCCACCACGCCCCGGCCGCCCCCGGCGGCGCGATGAACCCGGCCACGTTCTCAAACAGCAGCCGCAGCGGCTCGGCGCCCAGCCGCGCCCGCGCGTTCGACAGCGCCTCCTCCGACGGCACCGCGACCGCCACCCCGCGCTCGGCCCACGCCAGCACCCCGGCCAGCTTGCGCATCACCCGCGCCGCGCCCCGGTCCATGAACAACGCCAGCGCCAGCGTGAAATACAGGGTCAGCCACGCCGGAAGCACCCGCCGACGCCGCTCCCGCGCCCCGGCCGCGTCGATCACCTCATCCACCAGCTCCCGCGGGAACGCCCTGGCCAGCACCCCGACGGAGATCCTGTCCTCCAGGCCGCCCTCGTCCTCGCGGGCCTGCTGTCCTGCTCTCGGCATGCAGGCATCTTACACCAATGTGACCTTAAGTTGAGGGTATTGCACCAGCTCCGGGGCAACGGACTACCATCGAGCGCGACGGGATGGCTGTGCCGCTCTCCGCCACGGACCCAGACCAGCGCCCCGCAGACTGAGGCGCAGCGCAGTGGCAACCCTTCCCGACCCTCTCAAGTCGCGTGCGGTTCTGATCGGTGCGGCGTCATATCGTCACATGGAGGCAGCACCGGCGATCCTCGCCAATATTCGCGAGCTTGGTGCCGTTCTGCGTGATCCTGAAATTTGGGGTTTGCCGCCCGAAAACTGCCGCATCGTGGCAGATCCCGCATCGCCGAACGAAGTTTTCGAAGCGGTAAGCAAAGCGGCTACTGGCGCCGAAGATGCCCTGCTCGTCTATTACGCAGGGCACGGAAGTCGCGATCAGGACCGCGCTGTCTTGCTCCTCACGCACGTGGAATCGGAAGTCAGCAAGAACTGGACGACGATTGATTACCTAGCATTGCGTCAAGTGATGAAGGACACCAGAGCTAGGCAGCAGATCGTCATTCTCGACTGCTGCTACAGCGGGCTGGCGGGCACGCTCGCGGACCCCGCCACCGATCTTCGCGCGATGCTGCCGAGCAAGTACGACAGGACTGGCACCTTCCTCCTGGCCGCCACTGGTAAGACAGAGCTAGCGCAGGCACCGCTTGGAGAGGACTTCACCAGTTTCACTGGTCAACTGCTTCACATACTCAAGCACGGCATCGACGGCCGCGGGCCGCTCCTTGACATGCAGACAATCTTCCGGCAACTGCTGAATATCATGCGCGAGCGCGGTCTGCCCGAGCCAGAGCCCTATACGCAGGGCGATGCGGGCTTGATAACGATGGCCCGCAACCGCGCTTACATCGAGGGCGCAGCCGACCCCGGCGAGATTGTAGATGAGCGATCGCCGGCCCTCTCGGGATCGGCCCGACGGCCGCCCAATGGCGCCACAAAGCAGCTAACGCACGTGCTGACATTGAGATCGAATTCAGATCTCGAGGTGCCCGGCAGCCCGTTCCGGGCCGTCGCCTTCGGCGACATAGGTGACTTGCACAACCGGAAGGCAATGGTTGCGGCAGTGGGGGATGACACACGGCTCTCGATGTGGCGCCGCGACACTGGCAAGCTGACCAGGTCATATGAGTTGTCTGGTCCCTCGAACGCCCTAGCAATCACCGATGACAGGATCTACTGTGGAGGTTCAGCCAAGTGTGCCGATGAACTGCGCCTCGACCAAAAACCCGACAAAGGCACTACGCTGTCCTTTCTCACGACCGATTACGAGATCACCGCGATGTTGGCGTGGGAGACGCGTTCCCCCTTGAGCGAAAGCGAAACAGTCATAACGGCTGGTGATGGTGGCGTTATCCAGGCCTGGAGGGTTGAGACGGAGAGGCTCTACGGAGACAAAGACCGGGACAGTGTGAAACTCAAGCGTTCATGGAGCAGCCTGGACGACCGGGTGTATTCACTTGCCCTCGTTTCGTATGGTGTGATTAGCAGCGTCGGGAGCGCGGGCATCCCTCGGCTGTGGGATTCCTCATCGGGCGAACTGAAAATGAGCTTTGACGGTTGCGTTGACGAACTCTGGGCCGTGGCCACTGGCGTTCGGTTAAGATCTGGGTGCGTTCTGGCCTGCGGGGTTACGCCTGATCTGGGCGGGGCCTGCCGGGCCTGGTGGTCACGGATTGCAACGGACGGTTCTCCGGGGCGTTGGTCACGTTGCGTGGCTGCTGCCGGTGCCGTGGCATGGCGGGTGCCGGGGACGCGAGAGGGCCGGCTGCGGTTTCCGTGCGACACGCCTGGCCGGTTACGGGACAAACGGGTCTGATGCGGAAGCATCGGCGGTCTCTGTCCGCCTCTCGCGAGGGGCCCGCCGATGCTTCCGCTTGCGACAGTACCTGCTGCCGCCGGACCCGTCACGACGTCGTGCTGCCCGGAGGGCGGCGGCGGCGCGCCCGGCCGGGAAGGCGGGCCGCGCCGGGCGAAGGAGCCGCCGCGGGACGCGGCGGCGGGCCTGGCCGAGGTGCTGGCGATGCCGGCGATCTGGCGGGACGCGGCCGGCCGGCTGACTGAGCTGCCGGGGCCGGGCTCGGGGATCGTGGCGTGCGGGGCGCTGCCCGGCGCGGTCGCCCCGGTCCCGGCGTGGACCGCCGGGGAGCTGGCGGCGGCGGGGGTGGCGGCGGAGCCGGGGCGGGTGCGGGATGGCACGGGGCTGGGGCTGGTGAGCTGCGTGATCGGCCCGGCGGTGCTGGATGAGGCGCTGGCAGGCGTGCCGGCCCGGCGGGCGCGGAAGATCACGCCGCGGCTGGCGATGCAGCTGCCGCTGGCGCGGGCCCTGGAACCGGGGACCGCATCTGCGGTGCTGCGGCAGATGGCGCAGCGGCCCCGGGAGGCTGACCCGGGCTATGACCTGCCGGCCGCCTCCTCGCTGTCGGACGCCGACAGCTTCTTGCAGGTCAAGCCGTTCCCGCGGCTGCTCGCCTCGCTGTGCGGGCAGGTCCGGCCGGTGCCGCTGCCCGGCGTGGCACCGCACCTGCCCGCGGCCGGGACGGCGGACGGGGACCGGACGGCGGTCCGGCTGCTCCCGCTGACGCACGCCGCGGGCGGGCCGTGGCGGGACGGCCGCTGGCACGGGCTGCGGGTGCTGGCCAAGGACGGCACCGTCCGCGCGGTCGCCGACCCGAAACGCACCGACCGCGAAGGCGAGCGCGGGCGGTCCCGCAACGCCGCGCACTTCGGCCGCCCGGCCAGCACCGGCGCCGAGGCGGCCCCGCAGCTGCGCATGGTGGAGGTCACCGACGTGTGGGCCCGCAGCTGCGCGGCGTGGGCGGCCGGGCCGTGCCGCATCGGGGAGACCACCCTCGCCGCGCACCTCGAGCCCGCCTACGGGCCGGATGACCTGGACCTGGCCGACCGCGGGTTCCCCAGCAGCCAGGCCGCCGTCGCCAAGATCACCGGCGGGAAGCACTTCGCCTGGCGGGTCTCGTCGGCGTGGAAGCTGCGCCGCTCGGGACGGCCGCTGACCGACGGCACCTGGAAGGCCAAGATCATCTGGCGCGGCCGCACCGTCAAGGTCCGCGTCATCGAGTACCACATGGACCAGGTCTTCGACCTCCAGCCCGGCCACCGGCTGCTGGTGTCCGCGCCGCCGCCCGGCGTGTCCGTCCGCGTCCCCGGCGACGTTCAGGGCGCGGCGTGCGAGCAGCCGGACGACGGCACGATCCGGGTGGAGGTGTCCGAGACCGTCACCATCATCACCAGCCTCACCGACCCCGCTGCCTACCCGGCCCGCGACATTGCGGAACTGTACGGGATGCGGTGGGCCAGTGAACTGGTCTACCTCGAAGAAAAGCAGACGCTCTCGGCCGGGCAGCCGCTCACCGCGGCGACCCCGGCCGGGGCGTACCGGATGGCCGCCGCGACCGTCGCCGTGCACCAGGCGCTGCGGATCGCCGGCGCCGCGGTCGCCGCGGCGATCGGCGCCGAGCCCGCCCGGATCAGCGCTACCGCGCTGCGCGACACCGCCACCGCGAGCATCCGCGCCGGCCAGGGCGCCACCGTCACGGCCCTGACCGCCGCGATCGGCATCATCAGCCGCGACATCACCCGGCACCCGCTGCGGTTCGTGACCGCCTGGCGGCCCGGACGGCACTACCCCCGGTTCACCATCAAGAAAGTCCGGACCCGCAAAAGCCGCCACGCCGTCCCGGCCGCGACCCGGCTGCACCTGCTCCCGCTGCCCATCACCACGCCGGCCGCGCAGCCGAACGCGCCGCCAGCAGCCTGACACGCGACCCCGCCATCCCGGCCCGGCACCGCCGCACCGGGATGCCGGCATGCCCCCGCTGCCGGAAACGCCCGCAGGAACACGGCTTACCACGAACAGGAGCCTCAGCAGGCCCGCTGGCACGAACCAGACTCACGAAAAGTAACCGGAACAGCAGCCGCACAGCACCCACGCGACCAGTCGCCGGCTACAAGACGTGACGGCACGCCGATCGCATCCGGGGAGCCACCCAGCACAAGCGATTCATTAACCGAATGCCAGTGGGGCCGTGGCGGCCAAGGGTAACCTCATCGCTGCAGCGGGCGAAGCTGGATTGGCGTGGGTCTGGAACACCGAAACCGGCAATATCACCAGCGTCGCGGGAGACCAGACGGCTCCGATCTATGCTCTCGCATTCGGCGAGGACACCGACCATCTGGTGACAGGTAGCTCAGACGGCCGGATGGCGCTGTGGGACCTGAAGACGCGCGATCTGCTTTCCGCAGATCATGGCCACCGGTCAGCGATAAAGGCCTTGGCGCAACGCAATGACATGCTCGCTAGCGCGAGCGACGACAGCACGGTCCGACTGTGGCGGCTACCCAGATCCGCGGCGCCGGTCACTCCGCCCACGTCATCGTCCGCGCCCGTATTCTCATTCACTATCCCCAAGAAACCGAGAAAAGGCCTGTTCTCGCGACGTAGCAAGTATTAACTGGTACGCAGCGGAACCAGTCGGAATGTCGGCAGCTGATCGTAGAACGCGGAAGTGGAGCCGGGCAAGCCAGCACACGATGAATCCCCGGTGCTCAGCGGTTTTCTGTGGCACCTGCGGTGTCCGGGTACAGGCCAGGCACGGTGCCGTGGCCGAACAGCGGCTCGCCGTCATCGCCGCCCAGCAGCAACATGAGGCGGGTCGAGGCCCTGGCGCAGCTGCGCGGTGCGTAGGCAGGGTGGCCGACGTAGCCGGAGGCCACTCATCAACAGGCGCTCGCCACCCGGCCTAACTCGGTGGCGGAGTCCTCAAAGCACGGCTCGCACACCCAGCGCTCTAGCCCTGGCTTTTCACGGGGGTTCGGCGGCTGAGCGGCGCGCCTGAATGGAAAAGTGCTCCTGACCTGGGACGATAAGGGTTGTCTAGGCACTTACCGGTCCAGGCTCGAGGAGCACTTTCTCCATGCACGCTACAGGATGGTCGCGTGGTCTTGACGTCACCGGCGGCGGCACGGGGATCGTGTCGCACGCGGGCCCTGCCCTGCTGCGGCAGCTGTCGGACCGGACGGGCCTGACATCCGGGCTGTCGGCGGCACTGCCGTCGCCGCTGGGCGGCCATGACCGGGGCCGGGTGCTGTCGGACCTGGCGTGCGCGATCGCCGACGGCGCCCGGGTGATCAGCGACTTCCGGGTGATGGGCGACCAGCGGGAGCTGTTCGGCCCGGTCGCCTCAGTGCCGACCGTATGGCGGGCGCTGAAGGAGATCGCCGGCGGCGGGGACCGCAGGAGGCGGAAGGTCACGGCCGCGGTGAACAGCGCGCGGCGGCACGCGTGGGCGCACGGCATCGCACGGCACGGCGGGCTGCCCCCGGTCAAGGTCGCGGACCGGAAGCTGGAGGGCGTGACCTGCATCCGGCTCGACGCGACCGTCGTGACCGCGCACAGCGACAAGGAGCTGGCAGAACCGAACTTCAAGGGCTACGGCCATCACCCGATCATCGCCGAGTGCGATAACGTGGCCGAGCCGCTGGCCTGGATGCTCCGCCCCGGCTCGGCCGGCAGCAACACCGCCGCTGATCACCTGCGCCTGCTGGGCGATGCGATCACGGCGCTGCCGCCGGCGCTGCGCCGCCGGCTGATGATCACCTGCGACGGGGCCGGCGCCAGCCACGCCCTGATCAAGGAGCTGGACCGGCTCGCCTCCCGGCACGGATACCAGGTCACCTACTCCGTCGGCTGGGAGCTGGGCGCGCAGGAGAAGGCCGCGATCGGCACGGTCCCCGAGACCGCCTGGCAGATCGCCATCGACGGCAAGGGCCGGGTCCGCGAGCGCCGCGCCGATGATGCCTGCGCGGACCCGCGCTGCGCCCACCGCAAATGCTGGATCGAGGAAGCGCACGTCGCCGAGCTGACCGGGCTGCTGCGCGAGGGACCCGGCGGCGACCAGCTCAAGGGCTGGCCCAAGACGATGCGCATCTTCGCCCGCCGCGAGCGGCCGCACCCCGGCGCGCAGCTGTCCCTGTTCGAGGCCGCCGACGGCTGGCGCTACTGCCTGTGGGTCACCAACCTGCCCGCCACGACCAGGGGCTGGCGCGGGCAGTGCGCCTACATCGACGCTGCCCACCGCGTCCACGCCCGCGTCGAGGACGTCATCCTTCTCCAGGGGTCGGTCGGCCTGTTGTGTGACGTTGCTGAACGAGTCTTGTGACGAGTTCTGCGGCGGGTCTC
>Ga0208199_1000807_pt1 | contig 11929 bp, 15 predicted proteins | sample Sb_taG_FD_187705 | JGI IMG/M metagenome (GOLD analysis project Ga0208199, IMG submission 187705) | Peat soil microbial communities from Weissenstadt, Germany - Sb_50d_1_NS metaG (SPAdes) (version 2) | ecosystem: Environmental > Terrestrial > Soil > Wetlands > Peat | place: Germany: Weissenstadt... | reverse complement strand
CTTGAAAGGGCGTGGCATCCGCCGCAATTCATTGGTGAAGAAGTACTGCGCGGCGGCAGGCATCGACCCGGAGCGGCTGGGAGGCCGCGGCATCGGCATTCACTCGCTGCGCAAGACCGCCATCAACGACGCCATCAGGAATGGGGCCACGATGCACGAGGTGCGCGAGTTCGAACAACGCCCCGATCTTCGTGGCCGTATGAGCAGCCTACGTGGGTCTTCAGCTCTCGCTCGCTGCCCGTCGTACCGGGTGCAGATGTCCGATTCGCAACCGGAGACGTCCGCCCCGTGCATAGACAGATGGCGGAAACGGCGGCCGGCAAGAACATCTGGCTTGTGGGCGGCGGCGAGCTGGTTGGGCAATTCCACGACTACGGCCTGCTCGATGAGGTCGGTGTGTACGACTCGTTCAGCCCGGCGATGAGCAGCTCAGGCCCCGGCCGGAACGTCGGCGTACCGAGGCCCAGCGCCTTTGCTCGCACGGCGGCCTCCTGCTCGCGCAACTCCGGCGTGAACGCATCGCCCAGATCATCGGCCTCGAACACCGGCCGGATCTCGATGTCGGAGTCCTCGGTCATCGGATTCGGGCACCGCTTCACCCACTCGATCGCCTCCTCCATGGATCGCACCTTCCACAGCCAGAAGCCGGCGATCACCTCGTTCGTCTCGGCAAACGGCCCGTCGGTCACGACGCGACTCTCGCCGGAGAACCGCACCCGCGCCCCCTTCGAGCTCGGCTGGAGCCCCTCCGCCGAGAGCAGGATCCCCGCCTCCACGAGCTCCTCGTTGTACTTGCCCATGGCGGCCAACAGCTCCGTGCTCGGGAGCTCCCCGGCCTCCGACCCCTTGGTGGCTTTGACGATGACCATCACTTTCATAACGCACTCCTCGTTGATTCCTGTTCTTTGAGTGTGCTCGGCCGCTCGCGGGCCAACGCACTCGACTTGGTCGATCAGGGGCCGCCGGCATCGGGACGCGCCGGCGGCCTCCCACTCCGCACTTTCAGTTCGCCGGGCCGGCGACCATTACCATCCACCCAAGTCCGAAGCGGTCGGTGACCATCCCGTAGCACGGCGACCAGAAGGTCTTGGAGAGCGGCATCTGAACGCTGCCTCCGTCGGCCAGGGCGTCGAACGCCCTACGTGCATCCGCCTCGGTCGGGACGGTGAGCGCCAGGCGGAGCCCGTCGAACTTCGACTTGTCGTTGCACCCGTCGGACGCCATGAGCGGGACGCCGCGCACGCGGAACGAGGCGTGCATGATCTTCTTCTCGAAGCCCGCCTGTAGCATCCCGGGCGGGGGCGGCTCCGGGCTCTCGCTAAACCGCATGACCATCTCGACCTCCGCGCCGAGGGCCGTGCGGTAAAACTCCAGGGCCTCCTCGCAGCGGCCGCCGAAAAACAGGTACGGGGTGATGGTGGTGCCGGTCATGCTCTCTCCTTTTGGTTTGGTTGTTGTCGGGGCGGACGGGTGACTCGCTCTCTTGCCGCCACCCCGGCTCGCTCCTCATGTGGTCGATTGGCTGGTTCGAAAATCGACAGCGGCTCACGAAATCCGCGTCGATTTTCTGAGCCCGGACAGGTCGAAGAGCGGCCGGACCTCGACCGCACCGAGCCGGGTGCCGGGGTGCCGGGCGGCCACGCAAACGGCCGCGTCGCGGGTGTCGGCCAGGATCACGTAGTACCCACCCAGTACCTCGTGCGTCTCGGCGAACGGGCCGTCGGTGATCACCCGCTTCCCGTCCCGAACCCGCACGCACGTGGCCATCTCCACCGGGTGGAGCGGCGACGCGCTCACGTATTGGCCCGCGTCGCTCAAGTGCCGGGCGAGTGCTGCCGCCTCCGCCATGGCCTCCCGCAGAGCGTCCGGACCGGCCGCCCGCCACGCCGCCTCGTTGTCGTAGCAGAGGAGCATGAACGGGCTGCTCGAGCCCTCACCTGCGTCGGTCGGAAGCGGCCGCGCCGGCGGCAAACCGTCGAGGGCGAACAGCGGGCGGATCTCGACGGTGCCCTTCGTGACGGGCGGAAGCTTAGAGGCGACCGCGATCGCCTCGTCGAGGTGGGCCAGCTCGAGGACGTAGTAGCCGCCGAGCTGCTCTGTCGTTTCCGCGAACGGGCCATCGGTGACCAGGGTCTGGCCGTCCCGCACGCGGACGGTCGCGGCGGTCGTCACCGACTGAAGCGGAGACGACTCAACGTATTTGTCCTGGGCGGCGAGTTGGTCGCAAACCCCCATGGACTCCACCATGCAGGCCTTCCGCTCCTCCTCCGTCCAGCGGCTCTCGGTCCCGTACATCAGCAGCATGTATTTCATGTCTTCCCTTCTTGACACCGAAGCCCTTTCCCAGACCTAGTTTCCGTCGGCCGCGTCCTGAAGCGCCTGGATGTCCAGCCTGGTCATCCGCATCATCGCCTCGATCACCCGAGCCGCCTTCGCGCGGTCAGCGTCTGCGAGGAGCTTCGGCAGCACGGCGGGCACCACCTGCCACGACAGGCCGTACTTGTCCTTGAGCCACCCACACTGGCCCTCCGACCCGCCGGCGGCGAGCTTCTCCCACAGCTCGTCGACTTCGGCCTGCGAGTGGCAGTCAATCGAGAGCGAGATCGCCTCATTGAACGTGAACTGCGGCCCGCCGTTTAAGGCGACGAACTCCACCCCCGCGAGCCGGAACGCGACCACCAGCGCCGCCCCGTTGGGCCCCGGGGTGACGCCCGTGACGGCGGAGTCCGGGAAGATCGAGACGTAGAACTCGGCGGCCTCTTCGGCCTTGCCGTCGAACCACAAGAAGGGGGTAATCTTCTGCCGTGCCATGTGCTTCCTCGTCAACGTAAGTCGGTCGGTGACAGGCACACCGGAATGTGCCGGCCTGCCCGTCACCCCGTAGTCGAACCGGCCGGCTGTGGATCGACACGCGGCGGAAATCTTTTTTGGGGTCGTCGGCGACGAGGGCCGATGATCGCCGGGGGGTTGGCCCAGGGGTCGGCACAGTCGTCAGAGGTGCGTGAGTCGTTTCATCAGGAACCGCCGCTCCGGCTCCTGCTGCGCAAGCCCCAGGGCCCGCTCGTAGGCCGCCCGCGCGTCGTCCCGTCTTTCCAGCCGGCGGAGCAGGTCGGCGTGCGTGGCGTGGGCAAGGTGGTAGTCGGCGAGGTCGCCGCGGCCGAGGACGGCGTCGATCAGGGAGAGCCCGGCCGCCGGCCCGTCCCGCATGGCCACGGCCACGGCGCGGTTCAGCTCCACGACCGGCGACGGGTTTATCGCCAACAGGGCGTTGTACAGCGCCACGATCTGCCGCCAGTCCGTGGCTTGCGCCGTCGGGGCGCTCGCGTGGACGGCGGCGATGGCGGCCTGGACGGAGTACGCCCCGAACCGGCGCATACTCAGCGCCCGCTCGACGAGAGCCTGACCCTCCGCAATCAGACGGGCGTCCCACCGCGAGCGGTCTTGGTCCTCGAGCAGGACGATGTCTCCTTCCGCGGTCGCGCGCGCGTGGCGGCGGGACTCCTGGAGGAGCATCAGCCCAAGCAGCCCGATCGCCTCCGGGTCGGGCAGCAGGCCCACGAGCAGCCGCCCTAGGCGGATGGCCTCGCCCGAGAGATCCGCCCGTGTCAGCGCCTCGCCTACCGTGGCGGAGTACCCCTCGTTGAACACCAGGTAGATGACCGCCAGGACCGACTCCAGCCGCTCGGGGAGCTCGTCCTCGGACGGGATCACGAACGGGATGTCGGCGTCGCGGATCTTGGACTTTCCCCGTACGAGGCGCTGCGCCATCGTCCCCGGCGCGGTCAGGAACGCTCCGGCGATCTCCTCCGTCGTCAGCCCGCATACCTCGCGGAGCGTGAGCGGGACCTGCACCTTGCGGTCGATCGCCGGGTGGCAGCAGGCGAAGATGAGCCGCAGGCGGTCGTCCTCGATCTCCTGCGATGCCCGGGCCGCGTTGGCCTCGGCGATCTCCGCGAGCCGCCCGGCGAGCTCCGGCTGCAGGGTGGCGAAATGGCCGCGGCGGCGGAGGGCATCGATCGCCTTGAAGCGCCCGGTGGACACCAGCCACGCCCGCGGGTTGTCCGGGACACCGTCCCGCGTCCAACGCTCGACGGCTACCGCAAACGCCTCGTGAAGCACTTCCTCGGCCAGGTCGAAGTCCCGCACCAGCCGGACCAGGGAGGCGAAGACGCGGCGGGACTCGGCGCGGTAGATCTTGTCGACCAGTGCGCGAATGTCTGTCGTGCTTGAGTTCACCTTACTCGTTCCATCTCGACAGCACCGTTATTGCCGTTCCGCTGCTTGGAGGCACAGTGCGTCTTTCGGCCTTGAGGCGGAATTCAACCCGGCAGGGTACCGCCGCCTCGGTGCAGAGCGAAAGGCCAGTTGCGGGCGGGCCCGACCCCCTCGCACGCCAGTGGCGATCGGCCCTCTGGCCCGTATCGCTCATGAGCACAACCTGAGCCTGCGCACGCTGAGCCGTTGGGCCGCCAACTACCGCCAACTCGGGCTGGTTGGGCTCTGCCGCAAGACCCAAGCCGATAAGGATAAACGGCGGATGTCCCCGACTCTTCAGCAGGTCATCGAAGGGCTGGCGCGCTACGCCCAGCTCTACTCCCGCGTCGGCTTCGTCCACGAATTCTGTGCCCTGGCCGAGCCGGAAATGCGCAACCTGCTGCTTGGAGGCTGGCAGCCCCTGGGAGTGGCCCTGCCCAGCGACGGGCTGTCTGACGAGGAGGCGCTGGCGGCCATCCTCCGCATCACCGACGGCAACTTTCGGCTGTTGAACCGGCTCCTGACGCAGATCGCCCGCATCTTGGCCATCAACAACCTGCGCAAGGTGACCCCTGCGGTGGTCGAGGTGGCGCGCGAAAGCCTGGTGATCGGCACTGCATGAGTAGGTGGATGCGTGAAGACAAATAGCGTTGCAGAAAATGGGACAAATAGCGTTGCAGATAACACAGCTAGGTAGGTCCTTAAATTTACACGCAAAACTGAGTCGTTCGTAGAATTATTTGCCACACTCCTTCATTGGCACCGCGTCATCGACAAACCAGGGGTGGGGTAAAGTTCTCTCGTCTCACATTCAATGGAAGGCATCCATGGTCCCATCCGCGGCGTTCGTTGGGTTGACGACCTTAGACCTGATTTACTCCGTCGAGACTTACCCGACGGAGAACAAGAAGATCGTGGCACGGAGACAGGGGATGTATGCGGGGGGGCCCGCGACGAATGCAGCCGCGGCTTTCGCCTCTCTGGGGGGGAGGAGCCGGTTAATTTCAGCTAAGGGACAGACCGCAGCTTCATATATGATATTAAATGATTTGAGCAAACTTCTTGTAGAAATCGTCGACCTTGCGGGCGACGACTTCGTTCCCTCTATCTCCTCGATCGTGGTGTCGGAGGCAACTGGATCCCGTACCGTGGTGTCCACGAACGCGACGACAACCTCGCCACAGGGGAGCGGCTTTCTACCAGCGATGCTGGACGACGTATCGCTCGTACTGGTTGATGGGCACAACCTCGACCTTTGCATTGAAGCCGCTAAGTGCGCGAGCGAAGCCGGTATCCACGTTGTGTTCGACGGCGGCAGTTGGAAGACGGGGACGGAAAATCTTCTTAGGCACGTTGACACCGCTATTTGCTCGGAGGACTTTGTCCCACCTCACCTCACCTCGCCGTCGGTAGACACCATCCTCTCCTACTTGTCACAGCTCGTGAGGCGTGCCGCTCTCACCCGAGGGGCACGTCCCGTCCTGTTCCGGGAGGGGCCATTACACGGAGAGGTGCCCGTGCCAGGAACAGAAGTCGTTGATACACTGGGTGCGGGCGACATCTACCATGGGGCGTTCTGCTATTATCACCTGATGAAACCGGGTCAACCATTTGCAGAACTGCTCGCGGAAGCCGCCAAAGTTGCTTCCCTTTCATGTGCGCATTTCGGACCGCGGGAGTGGGCGACGCAGTACCACAGGGCGAGGACTTCAGCGCCAGAGGGAGGATCTGGCGATCGATCGGACTATGTGGTGCCGCTCGAACCAGGCCAATCTCCATGTACGCCACCCGAACGAGGAGGTCTACGACATTGAACCACGCGCGGAGTACGTCACCGTCGGCTGCGCCTACACCCCGCGATCTGCCACGATATTTGTCCTATGGTTATGTTGTGATGGGTTATGAAGTTGACCCCTCGAGAGCCTCTAGTCATCGGCACTGCGCCGGCGACGGACCACGAGGGTGGCACCGTGCTGACCAATAGCGATGCAAGAAAGGGGCAAATCGCGATGGAGGAGACGACACTCCCCGCCGTCCTGGCGACGGAGGCTGAGCCGGCGCCGCCCCGCACCCCCCTGGTGCCCGAGCGGAGCGACTTCCTGGAGGGGGATACGCCGGCGGCGGCCAAGGTCGAGGCCTTCCTGGCCCGGGCCCTGGAGGTCACCGGCGGCGACGCACCCACCACCGCCGGGGCTTTGGTGCCCTGGATCTGTGATGCGCTACTGTCGAATCATTCGGTCAAAGCCTACGGCCGCGATCTCATGGACTTCCTGCGGCACATGCGGGCGCAGGGTGTGGACCCACTCCACGTCACGGCCGACAACGTGAAGTGCTACAAGCGGGCGCTGCTGGAAGCCGGTATGAAGTCGGCCACCGTGGCCAGGCGGCTCTCAGTCCTCCGCGGCACGTACCACCAGCTGGCCGCCAAGGGCCTGATCGCGTGGGAAACGGCCCAGGACATCGGCGCCGTCAAAGCTCCCGCGGTGCAGAAGAACTCGACGCCGTCCTTGACCCAGCGCCAAGCCATTTCACTCCTGGAGGCCATTCCGACCGAGACCCTGCAGGGGATCCGCGACCTGGCCCTGATGAGCGTCTTCTTCCTCACCGGCTGCCGGGTCTCGGCGATCGTTCAGGCCTGCGTCGGGCACCTCGAGAGCGACGGGGTCGAGCACTATCTCCACGTCACCGAGAAGCGGAACAAGAAGCGCCGCAAGATCCTGCTCGATGCCGCGCGGCCGGTCTTGGCGTACCTCGCGCGCGCGGGCATCGGGGACGACAAGGAGGGGCCCTTGTTCCGGCCCATGAAACCGGACGGCACCGGGCTGGCGCGGCGGCACCTGGACCGCAAGACCCCCTGGCGGCTCGTCAAGAAGTACTGCAAGGCGGCCGGGATCGAGCCTGGGCGGCTGGGAGGTCGTGGCATCGGCATTCACTCGCTACGCAAGACGGCGATCAACGACGCCATCAGGAACGGGGCCACGATGCACGAGGTGCGGGAGTTCGCCGGGCACGCCGATATCCGCACCACCGAGGTCTATTTCGTCCGCAAGGAGGAAGACGCCGAGGTGGCGGCGCGGCGGATCCAAATCCGTGTGACAGGGCGCAAGAGCGAGTGAGCCCGTGGCATGGTCCAACCAGGCAAGAGGGCCGATTTTGCCACGACAGAGCCTTCTGAGGTAACCTAGGAGATAGGATCACATGGGGGCCATCCGAAGCCCCAACGGTTGGGAGGACTCACCATGATTAACATCGCTCTCACAGACGATCTTCAACGGCTTCTTCGAAAGAAGGTCGACAACGGCGAGTTCCCGAATGAGGAAGCCGTTGTCGAAGAAGCTCTGAAGTGCTTTCTCATTCAAGAACCGTCCCAGGGACGTCGGCAGACAAGCTCCCCGACCGAGATTCTGGAGGAGCGGCTTCCAGGTCCCTTCATCGAAGACCAGACGGCTCTTGCACCGGTTGAACTTCCAAGGCCCGGCCGGGAGATCGCCTGCTCCTATCTTCATGACGCAACGCGGCAGCCGAACCTGTTCCCCGGCGAGTGATGCCATGTACAAGACTGCCGAGGAACTTCGTGCCGAGCTACCCTCCGAGCAACTGGTTGTTCCCTTGTCACAAGGTGACATCCTCGATGCCTGTCCCCTCGTGTTCTGGGCGGACCAGACGCGCGAGGTTGCTGAGGGCGACAAGCCGCAAAGCGTTGAAGCCCGTGTGATTATCCTGACCCAGGCGTGCGACCTGGCGAACGATAAGACCGTTCGGGCCATGGTCGCAGTGGTTCATAACGCGGCCAATCTCGTGCAAACAGGCCGCGTCAAGGAGAAGTTCATTCGTGACAATGTCCGCAAGGGACAGGTCTACGGGTGGTATTTCCTTCCCGCCCATACGTCGTGTCCGGGGTTCCCCGAGTCGTTGGTCGATCTCAGGGACCTTCATACGGTGCCGCGGGCTTTGTTGGAAGGACTTCGAGACCAGGGCAAGCTCATTTGCCGGCTGATCACTCCCTACCGCGAGCATCTCGCTCAACATTTCTCGGTCACCTACTCACGCATCGGCCTGCCTGAGCCCTATGGGACCGTGGAGTAGCGGGGGGTGTCGTTCATCGTTGGCTCTCTGCCTGATTCTCTTTGCTGGAGTCGGACCGGGTATGACTCCTCCGAAAATCCGAGGGCTTCCGCGTGAACCTCAACAGTGCTCCGTGCCGGGGTTGGCTTTCCTCGCCGTCTCGTGCTAGACCGCCCCATGAGATCCTACGTGGGATGTATCGATCTTTACGGATTGCGACGGTTCCTCGTCGAGGACGCGGTTCCGAGAGACCTGCTTCGGCAACTCGTCCAGGAGTGGTCCTCCCGAACGACGACCGTCGTCTGGGTGGTCGTGGCCGAGGACAACGCGGAAGCGATCCGGCGGGAGCTGATGGCCGATTTCCGCTGGACCGCCTGCAACCTGCTCCTGAACCGGGTCGCCGAACTCCTCCCTCTTGTCTCCGTCGCGCTCGACCGCGCTGAGCCACTCCCCTGAGGCGATGTCTCGTGGCGATCGAAACAGCGTCGGGTCAGTGAAATTCTGGCTGCACGGGTCGCGCTCTCCTACCCAGCCACGCAACAAGCGGCCGACGGTAACCGGTTTTATCCGAACTATAACCGACCGCCCAAAAGGCGCAAGGAAAAGGTGGGAGAAGGGGGGCGGCCTTCGGTGTATGATCGACGGGTGCCGCTCGAGGATGTGCAGTACCTCGCCGGGCACAGCAGTCGCGAACGACGCGGCTCTGCGACTGGCGGCAAAAGAAGGTAACGCGGAACATCGACGAGCGGATTTCGATTTGACAGAGGCTGAATCCTTACCGTAGAAGGTTCCAAGGCTCGTCGAGGAGTAATACAGTGTTTGGCCATTTTGACTTTTCGATATTGGCAGATGTTGACTTCAAAGAAGATGCCGTTCGTGAAGAACTGATCGTGCCCATCCTCAATCGGCTGGGCTATTCCGCCACCGGAGAACACCGGATCCTCAGAAGCAAACCACTGGTTCATCCATTTGTCTACATCGGTACCAAACAATTTAAGGTAAATATCATTCCAGACTATTTGCTCTCGGTGGCTGGCTCAATCAAGTGGGTCTTGGATGCAAAGGCTCCAGCCGAAGACATTCTCTCGGGCAAGCACGTAGAGCAAGCTTACAGTTACGCAATTCATAAGGATGTACGGGTTTCGGTTTACGGCTTATGTAATGGCCACACGCTGGCGGTTTTCCACATCAGTCATGTGGAGCCCATTCTGAATGTACCGTTGATGGAGATCGATGCTAGATGGGAGGAAGTAAACAGAGTCTTGTGCCCGATAGCGTTCATCGATCCTGAGCGGCTCGACTTTCTTCCCGATTTCGGCCTGACGATGTTGCGACTTGGAGGAGCAACCTTTGAAACAATCTTCTTCCCGTGGGTTCCCATTAATTGCATTGTGAAGGTGTCAGATTGTCTTGTCTAATTCACATGTCAGTATAACTGCGGAACTGACTATTGTGCTACATTCGATCTTAATCTGGAGATGTATCAAACGTTTCTCAGCAAGCTTTCAGAGACAGATCGAGTGAACACGTCGCGGGCACTCTCTCGGCAGCCATATCACATTGTGTTTAACGATGATCCCCCCTCGCTTGCACTCAACGCACAACTTGGAAATAAAATAGTGTCAAACGAACGCGAGGAATTTGTGCCATTCAAAATCATCGAGATTCGTGAAAGCCAATTTACTGGACAAACCATGCTGAAAATGCTCCCATACGAAACATAAAGCGGATCATGCGACAGTTTCCGAGAAAGGGACCATGAGCGACGGATCAGCGATCCTACTGACGGCTGCCGGTACACTTGTCGGAGTGGTTCTCGGGGTCGTGCCGTCCTGGTATTTCTCGCGTCGGTATTATCTCAGAGGGGGGTCCGATCTCGACGCCGCGTTGCACCCGCTCGTGGGGAATGATCAAAAGACCCTCCAGGCGTTGAACGCCATCGGCCGTATCCTCGAACAAAACGGTCAAGGCACGTTCTCGCGGGATGAAGCCGGACACATAACCGGGATCGTCATCACAGCGTCAGCCCGTGATGTTCTCTCTTTTTCCCAGCGAGCGACTGCGGTCGTTGTGAGGGGGGAACCGCCGCAATTCGACCGCCAGCACGAGCAGCCGCCATCACCCGAGCCGGAGGGCGACCATGCCTAGCGAGCTGGCCAAGACATCGCCCGGCATCGTCGCGGCACCCACGGGCGGCCCCATCCTCCCCGCGATCATCGCCGGCGCCGGGGAGAAGGCAGGCAAACGCTTCATCGAGTTTCTGACCGCCACTATCCGCAACGGCAACACCCGCGAGGCATACGCCAGAGCCATCGGCGATTTCTTCGCCTGGGCAGCCCGGCACCGCCCGCCTGACACTAACCGGCATAGAGCCGGTGCATGTCGCCGCCTACATCGAGCAGTTGACGAAAGCCCGATCGGCCCCGACGGTCAAGCAGCACCTCGCCGCCATCCGCATGTGCTTCGATTGGCTGACCAGCGGCGGGGTCATGGATTTCAACCCGGCCAGCTCGGTACGCGGCCCCAAGCACGTCGTGCGAGGCGTTGAAATTCGCAATGGTCCAGCGTAGGGTTGGGCGAATGTTTCAATCAGAGCACGATAGGCTCCGCCGGGATCCACCCGGCGTATTTCCAAGAGAGGATCGACATGAGCGACGTGCTGAGCAGCGAAGATCTGGACCTCATTTTCCGCGAAGCCCGGACGCACAGCGTCTGGCTGGACAAGCCCGTGGAGGACGCACTGCTCGAGCAGGTCTACGACCTGGCGAAGATGGGACCAACCTCGGCCAACATGTGCCCCATGCGCATCATCCTCGTGAAGTCGCGGGCGGCGAAGGAGAGGCTGAAGCCTGCACTCGATGCGGGCAACGTGGACAAGACGATGAAGGCTCCCGTCACCGCCATCATCGGTATGGACATCCATTTCTACGAGAAGCTGCCCAAGCTGTTTCCGCGCGCGAACGCGAAGTCGTGGTTCAAGGACCTGCCGGAGAACGTGCTGGAGTACATCGCGCTGCGGAACTCTTCGCTGCAGGGCGCGTACTTCATGCTGGCCGCTCGGGCACTGGGGCTCGATTGCGGCCCGATGTCGGGGTTCGACAACGCAAAGGTGGACGAGGCGTTCTTCGCAGGGACGACGGTCAAATCCAATTTCCTTTGCAACCTCGGTTACGGCGATGCGAGCAAACTCTATCCACGCTCACCGCGCCTCAGCTTTGAGGAGGCGTGCAAGTTGGTTTGACGGAATTGCCCGATCCCTCTCGACGCGGCGCGGCCGCTCCTGGCCTACCTGGCACGGGCAAGCATCAGGAACGATAAGGAAGGCCCCCTCTTCCGCCCGCTGCGTCCCGACGGCCTGGGGCTGGCGAGACGGCATCTGGACCGCAAGACGCCCTGGCGGCTGGTCAAGAAATACTGCGAGGCGGCCGGCATCGACCCGTCGCGGCTGGGAGCCCGCGGCATCGGCATCCACTCGCTGCGCAAAACGGCGATCAACGACGCCATCCGCAACGGGGCCACGATGCACGAGGTGCGGGAGTTCGCCGGGCACGCCGATATCCGCACCACCGAGGTCTATTTCGTGCGCAAGGAGGAAGACGCCGAGGTGGCG
>Ga0208199_1000806_pt1 | contig 11932 bp, 7 predicted proteins | sample Sb_taG_FD_187705 | JGI IMG/M metagenome (GOLD analysis project Ga0208199, IMG submission 187705) | Peat soil microbial communities from Weissenstadt, Germany - Sb_50d_1_NS metaG (SPAdes) (version 2) | ecosystem: Environmental > Terrestrial > Soil > Wetlands > Peat | place: Germany: Weissenstadt... | reverse complement strand
GTGGCAGGTTCTCGGCCGTCTCGATCATCCCGGAGATCTTGCCGAACCTCCATTCCGGCTGTGACCGCTCCCGGCCGCGGTCGATGCGGTCGTAGAGGACCTGGTTCCCGGACCTGGCGCCCCAGCAGACCGACGTCGTGTAGTGCTCGGCGTTGCTCATGGATTCGGCCCCGCCGGCCAGCACGACGTCGGCGGCGCCGGTCTGGACCATCATGGCCGCGGTGATGACGGCCTGCAGCCCGCCGGCGCAGCGCCGGTCGATCTGGAATCCGGGCACGCCGACCGGCAGGCCCGCCTGCAGCGCCGCCCACCGCCCGAGGCAGGGCGTCTCGCCGTTGACGTAGGACTGGGCGAAGGAGACGTCGTCGATGAGCGCGGGGCCGATCCCGGTCCGGTCGAGCACGGCCTTGATCGCGGTGGCGGCGAGGTCCTCGACGGGTACGTCGCGCAGGCTCCCGCCGAACGTGCCGACTGGGGTCCGCATGGGCGCCACGATGGCGGCTCGGCGTATGGTCATCGCGCGTACCTGGCCCGCAGTTCGGACTTCAGCAGCTTGCCCGCCTCGGTGCGCGGCAGGTGATCGACGAAGGTCACCTCCGGGGCGCCTTGAAGCTGGCGATCTTCGACTTTACGAACGCGATGATCTCCTGCTCGAGCTCAGGTCCCGGGACCGCGTCGGGGGCGGGCTGGACGAACGCGGCGACCGACTCGCCCATCTCCGGGTCGGGGACGCCGATGACCGCGACGTCGTAGACCGCCGGGTGCAGCGCGAGCACGTTCTCGGTCTCCTGCGGGTAGATGTTGACCCCGCCGGAGATGATCGTGAACGCCTTGCGGTCGGTGAGGAACAGGAAGCCGTCCCCGTCGAGGTGACCGATGTCGCCCAGCGTGGTCCAGGTCGGGTGGACCGGGTGCTGCGCGGCCCGCGTCTTGTCCGGGTCGTTGTGGTAGGCGAACGGGACCTCGTCGCGCTCGAAGTAGACGCTGCCGGTCTGGCCGGCGGGGAGTTCGGTACCATCGTCGGCGCAGATCCTGACCGTGCCGAGGATGGGACGGCCGACGGTGCCCGGCTTGGTGAGCCAGGTTCTGCTGTCGATGGCCGTCATGCCGTTGCCCTCGGTGCCGGCGTAGTACTCCAGCAGGACGGGGCCCCACCAGTCGATCATCTTCTGCTTGACCTCGACCGGGCAGGGCGCCGCGGCGTGGATCGCGACCCGCAGGCTGGTCATGTCATAGCGGTCGCGGGCCTCCGGCGGGAGCTGCAGCATCCGGACGAACATGGTCGGGACGAACTGCGCGTGCGTGGTCTGGTAGTCCTGGATGGCCCGCAGGGCCTGCTCGGCGTCGAACCGCCGCATCATGACCACGGTGCCGCCCAGAGCCTGGGCCGCGCCACAGAAGCGCAGCGGCGCGGCGTGATAGATCGGCCCCGGCGACAGGTAGACCGTGTCGGTGTTGAAGCCGAAGGCCAGGCGGGCCAGCTCGACCAGGCCCCCGGCGGGGTCGTCCACCTGGACCTCGGGCAGCGGGGGCCGGACGCCCTTGGGCCGTCCGGTGGTGCCGGAGGAGTACAGCATGGTGGCGCCGTGCGGCTGGTCGTCGAAGGGCGTCGCCGGGGCGGCCGCGATGGTCTCCTCGTAGCCGTCGTAGCCAGGGACCGCGCCGCCGAACGCCAGCCACAGGTTCACCGCCGGGGACCCCAGAACCTGGACTGCCATTGCGGTCGCGGCCTGCCCGGCCGAGACGATCAGCGCGGCGGCGCCGCTGTCGTTGACGATATAGGCGGTCTCGTCCGGCTTGAGCTGGTAGTTGACGGCCGTGATGTACAGGCCGGAGCGCAGCGCGGCCCAGTAGACCTCCAGGGCCCGCAGGCTGTTCTCGGTCAGCAGCGCCACCGTGTCACCGGGCCGCAGCCCGACGTCGTGCAGGATGTGGGCGAGCTGCGCCGAGCGCCGCTCGAGCTCTCCGTAGCTGATGGCCTCCCCGGTCCCGGCCATGACCGCGGCGATCCGGTCCGGGGCCTGCGCTGCGTACGTGCCTGGATACATGGCCCATTATGAGCGGTTACCCACCGATGGTGTCCAGTCCGGCCACCGCGTCCGGCGGGAGGACCAGGTCCGCGGCGGCGACTGGCCCTCCCTTAAGGCGACGACGGCGATGTACCGCCAGTCCAGGACGTCTCGCGGCGCGGATCCTTCATGCCGGTCGCGCCCTCCGGCGGCACCGGTGCCTGCTCCCTCGCCAGGCCAGCCGAGCCCGCTGGGCGAGAGGGCCCCGCCGTCTCTCCCGGGTGCCTCGGCCCGGACCCTGGAGCGCAAGTGGACCAGTGCGCCGGCCGGGAGCGGGTCGACCTGCTCGACCAAGATCGTGCTGCGCAGCGTGTCCCCTTCGTACACCGGGCCGAGGTGGTCGCAGCCGTGCCAGGCCGCCACGGTGACCAGGGACGGCAGCGAGCGGGCCGCCTGGGCCAGGGCCAGGCCGACGGTGTGCCCGCCGTAGACCAGCCGCTGGCCGCCGGCGGCCTGCGCGTCATGGTGCGCCATCGCGATGTTGAGGGTCAGCCGGGCCAGGTCGGGCGCGCTGGAGACTACGTCGCCGCCCGGCACCGCCCAGCGCCGCCCGGCCCGCAGCTCGGCCCGCAGCTCGGCCAGGCGAGGGCCCGCGGCCTGCCCGGCGAACTCCGCCAGCCGCCAGCCGCTGACCAGTGCGGCTGGGTCATCGATCGGCTGGCCGACCGAGGCCAGATCGCCGGCGTGCCCGGTCTGCCGGTCCTCGTCGCGCAGCGGCAGCATGGCGCAGCGCCAGAAATCCAGTACCGGCCGCCGCTGCTGGTCCACGGTGGTGATCCGGAGGACCGCAAGCCCGGTCGGCGCGCGGCCTTCCCGCGGCTGGTTCTGCTTCAGCGCGACGACCTGGGTGGAGGTCCGCAGCGTGTCGCCGAGCCGGGGGGCGCGGCGGAAGGCCAGCCCGCGGTAGAAGAGGTTGGCCTTGACGTGCTGCGTGACCACCGTGGACTGCCCGATCGCGACGTCCCAGACGAGGCTCGGCGAGGCGAGCGGGCCGCCGCCGGTGACCCGGCGGCAGAGGTCGTGGTCGGTGGCCAGGGCCAGCCGGTCCCCGGTGATGGCCTGGTGCGCCGCGGCCAGCCCGGAGGTCAGCGTGATGCCCGGCGCGCCGCCGAACTCCTGGCCGACGGCCAGCTCGTCGAAGTACGGCCCCTCCTGCATCGGTACGCTCCCCCCTCGGAGAGGTTCTAATTGATGGTAGGCGGACGGGAAGGTCAGGTCGTGAGCGGTCTTTCGGCGGAGGAACGAGCGGTCGTCGACACCGTGGCGGAGTTCGTCGACCGCGAGGTGCGGCCGGTGGTGCGCGAGCTCGAGCACGCCAATGAGTACCCGGAGAAGCTGATCGGCCAGATGAAGGCCATGGGGATCTTCGGGCTGGCCATTCCCCAGCCCTACGGGGACGCGCCGGTCTCGACGCCGTGCTACGCGGAGATCACCGCTGAGCTGGCCCGCGGCTGGATGAGCCTGGCCGGCGCGATGGGCGGGCACACGGTGGTGGCTAAGCTGCTGCTGGACTTCGGCACTTCTGAGCAGAAGCAGCGGTATCTGCCGCGGATGGCCACCGGCGAGGTCCGGGCCGCAATGGCGCTGACCGAACCGGGCGGCGGCTCCGACCTGCAGGCCATGACCACGACCGCGCGCCCGGACGGTGACGGTTATCTGGTCAACGGGGCCAAGACCTGGATCACCAACGCACGCCGGTCCCAGCTGATCGCCCTGCTGTGCAAGACCGATCCGGCTGCGCGGCCGCGGCACAAGGGCATCAGCATCCTGCTCGTCGAGCACGGCGACGGGCTGCAGGTCTCCCGGGACCTGCCGAAGCTCGGCTACAAGGGCGTAGAGAGCTGCGAGCTGTCGTTCACGGACTACCATGCGCCCGGCGGCGCGCTGCTCGGCGGCGAGCCGGGGCATGGCTTTGCCCAGATGATGAAGGGCCTGGAGATCGGGCGGATCCAGGTCGCCGCCCGGGCGGTCGGGGTGGCCCAGGCGGCCTTCGACGACGCACTGCGGTACGCGCAGCAGCGGGAAAGCTTCGGCGTGCCGATCTGGAAGCACCAGGCGGTCGGCGGCCTCCTGGCCGACATGGCGACCAGGCTCACCGCGGCCCGGCAGCTGGCACTGTACGCCGCCGGGCGGTACGACGCCGGGCAGCGATGCGACATGGAGGCGGGGATGGCCAAGCTGTTCGCCTCGGAGGCGGCCATGGAGATCACGCTCAGCGCGGTCAGGATCCATGGCGGTTACGGCTACTCGACCGAGTACGACGTCGAGCGGTACTTCCGCGACGCGCCGTTGATGATCGTGGGCGAGGGCACCAACGAGATCCAGCGCAACGTGATAGCGGCGCAGCTGATCTCGCGTGGCGGGCTCGATCGCTGACCCGCGCCGGGTGACCCGATGATCGGCTGACGTCGCCCGAGCAGGGCCCGCAACGAGAGGACAGCCAGATGCCATCGAGCACGTTCAGCTATGCGTCGTCCGACGGTACACAGATCCTGTCGCTTGCTGGCTGACCCGCCTGACTTTCGTTGACTGCGACGGGGACGGCCTCCAGTGGCGGGTTGCCGCCCGTGGCTGCGGTCGTTCGGACAGCGTGGAAGATGTCGTTGATGGCGTGGCTCAGCGCCGGGGATGGTTCGCAGATCCGGAGCTCGGCCCGCCAGGGCGCGCCTGCTTGCGCATCGGCTGTCACGGCCCCGATGCGCTCAGGCGCCAACGCCAGCGCTTCGGCCGCCGCCTCTGCCCAGGACGTCAGGACGGTGAGTTCGTCGGCTGCCAGCGTGGGTGAAGATGGCGAGCGGGCCAGTGACTGCGGTGGCCGCGTGCCGGTGCGGGCGGCCCGGACCTGGTGGATGGTAACGTCAGAGAACTTAGTGCCGTTCTCGGCGGGTCGGCGGCCGTCGAAGCTGCGCCGGGTGGCACGGCTGGCGACTGCCGATAGCAAGATGCCCTGGGCACCGGGCTGCAGGGGGATCTCGCGTGCCTGCTGACCAGGGCCTTTCCATAGTGCGACCGCGGGTGAGGTGTTCTGCCCGGGCAGCCGGGAGCGGTGCGCCATACCGAAAGACGTCAGCGTCAGCACGGCCGAACCGGGGTCATCGGCCAGGATGCTGGCGTGCCGGGCTGCCCACCGTGAGCTGAGCTGGGGCCCGTCGAGCAGGGGTATCACGACGATCATCGGGCCGACCGAGCGGATGACGCTAGCCACCTCGTCGGTCTGGGCGAGGTCCTCGCACACTAGCGAGGCGAGCGTGACCCCATCGCACAGTTCGACGAACTGGACCGACCGGCCGGGCACTTCCATTGCCTCCCACCAGCGGACGTGCGGGTGCAGCGCGCCTGCCAGGTGGTATTGGCGGATCTGAGCGTCATCGAGTGACCACCGGTGGTGCTTGGGCTGGCGGATGTGCATCCACTGCCCGCCGGTGGACACGCCGATATGCACCCAGTTGCCCGGGAATTGGCCCGGCTGTGGCGAGCGCTCGCGGACCCCGGCGATCAGCCCGCTCACTCCATGCCGGCCAAGGAGCTCCTCCAAGTCGTCGAGCTCGCCGTGCTCTACCGCGCTCTCCGGCAAGATGACGATATCGACGGTTTCGGCCTGCTCCCGGGCTGCCACCAGCATCCGGTCCACCAGGTCCAGATCGAGTGGTTCGGAGGGGGCGAACTCGAAAAAGCCGAAGGGGTCGTCGGCAAGCTTTCGCAGCGGCCCCGGTACCGGGCGGAAGTCTGACCCTCGTACCCGTAGCGGCCACGGCAGGAGCAGGTAATTGACCCTCTTGCCGTGAGACTGCGCCCCCAGGCAGGGGAGGGGCGCCCTGTGCCACCGGACCTCAACACCGGGCACTGGCACCGCGGCGTAGTGCGAGAGGGCGCGCACCGAACTGCCAGCCAGGGGCGTGCCGACCTTTGGCAGCACCCGGATCAGGTGTGCCGGGAGGCGAGCCAAGGAGCCCGTCTTGGCCAGCAGCTCCCGGCCACGGGCCCGGTATGCCAGACCATCGGCTCCGGCTGCGTCGAGGCCGACGCCCAGTCCGGCGCATGCCTCGTCCGCGATCGCGTGCAGGGTCAGGAGCGCCTCGCACAGCCGCCAGTCGCGTGCCTCTGCGAGCTGGCTGAACGCGATCCCGGCCCGCGCCCGGAGGACGGCCCACTCCCGGGCCAGCAGGTCAGGAACTGGCCCATTCCTGTCCTCGGCCCAGGCGCTCCACCGCCGGGCCGCATCGGTGACGGCATCGGGCCAGTCCGGAAAGCCGGCCGGTGGCCAGGTCGCGTCGGCTGGCGGGGAAAGCGCGAAGCGGTAGGCCTGGGAGCGCTGCAGGATCACCTCGGTCAGCGCGAACAGGTCCGGGGGCCATTCTAGCAGCTCGTCGCTGATCGTGCTGCCCGCCACCGCCTGCCACGCCGACGCTAGCGTCGGCTCCTGACGAGCGTCGTCGCGGCCAGGGTAGCCGCGGGTGATCATGGTTGCAGCCGGAGGTGTCAGCACAGCGGGCATAGGTGCTCCTTTAGGCGAGGCGTGTGATTTCTGTTTCCAGCAGATTCCGCGATGCGGGCAGGCTGCCGCGCAGTGGGCTGGGAGCTCGCGGATGCCGCGTCATCGCGGGCTGAAGCTCTCAGGCGTGCTTCAGCGGCGAGCCCGATCGCGAGCACGATGGCCAGGGCTGGGACCAGGTAGACGGGTTCGACGATCGCGCCCATGAATACCAGTCCCATCGCGGCCAGGGCGGCCGCCAGCCTGGCGACTCTAGCCGGTCGGCTCACCTTCGTGGACGGCAGGATCGCGCTGGCCAGCAGGTAGACGCTTACCCCGCCATAGAGCGCAGCTCTGGGCCCGGCAGGGATCGCGCCGGCCCCGTCGGCGGCAAGGATGGCGATGTGCAGGCCGACGCTGGCTGCGGCTATACCCGCCACCATCGGCAGGTTGAGTGCGGTGAAACGGGCGATGGCCGGCTGGCTGTCCAGCGCGCTGCGGTCGGCGGTGGTCAGCCAGGCCCACCACAGGGCCGCCAGCGTGATCAGCGCCGCCGCCAGGACGATGGCCAGCGGGAGGCTCCAGGGCCGCACGGCCGCGGCGCTGATCAGCCGGGCCATCGACTCGCCCAGCACGATCAGGACGAAGATCTGGAACCGGTCGGCCAGATGCGCGGTGTTCAGCGGTACCCGGCGCCGTGGCGCCAGCATGGCCAGCGAGCCTGCAGCGTCGACGAGCAGCGCCGTGCCCCAGAACGCATAGCGGACGGAGCCGCCGACTGCGAGGGAGGCAAGCCAGAGCGCGCCTCCCGCGCCGAAGCAGACGAGGTAGCAGCTGTACAGCGGCCTGGTGGCGGGCAGGTGGTGCCGGGCCCGCGCGTAGAGGAGCAGCTGCAGGCCGCGCAGGCCGGCGAAGGCGATGACGAAGCCGGTGGTGCTGCCCGCCAGGGCCCGCGGCGCGCTGGCGGCCAGACCGACGCACAGCAGGATCGCAGCCAGAAACGAGACCCGGTGAGCCGCGTTGTCGGACTCGTGCCGGTCAGCGTAGAACGTGAGCTGGACCCACAGCCACCAGATTGGGGTGAACAGCATAGCGAAGCAGGCGACGGTGCCCAGGTCCGGGTGGCTCTGGAGCGCCCCGGCGAGCTGGCCGACGGCTCCGGCGAAGGCCAGGTCGAAGAACAGCTCGAGCCAGCTGGCGCGCCGCTCGTCCCGGTCGTGGCCGTCGGCGGTCCGCAGTGCAGGGTGGCCCAGATGCACGGCATGACGACTCGGGTGGCCTTCTGGGGAGCTGGCCTTTCCTGCCGGGGAGCCGAAGCGGCGCGGTGAGCCTGACAGGCGTGGTGAGCCGGCTGGCCGTGACCGGTGGATCCAGTCCCGCGGCCGACAACCATCATCCGGCGGGATGGGTCCGGGCCCGGGGGGCAGCGCGTCTAGCGGGCCGGGACGGACTGCGGTGACGGGCACGGGGCGTTTCCTTCCTTGATCCTTGGCAGGTCATGCTGCGGGCGGCCGACCCGGCGGCGCGCGCCCGCAGCGGTGACTGCTAGCTGAGATAGCTGTCCCTGGTGGCGAGGACCCTGGCCAGGCCCTGGAGCGAGGATGCGGCCGATCGACGCTCCCCTTCTGGAGGCTTCGCCTGCCTCTGGCAGGCCACGGCGAACCCGCCGCTCCCGTTGTGTAAGTGATATACGGCAGCGCGGCGCCATCGCTTCGCCCATACGGGCCAGATTCACGCGGCCGGCGAAGATGGCCCGATCGGGCCAGGCTCACACGAGCCGGGTGCGCACCCCCCAGGCCGCCGCCGCCGCGCGCGAGGAGAGGTTGAGCTTGCGGAGGATGTTAGCCAGGTGCCGGTGGACCGTGTGCTCGCTCAGCACGAGCCGCCGGGCGATTTCCGGGTTGCTCAGTCCCTGCGCGACGAGCTTGAGCACGTCGAGCTCGCGAGGCGTCAGCACCGACACGGCCTCACCCAATACGGGAGCACCCACTTCGCTCACCAGCGCACCCGCGGGTTGCGCCTCGCGCCCGGCCTGCATCTCCTGCAGGGCCAGGTGAGCCACGCCCGCCTGCCCGGCTGCCGCGCCGTTGCGCCCAAGCGCAGCCAGCACGCCCGCCACGCCGAGAGCGCGGCTCGCGGCGTATTCGGCCTCGAAGGCCGCCTCGCCCATCGCGGCGCGCAGCCGCTGGCGGTCCAGGTCGGCCAGCCGACCTTCCAGCGGATCGACGGCGCGGCCCAGATCCGCCAGGACCTGGTCGGCCGCGCCGTGCAGCCGGGCCGACCAGCCCGGGTCCGCCCCGCCGCGGCCGGCCAGAGCCAGGCCGAGCAGCGCGTGGGCGATAGCCGATCTCATCCCCATGCGCCGGGCCAGGTCGAGTGATTCGGTGAACAAAGCCTCGGCCGCGGCCGGTGAGCCGCCCATGTACTCGGCCAGGCCGAGGTTGAACGTCTGGTAGACGATGCCGTCACGGTGGTTGAGCGCGCGGAAGATGTCGACCGACTCGGCCAGGTGACGGCGGGCGGCATCCAGGTCGCCCGCCGACAGCTCGTAGTAGCCGAGGTTGCCGAGCGTCGACCCCACCTGGAGCCGGTCACCGGCCTGGCGGGAGAGCCGCAGGGCCTCGGCGGTATCGCAGGCCGCAGCCGCAGGGTCCCCCGCAGCGTACGTGGCGTACGACCGGGCGGAGAGCAGGCGGGCGGTCAGGTGGGGCTCCTGTAGGCGGCAGGCCAGGCTCAGGCCCTGCTCGATGAGCGGCAATGCGCCGGGCTGCCCCTGGCGCAGCAGCACTGAGGCACGCTCGTGCAGCAGGTCAGCGACCAGGGAGTCGTCCCCGGCGGCGCGGGCAATGGCCAGCGCTTCCTCGCAGTAGTCCTCCGTGGTCGCGTAGCTGCCGGTCGTCTCGAGGAGGCGGGCCGCGGCGACCAGTGCCCGGGCGCGCACCATCGTCGCCTCCTGGACAGCCGGCACATCCAGGAGCGCCCGCAGCACGTCGGCTCCCTCGACGGCGTGCCCGCGGACCCGCCAGTACACCCGCAATGAGGCGGCCAGCCGCAGGCCCGGTGCCGGGTCGGGCTGGGTCACGCTGACGGCGATCGCGGCCCGCAGATTGCCCAGCTCGGCGTCGAGCCGGTCCAACCAGGCGGCCTGATCGGCGGCCACCAGCTGCGGGGCGGCCGCCTCGGCCAGGGCCAGGTAGTAATCACGGTGGGCGATCCGCGCGGCCCCGGCCGCCGCCGGGCCCAGCGCGTCCAGCTGCCCGGTCGCGTACTGCCGGACGGTTTCCAGCAGTCGGTATCGGGCCGGGCCGGTCCCGGCGTGGTCAAACTGGACCAGGCTCTTGTCCACCAGCGCGCCCAGATGCCCAGCCACCTCCGCGGCAGGCACGTCCGGTCCGGCGGCGACCGCCTCGGCCGCGGCCACGCCGAACCCCCCGGCGAAGGCCGACAGCCGGGCCAGCACCGCCCGCTCGGTCGAGGTCAGCAGCTCCCAGGACCAGTCCACCATGGCCCGCAGTGTCTGCTGCCGGGGCAGCGCCGCCCGCGACCCGCCAGTCAAGATGGCGAACCGCTCATCCAGCCGGGCCTCCAGCTCGGCCGCCGGCATCCCCCGCAGCCGCGCCGCGGCCAGCTCGATGGCCAGCGGGATGCCATCCAGCCGCCGGCAGATCCGCCCGGCCACCCCGGCAGCCGGCTCGTCCCAGGCCAGCGGCACCCCCTGCGCCGCGGCCCGGTCCTCCAGCAGCCGCACCGCCTCGCTGGCCCGGATCGCCGCCGCGTCATCACCCTCGGCCGGGACGCCCATCGACGGCACCCGGAACACCCGCTCCCCACCGATGCCCAGCGGCTCACGGCTGGTGGCCAGCAGCGCTAGGTGCGGGCAGCCCCGCAGCAGCGCGTCGGCCAGCTTGGCGCAGGCGCCGATGACGTGCTCGCAGTTATCCAATACCACCAGCAGGTGAGCCCGGCCGACCGCCTCCACCAGCGTGTCCAGCACAGGGCGGCCGGGCTCCCGGCGTACGCCCAGCACATCCGCCACCGTCACGGCCACCAGATCCGGATCCCGCAGCGGGGCCAGATCCGCGAACCACACCTCCTCCCCCGTCCCGTCCAGCAACCCGGCCGCCACCTGCAGCCCCAGCCGGGTCTTGCCCGCCACGCCCGCCCCGGTCAGCGTCACCAGCCGCGACCCGCCCACCAGCGCCCGCACCTCGGCCAGCTCAGCCTCCCGGCCGATGAAGCTCGACACCTGTGCCGGCAAATTGGTCAACAGCCCTCGGTTATCCGCCATGCGCGGCCAGGCCTGCCCGGACTAGCCGGAGAAAACCGGTCCCCACCCCCGTAGACGCATCCCCTAGCCGCCCCGCCATCGCGGCCGAACCCTCGATGTCGGCGAACAAGAACATGAGCGTCTTCGTGGCCACCAGCCCCAGGCCCCTCATCGAGATTGACGCCAACCGCACCGGCCAGAAACCCCGCCAGCCTCCGCAACCGCGCGGCCAGAACATCATACGTCCGCCACCCGCGCCGGAACCAGGTGCCGCAACGCGGCGATCACCGCGCCCCGGGCCGCCATGCGACCGGCGAGCCTGACCCCGCCAGGACGGCGCCGTCGGCCATCGTTACCGCGGCCCGACGATGAAGAGGGATGCGGCATCCGGCAGACGATCCGGCCGTCACGACAGGCACAGGCAACATCGAAATCGGGAGGATGCTGGGCGGTTTTGCGGCCGCGGGCAGGCCTGCCAGCAGCTCCGGGACCAGCTCGGCCAGCGCTAGATCGACCCGCTCTGCGCGGCCCCGCCCTGCCGGAAACACAGCAACTTCGACAGTGCAGGCGGATATCGCACGTCGGTACTATCCCGTCCGTCACAACGCGTGACCGTGATAGCCGTCACCGGGCAGTCCGTGATGCCGCGACTGCCAGGTTGCAGTGACGGCCGCCCAGGGCTCAGTCAGGGCGGCGAAAGTAAGAGCAGCGCTCATCAAGCGCTGCCGAACCTTGCTCACGGAGCGCCGCCGCTGCATTACCGCTTTGGCGTGCTGGGCCAGACGCCAGGACCCACGCGATACCTGCGAGCGTACTCACGGCGATGGTTTCGCCGAACGCCAGGACGCCGAGCACGATAGCAACCACGGGCAGCAGATACGTCAGCTGACCGCCCACGATAGGTGAAGCCGCCGGTAGCCATATCGATGTGAACCAAAAGCCGCGATGCATTTACGCAATCAGGGCATGCGCCGGCTGGTGGCCGCCGGGCTGCTGCCCGAGCGGGCCGGGCAGCCGGTCAAGGTCTGGGCGCATGTGTCGCTGGCCGAGCTGCGGGCGATGGATGACGGGTCGGTGCTGGCCGGGCAGTGGATCGGGGAGATGGCCGCCCGGTGGGCGGCCCGC
>Ga0208199_1000805_pt1 | contig 11945 bp, 10 predicted proteins | sample Sb_taG_FD_187705 | JGI IMG/M metagenome (GOLD analysis project Ga0208199, IMG submission 187705) | Peat soil microbial communities from Weissenstadt, Germany - Sb_50d_1_NS metaG (SPAdes) (version 2) | ecosystem: Environmental > Terrestrial > Soil > Wetlands > Peat | place: Germany: Weissenstadt... | reverse complement strand
CACATCCGAGCGGCGCAGGCCGCACAGCTCGCCGCGGCGCAGCCCGGCCCGGGCCATCAGCAGCACGATCAGCCGGTCCCGCGCCGACAAGCACGCCCCCAGCAGCGCGACGATCTCCTCGTCAGTGGCCCGGTCCACCGGCGTCTCAGGCTCCTGCAACCGGTGCCGGGCCCGCAGCCGCCAGCCCATCCGCCCGTCCTCGCCGCGCGCCGCCCCGGGCAGGTCCCGGTCATCAGCGATCTCATACAACAGCGCCACCAGATCCCCGCTCGCCTGCCCGGCCGCGACCGCGTGCACCACCATCCCGCGCACCGCCGTCAGCACGCCGTTGACCCGCCGGGCCCCCCGCGCCGGGATGGCCCCCGGCCCCGCCAGCACCAGCCCGGACGAGGACGCGCCGGCCCCCGAAGCAGCCGGCCCGGCGTGCGCGAGCCAGGTCATGAACAACCCGAGCTGCCCGGCGCCCGCCTGCCAGGTCCGGCCCGTCCGGGCGCACCAGCGCAGGAACAACGCGATCGAGTGCGCATAGCTCTTCGTCGTCGACTCCGCGCCATCACGGCCGAACCGCACCTGCCGCAAGAACCCATCGGCGACCGGCACCACGGCCAGGTCCTCATCGAGCACCGTCCAGTACCTCGCGCCGGACGGCAACCTCACCGGGAACGCCCGCATCCTGTGATCCTCTCGGTCTCGTGCTGAGCTGCCTGAACATCTACCAGCCACGAGCGCCACACCCGGAGAGACGCGCCGCAGAACCCGTCACATGACCGGTTCGTGCAACGTCACGCGACAGGCTGGGGACCCCGGGAGAAGGCATCCGGGTCGAGGAACTCACGGAGCTCTCGCATCACAGCCTGGTGCAGTACCGGCTCCCCTCAACGGGCGAGCTGGTCCCGCTGCTGTCGGTCGCCCCGTCCAAGATCGACCAGGAAAGGCTCCTCGTCATCGACCCGGAGCTCGCGGACGTGCTCTCCGCGATCATCACCCGGATCCGCGGAGACGGCGGAGCCGTCCCGCTCGTCACGGCCTACGACTCGCACGAGTGCACCTGGAACCCGCCGATGCCGCTGCTGTTCCAGCGGGCCATCGGCCTGGAGAACCGGCCCATCCCCGCCGACGGGATCCGCGACCTCATCCACGACGCGCTCGCCGCGTCCGGCATCACCGGCGCCGACGGGAAACCGATCGACTTCCAGCCCCACGATTTCCGGAGGGTCTTCACCACCGATGCCGTCCTGAACGGGATGCCGCCGCACATCGCCCAGCTGATACTCGGACACAAGGACATAAACACCACAATGGGCTACAAAGCCGTCTACCCCGAGGAAGCCATCCGCGGCCACCGGGCGTTCATCACCCGCCGCCGCGAGCTCCGGCCCAGCGAAGAATACCGGTCGCCCACGGACCAGGAGTGGGAGGAGTTCCTCGGCCACTTCGAGCGCCGGCGGGTCGCGCTCGGCGACTGCGGCCGGGCCTACGGCACCAGCTGCATCCACGAGCACAGCTGCATCCGGTGCCCGCTCTTGAGGATCTCGCCTGCCCAGCGCGGCCGGCTCGCCGATATCCGCGACAACCTCCTGGCCCGCATCGCCGAGGCCGAACGCGAAGGCTGGGCCGGCGAGGCCGAAGGACTCAAGGCCAGCCTCGCCGCCGCGAACAACAAGCTCGCCCAGGCCGACACGGCCGCCGCCCGCCGGTCCGAGACCGTCAGCCTTGGCATGCCCGCCTACCGCGACATCGCCGCCGCGACCATGACCGCACCCGGAGACCGCCATGACCGCTGACGGCCTGACCGCCGCCCTGCACGCCTGCGCCGCCGGCCTCTACCCGCTCCAAGCCGGCGTCGCCCTGCTCACCAGCAACGGCACGTTCCTCCACCGCGACGACTTCACCAGCCGGTTCACCGAACACGGCACCAGCGGGGGCACCCCGATGGCCGCCATCGACTGGGACGCCACGGTCACCGCCCTGGCCAGCGGCGATCTTCCCTGCTCCGGAGGGGAACGCCGGGTCCTCCAGCTGTCGGCCAGTCTCGCCGGCGGCATACCCGTCGATCTCCGCGACGCCGTCACCGGCCTCGACGACGACAACGTCGCCCGGCTGGTCACCGCGATCCTGCACGCGTCCGGGAAACGCCCAGGGACCTGCGGATATCGATGATCATTTTTAGTTCAGAGAACACCTCCCGCTGGGCAGCCCGGCACTGGCTCGCCCCGTTGCGGGAGCACCACCCGAAGGCGACCGGCCACCACGCGGCAGCGCTGGTGATCGGGCGACGCGGGCTCGGGCACCGGGCCAGGCGCCGCGCGACAGGGAACCAGACCGCCCCGGAGGAGGCGGCCCGGCCAGCCCAGGCGCGGCCCCGGACCACCCCGGCGGCCGGGACCGCACCCAGGAAACCCGCCGCCCCACCAGGCCACCGGCAGCCCCCAGGCAGCAAGACCGGCCGGCCTCACCGGACCACGGCAGGCACCCAGGCAGCCCAAGACCGTTCGGGGCCGCCGGCTGGCCAGGACTATGCCCTGCTAGTTCAATAGGAACGGTGAGCGAGGAACTGCCCGCCATAGCCGAGGCCTGGATGCCGGAGATCCGGTCCAGCGGCATGTGGGGGTCCGCGCTGACCGCAGACGAGTTCGCCGCCGTCCGCAGCGCGGGCTTCGAACCTGTCGGCCAGGTATTCGGCGCGTCCGTCTACAGCGCCGGTTCCGCCAGCGGGTATAGCTGCCCAGGGACGTGGAGATCGCACGGTGACGGGATGCCGCCCCGGCCGGCGACCCAGGTGTCCGGGCAGGGCGGCTCGGGGTCTTTCAGCCCGCTCGTGCAGGCCATGTACCAGGCCCGGCACCTGGCCATTAACCGGATGACCGCCGAGTGCACCGAGCTTGGCGGGCACGGAGTGGTGGGCGTCCGGCTGTCCAGGGGGTCGTTCCCCCTCGGCGGACTGCAGTTCAAGGCCATCGGCACCGCGGTCCGCGTGGCGGGCGTCGTGCCCGGGCCGCGGGTGCCCTTCACCTGTGACTTGTCCGGGCAGGATTTCGCCAAGTTGTTCATGAAGGGCTGGGTACCTGCCGGGCTCGTGCTCGGTATCTCAATCGGGTCGCGGCACGACGACCGGAAGATCGCCCGCCAGACTCGCTGGGGGTCGGGCAACGCCGAGGTCGCCGGCTGGACCGAGCTCGTCAACGAGTCGCGGCACGACGCCAGGCGCGAGCTGGAAAGTGACGTCCAGCGGCTCGGCGCCGACGGCGTGGTGATCGCCGCGATGGACATGCGGGTGCGCGAGCGGGACTGCCCGGTGCAGGTGGGCCGCCGCGACCACATCGTGGAGGCAACCCTCATCGGCACCGCCATCGCCCGTTTCTCCGGTGCTGGGCAGCGCCAGGCCGGTCCGCCCCTAGCCGTCATGTCGCTCGACCCGCAGCGGCGCCAGGCCGCCAGGGTCCGGATATAGGGCCATGACTAGTCGGGCTGGCCGGCGAGGAGCAGGCGGCGCCAGGCGTCGGCGAGAAAGTGCTCGTAGCGCTCCGGACTCCAGCCCTGCTGGCTCACGAGCAGCTGGTAGAGCTCGGGGGCATTAGTGGCCCATACGATGTCGGCGGCGTCGCCGGGATCGACGCGCAGTTGGGCGACTGCGGCGAGGTCGGCGACGAACCGGCGCATGTTCGCGGCGCGGCGCTGGGCGATCTCGGTCCATAGAACCGCTAGTTCGGGCTCGGCCAGCGCGGCCTGCTGGATGATGGACAAGACTGGAGCCAGGCGGTCGGCGATGGCCCGCATCGCCGAGGCGTAGATGGCGATCTTGGTTCCGGCGTCGCCGGCGTCGCGGATGGGCTGCACGTAGTCGCGTTCCTCGGCCGGGACGGCCTGGCTAGTGCCGGAGATCGCGGTTAGCAGCTGATCGACCTGAGATTTTAGGCCGACGACCTGGCTCTGAACCGAGTTCAGCCGTGCCAGGGCCTCTTGAGCTAGGTCCTCCCGCCCTAACTGCCGAGCTACATGGTCCCGAAGGTCCCGCGCCACGGGGTCACGGGCCTGGGTTCCGGGCGGTAGTAGCGGCTGGACGTCCCGGTGAACAGGAGCATGGTCGCGGCCAGGGCGATGAGCCATTGCACGGCGCCGGCGATCAGGTCGGCCGGAGCGTACGCCGCCGAATCCTGGCCTATCGCGATGAGCATGCTCAGGCTCATCGCGGCGAAGTTCGCCACGAGGGCGATCCTGGCCCGGTCGCGGCCCCGGACGAGCGCCCAGATCAGCGCCAGCCATACGGCGATGCCGAGCGAGGCGCCGATGTAGTCGATGACCAGGTTGACGTTCACCGCGTGCTGGGCCGCGGGCAGGCCCGGATACCTGCGGGCGACGGCTGACCGGACGCTGCCGGCGGTCGCGATGATGGTGATCAGGACGGCCAGCTCCGCCGCCGCGCCCGCGCACATCAGCCGGATCGCCGCCCGCACGGTGCGCGGTGGCCGCCCGGCCATCTGCAGCCGCATGCGTATCGCGCCCTTGATCAAGTCCGCGGACGCGGCCAGGCCCGGCCGCTGCTGCCCGTCCTGGGCGCAGGCCAGCAGCACCGCGAGGATCTCGTCCTCGTTCTCGCGCCGGAATGCCCGGGGGTAGCACGCGAGCAGCCGCCGGTACCGCCGCTCCAGCCGCGCCGGCTGGTTCATGGCCTGCCTCCCGTCCGTCTCACGCCAGGCCCCCGGCCAGGCCCGGTCTCAGCCGTCGCATCGCGGCGGTGGCGTTGGCGTGCAGCCTGGCCGCCTCGGCGGCGAGCCGCTTCTCGCCTCCCGGGGTGAGCCGGTAGTAGCGGCGGAGCCTGTTCTCCACGATCTCCTCGCGGTCCACCGCGACCAGCCCGTCCGTCTTGAGACGGTCCAGGGCGGTGTACAGGGTCCCTGCGCGCAGCAATACCCGGCCACCGGAGATCTCGGTGACGTCGGCGATGATCCCGTAGCCGTGCTGGCTGCCCGCCGCCAGCGCGGTCAAGATCAGGTAGGTCGCCTCCTGCATCGCCCGTGCGCTCATAGGGACTTTATATATCGTTGAACTAACTATTGCAAGGGCACGCCATCCCGTCTCCCTGCCCGTAGGCTTTCTCATGCTCAACTACCCGGAACGGCCCTGCCAGAGCACTACTCAACTACACCTAAAGCCCCAGCTCACGCCACACCCGCGCGGGCACGCAGATCAACACGGCTCACCACTGACGCGGCAACCGTGCCCTGGAAGATCGAATCCCCGAAGACAGCTGTGCGCGGGGGACGGCCTGCGTGAAGCCCCGCGGCTTGAAGAACGCGCTGGAGGCCGGGCGCCAGAGCAGCCACACCGCAGCGGCACCGGCCAGCCAGGCCGCGGCGAACAGCGCGGTGACGCCGTAGTTGAGCACCGTCACGCCAAACCCGGCATGGCTCACCGGCTGCTGCAAGTCGCTGATCAGCTTGATCAGCTGTAGTGTCGCCAGGCCGAACAGCACCGTGGACAGGATGCGCGCCCAGTTCCGGCCCTGGCGGTTCGCCCGCGCCATCCACAGCCACAGGGCGATCACGACCAGGCCTGGGACCATCCCCAGCGTGATGGCCGGGGCCGTGGCGAGGCGGTGCCCGTTCCATGTTGCGCGTACGGCCTTGGTGTCGCCGATGACTATGGCCAGCAAGATGATCAGGTAGACGGCGCTGACGGCGGCGCCCGCGTACATGAGCTTGACCGCGGTCAGCACCGGCGCGGGACCACGAGGCCGCAGCGGCTCGACCGGCTGGCCGCTGGACGGGTAGGGCTGGTACATGGTGACCTCGCAGTCTCGTCACAACTTATCGCGCTTAAGCAGCAGCGTGACAGCGCGGCCTTAACCCATGATTAAGGCGTCATTGGGTAAATGCCCCCGTGCTCCCCGTCTCCAGCGGACAGACAGCCCACACCCCGCGGTTGACGGGTTGACGGTGACCACCTGGTCCACCACGACACGGACGGGGAAAGATAAAAAGCCGCGGTGAGGCCAGGGCCAGGCCCGGAGATGGCCAGGCGGCCCGCTCCCCGACCGCGATGTTCACCCCGAGACCGAGCGCAGTCACACGGGCCTTCACACGGTGCCACGAGACGGTCCTGGTGTCAGGCATCCATCATGGAGGGAGAAACGAAATGCCGATGGTGACTGTGAAAGTGATCGAAGGTGTGTTCACGTCGGAGCAGAAGCGGGAGATGATCCACAAGATCACCGAGACGATGGTCGAAATCGAGGGCGAGAATCTCCGGCCGGTGACCTGGGTACTCGTCGAGGAGGTTCGCAGTGGTGACTGGGTATCGCTGGCAACGGCCTAACGACGGCCGACGTCAAGGCTCTGCAGGGGCAGCCTGCCACGGTCGCGGCGGGCTGAGCCCTACCGCCGGTGAGCGTGCGGGTGCGGCTGCTCGGTCATCCGCTTATCGAAGGCCGAACCGGGCAGCCGTGCCAGCCTCGGGGGCAGAAGTCCTGGGCGCTGCTGGCCCGGGTGGCCCTGGCCGAGCGGCCGCTGACCAGGGGGGAGCTTGCCGCGGAGCTGTTCGGCGAAGCGAATGACCCGCTCGGGGCGCTGCGATGGTGCCTGGCCGATCTGCGCCGCTGCTGCGGGGACCCGGAGCTTCTGCGCGGTGATCCGGTGCGGCTGACCGTCGGCTCGTTGTGGCTTGACGTCTGGGCGCTGCAGGACGGCACTCTGCCCGCGGCCGATATCGGCGGGGAGTTGCTGGCAGGTGTGGAGCCACGCGACTGCCCCGCGTTCGGCATGTGGCTGATGCTGGCCCGCGGCCGGTGCGCGGCCCGGTCGCAGGAGGAGCTTCACCAGGTGGCGCTGCGCCTGCTGGCCGCGGGCGACGCGGAGGCAGCCGCCTCGCTGGCCGGGCGCGCCGCGGCTCAGGACGTACTGGAAGCGCCGGAGGTGGCACCGATGAGTTCCAGTCGGTTCAGCGTGTACCCATCGACGAGGACCTCGGTGTCCGTTACCGTCGCGGTCGTCCCGCGGCTCGCGGCACCGGTCTCAGCTATGCCACCCGCCGGCGGACGAATCCGCCTTCCGTTCTAACCCGGTCATCATGGTGGCCGGCGGCTCAGTCGGGCAGCTCGATCGGGCCGATGTCGGCGAACACGTCCCCGGGTCCGGGATTGTCGGGGTGGGTTCGGCCGCCGAGGTGATGCATGATCCCCCAGACCGCGTTCAGCGAGGTCTGGACCGCGCCCTCGGCCCACGCCGGTGTCCAGGAGACATCGTCGCCGGCGATGAAGATGCCGCGCTGTTCGGGCGGCAAGTGATCTTGCATGAAGTGGGCGTACATGCGGTGGTTGTACCGGTAGTGGCCGGGCAGCGCGCCCTTGAAGGCCCCCAGGAAGTGCCGGTCGGCTTCCCAGGACACGGTGATGGGGTCGCCGACGATATGGCTGGCGATGTCGACGTCCGGATAGATCTTGCTCAGGGCGTTGAGCGCGAGCCGGACCCGGCGGTCGACCGGCTCGGGCAGCATCTTCAGCGCGTCGCTCATCCAGGAGTAGGTCAGGCAGATCACGCCGGGCTGGCCGGGACCGTTGTCGAACAGGTAGGTGCCGCGGGTCAGCCGGTCGGTGAGCGTCATGCTCAGGACGTCGCGGCCGGTGCGCGGGTCGCTGTCCTTCCAGAACGGCCGGTCGACCATCACGAAGGTCTTGGAGGACTGCATATAGCGCGTGCGGTCCAGCGCCGTCCATATCTTCTGGGAGAACAGGGACTCCTCGCATTGGATCTGCGTGGTGAGCAGCCAGCTCTGGCAGGTCACCAGCACCGCCGCGTACCGGCGGGTGTCACCCCAGGCGTCCGTGACCGCGATCCGGCCGTCGCCCGCGCGCGTGATCCGCGCGACGCCAGGCCTAGGCGCGCCGGAGTGCAGCGAGGCCAGCGAGGTACCGGCCGGCCAGTGGGCGAGCCGGGGCGCGGGGTGGCGCCAGATCCTGCGGGGAACCTGCTCGGCGCCGCCGACCACCAGCCGCTGGTTCTCGTCACAGCCAGTCATCACGACCCGGAAGATCTCCAGCATGGAGTTCGGATAGTCCGAGTCCCAGCCGCCGGTACCGAACCCGACCTGGCCGAAGACCTCGCGGTGGTGGAACGACCGCGAGGAGAACGCCTTCGAGCTGGCCACGAAGTCGTAGAACGTGCGGTCGTCCCAGCGAGGCACCAGATCGTTCCACAGGGACTTCAGCGTCCCGACGTCGCGCGCCCGGATCGCGTCCTGGATGGAGGTGTAGCACACCTCCTCCAGGGCCTGCGCCCATGCGTCGGCGACCTCGGTGAACATCGGGGGAAGGTCGTCCAGCGTGCGCGCATAGTACGTGACGCCCTCGAGGTCGATGACCGTGCTGCCGGCCGCTTCGGTCAGCGGGTTGGGGAACGGCCGGGTATGCAGGCCCACCATGTCGACGTAATGGTAGAAGGACGTCGACGACACCGGGAACCGCATTCCGCCCAGCTCCGCGACCACGCCGTCGGCTCCCTCGAACGCCTGCGAACGAAGCCGCCCACCCATCCGCGAGGCCTCGTAGACCACCGGCTTGAGGCCGAGCCTCATCAGCTCATACGCAGCGACCAGCCCGGAGATGCCGGCGCCGACGACCGCGACCTCCTCGCCATGCCGTCCGGCCGGGATCGACCCCAGGCCGGCCGGGTGCGCGATCCAGTCGTCGAACGGAAACGGGAAGTCCGGGCCGAACATCGTGACCGGGCCCGTCTCCCCCAGGGAAGCATCACGGCTACGTTCGTTCACCATCAAAGCGCCTAACGCCGGGCGGACAGGCCTGCTACGCGCGAGGATACGCAGCACCGCACCATACATTCAACGCAGGTACGGGGACTTTCCGGCGAGGTCGGTTTGCGGTGCCGGTATGGTGGGGGACAGGTCGAGAGGCGCTGCAACGGGCTGTGGCCCGCCACGCTCGACCGGGACCGCGTATCAAAGGGCGCCTCCTATTACAGGAGGCGCCGGTGGATATGTCATCTGTGGCAGGGGCGAGCAAGGTCCTGCGTCAGCTTCTGGATCAGCGCATCGTGGTCCTCGATGGGCCGTGGGGCACCATGTTGCAGGGTGCCGGGCTCGGTGAGGCTGACTACCGCCCAGAGTGGCTGCGTGATCATCCGCGGGATGTGACGGGTGATCCGGACCTGCTGAACCTGACCCGTCCGGATGTCGTGCTGGATATCCACCGGCAGTACGTGGCGGCGGGGGCGGACATCGTCACGACGAACACGTTCACCGCGACGAGCATCGGCCAGGCGGACTACGGGCTGCAGTCGCTGGTGCGGGAGATGAACCTGCGGGGCGCGCAGCTGGCGCGCCAGGCGGCGGATGAGGCGGGCGGCCGCTTCGTCGCCGGATCGATGGGTCCGCTCAACGTCACCTTGTCGCTGTCTCCGCGGGTGGAGGACCCGGCCTACCGGGCCACCTCGTTCGACGAGGTTTACGCGGCCTACGCCGAGCAGGCCGCGGCGCTGGCCGACGGCGGCGTCGACCTGCTGATGATCGAGACGATCTTCGACACGCTGAATGCGAAGGCCGCGATGGCGGCCGCCCGCGCGGTCGCACCGCACCTGCCGTTGTGGATCTCGGTCACGATCGTGGACCTCAGCGGGCGGACGCTGTCCGGGCAGACGATGGAGGCGTTCTGGCGCTCCGTCGAGCACGCCGGCCCGCTGGTGGTGGGAGTGAACTGCTCGCTGGGCGCGGAGGAGATGCGCCCGCACGTCGCGGAGCTGTCCCGGCTGGCCAGCACCTACACGGGGTGCCATCCCAACGCCGGCCTGCCGAACGCGTTCGGCGGCTACGACCAGGCGTCGGAGGAGACCGCGCGGCTGCTCGGCGAGTTCGCCGCGGCGGGGATGGTGAACATCGTCGGCGGATGCTGCGGGACGACGCCCGCGCACATCGCGCGGATCGCCGCGGCCGTGGCCGGCCTTCCGCCCCGGCCGGTGCCCGGCCCGCCGGGGCGCACCCGGTTCAGCGGGCTGGAGCCCTTTGAGATCGGCCCTGACACCGGGTTCGTGATGATCGGGGAACGCACCAACGTCACCGGGTCCAAGCGGTTCCGGCGCCTCGTCGAATCGGATGACCAGCACGGTGCCATCAGCGTCGCGCTGGAGCAGGTGCGCGGCGGCGCGAACCTGCTGGACGTGAATATGGACGCCGACCTGCTGGACAGTGAGCAGGCCATGACCATGTTCTTGAATCTGGTGGCGGCCGAACCCGAAGTAGCCCGCCTGCCGATCATGATCGACAGCTCACGGTGGCGCGTGCTGGAAGCCGGGCTCAAGTGCGTGCAGGGCAAGGGCGTGGTCAACTCGATCAGCCTCAAGGAGGGCGAGGGCCCGTTCCTGGAGCAGGCCAGGCGGATCCGCGATTTCGGGGCCGGAGTGGTGGTGATGGCCTTCGACGAGCTCGGACAGGCCGACACCGCCGAGCGCAAGGTGGCCATCTGCGGCCGCGCCTACGACCTGCTCACCGGGCAGGTCGGCTTTCCCCCCGAGGACATCATCTTCGACCCCAACGTCCTCGCGGTGGCGACGGGGATTGCCGAGCACAACGGCTACGCGAAGGCGTTCATCGACGCGCTGCCGCTGATCAAGCAGCGCTGCCCGGGCGCGCAGACCAGCGGGGGCATCTCCAACCTGTCCTTCGCCTTCCGCGGCAATGACGTGGTACGCGAGGCGATGCACTCGGCCTTCCTCTTCCACGCGGTGCGGGCCGGCCTGGACATGGGCATCGTCAACGCCGGGCAGCTCGCGGTCTACCAGGACATCCCGGCTGACCTGCTGGAGCTTGTCGAGGACGTGCTCTTCGACCGCAGGCCGGACGCGACTGACCGGCTGGTCGCGTTCGCCGAGACCGTGCGCGGCCCAGGAGCCGTCCGCACGGTGGACCTGACCTGGCGGGAGGCTCCGGTGGAGCAGCGCCTCAGCCATGCCCTCGTGCGCGGCATCACCGACTTCATCGAGGCCGACACGGAGGAGGCGCGGCAGCGGGCCGCGCGGCCCCTCGACGTCATCGAGGGGCCGCTGATGGACGGCATGAAGGTCGTCGGGGACCTGTTCGGCGCCGGGAAGATGTTCCTGCCCCAGGTGGTCAAGAGCGCCCGGGTGATGAAACGCGCGGTCGGCTACCTGGAGCCGTTCATGGAAGCGGAAAAGGAACAGGCCCGGCTGCAGGGCCAGCCGAGTGAACGCCGCGGCCAGGGCAAGATCGTCATGGCGACGGTCAAGGGTGACGTGCACGACATCGGCAAGAACATCGTCGGGGTCGTTCTCGGCTGCAACAACTACGAGGTCATCGACCTCGGCGTGATGGTGCCCGGCACGGTCATCCTGGACACCGCGGTCACCGAGGGAGCCGATGCGGTGGGGCTGTCCGGGCTGATCACCCCGTCGCTGGATGAGATGGTCAGCGTCGCCACCGAGATGCAGCGCCGCGGGCTGAAACTGCCGCTGCTCATCGGCGGCGCCACCACCTCACGCCAGCACACCGCGGTGCGGATCGCCCCCGCCTACGACGGCGCCACCGTGCACGTGCTCGACGCTTCCCGGGTCGTCGGCGTGGTCTCGGACCTGTTCAGCGACGACCGGGCCGAGGTGCTTGCCGCCGCCAACCGGGCCGAGCAGGAACACCTGCGAGAGCAGCACGAGAAGTCACGGCACCGTCCCCTGCTGTCCCTCGGGCAGGCCCGGGCGAATCCTGAACGGATCCCGTTCGACGACCTGCCTGTCCCGGCGTTCACCGGCGTCCGCACCGTCCAGCCGGACCTGAGCACGCTGCGCGGGATGATCGACTGGCAGTTCTTCTTCCTCGCCTGGGAACTGAAGGGCAAATACCCGGCGATACTCAGCCAGCCGGCCGCACGAGAGCTGTTCGAGGACGCGAACACCCTGCTCGACGAAATCATCGCCCACGGCACCTTCCGG
>Ga0208199_1000803_pt1 | contig 11956 bp, 8 predicted proteins | sample Sb_taG_FD_187705 | JGI IMG/M metagenome (GOLD analysis project Ga0208199, IMG submission 187705) | Peat soil microbial communities from Weissenstadt, Germany - Sb_50d_1_NS metaG (SPAdes) (version 2) | ecosystem: Environmental > Terrestrial > Soil > Wetlands > Peat | place: Germany: Weissenstadt... | reverse complement strand
GCCCGTCACAACCCCCAACGCCACGCTACGAGCGCGGTCCGCTTGACATCCCGCTGCCGCTCCGCTCATCATGACCCTCATGATCCCCCGCGCCATTCGGCTCCCATCCCGGTTCCTCGCGCCACCGCTCCTCGGTCAACCCCCCGTCCTGCTCTAACGCTTCTAAGCCAAAATAACGCACCGAAGCAATCCCCACTTTGATGTGCGCGCACGCACGCGAGACTCTCGCCTAATTACGCCACGGCCGGGCTTCTTGAACGTGGATTGGAGGTCCGGCTTCGCCGACTCCAATCCATAATCGTTGCAGCGACCGCGCCGCCAGCCGCAACGCGATCGCCACCCGGTTCTTCCCCTTCCGCACCCGCCGCGATTTCCGCTTGCGGTTGTTCTCTTGATGGTTGGGGCATAAGCCCAGCCAACTCGCAAAATGCTTCTCGGTGGGGAACTTGCGACATCCACGCCGATCTCACCCAAGATCACCAGCGCCGTGTGAGCCTCAATCCCCTCGATGGCCGTCAGATCCACGCCCATCGCTCGGAAAACCGGCTCGATTGCTTCAAACCGCAGGGTGTTAGGTTTGCGATGGCACCTTTTCACCTTGGGTTGCAGCTTAACACCGGCCGACCGGTCCGGCAGTTTGGCCAGTGATTGTTCGATCTGTGCGTCGCACTCGGTCACCTTCATCCTCGGTCAACTTCACGTTCATCTGTTCCAGGGCCTTCTGCATGTGCTGGATGTGCATGCTGGCGAGGCTGATAAGCATCAGCCGTTGACGGAGGTAGGCCCGCAGGGCGATCACCACATCGGGGGGCCGAACGATCCAATGAGCAGGCCGTGGGAGTGCAGTCGCTGTAGCCACTGGGCGTCGAGCACATCGGACTTGGGCCTCGCCCCACAACGAGAGGCTTGCCCGGGCTCGATGAGGCAAACCTCGAAGCCCTGAGCTTCCAGTAACTCGAAGAGTGGAATCCAGTAGATCCCGGTGGACTCGATGGCGACGGTAGTGATGCCGCACTGCTTGAGCCAGGCGGCAATCTGGAGCAAATCGCAGGAATTCGCACCGAAGGTCCGGACATTCGGTGTGGCGCGGTCGGCGGGCACGCAGACGACGTGGTTGTCGGAGTGGACGTCGATGGCTGCGGCGTTGGGGTTGGTGATGGGCAACGAGCCGGCAGCCTTGCGAGCCGAAGGGGCGCGACGTTTGGCATTGCGTCGGGCCATGACGGATCTCCCTTGATGAGAGGACAGGTTGAAAGACAGTACATGCCGACGCGGTGCAGGAGGAGACCGAGCAAGAAAGCAGATTCCCCAACGGGATCCGGTAAACCGGTCACCAATGACGAGGTCGCATCCTCCCGCAACCATGTTGCCAAAGCGGGCACGAGGGCACCAACGTTCGGAGGGCCGAAAACCGCGCCGACAACAATCAGTGTAACGGGCAGAGCGACCGTGTGGAGCGCGACGTGAATGAAACCCAGTTCAAGGGCCGTCGGGGAGCCGGGCACCGGCGCGTACGTTGCCTAAGACCGAACGGGACCCGATCTCGACGAGCGGCCCCTCTATCTCATTATTCACCGAACCAGGCGATTCCTGCGGAGAAATCGATCCGTTCTTTCCCCCGCCACTCGGGACAGACCCTCACCTACTCGCCACTGACCACTTGTTGTGCTTTCTCTTGTGGCCAGGAGCCGTGGCCGCCAGGAGCGCCCGGTTTGCTTGCCGGTCGACGATGTATCGTAGTGCCCGCCCATCCTGTGTCTCGCTCTCATTTGTTCAGTAGACTCTTGCTAGTCCCCGACCAGCGTGCGAAACTTGATGTTTGTCATCGTGGGTCGATCTGGGCTGGTTTGCTGAGCCCCACTGCTATCGCCGAACGATCTTTCGCAATAAAGATTTAGGGGCTACGTCCTTGAAGACGATCTTTGAGACATGCGCGCCTCGGGAGGAGGTGCTGAAGGGCGAGTTGAGGGAACAGCAATTCGCAGCCTCGCTTACTAAGGTCTTGCGGGGCGAAGCTGACGAAGTTTACGGTGATCCGCCCAAGTTCTTTGCGAACACGTATCCCACAGACGGGCTGAAGTCGCTGCTGCGTGAAACCCTGGGCAGGTTGAGCGGGGTGAAGCTCTCGAACGCCCCGATCATCCGGCTGGAAACCAGCTTCGGCGGCGGCAAGACGCACAACTTAATCGCCGTGCTGCACCTCTGCCGAGGCGGCATCGAGTTAAGAGTCATCAGCCGGTTCGTGTCCCCCGAACTCCTGCCCGGACAACCGGTCAAGAAGATCGCCGGGATTGTCGGTCCCGACATGGACGTGGCCAACGGGATCGATCACGGCGGGCTAAAGACGTTCACGATCTGGGGTGAAATCGCTTACCAGATCGCCGGGCAGGCGGGGTATGAGATCGTTCGCAAGAGCGACGAGCAACGCACTTCACCTGGCACCCAGGTCTGGGAAAAGCTGATCGGCGACGGAAGTTGAAAGGTGACAGCCACCAAATCTGGACTGTGGTAAGCCTTATGATTGTTTCTTCGGTCTTCCACGAGGCCGAATCGTCCATTCCAGCCCCAATCGCTCGGCCGTGACTGTGACCCTGTTGGGATCGCCGAAGGGCCGACCGCGATTGACGCAGCACCGCAACGCCTCCACTTCGGCTTCCGTTTGCGGCTGGTTGACAAGTTGCAGCCAGTCGGTGGGGCGAGGCAAAGGCCACGCCGAGAGGATGGGGAACGCCGTGTCTTCGCGCTCCACACGGCGCAAACTCGACCATCGCCACGATTCCGCTCGCTCCACGAGGTTTGCACGCAGGGCGTTCCGCTCCACGTAGCGAACGACCTGGTAGAAGTAGTCTTCTGTTTCCACCGGGAAACACTTGTAACGCCCTTGATAGAGATGGCCGTACCCGATCTCGTGACGATGCTCCTTCCACCGTTTCATACGCGTGTTGGTCACTTGCTGCGTAAACGCGGGTAGATTGCCATCCCGCTCGGGCCAAAAGACGAAATGCCAATGGTTGGACATCAAACAGTAAGAGCACAACCACATCCGGCGAGTTCGCAGCGTTTCCTCAACGACCCGCTCGAACGACAAGAAAGTCCTCGTCCTTGGTGAAAAGCACTCTCCGGCCCACGCCGCGGTTGAGCACGTGGAAAACCATCCCCCCCGGAGAATGGCGCCTCGGTCGTGACATTCACGGCTTTTTACCAACATATCCCAGCTTTGTTAATATCGTGGCTGTCACCTTTTCCGTCCCGAAAGAAAGGCATTGTACGTCAGGCTGGAAAGCCTGACCTAGATCCTTGCCGGGGTATTGGTTTTCGAGCAATTCGACGACGTCTCTCTCATGGCCGCGTAAGGTATATCGTCGCAGCAAGACCTTCGGTGAGAAGGGATCACCAACCTCCGCCATCTCCACCCCCACCCCAGTCACCACCGCCGCCGCTCCCACCCCAATCACCGCCGCCATCGCCGCCGCCCCAGTCACCACCAGCATCGGCGCCGCCTGGATCGTCCCACGAGGTTCCCTGGCCTCCATGGTCATCACCGCCAACGAATTCGTCGGCGCCCGCGTCCGCGGACGCGGGGGATTCCGCGGATGGATGTGCTGCGGCATCGCTCTGTCCCAGACCACCGTGGCGACCCGAGAACTGGTCGTAAAGCCAGTTGCCAGCGAGAGCTCCGCCAAGTCCTCCGAGCATGCCCGAGAAGAAACCGCCGCGGGGAGCACCATATCCGCCACCATACCCTGGTCCGTAACCAGGGCCCGGCCCCATTCCGGGCCCAGGCATTCCGCCCATGCCCATCGGCGAGGAGTACCCTCCCCCGGCCCGGCCGAAGACCCCGCCCAGGACTCGGAGGAGCAGCAACACTCCGAAGATTCCCAGGCCAATGGCGAAGAGAGTTCCCAGCCCGAACTTACCACCCTGCGCCTCTCCTCGCCTGGGAGCCGGCATCCCCGGTACCGCTCGCCGGACTCCGCTGACCGCCGGCGCCTCCGCGAGCGCGCTATCCAGGAGGGCCGTCGTCTTGAGTAAGCCCTCGTCGAAGTGGCCGCCCTTGAATTCGCGGGCGAGCGTATCGCGAACCTCATCGCGCTTCTCAAGCGACACGATCGAGTTGAAACGCTTTTGCACAAGCACCGGGGAGAAAACGTGGTCGTTCTTGGAGATCAACACATAGACGCCCTCGTAGCCGAGCTCCCTGGCTCGCTCTTCGGCGAGCCGCTCGACCGCCGTTCGTTTTTCTGACGCCGAGGAATCCCGCCCAAGACCAGGAATCGCCTCGATCGTCTCGATCACAATCGGGATATGCGTTCGCCGCTCGATCCGATCGAGCTCCGCCTCGGCCTTTTGGACTGCTTTGGAGCTAAACATTCCGGCCCGGTCGCGAACCTCGGCAGCCCCAAGTTGCGGCACGGCCAGAGCCGCAAAGACAACCAGAGGCACCGCAAACCTCGCTCGATGTTTGAACATGGAAATTGAGTCCTTGCCAGTCGAAGAATCCGTGTGCCTCACGAGGAGACATCGTTGGTTAATCACGCAATCAATCACGCCTGCAAGCCGCTTGCTGGTGTTCCGCAGTCTTGCGTGTCGTTGCTGGAGTGTCTTCGCTGCGGCGGCGCGTTTCTCTTTGTACGCAGGGATTTGGCATCAGTTCGCCGGGGCCATGTCGAGATCAGAATGTTGCGATGTCGTCGAACCTGGTGATGGCAACGATCTCGGCACGGCGGATCAGGACCCGTGCCCGGTTGCGCCTGATGCCGAGTCGAACGGAATCATGGACATAGACCTCACGCGTGGCCGGACTGTCGCGGAAATCGTGGAGGTCGGCATCATGAAGCTCCAGAAACTGGGCGTCGCACGCGATGAAAGCCCCCAGGCAGACATAAGATGAGCTCAGATCGACAATGACGATCTTTCCCAGAAGCGATTCCAGGAGCGGCGACAATTCCGAGGGTTCCATGAGCATCGCGACCCGAAGTTGAGACAAGCAAAATACATACCCGCGCGAGAGTGACCGAGTTTTGCATTTCACCTTGACGAATTCTAGCGCCTGGGCTACGGTCCCGCCACCATTTCCGGCAAAATCTCGTCCCCGACCGCCGAGCCAAGTCTCGCTCCCGGCGGCAATACAGGGCCGTGCGGCTTATGTTCACGTCCAGAAGCACGTTCTTGATCGTCGCGCTGTCCACGCTGGGACTCGCCGGGTGGACGGTGGGAAATGACAATCAGGACGACCCGGCGATTCCAGCGCCCGGCTCCGCCGCGGCGAGGCCAGGGGGCGCTGCCCAGGACCGGCAGCCGGTGATCGTGCTCTTGCACGATGGGCGGATCGTGAAAGGTGTGCTCTGGGAAGAAGATGGAAACTACATCGTGACCCAGCCGATCGGCGTCATGCGGTTTCCCAAGAAGCGCGTGGAGAAGGTGCTTGCGTCCGTCCGGGAGGTCTACAGCTACAAGCTCGAGCAGTTGCCGGAGAAAGATTTCGACGAGCGGATCAAGCTGGCCCGCTGGTGCCTGGAACAAAAAATGGAGCCTGAGGCCAGGCAGCAGCTCGATGCGATCCTGCAGCTTAGCCCCAAGCATGCGCAGGCCCGGGCGATGCTGGCTTCGCTCGATCAGGCCCAGACCCGCCTTACCAATCGGCTGCGCGACCCCGAAGTCCAGCAAACCGGGGCAGAGCTGGTCCGAACGCCCACCGGAGGGCGTCCCAACACGCTCGACACCGCGGTCATCTACGGAGCCCGCCGCGGGATGGGGATCTCGGACCTGCCGGTGATCTTTGACCTGCCCACCTCGCAGGCAGTCAAGCGGACTGACGAGTTCGCGCGGTACGTTCACCCCGTGCTGCAAACGTACTGTGCCCGCTGTCACAACGAAGGTTACGACGGCGAGTTCCAGCTCGTCCAGATCAAGAGCAAGCAGGATCGAACCAGGGACGCCTTGCGTGCCAACCTGGATGCGTCACTGAAGTTGATCGACCGCGAGAATCCGCCGCGAAGCGAGCTTCTGGCCAGTTCACTGCGGCCGCACGGCCGCGGGCCGAACAAGCGTCCCATCTTCCGGGGGTCCAACGATCGCGCTTATCAAATCCTGGCGACGTGGGTCAACAAGCTCCAGGCGACGAGCGTCGCGGCAAGCGTGGTGCAGGCGAAATCGCATCCTGCTGCGCCAGGAGGTGAGCCGGGCGAGAGCTTCGCCAGCCAGCGCGGCCGCATCGCTGACGAGCCAGAGCAACTGGGTTCCGCCACGCGTCCGTTCGTCACGGGCCCGGTGACTAACAAGATCCTGCCGCCTGTGCGCGTGGTCCCGGGAAAGGGCGTGATTCCCGACACCTCGGTCGACCCCAACGAATTCCCCCTACCGTTCGCGGTGAGCGGGACCAAACCGCAGATCGGAACCAACCCGCCGGTGACGCAAACGCCAGAAACGAAAGCTGTGCAGCCGGGCGACTCGGCTGAGACCGATCCGGCCGGCGGCGAGAGAGCCGCGACTGCTGTTTCGGCTGCCGCACGGAAAAAGGCCGAGCCTTTCCAGTCAACAGAGACGAAAGCCGCCGCGGACCCGGCAACGAGCCCAAGCGATGCGAACGACCCGGCCGACACGGACCCCGCCAAGAAGAAGCCTCGGAAACCCCCCAAACTCGACCCCGACATTCTGCAACGCGCCCTTCAGCTCCGAAACCAAGGCCGGTAGACGGCCGCGCGGCGATCATCATCGTTGTGAGAAGATCCAGCGATATACGTTTGGCCTTGATCGAGAATCTTTCCTCACACCCACCCATGCCGCTTCCGCAGCCACCATTCCATGGTGAGCAGCGCGGCGAAGATGAGCAGGAAGGGCCAGTTGTCCCAGATCTTGTGCTCGGTCGGACTGAGATATTCGGTGTAGCTTGATTGGTCGATGCCTTTGAGGTACTTGCCCAGAGCCTCGTGGGCAACCGCCTCGCCGCTGGTGATCTCCGCGATCTGGCGCGCCAGCGCGAGATCGGCCGAGGGATTCTCCAGCTCGCGATCGTCCTGGTAGACGAGGAAACGCGACGAGTCGCGGCCCACTTCCTGGCCGTTGTGGCGGGCGACCACCGAGACCTTGTAATCGCCAGGCTGGCCCGCGGCGGCGTATGAACCTTTGGCCTCGTCTCCCTGGGTGTACAGATCGACTGGCTCGGAGGTCGGGTTGAGCCCTTCACGATCAACCTTGGTCTCATAGGTCAGGCCGGTCAAAGACGCCCCCTTGGCGTCGCGGGCCGTGACGGTCATCTCGACATTCTGGCCGACACTGAGGCGCCGGCTGTTGAGGTTCAGCTTGACCTGGTTGTCGCCCTGGTTTTCCTTGTGCGAGAGCCAGAAGATCACCTGCCGCCAGAACTTGCGATGGGCGATCCGGCCCTCCTCGAAGGCCCGGGCCCAGACCCACGTGTCGCCGCCGTAGGCGAGCACGCGCCCCGCGCCGGGCCCATCCATCGCGATCATCAGGGGTTCCGGATTGGGCCCCGGCGTCTGGGCCAGGACCTCCGCCCCCTTCTTGGGCTCGCCGAAGCGGTTGGTGCCCAGGATCGGCGGCATCATGTCCCAGAGCTTTGCCGTCTCTTCACGGTTGGCGCCGATCTGGAGGACGTAGCTGGTCAGCCCCGAAGTGCTGGGAACGAACTTGACTCCGCCTTCCGGCTCGAGCTGACCGTCGCCGGGGTGGATCTCGGCCGGCAAGATGTCGGCGAGATCGGTCTGGGCCCATCCTCCGGCGCCGAAGCTCGTACGTCCGCCCAGCATCATCAGGCCCGCACCTTTCTTGACGGCCTCGGCAAGCAGCCGGTGCTGATGTGGGGCCAGATAATCGGCCGGCAGGTCGCTGAGCACATAGATGTTGTACCGGCCCGGTGCGAATTCGGCGTCGTCAATCTCGCTCGCCTCGCCCCGCGCGGGCTGGCGGATCACCACGCCTTCCACCTGGATGTCGCGCGAGGTCATGATCGACCGCATCAGGAAGCGGTAGTCCCAGGTGAAATTCGGGCCTTGCAGGAACATCACGTTCAATCCACCGCTGAGAACCGTCACGAAAGTACTGATCTCGTTGTTCGTGGTCACGAACTCTCCTTCGAGCAGCGTGGCCCTGATTGTGATCTTCTTCTCTCCGGGGGTCTGGGGAATGTACTTCAGGCCGGTAATCGGTGCGACATTGGTCTCTTCGGGCACGCGCACCAGAGTCTTCGCGACCGATTTTCCCTCCGCCAGCAATTCGACTTCGATCGACCGGCCGGAGAAGCCGTGGGCCGTCAGCGTGCCGTGGACTTCGAGCTGATTCTTGACGAAGACGGTCGGGCCGGCGGCGATGCCGCGGACGGCAATGTCCTTCGATCCCTCGCCGGCCTTTTCGGTCCCCAGTCCGACGGTCACCGCGGGAATCTGCTGATCGCGCAGGCGGCGAGCCGCGACCAGTGGGTTGAGGCCATTGTTGGACGCGAAGTCGGAGATGATCACCATCCTGGCGATTCGCTTGTTGTTCTGGGCCTCGCGCTTCTCAGCTTCCAGCATGGCGGGGCCAAGATCGGTCTCGCGGCCTTCGGGCTCGGCCTTCTCATCGAGCTTGGCCTCACGCAGATTGGCGTCGAACTGGTAGGTCTTGACTTCCAGGTTGGGGCCAAGCGATTTGGCGGTCTCGAGGGCCTGCTCGAGGGCCTTGCGGGCCACGGCCCACCGCGTCTGGCCGCGGACCTCGTCGCTCAGCGTCATGCTGGTGCTCGAGTCCAGCAGGAAGACGAGCGACGCGGCCTGCCGCTTCTTTTCCTGGAGGATGACGGAAGGTCGAAGCGCGGCCAGCAGGCAGAGCAGCAGTGCCAGCAGCCGCAGACCCAGGGCGACCCAGCGCCAGCCGCCGCTGGAGCCGCGGAGTTTGCGCATGTAGGCCCAGAGAGTCAGGAACAGCACCGCAACCGCGCCACCAACGAGCAGCGGCCAGGGGCCGATCGGGTTGAGACTGACGCTGATACTACGGAACATGGGGCCCGATCGAAGAAAACGCGATGGGTGGAGAGGTCACGCCGAGACTCCGGCAGGTGACGGCCGGGGTGATTCCTTGTAAAATGTGTTCGCCAGTAGGTTTTCCAGGGTCACGATGATCAAGATCAACATCATCAGCCAGGGGAAAAGCTCATTGCCAACCCTGACTGTGTCCTGATACTTTTTCAGCGCGGTGGCGTCCTCGGCAAGGGCATAGCCATCCTTGCCGAAGATCGCGTCGAGATCTTTTGTCTCGAGCGGGGCGAACTGGCTTTCGGTTCGGGGAGGATTCAGGCTGAAGCCGAGCCGGGTTTGATGGTTCTCGGCGTCTTTGGCCATGACGGTCCACTGGCCGAGCATCTGCGGAGCGATGATTTCGAGGTAATCGCTCGTGGCCGACGGGGTGAGCGTTTCCGGGGTCTTGGTGTCGGGCCCCATCAGCTGAAAGCTCTGGTACCGCGCGCCCGGGCCTAGAAAAAGCAGCACGTTCTCTCCGGCCTCGAAATCGAGCTGCTCGTTCGAGGTCCCGGCGAGATACGGCACCGTCTCGTTCATCAGCACCAGGAATGCCGGGTAAGCCGGCAGGGGGAATTCGTTCCATGCCCCCCGATCGCTCCGCCAGAAACGGCGAGACAGCGGAGTGGTCCAGAGCAGGACCCGCCCGGTCTTGGAGCCTTTGAACGTTCGCTCGAGGAGCGCAGGAGCGCCGTCCGCGTAGTTCAGGAGGACGCGCGAACCTTCCGGCGGCTTGACAGTCCAGTAACGGTAGACGGGCACCAGGGCAAGCTGAGGGTCGATCTCCTTGGCATAGCGCTGAAAAAGGGGATGAGTGACGTCCGCGATCTTGCCGAAAGTGGTTTCGCCCTTGGACGGGCGGTTGGGCTCGAGCTGGGCGGGCAGAATCTGGCTTGCCGTCGGGCCATTGTAGTTAGCGGGGTTGCAGCGGTCGCCCAGCCCGAAGACCAGTCCCCCGCCCTCGTGCACATAGCCGTTGAGCAGGCCCCAGGAATCCTCGTCCTCGAAGGCCTCGACGTTGAGCACGAAGACCGCGGCATAGTCTTTGAGCGTGTCGCGATACTGCGCCAGCAAGGCCTTGGGGAGCACCCTGTCGATCTGAAAGCCGCTGGCGGCCGAGGGTGACGGGTCGGGATCGAGAGCCAACGCCACGAAGTCGGCGTCGACTCTCTGGTCGGAGATGAGCAGTACCTTGTAGGCCGGCCGCACCTTGAACGTGAAGTAGCGCTTGTCGTTGAATTCCAGTGGATCGGGAGTACCGCCGAGCCGCAGCTCGCCGCGGTGCATCTCTCCCTCCGGCAACCGGGTCGGGGTCGCGAAGCTGACCTCGACCTGGCCGCCCGGGGGGATCTCGACCGGCTTCTCGCCTTTCTTCACTCCATCAAGATAGAATTCGACGACGCGACTCGCGAGTTTGGCTCCCTGGGCGCGGACCTGGCCCTTGATCTCGACCGACTCGCCCTGGGTGACGAAGTTCTTGGCGGGAGCGGCCGCGTCGATCGCGACGTCGTTGACCTCCGGCGAACCCAGGCGCAGGATGAAGGTGGCAATCTTGCCACCGGGAGTCGTCTTGGCCTTGGCGACCCGATCGAGACCCTCGGCGGGTTGATCGGGGTTCCAGGACGAGCGCGCCAGGTCCGTCAGCACGTACACCTCATGACGCGGCCGGTCGCATTCGACGACCTTGGGATAAACCTGCCCCATGGCGGAGTTCAAGGGCCGATTTACGGCGTGGATGGTCAGGTTGTCGATCCATTTGCGGGCCGCGGCTGGCGTCAGCCCGTTGCCCGCGATGGGATCGGCCGAGTTGACGGGGAAGACCAGGCTGGAGTCCGGAATCTGGTCGAGAATCGCCCGGGCCCGTTCCTTGGCCTCGTCGAGCCGGGTCTTGTCGTTCTCCTTGTAACTCATCGACAGGCTGGTGTCGAAGACCAGGCCCAGCGCGGTGGGGACCGATTGATCACCCAGAGGCATCTGCGAATAGAGCCTGGGACGCGCCAGTGCCAGAGCCATCAAGGCCAGTACGGCCATGCGGGCCAGGAGCAGTAGCCAGTTCTTGACGCGGAGCCGCTTCTTCGACCGCTTCTGCCGCTCACGCACCAGGCGTAAGGCCGGGAAAATGACATGCTTGGGCGTCTGCCTCATGAACAGGTGCAGAATGACCGGCAGTGCCGCCAATGCCGTTCCGGCCGCCAGTCCCGCGTTGATCATCGAGAATTCCATACCCCGTCACCCCCGAGCCTGGCGGCTGAGCAGATAGGACATCAAGGCTTTGTCGAAGGGCATCCCCGTATGCAAGGGAACATAATCGATGCGGGCGCGAATGCAATCCGCCCGGTAACCGGCCTGAAAACTCTCGACCTCCTCGAGGTAATCGGCCTTGATGGCATCGGCATCGACCTCCAGGATCTCCCGGGTCTCATTATCCTCCAGCTTGAGCATGCCCTGGAAGGGAAACATGGCCTCGGCCTCGTCAAGAACATGAAAGACGATGACGTCGTGACCAGAGAACCGCAGGCGATGCAGCGCCCGCAGAACCGGCGCGGTGTCGGCCAGCAGGTCGCTGAAGATCATGACCAGGCTGCGGTGGCGGATCATGCTGGCGACCTGGTGCAGGCTGGCTTCGATGTCGGTCTCGCCGGCGGGCTTGAGCTTGGCGAGCAGGGACAAGACATTGCCGAGCTGCGAGCGCTTGCTCCCCGGCGCGAGGCTCTGACGAACCTTCTGGTCGAACGCGATCAGGCCAACCGGATCCTGCTGGTGGATCATCAGGTAGCAGAGCGCGGCCGCCAGGCTGATGCTGTACTCGAACTTGGTCAGTTCCTGGCGGTAGGTGTAACCCATCGACCCCGACAGGTCCATCACCAGGTAGCCGGTCAGGTTGGTCTCGGCCTGGAACTTCTTGATGTAGAAGCGGTCGGTCTTGGCGTAGACGTTCCAGTCCACAT
>Ga0208199_1000791_pt1 | contig 12028 bp, 13 predicted proteins | sample Sb_taG_FD_187705 | JGI IMG/M metagenome (GOLD analysis project Ga0208199, IMG submission 187705) | Peat soil microbial communities from Weissenstadt, Germany - Sb_50d_1_NS metaG (SPAdes) (version 2) | ecosystem: Environmental > Terrestrial > Soil > Wetlands > Peat | place: Germany: Weissenstadt... | reverse complement strand
GCCGGAATTGTCCACACGCCACGCCGCGAAGGCTCATAAATAGGCCGAACGTTGACCGCATGTTTATCTGGCTGTGATTCCAGGCCGGGACGGTGAAAAGACCGAACCCAGACACGGTGAACCCGGACGCTTTCAACGGGGTGAGCGCAAGGGCAGCGGCCCGGCCAGACCACGGCCAGCCGCGGTAGCCACCGGAGCCCGCCGGCAGGACGCGCCGCGGCCGGCCCGGCGGTCCGGCCCCAGGGCAGGTCCCCAGCGGCTGCCCGGCTCACCCCGGCTCGACGGCCACGAGAGGCTCGACGTGAAGATCAAGATCCGGCCAGAGCATGCCGGCATGCTTCAGATGAACGACTGGCTCGCCGAGCTCCAGGACGGCGAAAGTGCCGAGCCGACTGGCCCTGGCCATGCCGAGCCCACCGGGCCTGGCTACGCCGTGCCGGCCGGCTACAGCCATGCCGTGCCGGCTAGCCCTGGCTACGCCGTGCCGGCCGGCTATGTCCGTGCCGTGCCGGCCAGCCCTGGCTACGCCGTGCCGGCCGGCCATGGCGGTGCCGAGCCAGCTGCCGGCAATGCCCCGCCGGAAGCCCTCGCCGGGCCCGCTGCTCCAGCGACGCCCGTTGCGACCGCTGCCCCCGCCAGGACCGCTACCCCCGCTGTCTCGACTAGGCCCGCTGCCCCGGCCGCGCCCGCTGGCCCGGCCCAGGCTGCGGAGCGGGCCGTGATCGGTGATCAGCTGCGGATGCCGATCATGTGGTGCGAGATGGGCTCGTGCGTCTCCTGGCATGCCGATCCGGCGGCTCTCGGCGAGGCCGACACCCGCGCCCGCGCGATCGAGGCCGGCTGGCGCATCGACGCCCTCGGCCGGCTGGCCTGCCCCCAATGCCAGCAGACCGACCCCGGCTACTGGGCCGCCCGCCCGGTCGTGCCGTGGGACCGGTCCATGGCTGTCGCCAGGACCGCCCGGATCCCAGCCGCGCCGCGCAGCAGCCATGACCCCGGCCGCGCTGCCAGCGGCTACCCCCCGCCCAGCCGGGCGGAGCTGGAATGGCACCACGATTCCCCGGCCGACCAGGCCATGCCCGCCGGAAGATACGGCGGAAACCCCGCCGGCACTTCCCATTCCCGCGGCCTGGTCTTCAATGCGGTCCGGGCCTGGCGAGCTCGCGGCGGCCGCCCGGCGGCACCTGGCCAAGGCGGTGAGCCCGGCGAGGACCTGATGATCGCAGAACGTGCACACGCCGGGCCTGCTGGCGCGATGACATTGACCGGGCGCTGATGGCAGCGCAGCGGTCCCACCTGGAGTCTGGCACCGGCTGCCGCTGGCTGATGCCGGCCGCGGAGATGGCCGGCCTGGCAAACGGCAGATGGCGGCCATCACCGGATCCCGCCCTCGCGCGCTGGGCCTGGCTGCCGCGGACCGCCACGCGCGCGCTCGGCGCAGATCCCGGATCGGGCCCTGTTCGGCACGCGGCAGATACCGCCTACCCCGGCCCGGTACCCGAGCAGGCCAGGCCGCGACCGGTTCCGGAACCTGACAACCTGGCACAACCAGCCAGTGTGAACGATCCGTCGCCGGGCGGGCCGTGGCAGGACCATCGGGTGCTGGCCTGCGGCCCTCATCCACAGGTCACGTGTGGATAACTATCCGGTGCCGGTACGGTCGCGACCGCCTTCCTGAGCTTCTGAAGTTTCGTAGTTATGCCGCGGCGGCGTCCCAGGCCGCGAGCACGGCGCGGATTTGCTCGTCAGTGGGCTGAGCTGGGCGACTGGCTGAAAATCGTGCCGCGATCAAGGTCCGGCGGAGCTTGATGAGCATGTCCTCGAAGGCGGGCTCTGTCTTGGTGCGGTACCAGGGCTGGCTGGCGCGGCGGTCGTCGATGTCGGCGGGGTCGTGGCCGTGCCGGGCGTACCAGATGATGATCAGTGTGTGCACGAGCAGGGCGAAGGGGACGGTGCGCTCGACGGCGAGCCGGACGCGGTTGCGGGCCTCGCCGGCGCCCAGGACGTTGCGAGCGTCGGCGAATGCCTGCTCGATGGCCCACCGGGTGGCGTAGCGAGCTACCAGCGCGCCCGGGGAGGTGGCGGGGTCGGTGGTGACCAGGGCCAGGTCATAGCCGCTGGCCGTGTGCTCGTCGCGGGCCAGGATCAGGCGCACGGTGCGGGTGTGCCAGGACCCGTACCACAGGCAGGTGACCTCGGCGACGTGCCTGACCTGCCGCCGGCCGTAGGCGGTGACCGTGACCGTGGCCCAGGACGCGGTGGCGGCGATGTCATCGGCGGTGCCGAGCCGGTCTCCTTTGGTGCGGGGCCGGCCGCGGCGGCCGGTGCGCGGCGGCGCCAGGTCATACAGCACCGCGTTGCGCGGGATGCGGCAGGTCCAGGTCACGTTGTCCGGCACGGTGCGCAGGGCCGGGCCGTGATAGGCGGCATCGGCCACGACATGGATCATCCGCCCGGGGAAGGCCACGGCGAGCAGGCTGACCAGGGCAGCGGCCATCTCCACCTTGCCGGGTCCGTTCCCCTTGCCGGGCAGGTGCAGGCGGGCCAGCACCGGCAGGCACACCGCGCGGGTGCAAAACGGCAGCTTGACCACGATCCCGGCGGTGACGAAGCAGGTGCCGTAGCTGAGCTTGTTCACCGACGGGGCGCTGCCGTCGTGCTGCCAGCCTGCCCCGTGCACCTTGCGGCCGCTGCGGCGGAACACCGAGTCATCGACGGCCACCTCCAGGTCAGCGCCGGGCGGCATCACCAGTATCACCGCCAGCTGCGCGACCGCCAGGCCGAGCTGGTCAAGCTCCCAGCGGGCGCGGGCGAAGAAGTAGTGCGCCCGGTCATGCGGCCAGGCATGCTGCAGGCCTGCGCCCAGCAGCATGCCCACCACGGTACGGCGGCGCACCTGGCCGGCCAGCCCGGCGACCAGGCCGCAGAAGGTGGCAAAGCCCGGTGCGGTGAAACACGGCCGCAGCTCGCCCAGCAGGCACAGCAGCGAAGCGGGTAGATTCAGGCCCGGAAGCATCGGCGGGTTCCCTCGGCACGAGGCGGACAACAGCACCGCCGATGCTTCCGCGTTCAGCCCGCCAGATCACGCACCAAAGCCCCGCAAACCCGGGGTGTCGCGACATCCGCCGATCCGTCGCCTCAGGCGGCCGCCAGCCCTCCAGCCACCATCAAAAGTGCGAAACTTCAGTGAGCTTCCCGCAGCCCATCAAAGTCACCCGCATCTGCGCTGCTAATCCGCGGGCAGGGCCGTCAGGGGCTCTGCGGGCATACCTCCCGGCATCGCACCATCATCCTGGGTATTTGCACAGTTCATCCACAAGCTTGTGCACACCCCCTTACACTCCTGACCTCGCCAGGGCCGGCGTGATAGGAGCGTGCTCTCATGTCGGCCCTGGTAGCCATGAGGGTTCCTCGTGCCAGCTTGCCCCGCCCTAACCGCTGTCCAGCTGCCCGCCAGGCCGAGCCCGCACCGTTCAGGCCAAGGCCGCGATGCAGCACAGAGCCCTTGCGCCCCGCCGAACCTGGCCGCCGACGTGCCCGCCTGCCCGCCAGCCGCCCAGGGGCGTTCTCCGGCACCGTGCTCGCGATGCCACCACCCCGCTCGTCCGGGAACTCCGCACGCCAGGAACGAGCGCCATCGCTGATGCCGACGGGAGCCATCAGACACGGCGGACCATCACAGTGGCCCGCCATGGCCCGGCCCCGCAGGCCAGGTCGCTACCTGGCGCCCTGGCCGGGGAACTCGCGCAGCGACTTGGCGAACTGCCGCGTGAAGTCGGCCTGCGCGTTAAGCATCCCGGCCAGCCAGTCCATCTGGCTGACCGGGGTACCCGATGCGATCTTGCGCTGCTGTTCAGCCACTTCTTCCAGCCAGCGCACATAGCCATCGAGCATCTGGTGGCCGGCCTTGCGCGCCATCTCCATGATCTGCTCATTGATCTCGCGTGCGCGTTGCATTGCCGGCTCGAACGACTCCCCGGGCGAGGTGCTCCCGGCCGCCTTCTCGTCTGCCATCAGGCTCTCCTTCCCGGTAAGGACCAATGGTGGAATGTCCGCGTTGACTGCTGAAGATGCTGGAATTTTATCCCGCCCAGAACATCAAAGGCCGCCTGGCTCAGTTCACCGATGGGCAGCGACGGGTGACACCTGCCGCCGCGCACAGGTGAAAGTCCCGCGCCGGCAGACCTGGCATCGTGCGCCTCTCCTTCCTCAGAAGGAGAGGCGCACGAAACCCGGGTCAGTTCATGCTGCTAGGTCACGTGACGGCGCCGGTCAGCGTCTCGCGCCGCCCTCGGCGCTTAGCTGGTCCCTACCGCCCGCCTGGTGAGCCTTGATGACCGGCTCCAGGTCGATGCTGTCGATGACGGCGCGGATGTCCAGCGGGCTGTCCCACTCGCAGTCCTGCTCGCGGTAGGGGCCGAAGAAGTGGTGCCCCGCCAGCGTGACGCCGTCGGGCAGCGCTTCGCAGACCGCCCGGCGGAACGCGGCGCTCGCGGCGTACAGGTCGTAGCCGGCCGGGTCGCCGCCGAGGGCATCCTCGACGTGCGACTCGGGTGTGCGGCCGGATGCGAAGTCGGACCAGGGGCCGTAGTCGGCGGTTAGCATGGGCGTGCTCCTCTCGTGTGCCGGATAAGCGGCCTGCCGGCGGCTTCCGGCGCAAGACCAGCGATTAGCCGGGGTGTGTGGTAAGCCAGGGACGGTCTCTGCCGCAGGATTGTCTTGGCTGGAATGCGGCTGGCATGGCCCGGCGCAAGCCGCTCGACCCGGATGAATTCATCACCGGGGCTGCGCGAGGAGATGCGCGCCGAGATCGACGCCCTGCACGACGCGCTGCCCCGCCTGGAATTCCTGCAGATCGCCGGGCGGCGCGAGGGCGCTATGAAGCTGACCCCGCTGGACGCGGCGCCTGAGCCGCACAACCTGCCTGAACAGCGAGGGTGCTCACTCCGCCCAGCTCCCCAGCAGCTTGCGCGCCTCGCGGTCATGACCGTAACTCCCTTGATTGCCTGGTGTAGTTGCTGGATGACCCGGCCGGGGACCACGAGATGTGCCGGTAGCCGGTGATCACCGGTGACGCCGTGAGAGCACCCCGGCGCTGACCCCGCCGCGGAGACCGCGTAGAGGGTAGCTCGCGCGCTTAGCGGCCCGACAGCTTGATAGTGATCTCGCCGGTGCAGACGTCCATGCCCGCTACCTGGCCGGCGAGCGCGTAGCCGTCACGGCTGGTGACCACCCCGCCGTCGCCCGGGAACCAGCGGTCAGGACAGACCACCGCGACGCTGAGCGTGTCCTCGCCGGCCGCGATCTGGCCAGCGGTCAGGCTGCTCGCGATGGCGTGCGTCACCGTGTCGGTGATGCCGTCGACGTAAGGCTGTGAAATCATGGCTCGTCCCCCCTTTGCCCGGTTAGCGGAGTGAATGCGGCTGGCTATGCCAAGAGAAATTCCGGGTAGCGCACCGCTAATTCCCGCAGCGGGAATTAGCTGATCACATACGCGCCCTACCTGCTGGTGCAGGATTCCCTCTAGCTTCTGGGCGATGGCATTTCATCTTTCCCCAGGCCTGCTGCGCCGGGAATTTCTCTCAGCCTACACATGGGACGGCCGAAGGCAAGGCCGGGCGCCGCCCCGGGTCTCCCGGTGCCGCTCAGACCGGGCTGTGACCTGCGGAACCGCAACTTAAATATTTACTTCTTTTCGTTATCTACCCGGTCGAGCTGTGCAGGCAGGGCATCCGCTGGGGTACAACTGCTCTGGCCTCGGCCTGTGGCTGATGTTCTCCTCGATCCAGGCGATGAGCACGGCGGGATTGTGTCACTCGGAACAGGCGGTGAGGCCTGGCCAGGCCGCCATAGTCACGCCTGCCCATCTCTAATTGATGATACATTTGATTCATCAATTAGAATAAAGCTACGTCCGCCGAGGGGAATGTCACGCCGCTGGCCGACGGGACGATCATGCCGCAGGCGTGCCGCGAGCTGTGGGTGCTCAGGCGCTCGAGCGGCGACCGGAAAATCGCGCAATATATGTTCCAAGAGGTGCACGCGCAGTAAGGCAGGCAGCCGGCGAGGCACAGATGCGGCCCGCGGCGCCCTGCTGCCGCAGGCCGCATCCTCACCAGGCTGCCGGCCGGCCAGGCCCGGGTAGCGTGGCACAGGAGGGATTGCACCAAATCCCAGGACACGTGCAGATCGCCCAGTTCGGTGCGGCAGCGGGCGGCGCTCCCATCGGCCTGGACTGGCGCCAGATCGGCGGATCTATGTGCGGCCCTCGCGAAGGGTGGCCACACTCCGTGACCGCTGGCGCTCTCCTGCCTGGCTCGTACAAGGTCACCCCGGGGCCAATCGGCGCCGACGACGGTAACTGCGAGAAATGCGAGCAGCGCGCGGAGGCTACTGGGAAGAGAGGCCGAGCGCTTCGGGATGGGCACGACGGTAGTGCTCGGTCAGAACGTCACTGAGGCTGCCGGGCCGGCACGCGACGGTGCGGTGGCAGATCTGGCAACGGGTGACCGGCAGCTGGGTAACGGTCACAGGGAAGCGGCGGGAAGGTGACTTGCTCATTTGGCTCCATGATGCCAGCCCAGCCGGAGTGATCGCGCCCTGAGCTTGTGCCACACGCACTCCACACCGGTAGGCCGCTGGCGAGGTGCCCGCCTTGGGCGGGTCCTTTTCCAGCGACCCCCGGTCCGAACCCCGCGGGCTAGTTTCCCAGCACGAGGCTCTCCAGCGATTACGCCGTGAGGGCGATAGGGTGCCCGTGGTGGATGGCCTGATGGCAGGGGATGCAGACCACCAGGGTCTTCCTGCGCATCTTGGCCATGAGCTGCGCCCATCCGGGCTGCGGCCGTCCTGTCCTGGTGAGGTCGGCGAGTTTGCGGACTTGGTGGATTTCCACGTCGGTCAGCGCGTCGCACCACTCGCACCGCCGTGCCCGGAGCCGGATGGTCAGTTCCTTGCGGCGGGTGGGAAGGTCGGGAAGGCGGTCGGTGATGACTGCCTTCTTCTGCCGTTTCAGCGGAATGCCGCCGAACCTGGTGACCAGTGGTTTCCTGCCCGGCCGTTCGACGGTGGCCTGGAAGCAGACGCGCGGCCCGTGCGGGGTCGTGATGGTTGCCCGGTGTTTGCGGGCCATCGCCGTCACGGTCGAGCGGTGCCTGGCGGCCAGCGTCTTGAGCAGCGAGGTCTCGGCTGCCCAGCGGAGCCGGATGAGCCGGAAGACGTCGCTGGCGAGCAGGTAGTACTGGACGATGCCCCGGTACTCGGCGCCGTAGGTGCTGATGATCAGGCTGTCGGGCAGGTTCATCAGCTCGGCGCGCCGCTCGGGTTTGCCGTGCTTGAGGTAGGGGGCGCACTTGGCCGTGATCACCGGCCGGGGGACGCGCAGCCGGACCACGCCGTTAACGGACGGCCGGTCGCGGCTGTGCTGGACGGTGACCTGGTAGCCGAGGAAGGACGCCGCCTGGGTGCGGGCGTGCGTGATCAGCGTCTTGTCCTGGTTGAGGTCCAGCTTGAGGTCATCATGCAGGAACTCTGCCAGGCGCTGCTTGATCTGCTCGGCTTCGGCCTTGGGTCCGGTGAACCCGAGGAGGTGATCGTCGGCTTATGCCGAACTCTGGATTATGCCGGCATTGAGTGAGTATTGCCTGGTCAAGAGCGGTCGCTCCTCTTACGGGGTCGGCATAATCCTGCGGGTCCGCCGGCGGCCTGGCTTCCTGGTTCGTGTCAGTGATTCCTCCGGACAGGAAGACGATCATGGAGACGAACACAGCTCCCGGCGGCGTTCAGCCGCCCGGGGACAGCACGGCGCTGCTGGCGGAGTTCGGCAGGTGGCTGGGCCGGGAGCGGGGCCTGTCGCCGGTATCGGTGCAGTGCTATTCCAAGCAGTCGAAGGCATTCCTGGCCTGGATCGGTGGGGCCGGGGCGGTCAGCGGACTGGACGCGGGCAAGGTGACCGCGTTCATGGTGGACTGGACGCAGGGCCGGAACACGTGGACGGCGAAGGCGATGGTGACGTCGCTGCGGGCGTTCCTGCGGTTCGCCCACGCGACCGGCCGGACGGCCGTCCCGCTGGCGGGTGCGGTTCCCTCGGTCGCGTCGTGGCGGATGTCCTCGCTGCCCCGCGGCATGAAGGCCGCAGAGATCGGGCGGCTGCTGGCCGGCTGCGACCGGGACACGGCGATGGGCCTGCGGGACTACGCGATCCTGTCGCTGCTGGGCCGGCTGGGCCTGCGGGGCGCCGAGGCTGCCGGGCTCCAGCTCGGCGACATCGACTGGCGGGCCGGCGAGATCACGGTCACCGGCAAGGGCAGCCGGACCGAGCGGCTCCCGCTGCCGGCCCCGGCCGGGGAGGCCCTGGCCGCCTGGCTGAAGGAGGGCCGGCCGTCCTGCGAGCCGCGGTCGGTGTTCGTGACGATCCGGCGGCCCCACCGGCCCGTGACGCCGCACCTGGTCCGGGTCATCATGGCCAGGGCCTGCGAGCAGGCCGGCCTGGAGCGGACGGGAGCGCACCGCCTGCGGCACTCGCTGGCGACCGAGATGCTGCGGGCCGGGGCCTCGCTGCCCGAGGTCGGGCAGGTGCTTCGCCACCGCAGCATGCTGTCCACCTCGATTTATGCCAAGGTCGACCAGAACGCGCTGCGCCCGCTGGCGCGGCCCTGGCCGGGGAGCGCGGCATGAGCGGTCTGAGGGCCAGGGCCGAGGAGTACCTGGCGATGCGCAGGGCCCTGGGGTTCAAGCTGACCAGCCACGGGTCGCGGCTGATGAGCTTCGTCGGGTTCTGCGAGGACCGCGGCGCCACCGTGGTGACCACGGACCTGGCGGTGGAGTGGGCGACCTCGACCCCCAGCGACCACGAGGCCTACCAGGCCCGCCGGCTCGACATCGTGCGGATCTTCGCCCGCCACCTGCAGCCCCTGGACCCGGGCACCGAGGTCCCGCCCGAGGACGTGCTGGACCGCCGCCAGTGGCGGATCCCGCCCTACCTCTACTCACCGCAGGAGGTCACCGCCCTGATGGCCGCGGCCCGGACGCTCCAGCCCGCGTTCCGGGCGCTGACCTGGCGGACGCTCATCGGGCTGCTGGCCGTGCCAGGGGAGAAGGCATGCGGCAGGGCGAGGCCTGCCGGCTGGGCCGCGGCGACGTCGACCTGAACGCCGAGACGGTCACGATCGCGGACTCCAAGTTCGGCAAGTCCCGCATGGTGTTTCTCCACCCGGCCGCGGCCGCCGCCCTGCGCGCCTATGACCGGGCCCGCGACGAGGCGTTCCCCGGGCCGGCGGCGGACACGTTCCTGGTCAACAGCCGGGGCGGGCCGCTGGACAGCCACAACACCTCCAAGACGTTCGCCGTGCTCGTCGCAACGGCGGGGATCAAGGCCCCGCCCGGGCAGCGGGCCCCGCGACTGCACGACCTGCGGCACGTGTTCACGGTCTCGACACTCCTGGACTGGTATCGCGACGGCGGCGACGTCCAGGCCCGCCTTCCGGTCCTGTCCACCTGGCTAGGCCATATCGACCCGAAGTCCACCTATTACTACCTCTCGGCCGTCCCGGAACTCCTCGCCATGGCCGCCGCCAGGCTGGAGCCCGCCGGCCGGGACGACGAGCGGGAGGCATCATGACCGACCTGGCTCCCGTCTTGCAGGGGTTCTTCACCGACCGGCTCGCCCGGCAAAAGAAGGCCAGCCCCAACACCGTCGCCGCCTACCGCGACACCTTCCGGCTTCTGCTCGCCTTCGCCCGCGACCAGGCCGGCAAGCCGCCCAGCCAGCTCAGCCTCGCCGACCTGGACGCCACCCTGGTCGGCGCGTTCCTGCAGCACCTCGAAGACCAGCGGGGCAACGGAAGCGCCACCCGCAACGCCCGCCTGGCCGCGATCCACTCGCTGTTCAAGTACGCGGCCCCGAAGGCACCCGAGCACGCCGCCGTGATCAGCCAGGTCCTGGCGATCCCGCCGAGGCGGCGCGAGCGGGCGATCGTCAGCTACCTCACCGCCGAGGAGATCGACGCGCTGGTCGCGGCACCCGGCCGCGAGACCTGGCACAGCCGCCGCGACCGGGCACTGCTCCTGCTCGACGTCCAGGCCGGCCTGCGGGTCTCCGAGCTCACCGGCCTGAAGCGCCAGGACATCCACCTCGGGGCCGGGCCGCACGTCCGCTGCCACGGCAAGGGCCGCAAGGACCGGGCCACCCCCCTCACCGCCCAGACCGTCAAGGTCATGCGGACCTGGCTCGCCGAGCTCAGCCCCGACCCCGCCGGCCCGCTGTTCCCCGCCCAGCCCGGCGGACGCCTGTCCCGCGACGCCGTCGAACGCCTCGTCACCAGGCACGCCGCCACCGCCGCGGGCACCTGCCCGTCGATCGGGGACAAGCACGTCACCCCGCACACGCTGCGGCATTCCGCCGCGATGACCCTGCTGAAGGCCGGCGTCGATACGTCGGTCATCGCTCTTTGGCTAGGTCACGAAGGGACCGAAACCACCCAGATCTACCTCCACGCCGACATGGCCATCAAAGAGCAGGCCCTCGCCCGCGTCCAGCAGCCCGGCACCAGCCCCGGCCGCTACCGAGCGCCAGACAGCCTGCTCGCGTTCCTCGACAACCTCTAGCCACCCCCAGCACCCGCCGGGTTATGCCGATCAGGGAACGACAGCCTGCTTGCCAGCCAGGCCCTCCAGCGATCCGGTCGGCATAACCCGGACCTCGGCATACTAATAAGAAAGCGCGTTTCTAGACCGAGAAAATTGCTTCGTCGCAGGTCAGAGATATGGCCAAAGTCTAGAAACCTACGAACTCCTTAGTAAGCAGATTTAGGGGTATTCAGTTAACCGGACCAACCGCAAGATCTTCGTGCGTCTGTCTGCCGTCACCACATCATCTAGCGGCCTGTTCTCATCTGGTCCGCTCAAGTGAATAGCCCAGAGCAGATTTATGCCGACCTCGGCATAAATCCGCATACCGGATGTATCTCAGCCTCCGGTACCGGGGATCACGCGGATCCCCGCGCGGGATGCCGCGCCGCTGGGCGCGCAGCCGGCGTGCTGCGGCGCGGTCGCCGCGCTGGAAGGCCATTCCGATAGCCTTGGTCACCTTTGCGTAGTCGGGATTCATTCTCCTGACTACGCCCCGGGTATATTCTGGTATCAGGACTGTCTCGGCAAACGTGTCCAGCCGGTCCAGGTAGATATTGGAGAGGACGGGGCTGACCACGCCGCCTTGGGGAACCCCGGAAAGCGTCGCGTTCCATTCCCAGTCTTCCAGGTACCCGGCTTCCAGCATGTTCCTGATGAGCCGCAAGAACCTGTTGTCGTGGATTTTCTCCGCTAGGATCTTGACCATTATCTCGTGGTCCAAAGATCCGAAGCAGTCGGAGATGTCTCCCTCGATAAACCAGGTCGTCCCGGTCCAGACGTCTTCCACTTCGCGTAGCGCGGTGTGGCAGCCGCGGCCGGGACGGAAACCGTGGGACCGGCCGGAGAACTGCGGCTCGTAATACGCCTCCAGCAGGAGGCGGATCACTTCGCCGACGAGTTTATCCGACCAGGACGGCAGGCCGAGCGGTCTCAGTTTCCCGTTCTTTTTCGGGATATAGGTCCGCTTCACTGGCTGGAACCGGTAGCGCTCGTGGCGCAGCGCATCGATGATGCGGATGGCCCTGGCCTGCGACATGCCGTCAGCGGTCTCCCCGTCTGCCCCCGGCGTCATCGCGCCGTGGTTGGCGTAGATGCGCCCGTGGGCGAGCTCGTACAAGCTGGGGTTGAACAACTGCCGGTACAGTTCTGTGCACGGCAGGCCGCGCCTGCCGCGTTCACGGAGGACATTCAGCACAGTTTCGGCGTCCTGCATTTCGCATACCTCCCTGATATAGAACATCCATCGCCTGGCCCCCTTTGCCCTGCGGACGGTGTTACCGCCTCCTTGGCAGGTCGTTACTCCTGGTAGGGTGGGCTGCCCGGCGAGGTCCCGTGTTCATTCGGGATGAACCGGGCCTTTTCCGGGCAGCCTCCCTCCGAACCGGACGTGCCCGCTTTC
>Ga0208199_1000790_pt1 | contig 12030 bp, 9 predicted proteins | sample Sb_taG_FD_187705 | JGI IMG/M metagenome (GOLD analysis project Ga0208199, IMG submission 187705) | Peat soil microbial communities from Weissenstadt, Germany - Sb_50d_1_NS metaG (SPAdes) (version 2) | ecosystem: Environmental > Terrestrial > Soil > Wetlands > Peat | place: Germany: Weissenstadt... | reverse complement strand
GCGCCGACTGGCGATGAGCCGGGCCGGTGATTAAGCGGCAGGCTCAGAGGCTGGCGACGTCGGCTTGCTTGGCGCGGACGGCCTCGGCGGCGGTGCGCAGGGCGGCCAGTTCGTCCGCGGTCAGGTCGCGCTCGACGATGCGGCGGACGCCGGTCGCGCCGATCTCGGCCTCGACGCCCAGGTAGACGCCGGAGATCCCGTACTCGCCGTCGACCCAGGCGCAGACCGGCAGGATCTGGCCCGAGTCCTCGGCCACCGCGCGGGCCATCCGGGCCGCGGCGGCGGACGGGGCGTAGTAGGCCGAGCCGGTCTTGAGCAGCGCGACGATCTCGCCGCCGCCGTTGCGGGTCCGGGTGACGAGTTCATCGATCTCGGCCGCGGGCAGCAGGTCGGCCAGCGGCCGGCCGTCGACCGTGCAGGCCGAGGGCACCGGGACCATCGTGTCGCCGTGCGAGCCGAGGGTCAGGGTGCGCACCGAGCCGACCGGGACGCCGAGGCGGTCGTCCGGCTTCCCCCACCACCGGGCGGTGTCGAGCATGCCGGCCTGGCCCATGACCCGGTGGTGGGGGAAGCCGGACACCTTGGCGGCCAGGGCGGTCATCTCGTCCAGCGGGTTGGACACCATGATCAGCACCGCGTCCGGCGCGTACTTGGCGACGTTCTCCACCACGTTCCTGACGATCTTGGCGTTGACCTCGATCAGGTCCATCCGGCTCATGCCGGGCTTGCGCGGCAGCCCGGCGGTGACCACCACGATGCCCGACCCGCCGATCGCCTCGTAGCCCTCGCCCGCCCTCCCGGTGGTCTGGCCGGTCACCTTGGTCTCGAAGCCCTCCACCGGCCGGGACTGGTTCATGTCCAGGGCCAGCCCCTCGGGCTTGCCCTCGATGACGTCGGTGAGCACCACCTCGTCGAAGATGTCGTACTCGGCGAGCCGCTGCGCGGTGGTCGAGCCGTAGAACCCGGCGCCGACGACGGTTACTTTGCCCCTCGGGGGGGTCTGGGGGGGTTGTCCCCCCGGGCTAACACTGTGTGCCATAGTCCGGAACTCCTTCGTCCGTGAAATGCGCGTCAGCGGGCCCGGGGTGGTGCACCACGGCCCCGTTCGGAAGAATGGTTTTAGGGATTCATCGCCATGCGCAGGTTATCCGCCAGCCTGGCGAGGAACTCCTCAGTGGTCAGGAACGGGGTGCCGCGGCCGACGAGCAGGGCGAGGTCCTTGGTCATGTCGCCTTGCTCGATGGTGTGCACGCAGACGTCCTCCAGCGTGCGGCCGAACAGGGCGACCGCGGGGGTGTCGTCCAGCTTGCCGCGGTGCTCCAGGCCCCGGGTCCAGGCGAAGATGGACGCGACCGGGTTGGTCGAGGTGGGCTGGCCCTGCTGGTGCTGGCGGTAGTGCCTGGTCACGGTGCCGTGCGCGGCCTCGGCCTCCACCGTGCGCCCATCCGGGGTCATCAGCACGCTGGTCATCAGGCCAAGGGAGCCGAAGCCCTGGGCCACCACGTCGGACTGCACGTCGCCGTCGTAGTTCTTGGTGGCCCAGACGATGCCGCCCTCCCACTTGAGCACCTGGGCCACCATGTCGTCGATGAGCCGGTGCTCGTAGGTGATCCCGGCCGCCTCGTACTCCGCCTTGAACTCGGACTCGAAGATCTCGGCGAAGATGTCCTTGAACCGGCCGTCGTAGGCCTTCAGGATCGTATTCTTGGTGGACAGGTAGAGCGGGTACCGGCGGTCCAGCGCGTAGCGCATGGTGGCCCGGGCGAAGTCGCGGATCGAGTCGTCGAAGTTGTACATGGCCATGGCGACCCCGCCGCCGGTGAAGCGCGCGACCTCCATCTCGATCGGCTGGCCCTGGCCTTCCGGCACGTAGGTGATCGTCACCGTGCCCGGGCCGGGCACCACGAAGTCGGTAGCCCGGTACTGGTCGGCGTGCGCGTGCCGGCCGATGATGATCGGCTTGGTCCAGGTCGGGACCAGCCGCGGGATGTTGGAGATGACGATCGGCTCGCGGAAGATGACACCGCCGAGAATGTTGCGGATGGTGCCGTTCGGCGATCGCCACATCTTCTTCAGGCCGAACTCGGCGACCCGGGCCTCGTCCGGGGTGATCGTGGCGCACTTGACGCCGACGCCATGTTTCTGGATGGCGTGCGCCGCGTCGATCGTGACCTGGTCGTCGGTGGCGTCGCGATGCTCCACGGAAAGGTCGTAGTACTCCAGCTCGATATCCAGGTAGGGCAGTATCAGCTGGTCCTTGATGTACTGCCAGATAATCCGCGTCATCTCGTCACCGTCGAGTTCGACGACGGGATTCGCCACCTTGATCTTCGCCATGTCTGCTTCGTTCCCTTTCCTGTTAGGCCGGCTGCTTACGGCAGCGACGCCGCGACCCCGAGTACCGCGGCGCCGAGCACCGCGAGGGCCGTCACGTCCAGCGCCTTCCCGCGCGTCACCAGCAGGCCGGCGTAGCGCGGCGGCAGCACCAGCCGGGCCGCCGCGGCCGCGAGCAGCGCGCCTCCCACCACCGCCGCGCCGTGGCCCGCCTGCTGCGATCCCCGCCAGGCGACGTACAGCCCCACGGCCACGCCCGCGAGCACGATCAGGTACGGCAGCCAGGCCAGGACAGCGCTGTGAGTACCGGCGCTCGCCGGCCTGTTCGCCATGTACGTGCCTCCCGGCTTATCCGCAGGGAAGTTTACCGGGGACCGGATCCACAAAAACCTGAAGCGGACCCGTGACATGCTTCGCATCGGGGTGACATCTCGCGGTAAGACCCGCGATACTGGGGGTGACCAGATGGTGAGATTTCCCTATCGGTACCGATAGGCGGGAGGGTCGCCGTGGATACACCGTTTCTCCGCGTCGAGGACAGTGGTGACGTGATCTCGCTGCGCGGGGAGGTGACGACCGTCGGCCGCGGACAGGGCGTCGACATCCGCCTCGAGGACCCGAGTGTCTCGCGGCTGCACGCCGAGCTGGTCCGCCGCGGTCCCTACGTCTACGTCGTCGACCTCGGTTTATCACGCAACGGCACCAGGGTTAACGGCCGGCCCGTCGCCCGCCGGGTCCTGGACGAGGGCGACGTGCTGAGCTTCGGCGCGGCCCGCTGCCGGATCGGGGGGATCCCGCGGGAGGACGTCACCGAGGAGGCCGAACTGCGCCGGGCCGCCGCTCCCGAGCTCACCCGACGCGAGCTCGACGTGCTCAATTCGCTGTGCCGGCCCGCGCTGTCCGACGAGGCGTTCGCCCTGCCGGCCACCGCCCACGAGATCGCCGCCGACCTGGTGGTGACCGAGGCGGCGGTCAAGCAGCACCTGCTGCGGCTCTACCAGAAGTTCCGGGTTCCCGAGGGGCCGAACCGGCGGACCCGGCTGGCCAACGAGGTGGTGGCGCTGGGGCTCGTCAAGCCGTTGCCGCTGGCCGACGCCGGCGAGGCGTCAGGCGCGAGCGTGCCGGAGCAGCCAGTCCGCCGCCGACGAGACCAAGCCTCCTAGCCGCGGCGCTCCGTGGAACCGCGGAAGGTGCGAGCCGATGAACGGCCAGCCGTGCAGCGAGGGCAGGTGCGGGCTCATCACCGGCCAGTAGTAGGGGACCTGCGACGCGGCGAAGATGACGGCGGCGGCGGCCAGCGCCCACACCGCGAGCGCGGTCAGCGCGGCGGTCAGCGGGGTCCGCGCCAGCGCGGCCGCCATCCGGTTCAGCTGCCGCCGTGGCCGGCCGGAGCCAGGGCCGACGCCGTACCAGGCGACGACGGCCGCGGCCGCGTACGCGCCCGCCGGGTCCAGGCGGCTGGTGAGCGCGAGCGTGGCGACATAGACCGCCGCGCCGACGATGAACGCCAGCGGCGCGATCAGCACCTCGGTGAGCAGCGCCCGGGCCACGGCCAGCGGGGCCGTGACGACCACGACCAGCAGGTCGCTGGCCCGCGGCCCGCGGACCGACCGGCGCGCGGCCAGCGAGGTCTGGGCCCGGTCGGCCGCCCGGAGCAAGGTGATCACGGCCAGCGACACGACCAGGCCGGCTACCGGGAGGATCAGGGTCAGCGCCACCGCGGCGATCATGATGGCCAGGCCGGCCATGGTGGTCCGGCCGTTGGGGCCGGCTTGCGGGCCGTTGGGGCCGGCTTGCGGGCCCGGGGGACGCTGGGCGGCGCTGGCCGGGGCGGGCGCGGCGGGCACGGCGGGCCGGGCGGCGCTGGCCGGGGCGGGAGGCGGGAAGGGGGCGTAGCCGACCGGGGGGAGCAGGTCGGCGACGTCCCGGGCGGCCTGCTTGGGCGCGGGATAGGCCTGGCCGGGGGGCCTGCGGCCCTCGGCGGCCTTCCGGTCTTTCCGGGAGCTCTGGTGGTCCGCGCCGTTCGGGCTCTGGCGGGCGCTCACCGCGGTCGCGGCCGGGCCGACCGCGGACAGGTCCAGGGCGCTGGCCTGGGCGCTCAGCCAGCCGGCCGACGGGCGGTGAGCCGGGTCCCGGGCCAGGGCCGCGGACAGCAGCGGCACGAGCGGCGCGGGGGCGCCGGACAGGTCGGCGCGGCCGGAGACGATGCGGTAGAAGATCGTCTGGAAGGAGTCGCCACCGCCGCCGTAGGGCTGGCGGCCGGTGGCCGCGTACGCCATCGTCGCGCCCCACGAGTGAATGTCCGACGCCGGGCTGCTCGGCTCGCCCTCGATGACCTCGGGGGCCAGGTAGCCAGGCGTCCCCATGACCAGCCCGGTCTGGGTCAGCCGGGTGGCGTCCGGGGACTGGGCGATGCCGAAGTCGATCACCACCGGGCGGTCATCGGTGAGCATCACGTTGCCCGGCTTGAGGTCGCGGTGCACCACGCCCGCGGCGTGGATCGCGGTCAGCGCCTCGGCCGTGCCGTAGGCGAGCCTGCGCAGTCCCGAGCCGGACAGCGGCCCGCGGCTGCGCACCATCGCCTCCAGCGTCGGCCCGGGCACGTACCGGGTGACGATGTAGGGGAAGTCACCGGTCACGTCGGCGTCCAGCACCTCCGCGACGAACGCGCTGCGGACCCGGCGCATCGTCTCGACCTCGCGGGCCAGGCGGAGGCGGGCGTTGGCGCTCTCGGTCGCCGCGGGATGCAGCACCTTGACGGCCACCAGGCCCTCCGGGCCCTGGGCGAGGTGCACTACCCCCATACCGCCTTCCCCGAGGCGGTCCTGAAGGCGATACGGGCCGAGAGTCCCCGGCAATCGATCCGTTGCAGGCATCGCGGAATCCAGAGTACGAAACAGATGCCACATTAGGGAGGGAACGAGAAGTTGCCTATCTGTAACGGATTTGCCCGCCGACTAGAATTGGGCATCGCTACCTGTGGAGCCGCTACCAATGACTGAGCATGACGACACGCTCTCGCTGGACATGGTGACCGCCGCGCTGCGCGCCGACAGCACGGATGTGGCCATCTACGCCCGCGTCCTGACCCAGTCGCTGGGCGAGGCGCTGCCCAGCGAGTTCGTGACGGTGGACCGGGACCGGAGCGTGTCGGACCGGATGCGCGGACGCCCCGGGGAGATCTCCAGGATCGCCGTGCAGCTCGGCGACCAGCAGATGACGCTGTCGGTCCGGGGCGGCAAGACGGTGGCGGAGGTCTGCCGCGCGGTGCGCGGCGTGGTCCTGTCCCGCCAGACGGTCCCCATCCACGAGTGGGCCGCGGCACTGGCCACCGCGCTGGTCGCCTACGCCGAGCAGAACGCCGAGGCCGCCCAGGCCCTGCGCCGCCTGGTCGCCGGCGGCGGTGCCGCTGAGATCGCGTGATCGTGGGCTGAGTCAGTGGCCGGTGAAGGTGGCTTTGCCGGGGCCGTGATCGAGGAAGCTGCGCATGCCGACGCGCTGGTCCTGGGTGCCGAACAGCGCGGCGAACTGGACCCGCTCGATCTCCAGGCCGGTGGCCAGGTCCACGCCCAGGCCGTAGTCGATGGCCTGCTTGGCCGCCCGCAGCGCGAGCGCGGGACCGGTCGCATACCGCCGCACCAGGTCCAGCGCCGCCTGGTAGACCGACTCGTCCGGCGCGACCACGTCGACCAGGCCGATGGCGTGCGCCTCGGCCGCCTTGACCATCCGGCCGGTGAAGATGAGATCCTTGGCCTTGGCCGGGCCGACCAGGCGCGGCAGCCGCTGCGTCCCGCCGGCGCCGGGGATGATGCCGAGCTGGATCTCGGGCTGGCCGAGCCGGGCGTTCTCGCCCGCGACCCGGAAGTCGGCGGTCAGCGCGAGTTCCAGCCCGCCGCCGAGGGCGTACCCGGTGATCGCGGCCACCACCGGCTTGCCGATGCCGGCCACGCGCGACAGCGCGGCCTGCAGCCGTCCCGACCAGGCCGCCACCGAGGCGGAGTCCGCCTCGGCCATCTCGGCGATGTCGGCGCCGCCGGCAAACACTTTCTCCCCGCCGTAGAGAATCACCGCGCGGACCTCTTCGGTGTTTTCCGCCTCCGACGCGGCGGTCGCGAGCTCGGCGGTCAGCTGGTCGTTCAGCGCGTTCACCTTCGGCCGGTCCAGCCGGATCGTGCCGATGCCGTCCGCGACCTCCAGCCGGACAAAGTCAGCCATGCCGGTAGCCTCCCTTAACGCAGGTCTCCATTGGTCATGCCGGCGGGCGCCTGCGGGTAGGTGACCAGGCCGAGCTCGGCGCGGCTGTCCAGCAGCCGGTGGTTCGGCAGCACGCGGACCGTGTAACCGAACGGCCCCGGCCGGTCCAGCGGCACCTCACCGGAGTACCGGACCGTGGCGTCCGCGGCCTCGGCGGTCCCGGAGGCTTCGGCGGCCAGCGTGGCGTAGGCGGGCTGCACGATCTCATCCTCCTCGTCCGGGCACCCGTACACCACCTCGACGGTCACGTCGTCCCGGGTCAGCTCGCCCAGGGCCACCGAGACGTGCACGGCCAGCGCCGAACCGAGGCGCTGGCCCATCGACCCGGTGGCCTCGGTCTCCACGTGCTCGATCCGCACCGCCGGCCAGGCCTCGATCACCCGCTTCTTCCAGGCGGCCAGCTCCCGGGCGGGCCCGAACCCGTCGGAATCGGTCAGCGCCCGGGAGGAGGCCGCGGCGGGCACGTACAGCGCGGTCACGTACTCGCGGACCATCCGCTCGGCCTGGACCTTCGGGCCGAGTGAGCGCAGCGCGTGCCGGATCCGCTCCACCCAGCCCGGCGGGATGCCGTCCGCGTCGCGTTCGTAGAACAGCGGCGCCACCGACTTGCCGAGCATCTCGTACAGGGCCTGGGCCTCGAGCTCGTCCCGCCGCGCGACGTCGGCCACGCCGTCGGCCGACGGTATCTCCCACCCGTTCCCGCCGTCATACCACTCGTCCCACCAGCCGTCGCGCACCGACAGGTTCAGCGCGCCGTTCAGCGCCGCCTTCATGCCCGAGGTGCCGCAGGCCTCCAGCGGGCGCAGCGGGTTGTTCAGCCACACGTCGCAGCCCTGGACCAGGGTGCGCGCCATGGCTATGTCGTAGTCGGGCAGGAACACGATCCGGCGCCGCACGTCCGGGGCGTCGGAGAACTGGACCATCTGCTGGATCAGGGCCTTGCCGCCGTCGTCGGCGGGATGCGCCTTGCCCGCCACGACGATCTGCACCGGCTGCGAGGGGTCGTTCAGCAGCTGGCTGAGCTGGACCGGGTCGTTCAGCATGAGCGTGAGCCGCTTGTAGGACGGCACCCGCCGGGCGAACCCGATGGTGAGCACGTGCTCGTCGAGCACGTCGTCGATCCAGGTCAGCTCCGCCTCGGACGCGCCGCGCTGCCGCCAGGAGGCACGCAGCCGCCGCCGGGTCTCGCCCACCAGCCGGGACCGCAGCACGTGCCGGGCGGCCCAGATCTCGGCGGCCGGAGCAGCCGCGGCCCGGTCCCAGTCCCAGTCGCCGGGCGCGCCGGCCAGCGATCCGACCTCGGGCGCGACCCAGGTGGGCATGTGCACGCCGTTGGTGATCGAGCCGATCGGCACCTCGCGGGTGTCGAATCCCGGCCACAGGCCCGCGAACATCTTCCTGCTCACCTGGCCGTGCAGGCGCGAGACGCCGTTGACCCGCCGGGCCAGCCGCATGCCCATGACGGCCATGTTGAACACGCCGGGGTCGCCGCCCGGGTAGGTCTCCGCGCCGAGCGCGAGCACCTGGTCCACGGGCAGCAGCGGGTCGTCGTCGAATTGCTGCCGGACCTGCTGGCGGGGGAACCGGTCGATGCCGGCCGGGACCGGCGTGTGCGTGGTGAACACCGTGCCCGCCCGGCAGACCTCGATGGCCTCGCCGAAGCTCAGCCCGCGCTCGGCGTACTCGCGGATCCGCTCCAGGCCGAGGAAGCCGGCGTGCCCCTCGTTGGTGTGGAACACCTCGGGCGAGGGGTGCCCGGTCAGCGCGCAGAAGGCCCGCACCGCGCGCATCCCGCCGATGCCGAGCAGCAGTTCCTGCCGGAGCCGGTGCTCGCTGCCGCCGCCGTACAGCCGGTCGGTGACCTCGTGCAGGTCCGGCTCGTTCTCCTCCACGTAGGAGTCGAGCAGCAGCAGCGGGATCCGGCCGACCTGCGCCACCCAGACCTGGGCGGCCAGCTGGCGGCCGGCGGTCAGGCTGACCGCGACGTGGACGGGCAGGCCCTCGGCGTCGCGCAGGAGCTCGAGCGACTGGCCGTTCGGGTCGTCGCCCGGGTAGCGCTCGGCCTGCCAGCCGTCGGCGGACAGCGACTGGGTGAAGTACCCGTGCCGGTACAGCAGGCCGACCCCGATCAGCGGCACGCCGAGGTCGCTGGCCGACTTCAGGTGATCCCCGGCCAGGATGCCCAGGCCGCCGGAGTACTGCGGCAGCGCCGCGGTGATGCCGTACTCCGGGGAGAAGTAGGCCACCGCCGCCGGGCCGGTACCCGCCAGCCCGGCCTCGGCGTACCAGTGCGGACCCGACATGTAGTCGCGCAGGTCCTGCTCGGCCTCGTGCAGCCGGCCGAGGAAGTCCCGATCGGCGGCCAGGGCCGCGATCCGGTCCGGCGGCAGCGCGCTGAACGTCGCGACCGGATCGCCGTTCGAGGCCGCCCAGGCGGCCGGGTCGATCGACGCGAACAGGCCGGCGGCCGGGGCATGCCATGACCAGCGGAGGTTCAGTATCAGCCCCCGCAGCGGGGCCAGCGGCTCGGGCAGGACGATGCGGACGGTGAACCGGCGAATCGCTTTCACGGGCAGACCATATTAGGTTCACGCCCGATCCGCCGAACCGTTGCCCGATAGCGGGCCGCTGAAGGACGGCCCGTTAGGTAAAAATTAATTCAAAATATGCCGAACGAGCAGTGGTGACAGGGCCGGTGAGACAGGACAGAAAACCGCGGTCACGCCCGGATTTGTTTACCGCTACCCGGCCTGGCATGAAGCGCCCCGCGGTCGGTAGCGTAACCAAGGTGATTGGACGAATCCCGATCCTTGGTGTCGAGCCGGCGGTGGACTGCGGCAGCCGCCCGGCGAAGGCGGTGACCGGGGAGACCTTTGAGGTCAGCGCGACGGTCTTCCGCGAGGGGCACGGCCTCATCGGCGTCGGCGCGGTGCTGCGTGACCCGTCCCGGACTCCTGGCCCACTGGTGCCGATGCGCGAGCTCGCGCCCGGCACGGACCGGTACGGCGCGGACGTGACCGTGACCGGGGAGGGGCTGTGGCGCTTCCACGTGGAGGCGTGGGCCGATCCGATCGCGAGCTGGCACCACGACGCGGCCATCAAGATCCCGGCCGAGCAGGACGTGGAGCTGATGCTCACCGAGGGCGCGCTGCTGTTCGAGCGGGCCGCGCGGCGGATCCCCCAGCCGCCCGGCGCCCGGTCGCCGGCGGCGGCCCGGACCAGGCTGCGCGCGCTGGTCGCGCGGATGCGCGACCGCTCGCTGACGCCCTACGAGCGGTTCGCGGGGTCCTCCGATCCCGACGTCGCCGCCATCCTGGCCCGGTGGCCGCTGCGCGAGCTCGTGACCCGGTCCAGGTCACTGACCGTGCAGGTGGACCGGGAGCGGGCGCTGTACGGAGCGTGGTATGAGTTCTTCCCGCGGTCCGAGGGGGCGCAGGTCGACCAGGTGCCGCCGGTCTCGGGCACGCTGCGCACGGCCGCCAAGCGGCTGGACGCGATCGCGGCCATGGAATTCGACGTGGTGTACCTGCCGCCGGTGCACCCGATCGGCACCTCGTTCCGCAAGGGACGGAACAACACGCTCATCCCGGCCGAGGGCGACCCCGGCTCGCCGTGGGCGATCGGGTCGGCCGAGGGCGGGCACGACTCGATCCACCCCGACCTGGGCACGTTCGCGGACTTCGACGCGTTCGTGGCCCGCACCCGCGAGCTCGGCATGGAGGTGGCGCTGGACCTGGCCCTGAACGCCTCGCCGGATCACCCGTGGGTGAAGGAGCACCCGGAGTGGTTCACCACCCGGGCGGACGGCTCGATCGCCTACGCCGAGAACCCGCCGAAGAAGTACCAGGACATCTACCCGCTGAACTTCGACAACGACCCGGAGGGCATCTACGCCGAGGTGCTGCGGGTGGTGCGGTTGTGGATGGACCACGGGGTCAGGATCTTCCGCGTCGACAACCCGCACACCAAGCCGGTGCGGTTCTGGGAGCGGCTGCTCACCGAGATCCGGGCCAGCGACCCCGACGTGCTGTTCCTGGCCGAGGCCTTCACCCGCCCGGCCATGATGCGCACCCTGGCCAAGATCGGCTTCCACCAGTCCTACACGTACTTCACCTGGCGCAACGGCGTGGAGGAGCTGACCGAGTACCTGCGCGAGCTGTCCGGCGAGACGGCCCCGTACATGCGGCCCAACTTCTTCCCCAACACCCCGGACATCCTGCACGCGTACCTGCAGTACGGCGGGCTGCCCGCGTTCCGGATCCGGGCCGTGCTGGCCTCGATGCTGTCCCCGGCCTGGGGCATCTACTCCGGCTACGAGCTGGGCGAGAACGTGCCGCTGCGGCCGGGCAGCGAGGAGTACCTGGATTCGGAGAAGTACCAGTACCGGCCGCGCGACTGGGAGGGCGCCGCCCGTCACGGCTACGGCATCGCGGACTTCGTCACCGAACTCAACCGGATCAGGCGCGCCCACCCGGCCCTGCACCAACTGCGCAATCTGCGCTTTCATGGAGTCGACCAGCCACAACTGATGTGTTTCTCCAAGCGGACGAGTAGGATCCCGCCAAGCCCGGTGACGGGTGGGTCTTCGCAGGCCCAGGGGGACGACACGGTACTCGTGGTCGTCAACGTGGACCCATACCGGACCAGGGAGGCGACGGTCTGGCTTGACCTGCCCGCACTCGGCGTGGACCACGAGTTCATCGTGACGGACGAGCTGACCGGCGAGTCCTATCTGTGGGGGCAGGCCAACTACGTCCGCCTCGACCCGGAGACCCGGCCCGCCCACATCTTTACCGTGACCCCCCGCGTGTAAGACCTTTGTAGGTAACGGCTCGCAGCCAGCAAGACCAGGAGATCCGGCAGTGACAGAACACCACGAGGCGATAGCTGACTCATTCGCCACGGACCAGCCGCGGGACCGGGAGTGGTACAAGCGCGCGGTGTTCTACGAGGTGCTCGTCCGGGGTTTCCAGGATTCCGACGGCGACGGCACCGGCGACCTGCCCGGCCTGATCTCCAAGCTGGACTACCTGGAGTGGCTCGGCATCGACTGCCTCTGGCTGCTGCCGATCTACCAGTCCCCGCTGCGTGACGGCGGCTACGACATCGCCGACTTCCTGGTCGTGCTGCCCGAGTACGGGAACATCGGGGACTTCGTGACGCTGGTCGACGAGGCGCACAAGCGGGGCATCCGGGTCATCGCCGACCTGGTCATGAACCACACCAGCGACCAGCACCCCTGGTTCCGGGCCTCGCGCAGCGATCCGGACGGACCGTACGGGGACTTCTACGTCTGGTCCGACACCGACGACAAGTACTCCGGGGCCCGGGTCATCTTCGTCGACACCGAGCAGTCCAACTGGACCTTCGACCCGGTCCGCGGCCAGTACTACTGGCACCGGTTCTTCTCCCACCAGCCGGACCTGAACTTCGAGAACCCCA
>Ga0208199_1000789_pt1 | contig 12036 bp, 9 predicted proteins | sample Sb_taG_FD_187705 | JGI IMG/M metagenome (GOLD analysis project Ga0208199, IMG submission 187705) | Peat soil microbial communities from Weissenstadt, Germany - Sb_50d_1_NS metaG (SPAdes) (version 2) | ecosystem: Environmental > Terrestrial > Soil > Wetlands > Peat | place: Germany: Weissenstadt... | reverse complement strand
AGTTTCATGACCAGTTCCTTTGGAGGGTTTCCGGGAATTGGCCGGCTGCTTTTTGTTTGGCGTTCGGCGTTTTCCCGGGGGGGTTATCCGGTGTTCATTTGTTGGCCTTTCACTTTTGAGTTTCGGCTGGTGGGGTTGCGGTGCGGTTAGCGGGAAAGTTGCATGCTGGTTGTAGTGGTGGCGGGGGTTGGCCGGGGTGGCGCCGGGCCGGGATAAAGGTCCGGCCGTGAATGAGCTGAGCGACCAGCACGGCCGACGTCCCGCCGCGTCCTCCCGGTGAGGGCGGTGCCCGGTTGTGCTCGGCACGAGGTACCGGACCGGGATGGTTGTGGCCGCCGCCAATGCCGCCAGGCCCGTGCCGCGTGGCTCTTTCCCGCCGCCCCCGCCGCGTGTAGTCCGGTACCTAGGATTTCCGAGCACAACAGGAGGATGACGATGCCGTTCCACGCCGACGTGATCGGTTCACTGCTGCGTCCGCGTTACCTCTCGGAGGCGCGTGCCGCGCTGGCTGACGGCCGGATGAGCAACGAGGAATTCAAGCGGATCGAGGACCGCGCGGTCGACCAGGCGATCGCGATGCAGGAAGGCGTCGGACTCGATGTGGTCAACGACGGGGAACTGCGCCGTTTCTCGTTCCTCGATCACCTGCTCGGCGACATGGAGGGGGTCGCCAACATGCCCGGAGCGCCGGTGCACTTCCACGCCCAGGATCCCGCGCAGGACTGGGACTGGCATCCGCCGTTCACGGTGACCGGCCGGATCCGGCCCAAGGGGCCGATGATGACCATCGAGGAATTCAGCTACGCGCGCGGCCGGGCCCGCGTACCGGTGAAGATCACGATGCCGAGCCCGCTGGTCATGTACGGCGCATGGTCACCGGAGCTTTCCCGCCCGGCCTACTCTGATCCGTTCGAGCTGTTCGTCGACGCCGCCGACATCATCCGCGCGGAAGCACGCGAACTGGCCCGGCTCGGCTGCACCTACATCCAGATCGACTCACCCGACCTCGGCACGCTGGTGGACCCGGAGAACCGCGAGCTGCGCGAGGGCCTGGGCATGGATACCGAGCGCACCCTCACCGAGGGCGTCGACATCATCAACTCCGTGGCCGACGTGCCCGGAGTCACGTTCGGCCTGCATATCTGCAAAGGGAACTACGAGAGCAAGTGGATCGCGACCGGAGGCTACGAGTTCACCGCGGACAAGGTGTTCAGCCGTTCGGGCAACTTCGACGTGTTCCTGCTGGAGTACGACGACGAGCGCTCGGGCTCCTTCGAGCCGCTGGCCAACGTGCCCGACGACAAGGTGGTCGTGCTCGGCCTGGTGTCGAGCAAGCTCGCCGAGATCGAATCGGCCGGCAGCCTCATCGCCCGCATTGACGAGGCGGCCCGCTACGTCAGCCGCGAGCGGCTCGCGCTGTCTACCCAGTGCGGGTTCTCGCCGGTGTCGATCGGCGGGAACCTCATCAGCGAGGAGACCCAGGAACGCAAGCTCGAACTGGTCGCCGAGGTGGCCCATCAGGTCTGGTAGCGAGGTTTACCGCCGCCCCTCGTGGGCGTCCGTCACGACCCGGGCCGGGCATACCAGGCATACCACCTGCGACTCCCACTTAACTACAGTAAGCAATCAGCTGATCTGAAGTTATCTTCAGGTTTTACGTGGATAAGTAGTCAGGTTACCTACAGGTAGGTTTTAGGCAAAGTTCAGGCTAATCGCCCATCATTCTTACTGGCTGCCTCCGGTGCCGTCCTTCGGGACAGCACGAGGAACGCGGCCGAGGGCACCCCGCCGCATCCCTCTCCCCCCGGTGTCGGCGGGGTGCCGCGTCTTCCTTCGCGTTCCGGATTTCAGGGCGTGCCGTCTCCCCGGCACAGCAGCGACCCGAGCGCCTGCCGGAGAGCCCATAAGCGTCCAGCGCCACTCCGAGCGCGCCCGCTGCGGCGGGTGCCGCCGCTTGCCACGCGTCACCCTCCGGCCCGGCCAGCAGCGCGAAATTCCCGCCGAACAGGTCGAGCGTGGACAGCCGCGTACCGTCGCGGTCGTCCGGCATCAACCGCTGAGCAATCAGCCGTTACCTAACGGCTCGCGTTGACCGCGCTGCTCACCGGCCGCATACTGGGCCTCACCGTCCAGATCTACACCCTCCAGGTCCAAACAGCGGGGCGCCGTGCAGCATATCCTGGCCCTTTCCCGGTCGGCCGTCACCATCCGGCACTGGTTCGAGATCAACCTGGACGACGCCTCGATGGAGCACGGGGTCCGGATCGAGATCCGGGAGCTGGCCCGCCATCCGCGTCGCGGCAGCGAGTCGGCGTCGCAGCTCACTACCGTCGATCGCCCGCTGTGGCGAGCTGACCTGTTCGACCGGCTCGCGGATCCTCCCGGCAGCTTCGCCGCTGCGCACTACCATCCGCACTTCACGGATAACGAGCCGTCTCGCCGGTTCTGGGATGCCGCGTTGAGCGCCGACCCGTGGGCCTGGCTGGGTGATCAGGTCACCAGCCTGGGAACCGCGGCCGGGGGAGTTGGCGGGTCGGGCTGGCCACTCGATCCCGTGGACGCCGCGGAACTCCCCGGCCTGGCCAGCACCGTGGTGGCGACGGCGCGTCAGTTCGGGCCGGCCGGGTGCCGGTCGGCGGCGGAGTGCTTCCAACTGACCAGGGATGTGCAGGACGCGGTTCAGCTCATGATCGCCGCACTGCGTGCGCCGGAGCGACTGGACCGGGACCGGGCGGCGCCCTGGCTGGGGCGCTCCTGAGGGGGCTGGGGCGCTCCTGAGACTGACGTGTAACACGCCCGGCCTGTCGGACGCTTAGGTAGTTGTAGGTCTCTTCCAGTGCGGGGCCCGGCCCTCCCCCCCGACCGGGCCCCGCCACCTCTACCCGGATGACGACCAGTACTGATCGTGACAGCAATCCGCGCGCGACAGCTATTCGGGTACGCGTGCGACCGCGAACACGGACTGGCCGAAGGGCGGGCGCACCAGGCGCTCGGCCGCGCGGGTCACCGGGAGGACCAGCCGGTCGTAAAGCTTGACCATCGGCCCTTCCTTCGGCGTCAGCCGGAACACGCTGGTGGCCAGGTAGTACCCGATGAGACCGAGCGCGTTGGCGTAGTGCAGGTGCTCGATGGTCAGCCCGGCCTCGGTCAGCGCCCCCCGCATGCTCTTCTTCGTGTACCGGCGCACGTGACCGGTGGCGATGTCCACCGGGCTCATGGCGAACGGGAACGCCGGCACGATCAGCACGATCCGTCCGCCCGGCCGTACCAGCCGCGCCATGCTCCGCAGCGCGCCGACGTGGTCCTCGATGTGCTCGAGCACGTTGTACGACACCGCACCGGAGTACGTATTCACCTCATCGGTCGGCAGCAGCATCTGCCGGATATCCACCCTGCCGTGCCCTTCGAGCCGTTCCTTGAGCGCCACCAGACGGTCGGGATCGGCTTCGGTCGCGGTGAAGCGCCCGAAGTGCGGGGCCCACTCCAGCGCGTAGTCGCCCAGACCGCTGCCGATCTCGATCGGGTCTTCGCCGAGGAACGGTATGGCCAGTTCCACGAACCAGCGGCGGTGGTTCACGGCCGTGGCGAGGCCCTCGAGGACCTCGGATTGCACGCGCTGATCTCCGTTGATTCGGGTCATCTGCCACTCCAGGCTAGGCAGTTTACTGCCGTCGGACGACGAAACAGCAATGATACGGCTGTTGCAACTGGCGAACCCGGGAAACCGCAGCGAACGGCAGAACTCAATTGGTACGGCTTCTCACCCTATAGGCTCGGCTGAGTGGGAGCGTCGAGCGCCGCCGAGGCCATCGACCAGCAGACCGCGCCGGAGCGGTCCGCTGCTCGGTCCGTGCCTCGATGGGCCGATGGTGCCGCCGTGGCGCTGTACCTCGCGCTCGCCTTGTGGGTGACCTCCCGGTTGTGGCGCAACACCGGCGCGCTCGCCCTCGTGAACGGCGGTTCCGACGTTCACTTCTTCGAGTGGGCCCTGATCCACGCCACCCGGATCTTCACGCACGGCGAGAACCCGTTCTTTACCCCGCAGCTGAACGCGCCGGACGGCGTGAACCTGATGGCCAACACCGGGATGCTCGGCCTGACCGTGCCGCTCGTGCCAGTGACCCTGCTGTTCGGGCCCGCCGTCGCCCTCACGGTCATGCTCACCGGGGGACTGACCGCAACCGCGTGGGCCTGGTATCACGTGCTCTCCCGCCACATCGTCGGCTACTGGCCGGCGGCCCTCGCCGGCGGGCTGTTCGCCGGCTTCGCACCGGGCCTGGTCAACCACGTGAACGGCCATCCGGACCTGGTCAACCAGTTCCTGATCCCGTTCATCGTCTGGCGCGCCATCTCGCTGCGTACCGCGCGCGATGGTGTCGTGCTCGGGCTCCTGGTCACCTGGCAGGCGTTCCTCAACGAGGAACTGCTGTTCCAGGCCGGACTGGCCGTCGTGGTATTCGTGGCGGCGTACGCCGCCTTCCGCCCGGCCGAGATACGGGCGCGGGCCGGACCGTTCCTGGCCGGGCTGTGGCCGGCCGTGCTGACAGCCGGCGTGCTCCTGGCGTACCCGCTGTGGTTTCAGTTCTCCGGCCCGCAGAGCTACCGGGGCCTGCCCAGCTCGGTGCTCGGGTACGGAACGGACCTGCGGGCCTTTGCGGCGTTCTCCCAGTTGTCGCTGGTCCGGCACGGCGCCTCGCACAGCACCTACGGGGCCCCGCCGGAGGAGAATACGTTCTTCGGCGCCCCGCTGCTGATCGCCGTGGCGCTGATCGTGGTCTGGCTGTGGCGGCGGGTGGCGGTACGGGCGCTGACCGCCGTCGCGCTCGTCTTCGCGGTGCTGTCGCTGGGCAGGACCGTCATGATCGGTGGCCATACCGTGATCCAGCACGGCCCGATGAGCCTGCTGGACCACCTGGGGCTGTTCGACAGCGTGGTCCCCACCCGGTTCGGCCTGGCCCTGATCCCGGTCATCGCGATCCTGCTCGCGTTCTCGGTCAGCGCCGTCGCGACCACCTCCCATACCTGGCTCCGCTACGGCTGGACGCTGGTCCTGGCCGCCGCGCTGCTGCCGATCGCGCCCACCCCCGTGCTGGCAGAGCGGGCCGCGCCGGTGCCGGCGTTCTTCACCACCGGGCAGTGGCGCCAGTACGTACAGGACGACCAGTCGGTTTTCGCCGTGGACGCCGTTTTCTGGGTCGGCTCGTTCACCACGATGGACTGGGACGATGCGACGGGGCAGGAGTACCGGATGGTCGGCGGGTACTTCCTCGGGCCGTTCGGGCACCGCCAAGGCAACTACGGCCCTCCGGAACGCCCGACCTTCGAACTGCTCATCAACATCGTGTACTACGGCGCAAGCAGCCACATCACCCGAACGCAGCGGGCCGCCTTCCGGGCCGACCTGCGGTACTGGCGCACCGCGATCGTGGTGCTCGGCCCGGGCGCCCCGCACCATGCCGAGCTCCGGTACGTCCTCGACCAGCTGACCGGGCAGCCGGCGCGGCAGGTTCCGGGAGTTCTCCTCTGGGACGTCCGCGCCCTCTCCGGCCTGGCGCCCGCGGCACATCATGCCGGGGACCTGCCGCGACGCGTAGCCTGAACGGGTGCTGCGCGCATCGCCGGAGAAGCGCGGCTGCCTGATACCAGCACGTAACCTCACCTCCCACCTCGGATGACAGCTGACCCATGGACATCGCCGACTTCAGCCTTGACCTGTTCTCTCTCGCCGGGCGCAACGCTCTCGTCACCGGCGGCAACACCGGCCTGGGCCGGGCCTTCTCTCTCGCCCTGGCCAAGGCCGGCGCTGACGTGTTCGCCGTCGGCCTGGCGGGGGACGACGGGTCCACCCGCCGGCTGATCGAGCACGCCGGGCGCCGGATGGAGTTCGCGGCCGCCGACATCACGCAACCCGGCGTTCCGGCCGCCATCGTCAGCCGATGCGTCGAAACGCTGGGCTCGGTCGACATCCTGGTCAACTCGGCCGGCATCGCCCTGCTGTCCGACGTGGAGGAGTTCGGCCGCGACCTGTGGGACCCCATGGTGGCGGTCAACCTGACCGCCGCCTTCGAACTCGCCCACGAGGCCAGCAAGTTCATGATCGAGCAGCGATCCGGCAAGATCATCAATATCGCCTCGCTGTTCTCCTTCCTCGGCGGCAGGCGCTCGCCTGCCTACGCGGCGACCAAAGCCGGGATCGCGGGCTTCACCAAGGCCTACTGCGACGAGCTGGCCACCCACAACATCCAGGTCAATGCCATCGCTCCGGGATACTTCAAGACCGCGATCACCGAAGCGGCCCGGGCCGATCCCGACACCGATCGCCGCATCGTCGAGCACATCCCCGCGGCCCGGTGGGGTGAGACCGCCGACCTGATGGGAGCCACCGTCTTCCTGGCCAGCCGGGCCTCAGATTACGTCAACGGCCATGTCCTGGTCGTCGACGGCGGCTATCTCGTCCGCTGACCCGGGTTCCGAAGCGACACAGGAAGCTACACAGGGAGCGCAGAACGACCATGGCCCCATCCCGATCTCCGCTGAACCGCCGGTCGATCGTCGAGGCGATGACCGAACTGCTCGGGCCCCGCGCCGTCGAGACCGGCGACGAGCAGCTGCAGGAGGCCAGCGTCGACCGCTTCAGGAAGTACACCTCCGTCCACGGCATCTACGACGGGCCGCTCCCGGCCGCGATCGTCTACCCCTCCGGCACGGCGGACGTGGCGGCCGTCCTGCGATTCGCCGAGGAGAACCTCGTCAACGTCGTTCCCCGCACCGGGCGGACCGCCACCGAGGGCGGCCTGGAGACCGTGGTGGAGGACAGCCTGGTGCTAGACGGGTCGCGGATGAACGCCATCCTGTCGATCGACCCGGTCAACATGATGGCCACCGCACAGTGCGGCGTCGGCCTGCAGGACCTGGAGGACACCCTGCGGGCCCAGGGCCTCACCACCGGGCACTCACCCCAGTCCAAGCCGCTCGCCCAGCTGGGCGGCCTGGTCGCGACCCGGTCGATCGGCCAGTTCTCCACGCTGTACGGCGGTATCGAGGATCTGGTCGTCGGCCTGGAAAGCGTCTTCCCCGGCGGGACGGTCACCCGCATCAAGAACGTGCCCCGCCGGGCCGCGGGCCCGGACATCCGCCACGTCGTCATCGGCAGCGAAGGCGCGCTGTGCTTCATCACCGAAGTGACCCTCAAGCTCTTCCGCTACCAGCCGGAGAACAACCGGTACTTCGGCTTCCTGGTCGACGGCTTCGCGGATGGCATCGCCGCCCTCCGCGAGCTGATCACGGCGGGGTACCGGCCGTCGGTGTGCCGGGTGTACTCGCCCGAGGACGCCGGGCAGCACTTCGCCGGCTTCTACCGGGGCAAGAACGTCGTCGTGCTCGTCGCCGAGGGTCCGGAGCGCCTCGCGGACGCCACGGCGGAGGCGATCGAGGAACTGTTCGCTGGGCGCCCCCACGAGCGCGTCGACTCGGCGCGGATCCGGCACTGGTTCGAGAACCTGAACTGGGGCCAGGACGAGATCGACGCCGAGAAGGCCGACATGCTCGAGAACTCCCGTCTCGGGTACACCACCGAAGTGTCAGTCGACTGGTCACGGGCCAGCGACCTGTTCGAGGCCGTCATGACCCGGATCCGCGGCGAGTTCCCGCGGGCCGGTGACCTGACCATGCTCGGCGCGCACTCCTCGCACAGCTATCAGACCGGGACCAACCTGTACTTCGTGTACGACTACACGATCAAGTGCAGCCCTCGTGAGGAGATCGAGGTCTACCACAAGCCGCTGAACGCGATCATCGTCGAGGAGGCCCTGCGGATGGGCGGGTCGATGGTGCACCATCACGGGATCGGCAAGTACCGGACGCCCTGGGTGCGGCAGGAGCACGGCAGTGCCTACTACCTGCTGTCGACGCTCAAGCACGCGTTCGACCCGGAGGGCGTGATGAACGCGGGCACGATCTTCCCGCTCGAGCCGGGGGCCGTCGGATCCGCGGGCCGGCCGTGAGGCCGTTCCTGCTGGCCATCGACAACGGGTCGCAGAGCACCAAGGTGACCATCTTCGACTCCCGCGGCCGTGCTCATGCCTCGGCCAGCAGGCGGCTGGAGCCTTACGACACCTCGGTGCCCGGCCGTGCCGTCCATCCCGGCGACGACATCTGGGACTCCATCCAGGGCGCATGCCGAGACGCCATGGCCCGGTTCTCCGGCGACCCCGCGGACATCGTGGCCGTCGGCCTGTGCACCATCCGGTTCTGCCGGGCTCTGCTGGCCGCGGACGGCAGCCTGGCCGAGCCGGTACTGAGCTGGATGGACGAGCGGGTCTCCCGCGCCTATCGGCCGAGCAACCCCCTGACCCGCTACGTCACCACCTCCTCCGGTTACATCGCCCACCGGCTGACCGGCCGGTTCGTGGACACCGCGGCCAACTACGAGGGTGTGTGGCCGATCGACCATGACACGGCGGCCTGGTCGAGCGATCCCGCCGCCTACGCCGCCACCGGCATGGCGCGCGGCATGCTCTTCGACCTGGTCCCCCCGGGCGGCCGGCTCGGCGAGATGACCCCCGCGGCGGCGCGGGCCACGGGTATCCCGGCCGGCCTGCCGGTGTACGCCACGGCCAACGACAAGGCGGTCGAGGCGCTGGGCAGTGGCCTGGACGAAGACGGCACCGTGCTGCTGTCGCTGGGTACTTACATCGCGGCGATGACGATCGGCTCCTCCGCCAGGACCGCGGACGAGAGCTACTGGGTCAATTTCGCGGCGCGGCCCGGGAAGTACCTGTACGAGAGCACCGGGATCCGCCGCGGCATGTGGATGGTCGGCTGGTACCGCACCGTTCTGGAGGGATCGCATGGCGAGGAGCCGCCGCCCGGAACGGCGCGTCTGGAGGACGTCCTCAACGCGGCGGCCAGCCAGCTCGCGCCGGGCAGCAACGGGCTGCTGACGTTGCCGGACTGGCTCGCACCCGGCCACGCGGTCTGGCGGCGCGGCGCGCTGCTGGGCTTCGACGGCAGCCAGGGCCGCGCCCACATCTACCGGTCCATCCTCGAGGGCATCGCGTTGACGATGGCCAATCACACGGCGGCGATGGAGCAAGCGCTGGGACGCCGGCTCTCGTCGGTCCTGGTGTCCGGGGGCGGATCCCGCTCGGACCTGATGATGCAGATCGTCGCCGATGTCTTCGACCGCCCCACCCGCCGCACCACGGTCAACGACGGCGCCGGTCTTGGCGCGGCTATCTGCGCCGCCGTCGGCCACGGCATCTACCCGGACTGGGACCAGGCCACGGCCGCGATGGTCAGCGTGGGCGATGAGTTCGCTCCAGACGCAAGAGCCGTCCGCGCCTACCAGCAGATCAACAAGGTGTATGCGGCGCTGACCACCTTCACCGACCCGCTGTTCCGCTCGATGGCCGACGGCCTCCAGGGCCTGGAACGGGCCTGACCTGTGATCCGTCCCCACCGGCACCGGTTAGATCATATTTATTCCGAACGGAGCGCAGGTGCGTGCGCCACAGAACGCGGTCAGCGCCCCGGACTGCCTCCCCCGAGCCTGGCTGCTGCTGGTGACGTTGGTCCCCGCCGCCCGGGACCAACGCCGGGGGAGGCCGCCGCGCGGTGGCGCTATGGTGAGGATTGGTCAAGGGAAGGGAAACCGGAGGGAAACCGAAGGGGAACCGGAACCGGGCCACGGCCGAAGGACTTGGCGGGCAAACGGGGAACCGGGCAGACGGGGAACCGGAGGAAAGCCCGCCGGGCACCGCAGGCCATCAGGTGAGGCCCCGAACCACCCGGCGTGATGCCGGGGATTTGGGGCCGCACCTATGTGCGCTGGCGTCGGCGGTCAGAGCGCGGCGACCGCCTCCGCGGTGGCTTCGCCGCTCCGGACTGCGCCCTCCATATAGCCGTCTCTCCCACGTCTGCCCGTCGAGCACCTCGGCGTTCGGCGTGAGCCACGGCCGTTCCAGGTCGGTGCGCGCGGCGAGCCGGCCGAAGCGGAGCAGGCCCTGGGCCAGGTCCGCGACGGCGAAGGGCGAGATACGCGGGGCGGCGCCCTTGTGCGGCTTCACCAGGGACCGCTTGCCCCCCAGGTCGAGCAGCAGGCTTCCCTCGTCGTTCCAGGTCCGGAAGGTCGACAGCCCCAGCTCGCCGACCAGCTGGTACATCCGGCTGTGCCCCTCGCCGAGCCACGCCCCGCCGAGCTCGAGCGGCGTGCCGTCGTCCAGCACCAGACCCTCGGTGCGCCCGCCGGCGCGCTCACGGGCCTCGATCACGGTCACCTCGTGCCCGCTCGCCACGAGCCGTCGGGCCGCGGCCAGTCCGGCCAGCCCGGCGCCGACCACGACGACATTGCTCATCCGCTCTCCTTGGACGGCCGTCGCCAACCTATCAGCGGGTCCCGGGCCCGCGCGTAAGCTGGCCGCGGCCAGCCTCGGCGCTCGGCCAGATATCCCGTTCGGAGGTGTTCTTGTGATCGATCTTTCCGGCCGCGTGGTCGTCGTCACGGGCGGCAACAGCGGCATCGGGCTCGGCATCGCCCGGGGCGTCGCCCGGGCCGGCGCCTCCGTCGCGATCTGGTCGCGCCGCGCCGAGCGCAACGCCGGGGCGGTCGCCGAGCTGGAGGGGCTGGGTGCCGCGGCGATCGGTGTCCGGTGCGACGTCGGCGACGAGGCCGACGTGGCCGGCGCCATGCGGGCGACGCTCGATCGGTTCGGCCGCCTCGATTGCCTGGTCGCCAACGCCGGGACGGCCGGCAAGCAGTCGTTCACGGACATGTCGCTCGGCGAATGGCGCCGGGTGCTGCAGGTCAACCTGGACGGTGCCTTCTTGTGCCTGCGGGAGGCGGCCCGCGTGCTGGTCGGGCAGGGGCAGGGCGGGTCACTGGTCGGCGTGTCGTCGACCAGCGCGATCGACGGGGCTCCCGGCCAGCAGCACTACGCCGCCAGCAAGACCGCGCTGCTCGCGGTGATGCGCGGCCTGGCCGTCGAGCTGGCCCGGCACAAGATCCGGTGCAACAGCCTCATGCCCGGCTGGACCGACACCGAGCTGCTGGCCGAGGCGAAGACGCACGAGAAGTTCGTGAACGCCACGATCGCCCGCACGCCGGTCCGCCGGTGGGGTACGCCGCACGATTTCGAGACCGTCGGGGCGTTCCTCGCCGATCCCGCGCTCGTCTTCCATACCGGGGACAGCATGGTCGTGGACGGCGGTTACACGATCTTCTGACCGCCGTAGGCTTGGCCGGTGAGCGTGTGTGCGTCGTGCGGTCACCGGAACCAGCCGGAGGCGAAGTTCTGCTCCCAGTGCGGTCTCGCGCTGGCCGGGGCCCGGCCGCCTTCTCATGAGGAACGCAAGGTCGTGACGGTGCTGTTTGCCGACCTGGTGGGTTTTACCTCCCGGGCCGAGCAGATAGACCCGGAGGATGTCCGCGCGCTGCTGTCCCCGTTTTACGCACGGTTGCGGGCCGAGCTGGAGCGGTTCGGCGGGACGGTGGAGAAGTTCATCGGCGATGCGGTGATGGCGCTGTTCGGGGCGCCGGCCGCGCGTGAGGATGATCCGGCGCGGGCGGTGCTGGCCGCGCTGGCGATCCGGGACTGGGTTCGGGGGGAGGAGCGGATCCAGGTCCGGCTGGCCGTCAATACCGGGGAGGCGCTGGTGCTGCTGGGTGCCCGCCCGGTCGAGGGGGAGGGGATGGCCGTCGGGGATGTGGTGAACACGGCGGCGCGGCTGCAGGCCGCCGCGCCGGTGAACGGGATCCTGGTCGGCGAGCGCACCTTCCGGGCCACGCGCGGGGTGATTGAGTACCGCCCGGGCCCGCCGGTGACGGCGAAGGGCAAGCGGGAGCCGGTGCCGGTGTGGGAAGCGCTGCGGGCGCATGGCCGGCCCGGGGCCGGATTCTGGCCGCGATGGTGGCGCAGGTGGTGCCCGGCGCGGCCGACGCGGACTGGGTCTTCCGGCACCTGGGCTCGCTGGCCGGCCTGGCGGGTGGCGGGGCGCCGTTCGGTGGCGACCGGCGGGGCGAGGCGTTCGCCGCCTGGC
>Ga0208199_1000775_pt1 | contig 12160 bp, 13 predicted proteins | sample Sb_taG_FD_187705 | JGI IMG/M metagenome (GOLD analysis project Ga0208199, IMG submission 187705) | Peat soil microbial communities from Weissenstadt, Germany - Sb_50d_1_NS metaG (SPAdes) (version 2) | ecosystem: Environmental > Terrestrial > Soil > Wetlands > Peat | place: Germany: Weissenstadt... | reverse complement strand
TCGCCATCCGGGCCAGGGCATGAAGAACTTCAGGTACCCCCAGGTGCCGGTGTGGCCTGAGTCACTCGCGGCACCTTCGTGGCCGCTCCCGGCCACGGCGTGCGCCAAAGTCCCTGTCCCGCCCGATCCCGGCCGGTACGATCGGCGGGGAAATGGCATATGGGCTTTCCAGGTTTATCCCCCAGTTTTCGGCGCTTTTCTCCGGGGGTGTCCCGAAGACGGCAAGGCACAGGTGACAAGGGAACCGACCGGCCATCCCGAGGCTGACGGCGCCCGGGACCCCTCGCGTCCCCCGCGCCCCCAGCCTCCGCGCGCCGCCACCGGCCCCTTCCCGCGTGCCAGCACCGGCCCCATGCCGCGCGCCGCCACCGGCCCCATCCCGCGTGCCAGCACCGGCCCCATGCCGCGCGCCGCCACCGGGCCCATCCCGCGAGTTCCGGCCGCCCCCGATCCAGCAGGCGGTGATCCCTGGAGCGGGACCGCCCCCGGGTTCGAGTTCGAGGGGCGGCGCTCCCGGCCACGCCGGGGACCCCAGCGGACCCAGCCGGGCCAGCCAGGCCGCGACCAGGACCCGCGAGGCCGCGACCCCGCGGGCGGCGAGCCGCGGCGTTTCCGGTACACCCCGACGGTGAGCCAGCCGCTGTCCGCGCCGACGCAGGCGTGGCCCGATGACGACCAGCTCGCCATGCCCGGATTCGAATTCGATGACCTGGCGCAGAACGCCCCGGGCGGTGCCCTCACCCGCGAGCCTGGCCCGCGCCAGGCTGGCCCGCGCGAGCCCGCCCCGCGCGAGCCCGCCCCGCGCCAGGCCGGCCCGCGTCCGGCGCCGAGGGCGCGGCCGTATCTGAGGACGGCCAGCGCCGAGTGGGCCGGGCTGCTGCGCTCGCTGCTGCCTCAGCCGGCCAAACGCCGCTGGTCCCAGGAGTTCCGCGCCGGGCTCGAGTTCCGCGGCTGGTGGGCCAGGGTCGCGATCCCGATCCTGGCCATGGTCGTCTTCGGTGTCGCCGTCGTGGTGATTGTGGGCGCGAACAGCGGCAACTCGGGTCCCGCGCCGTCCGCGACCGCGCTCGGCTTCCCGCCCGCCACGCTGGCGGGCAACGACTTCATGGCGGCGGACAGCGGCCGCGGCATCAGAGCGACGCTGGGCCGGGTGGCGAGCGTCGGCGACGAGATCGTGGCGGTGGGGTCGCAGGCCGGCGCGCGTATCGCGCGGGCGCAGTTCTTCGTGTCGCTGAACGACGGGCGTTCCTGGACGATGGGGACGGTCCGGTCGGCGGGCGGCGGGGTGCCGCCGCCCGGGCACGGCGCCATCTTCGTGGCCGGCGGGCCGGGCGCCTGGGTCGCGCTCGGCCCCGGCTCGATCTGGACCAGCGCGGACGGCCGGACATGGACGCTGGCGCCCGGCACCGGGCTGCCGCTGCTCCCGGGCGACCAGATCAGCGGCGTGGCGCGGACGGCGGCCGGCTTCATCGCCGTCGGCGCGAACGTGCCCGGTGGCGATCAGGCCAGGTCCACGCCGCTGATCTTCCTGTCGGCCAACGGGATCACCTGGGAGCGGCTCGGCTCGGCGCGGCTTGGCCTGGCCGCGGGCGGCGGCCGCGTCCTGAACGTGAGGTACGTCGCGGTGGCCGGGAAGCTGATCCTGATCGCGGGGGATGTCGTCACCACCGAGGTCACCGGCAAGCCCAAGCGGACGGTGACGGTCCGGGTCGGCGCCGCCTGGCTGAGCGGCGACGGCGGCTCGACCTGGGTGCCGACCGCGGGCACGGCCGCCGGGCCGGCCCTGGCGCCGCCCGGGCCGGGCGCGCAGCCGCAGGTGGCCGGGGTGGCAGGAGCCGGCAACGGGTTCGTCCTGCTGCGGCCGGCCACCGTAGCCAGGCGACCGGCCGTCGACGTTTTTTATTCGCCGAACGGCGCGGCCTGGACGTTCACCGCCACCCTCGGCGCGGCCGGCGGGTTTGCCGCCAACCTGGCCAGCGGCGGCCCGGATGGTGCTGTGGTCACCGGTGTCGCGGGCCGGACGCTGACCGCGTTCGCCTCCGCGAACGGCCGGGCCTGGCAGCAGCGGAGTCCCCTGGGCAGCTCCGCGTCGCAAGCGCTCTCGGGCGTGGCGCTGACCCCGGACGGCACCGTGGTCACGGCGGGCATCAGCGCTGGCCAGGATAGCCGCCGGCCGGTGATTACCCTGGCCGGCCCCAACGCCGCTGATCGCGTGGATATCGCGAAGATCCCGGGCGCCGTGGCGGAGGAACTGGCCGTCAACGGCCTGGCCGCGCAGGCCAGCATGCAGGTCGCGGTGGGCAGCGCCAATGGCTTTCCCGCCGCGTGGACCTCGGTCGACGGCGGCAGCTCGTGGACCCGCGCCACCGGCGGCACCCCGGCGGTGTTCAACCGGCCAGGGTCGCAGCAGCTGACCAGCGTGACGCACGGCACCATGGGATGGCTCGCGGTCGGCGGCGTCATCGCGAGCGCAGCCGAACATCCGGTCGTCGTCGTCTCGGCTGACGGCACCAGCTGGCAAGCGGCGGACGGTGAGGCCGTCTTCGGCGTGTCCGGCTTGTTCACCGAGCAGGCGGCCGCGGACGGCCAGGGCTACGTCATCGTCGGCTATCAGAACATCAGGTCGGCGCAGAACGGCCAGGCCGGCGCCGACCGTACCGTCGCCGCGGTCTGGTGGGCGGCTAGCCTGACGGGCTGGCAGCGCGCCGGGGACGCGACCGCGGGCGCGCTGGACGGACCCGGCGCCCGGCAGATGATGGCCGTGGCGGCCAGCTCGGCCGGCTTCGTCGCGGTGGGCTCGCACGGCGACCAGCCGTCGGCCTGGACCTCGGCGGACGGCCGCAGCTGGCGCCAGACCGACCTGCCCCTGCCGGCCGGTTCCACCCGGGCCGTGCTGCAGCACGTCGCGAGCACCGGCCGCACCGTGGCCGCCGTGGGCACCGCGCTCACCACGACGGGCGTTTCCGTGCCCTTCGCGGCCCGCTCGTCCGACGGCGGTGCCACCTGGACCGAGTTGGCGCTCCCGCTTCCCGCGGGCCTGACGTCGGTCACGGCCCTGGCCGCGGCCGGCGGCGCCTTCACCGCCACCGGGACCTACGGCAGCACCCCCGGCCACCAGAACGTGGTGGTGTGGACGTCGCCGAACGGGTCGGCGTGGAGCGCGGCCAAGCCGTCGGGGCAGGGCCTGACCGGGGCGGGCATCCAGGCCATCACCAGCCTGACCGTGTCCGGCAGCACGCTGACCGGCGTCGGCTTCACCGCCTCGCCGGCCGGCGAGGAGCCTGTCTTCTGGCAGTCTCCGATCAGGTGAGGGCTATCGGCGGGCCGAACACGTCGTCCCGGCGGTTAGCGAGGCTGGGCAGGCTGGCCCGGACGGTCCCGATCAGGTCGGCGTCGACCTCGGCGACGGTTACTCCCGGCGCGGGCCCGAGGTCAGCCCGGACCACGCCCAGCGGGTCGACGAGCATGCTGCGGCCGATTCCGGTCGCGGCCCGGGTGGGCGGCTCGTCCGGGTCGGGGACCTGCCCGACGGCGGCGACCCACATGGTGTTCTCGATGGCGCGCGCTCGCACCAGCGTGACCCAGTGCTCCTCCTTGAACAGCCCGGCGGCCCAGGCGGCGGGGAGCACGAGCAGCTCGGCCCCGGCGACCGCCAGCGCGCGGGACAGCTCGCCGAACCGCACGTCGTAACAGATCGCCAGGCCGGTGCGCACCCCGGCGAGCGTGCAGATGACCGGGGCGGACCCCGGCGCGACCAGGTCGGACTCGCGCTGCCCGAACGCGTCGAACAGGTGCAGCTTGCGGTAGGAGGCGACCAGCTCGCCGGTTCCGTCGCAGGCCACCGCGGTGTTGTAGACCCGGCCGTCCGGGGCGGGCTCGAAGACCCCCGCCACGAGCGCGACCCCGGTCTGCTTCGCCGTGGCGGCCAGCCCGGAGCAGAACGGGCCGTCCAGCGGCTCGGCCGCGGTGCGCAGGTCCGAACCGAACCTGACCTGGGTCGCCTCCGGGAACACCGCGAGGTCGGCGCCCTGCTCCGCGGCCGCCAGCACGGCGGCCCGTACCCGCTCCAGGTTCACAGAAGGCCGGGAGCTGACCGGGATCTGGCACAATGCGAGTCGCATATCCGCAGCCTAACCGGTGCGCGCCAGGGCCACGGCATGATGTCATGAGCCGGTGAGCCGACCACTGCTGAACCGACCCCTGCTCAACCGGCGCCTCGACGGGCTTGGGACGACGATATTCGCCGAGATGTCCGCGCGCGCGGTCGCGACCGGATCCATCAACCTGGGTCAGGGGTTCCCCGACCGGGACGGGCCGCCTGTGGTGGCCCAGGCCGCCGCCGATGCCATCATGGCCGGCCGCGGCAACCAGTACCCGCCCGGCCCGGGCATACCGGAACTGCGCCAGGCCATCGCCGCGCACGACGAGCGGTTCTACCGGCTGCGCTACGACCCGGCCGACGAGGTGCTGGTCACCGCGGGTGCCACCGAGGCGATCGCCGCCGCCATGCTCGCCCTGGTCGAGCCGGGCGACGAGGTGATCGCGTTCGAGCCTTACTACGACTCCTACGCTGCGAACATCGCCATGGCCGGCGGCGTCCGCGTCCCGGTCACGCTGCGGCCGCCGGACTTCCGCCCCGACCCCGGCGAGCTGGCCCGGGCGGTGACGGAACGGACCAGGCTCATCCTGCTCAATACCCCGCATAACCCGACCGGTTCGGTCTTCACCCGTGACGAGCTCGCCGCGATCGCGAACCTGGCCGTCGAGCGTGACCTGCTCGTGGTCAGCGACGAGGTCTACGAGCACCTGGTCTTCGACGGCGAGCACCTGCCGATCGCCGGGTTCCCCGGCATGCGCGAGCGGACGGTGTCGGTCAGCTCGGCGGGCAAGACGTTCTCGTTCACCGGCTGGAAGATCGGCTGGGTCAAGGCGGCGCCCGAGCTGGTGACCGCGGTGAAGACGGCCAAGCAGTTCCTCACCTACGTCAGCGGCGGCCCGTTCCAGTACGCGGTGGCCGAGGCGCTCGCCCTGCCCGACGAGTACTACGCCAGGCTCCGCGACGACCTGCGGGCCCAGCGTGATCTGTTTCTGCCGGGCCTGCGCGACATCGGCTTCGAGGTGTACGAGCCGCAGGGCACCTATTTCGTCACCACCGACATCCGGGGCCTGGGCGAGCAGGACGGCATGGAGTTCTGCCGCACCCTGCCCGAGCGCGCGGGCGTGGTCGCCATCCCCTCCGCCGTCTTCTACGACCACAAGGAACTGGCCCGCAGCCACGTCCGCTTCGCCTTCTGCAAGCGCCCCGAGGTGCTGGCCGAGGCGCTAGCGCGCCTGTCCCGGCTGGCCCGCGGCTGACCCGGCCTGATCAAGCGTGGCCGCCCAGCTGGCCAGGAGGTTCAGCGCGTCTTCGGACGCGGAACCGGTCTCGGCGGTGTACGCGGAGACCCGCAGGCCTTCGTCCGCGGCCAGGTCCAGCGCCTCGTACGCCAGGGTCAGGTCGCCGACGACCGGGTGGTGGAAGCGCTTGACCCCGGTGCGGTGGAAGCGCACGTTGTGCGCAGCCCACCAGGTGCGGAAGATCTCGCTGCGGACTTAAGGCATGTCGGACCGCATGAGAGCGAGCCCGGGGCGCGTCGATGGTTTCGTGCTGATCGAGTTGTACGGGGCGATCGGCGAGGAGAAGTCCGTGGCGCTGGTCGCCCGCGGCTAGGGCGCCGGCTTGCGGCCGACGCCGCCATGCAGGGAATCCGGCCGGCCGGTCGGCCGGGTACCGGGATCAGGCCGCCAGTCGGCCGTCCAGACGACTCCTGGCTCGATGATCTCGAAGCCGTCGAAGAATCGCTGGATCTCCTTGGTCGGCCGTACGTGTATCTGCGCCGATGCGTTCTGATAGACGTTCGTCACGCTCTGGACTACCCCGTCCGGGTCGTCCTGCGGGGTTGCCGCGGTAATGCCGTGCGTGATGGCCAGGTAGCTGCCCGGCGCGAGGTGATCGCGGTACCCGGCGATGATCTGATGCGGCTTCTCCTGGTCCGGCACGAAGTGCAGGGCGCAGACGCACAGCACCCCCACCGGCTGGGAAAAGTCGAGCTTGGCGAGCACCTCCGGGTGCCGGAGGATCTCGGCGGGCCGGCGCAGGTCGCCGAGCACGACGCCGACTGTGCCGCGCTGCCCGAGCAGCGCCTGGCCGTGCGAGCAGACCACCGGATCGTTGTCGACGTACACCACGCGCGCGTCCGGCGCGATCGCCTGCGCCATCTGGTGCACGCAGTTCTGCGTGGGCAGGCCGGCGCCGAGGTCGAGAAACTGCCGGATGCCCGCCTCGCCGGCCAGGAAGCGGACCACGCGGCCGATGAACGCCCTGTTGTCGCGGACGACCCCCGCGATGTCGGGGAGGGCGCCGAGCAACTGCTGCGCGGCCCGCCGGTCGGCGGCGAAGTTGTCCTTGCCGCCAAGAATGTAGTCATAGATCCTGGCGACGTTCGGCACCGACGTATCGATGCCGACTGACCCCGCGCCGCTTCCGCTCAACCGTGTCACCACCTCGGTATCTGAGCGATGTTAGCGCGTTTCGCCCTGTTCGCCGTGCGGCGGCCCGCTGACCCGCATCGCACCAGTTCCTTCTTGCGTTTTAACGTGAGTTACGCGTGGGGTCTGATATCGGGCGCCTGCGTGCATAACGTGACGTAGCGGGCGGCGCTGGTGCTTATTCCGGCGTTTGCGGGACAGCATGGGTCCGGCCGCCGCATCCCAAACACCACGGACTTAAGCCCGTGCCAGTTTGCGGACAAGATCCGGCAGAGCGCCAGATTCTCAGAGCTCATCGAACTCTTGTATACCTTCTGGGTCATCGCTTGTTCTCGTCATGCCCGATTTGCATGCGCCGAACGTTGCTGGTCAACGCGCCTTGGCGCAGCCGCACCTGGATTCCGCGCGGTCCGGCCCGGCCGTTAAGCATGCCTGTGCACCTATCCATACAGCGTCGGCCACCGGCCCGATCCGTGCCCGCGCCGCCGTCATCCTCGGCTGCTGCCCCTGGCGGGACCGGGCGTATGAGAGGTCACCGGCTGTCGGCGGCGGCCAGCGGGCCGCTTCCATGGCATCCAGCAACTGCGCCAGTTCCTCGGGAGAGGGAGCACTGACCAGTCCGCCCGGGCCGGGCCACGATGGCAGCGCCCACCATTGCCAGGTTTCTGGGCCGAACCAGATGAGCACGCCGGGATACCGGCGGGCCAGGCCAGCATCAGCCTCGCGGATGGCGGTCGCAAACCCGTCCGGGAACTCCGGCTGCCCGGGTCCGCCCGGCCCGGCCCACAAGATGTCGGCCCACACCACCCTTCCCTGGGCGTTCCCGCTGACGCCCCTGCGCACCGATAGCGTGTTCACCATCAGCAGGCCACGGCCGTCCTCGCGCAGCGGGTCCTCGATGACCCGCGGGCTGTCCGGCGCGCCGCCGTCGTAGACGGCCACCCGGGCCATCTGCACCGACCAGGTGACCTCAACGGCGAACTGGCCGCCGTTCCCGCTGGCCGTGTGGCGGACCGCATTCGTGCTCAGCTCGACGGCAACGCTCACCAGATCATCGCGTGCGGGGCACGGTGGCAGCAGCGACTCCAGCCAGCGCCGCAGGGCACCGATCTGGGCGTTTTCACCAGGGAAGGCCCGCCGCCATCGCAACGCAGGCGCCCGTACTTCCGGCCGCCGGTCTGCGTCTGTGCCTTCGCCGCGCATCACGAGATTGTCCTGCGCAGAAGCCACATCGCCCGCCTCCGGCGCGATTGCAGCCGTCCCCCGCTTGTCCTGGTTGCCGGCATCCGGGTTGCCCATGCCTGCGATGGTAGGAGCGCCACCGCCACGCAGTCCACAATGTTGCGAGATGTTGCGCTAACTCAGTTCGCCCAGGGCCTTGATGATGAGCGCGCGGGCGGACGACCCGTATAGGGCGGGCGCCTTGAGATGCTCGAACATCCTGGCGTACAGCTCGATCTCCTGCGGCCGGGTGACTTCGATGCTCGCCGTGGGCGTCTCCAGCGCGACCAGCGAGTTGTCGAAGATCCAGAAGCCTGCCGAGGCGACCGCGGTCCGTTCGGCCATCATCGGGATGACCCCGAGCGAGACGGCCGGCAGCGACATCACCTCCAGGAGACGGCCCAGCTGCCCGGCCTGTATCTCGGCGGTGCCGAACCAGGTCCGCAGTGCCTGTTCTTCCAGTACGACCGCGAACCTCTTGCCGGGCTGGTAGAGGACTCGCTGCCGTTCCATGCGGGCGGCAACAGCAGCGTCAAGATCGTCGGGTACCTCCAGGAACCTGATCCAGAACGACAGCATGGCCGCTGAGTAGGCGGCGGTCTGGAACAGGCCCGGTATGGCGTTGTGCTCATAGATCCGGAACAGGCTGGTCCCTTCGTACAGCGGGACTGTGTGAGCCCCCAGGACTCGTTTCATCCCGGCGCGGGCCTGCCGCCGGAATTCCAGATACGCGGAATCCACGGCCCGGGCGGTGGCGATCAGGTCGGGGATCTGCTCCTCAGCGCCGCAAATCCGGCACCAGTCCCGGATGTCCTGATCGGAGGGAGCCTGCACCCCGTGCTCGAGCTTGCTCACCCGGGTGAAATGCTGACCGGTCGCCGCCGCCAGGGCCCGGCCCGAAAGGCCCGCGTCCTTGCGGATCTCCCGGAGGCGGGCGCCGAGCGCCTCCTGGGCCTGCCTGGCGGAGCTAGAGGGGTTCGTACTCACGGTGCGGTATCGACAGTTTCCATACGGCCTCGAACGCAGACCGGCACAGTCCGAGGTCAGCGGGGTCAGCCGAGCTTAGCTTGCCCGTGGCCAGGCCATTTCCCGCGTACAGGAGAAATACGGCCAGCCGGTCATCGAACAGGTAGAAGTCATTGCCCGGCAGGGCGACGGACGACACCAGCCTGCGGGGCACCCACCGGATATCCTCCCCGGCCTCCACCATGGGATACGCGATGCTGTACGACCAGCGCTGATAATCGCTCAGCGGCTCAGACACAACCCGCGCCCGGCGGACGGACTTCCCGGCCTTCACATGCCGGCGGAGCGTGGCGCACCAGCCCTGCAGCCACTGCAGATCATCCGGCTCCCCGGCCGCCCACTGGGCCATGTGCGGCAGCTCGACCGCCGTGCCGTACGCATCGCGTGTCTCCAGGTGGACGGCTTCCCGGCCGAAGCCGGTCAGCAGCTCGTCGAACTCCTCATCCGTTACCGGCGTCACGGTCCTCCTGCCTGAAGAACGCAATCATCCTGTCCGGGATCTCCACAGCGGTCTCCCCGCCGGGAATGTCCATCTGGGCCAGCGCCGCAGGGTCGGTGACCGTCCAGCCCTGAACCACCCAGGTCTCCCGGTCAGTGCGGTACACCGTGGGCGACCCGGTCGGGTTTGATTCCGGGTCCTTGCCGATGAACATTAGGCGCATGGCTGTCTCCCTGGCCTGAAAGTTGCGGAATATTGCGCTCCTCAGCATCGTTCCGCAGCCCTGGGTACGTCAAGAGCCTTCCGGGTTTCATGCGTCGCCGAAGTAGCCCGGTTAACACCGGGCACGATGCTGGCAGGCTCATACGGCCTCATGCCGACAACGACCCGATAGTGCTCGCCGCCGTGGCGCTCAAGGCGGGCGGCAGTACGCTGGTGATGGCGCCGGGGTGGACCGACCAGTCGGGTGCCAGCTCCGCTGCTGGTTGATGGGGCGGCGTCACCCCGCCAGCCTGAGCCCGGAAAGGCCGCCGACCGTCAGGTCCGTGATGTCGAGCCGACGGACCTCAGCGGGCCGCAGGTGCGGTGCGGCGACCTGGTCGCCGTTCTCTCCGCCGGCTATGGCGCTGAGGACCGCGGGCCCGTACCCGAGCGAGATCTGCGCAGAGGTCACGTCGGCCGGCGGGGCCAGCACGCTGATCAGGCCCGCCTTGAGGGCCTCGGCGAGCGACGGGACCGACATCCGGAGCACGTGGTCGAGGATGATCGTGCCGGTCTCGGCGATCGCGACCGCGCATCCCGTCACGACCCCGGCCATCCGGTCGAGTTCGGCCGCCGGGAGCGGCGGGGTGTCCCTGGCCAGCGCGATGGCCGGGGACAGCGCGGCCAGCCATCTGGGCGGTAGCCCGTCCGGCACGACGAAGGGACCGGGCGCGGCGGCGGCGCGGTGGGCCAGGACCCGGGCGACGGCCGCCGCGAGGCCGGACTCGGGGACCCGCTCGACGACGGCGCGGTAGTCGGCGCCTGCCGGCCGGTCTGGTCGGCCAGCGCGGAGGTGCGGCCGTTGTCCAGCAGCACCAGGTGAAAGTCCTGCGGCCCGTCCCCGGGCGTGATGCCGGTCCAGGTCGAGGTGTAGGGATTCATCCGCTCGGCCGTGGAGGACCGGGGCAGCAGCGCGAGGAACACCTCCAGGTCCCGCCAGGACGGCAGGATCTTCTCGATCCCCACCACCGAGATAAGCGTGCGCGGCAGCGTCAGGCACATCCGGCCGTTGCCCTCGGACTCCACCACCACCATCGACCCGGTCTCGGCGATCGCGAAGTTCGCGCCGGACACGCCCACCGACGCGGACAGGAACGCCTGGCGAAGGTGGGCCCGCGCGGCGGCCGCGAGGGCCGGCGGGTCGTCGGTCAGGCCGGCCGGCGCGCCCGGCATCTGGGTGCGGAAGATCTCCCTGATCTCGGCCCGGTTCCGGTGGATGGCCGGCACCAGGATGTGGCTGGGCCGGTCGTGGCCGAGCTGGACGATGAGCTCGGCCAGGTCGGTCTCGAGCGCGCCGATGCCGTCGGCGGCCAGCGCCTCGTTGAGCCCGGTCTCCTGGGTGGCCATCGACTTCACCTTGACCACGCCGTCGGCGCCGGCGCTGCGGACCAGGCCGGCCACGATCGCGTTCGCCTCGTCCGCGTCGGCCGCCCAGTGCACGTGCCCGCCCGCCCGGGTGACGTTGGCCTCCAGCCGGAGCAGGTAGGTGTCCAGGTGAGCCAGGGTGTGATCCTTGATCGCCTTGGCGGCCTGCCGCAGCTGCTCCCAGTCGGCCAGTTCGGCGACGGCCCCGGCCCGCTTGGCGCGGATGGTGTGCGTGGCGTGCGTCAGGTTGGCGCGCAGCTGGGAATCGGCCACCGCGGCCCTGGCCGCGACCGGGAACGGCGGCATGCCCAGGTACGTCGGCATGCCTGGATGCGGTGCGCTCGCCGGGGGCGCGCCTGGCGGCGGGCCGCCCGCGCCCGGCGCCGTCACCGGGCGTCCTCGGTGCGGGCCAGGATCTCCGCCAGGTGCATGACGGCCACCCCGGACCGCTGCCGGTCCAGCGCGCCGCCGATGTGCATCAGGCACGAGTTGTCCGCCGCGCACAGCACCTCGGCCCCGGTCTGGCGGACCGCGGCGACCTTGTCCGCGCAGATCGCGGCCGACACGTCGGGGTTCTTCACCGCGAACGTGCCGCCGAACCCGCAGCACTCCTCGGCGTCCGGCAGGTCGGCCAGGTCCAGGCCGCGGACCGCGCGCAGCAGCCGCAGCGGGGCGTCGCCCACCTGCAGCATCCGCAGCGAATGACAGCTCGGGTGATACGTCACCCGGTGCGGGAAATAGGCGCCCACATCCGTCACCCCCAGCACGCCGGTCAGGAACACAGAAAGCTCATAGGTCCGCGGCGCGACCTCGGCCACCGCCCGAGCCAGGCGCGGGTCCCGCGCCTGCGCCGCCAGCGCCGGGAAGTACTCCCGGACCATCGAGGCACACGAGGCCGACGGGGTGACGACGGCCTCGTAGCCGGCGAAGGCGGCGGTGAACCCGCGCGCCATCGGCACCGCCTCCCGCCGGTAACCGGTGTTGAAATGCATCTGACCGCAGCACGCCTGGGCCGCAGGGAAATCCACCTGATGGCCCAGCCGCTCGAGCACCGCGACCACGGCCTGGCCGGTGCCGGGGAACAGCGTGTCGGTCAGGCACGTCACGAACAAGCCGATGCGCATCAACCGCCTCCGCCCGCCACGCTACAAGACACGCGCCCGCCGTGGCAGGGTGCCCGCAGATACATCCGACCTTTCCTGATCTCAGGCCCGGTCCGCGAGCAACGCCGACCCGTCCCTGGCCCGCACCGCCTCGCAGCGGCCGATAACCGCGAGCGCCGCCACGTACCCGGGGGCGGCGTCCAGGTCGAGCAGGGAC
>Ga0208199_1000773_pt1 | contig 12166 bp, 7 predicted proteins | sample Sb_taG_FD_187705 | JGI IMG/M metagenome (GOLD analysis project Ga0208199, IMG submission 187705) | Peat soil microbial communities from Weissenstadt, Germany - Sb_50d_1_NS metaG (SPAdes) (version 2) | ecosystem: Environmental > Terrestrial > Soil > Wetlands > Peat | place: Germany: Weissenstadt... | reverse complement strand
GAGCAGCACCCGCCCGTCGGCCAGGACGGAGCCGTTGCAGTCGCCGCGCACGAACTCGAAGGCGGACGGCTTGCTGATCGGCGTCCACGTGTTGGTCTGCGGATCGAACGTCTCCCCGCTCCACGCGTCACTGGTCGCCGCCGGGTCCGTGCTGTACTCACCGCCGATGACGAACACACGGCCGTCGCGGAGTACGCCCGACGCGAACCACTGCCTGGCGTACTGCATGTTCAGCTCGCCCGACCACGTCCCGGTCTCGTATCGGCCGTGCTGGTCAGGGGTGAGCCTGAGCCATTGGCTGGCATTGGCGACGACGTTGGTGTAGCCGTTATGGACGAGCACCGAACCGTCGGTGAGCAAGAGCATGATGTCTGCGTTGAACGTGCCTGTTGACGTATCAGGAATGGTGAACGTGGTCCACGAACCGGCCATGAGATCCTCCCGTAAGCATGTGACCTTTCTTGCCCAGAGGAGCGCGGCGACGTCCTGATACATCATTCGCCGGGCAGGGCGAACGGGCTCGCCCAGTCCTGCAGCGCGGCGACCGCGGCCGGGGCCAGGACCTGGGTGCTGGCCGAGACGCCGGGCAGGTGCAGGAGGTGGTTGACGCCCTCGAGCACGCGCAGCCCGGGCCCGGTAGCCCCGGCCGCGGTCAGGGCGCTGACCAGGGGCTTGATCGTACTGACCGGGACGTTGGTGTCCGCGGTGCCGTCGGTGACCAGGACCCGGGTGCCGCGGGCCAGCCGGGCGGCGACGGACGGCGGGTACACCGCGTCGTCGGAGCGCACGTACCGGGCGTTGACGGGGGAAAGGAGCTCGGGCGTGATCAGCTGCACCACGCCGGGCGCCAGGCCGCGGGTGTCCACGGGCTGCCCGGCCCGGAACTCGCTGATCGCCCGCCGGACCCCGGCCGCGTTCTGCGTGCCGCTGGCCGCGGTGAGCGTCCCCTGGCCCACGGTCGCGTCGATCTGCTCGTCGGCCTGCAGCTGGATCAGGCTGAGCAGCCGCTCGTCCTGCGGCTCGATCAGGGCCAGCCCGGCCGGGTGCGGCGCGGTCGACTCGGCTACTAGCAGCGCGTACATCCCGCCTTCGCTGTGCCCCACGACCAGCATCCGCCCGGTGTCCGTTTCCGGCTGGACGCGGAGGAAGTCATAGGCCGCGTCGGCCTGGCGGATGTACGCGGCCAGGTCGATGGAGGACGGGTCGGTGGCGAAGGCGCCACCGCCGGTCTCGCCGCTGAAATACTTGTCGAACCGCAGGCTCATGACGCCCGTCCGAGCCAGCTCGCCCGCTATCAGCTGCAGGGTGTACGGGGCGAGGTTCGCTGCGATGTCGTTCCCATTCCGGTCGGTGGGCCCGCTGCCGGCCAGCAGCAGCGCCGCGGCGAGCCGCTGCCCGGACCGGTGCGCTGGGACGTCGAGCGTCCCGTACGTGGTGGTACCGCCGACGACGAACGAGACGTTACGGCTGACCGCCGCGACCGCCTGTACTGACGAACCCTGTGCCGGCGAACCCTGTGCCGACGAACCAGGCGTGGTGCCTGCGGCGCCCTTTCCGGCCTGGCCTGAGCTGCATGCGGCCAGTCCCGGGCCGAGCAAGGCCGCCACGGCCGCGAGGCAAACTGTCCGCCTCAGGACGCGCATGTCCCTTCCTCTCCGTGCATACCGTTGCGGATCAGTGAGCATGGGTGAGCTCCTGTTCCGCAGCCAGCGGTTGCTCGCTGGCGGTCCCGGTCTGATCTGCATGCGCAGCGCCGGGTTCCTGTTTCACCGGGACGCGCCCGGCCGGGCCGGGTCTTACCGTCCCTCCGCGGGCGTTTAGGCTCTCCGCCCCACTGGCGGCGAGGTTGAGTAGGTTGGCTGCGGCGTTCACGTCCCGGCCGGTGACCAGGCCGCAGTCGCAGCGGCAGGTGCGCTCGGACAGGGGCAGCTTGGCTTTGACCGCACCGCAGCCCGAGCACATCTTGCTGGAGGGGTACCAGCGGCCGGCGAGGAGCAGATAGCCGCCGTTCCAGCTGGTCTTGTAGCCGAGCATCCGCCGCGCCATCCCGAATCCCTGGTCGGCGATGGCGCGGGCCAGACGGCGGTTGCGGGTCATTCCGGCCACGTTCAGATCCTCGGCCACCACGTTCTCATAGCGTGCGGCCAGGCTGCTGGTGGCCTTGTGCAGGGCGTCAGCGCGCACAGTGGCCACCCGGGCGTGGATGCGGGCGAGCCGGGCTGCGGACTTGCGGCGGTTCGCCGAGCCCGCGGCCTTGCGGGAGTGCGCGCGGCTGGCGCGGCGCAGCCTGCGCAGCGAGGACCGCAGCGCCTTCGGCCCCGCCACCGTGACGACGGTCCCCTGGTCATCCACGCCGGTCAGCAGGGTCCTCACGCCCAGGTCGACCCCGATGGCCGACCCGGGCCGGGCGTGCCGTTCCGGGATGGCCCGTTCTACCTCGACGGTGAACGACACGAACCACCGCCCGGCGGTCCGCGACACCGTGGCCGACAAGATGCGGGCTGTCCCCGCCCCCAGCCTGCGCGCGAGCTTACGAGTGGACTCATGCGTCCGGATAACGCCCAGCCGCGGCAGCGTCACCGTGGTCCCGGTGCAGCCGATCGCGCCGGTGCTGAACCGGAACGAGTCCCGGCACCTGCCGCGCTTCTTGAACCGCGGAAAACCCAGCCGCTTTCCCTTCCGCTGCCCCTTCTTCGATGCGATGAAGTCCCGCAGCGCCCGGTCCAGATCCCGGAACGCCTCCTGGTAGACGCATTTGGAGTTCCCCGCCCACCAGGCCAGCGCCGGATCGGCCTTCTTCCCGGCGTTCCACAGTTTGTGCAGCTCACTGCCCGAATACCAGCGGCCCTCGGCCTGGTAGCGCTGCTGGCACCGGGCCAGCCCCCAGTTCCAGGCGAACCGGGCCGCGCCGGCATGCGAGCGCAGCATGCGCTCCTGTGCCGGGGCAGGGTCCAGGGCGAACCGGTACGCCTGGATCACCGTCGCGCCGCTGCGCCGCGCACTGCCGCTCGCCGAACTCATGTCCTGATAATGGCAGCAGGGCCTGACATTCCCAGGCCCTGAGTCATCCCCACCCGCGCCGCCGCCACCCGGACAGGCCACTCCCGCGCGCACCGCCCAGCGTCATCAAACGCGCCGTAGCGCTCTATTACTCAGTAACGCGCTATTACTCGCTATTACTCACTCAGCCAGCAACTACTGCGAACCCTCGCAGCCGATCACAAGTGGCGCAAAGCAGTATTCGTCAATCCCTTCAGGTAGCCGGCGTTGGCGCTCAGCCGACGCCGAAGCGCGCCGAACCCGGTCCGCTGGTTCCCGGGCAGGGGCTGCAGTTCAGCCACCAGACCTGTCCAGGAACGCCAGTCCCCAGTACCTCACAAACCTGACGCGCCGTGACCGGCTTGAGGGCCCGAGCCAGGACACCGTGCTCGTGTTCCAGGCCGAAGTACTCCATGGCCCGCATGAGGTACATGAGCCCGTTCGGGTCAAGGTCGTGGCGGGCCTGGGGTTCCGCTCGACCAGGGAGCCGATGAACGATTCGACCGCGAACTGCGGGCCGAGCGTCTAGCCGTACGAGCCGTCGCCGCCTCGTCTATGCATGAATGTGGCACTCTGCCCGAAAGACGGGTCTTGTCCAAGTCCCATATCAGTCCGGGCAACCTAGCGCGCCGGCTGAGGATCGAAGCGACGTACCCATTCTGATCCTCGCCAGCTGTAACACCGCTACCTACCGTGCGAGCAAATACCTACCGTGCGAGCAAACGGTTCGTCACGTCAAACCTCAGCTTCACCGCGCAGCTACCCCGGTCCCCGTCGCACCGCGCGCCGCGACCGCGCCAGCTACCGCGGCATGGCGTGTACCCGTCCGCTCTGGCGCGCCGCGATGGATAAACAAGCCCTACGGTCAAGAGGGCCGACATCCCGACAGGACGTTCAGGTCAGCGGGCCGGATCGCAGCCGCCGGATGTCGTAAACAACGGGAAGCTACTTCACGCCAGGCCCGGGGTCATCGACCCGCCGGGCTTGCTCGGTCCAGAAGGCGAGATTGGCGCGGTGGGTCAGCGTTTCGGGGTGCTCCGGGCCGAGGACCCGTTCGCTGATGGGCAGCAGCGCGGCAAACATGTCGCGGGCGCCGGCCGCGTCCCCCGCCAGCCCGGTCAAGGAGGCGTGGTTGGAGCGGGTGGTCAGGGTGTCCGGGTGCTCCGGGCCGGACACCCGCTCGCTCGCGGGCAGCAGCGCGGCGAACATGTCGCGGGCGGCGGCCGCGTCCCCCGCCAGCCCGATCCAGCGGGCGAGGTTGGAGCGGGTGGTCAGGGTGTCCGGGTGCTCCGGGCCGGACACCCGCTCGCGCACGGGCAGCAGCGCGGCGTACTGGTCGCGGGCGGCGGCCGGATCCCCGGCCAGCCCGGTCAAGTAGGCAAGATTGACGCGGGTGGTCAGGGTGTCCGGGTGCTCCGGGCCGAGGACCCGCTCGCGCACGGGCAGCAGCGCGGCGTACTGGTCGCGGCCGGCGGCCGGATCTCCCGCCTCCGCGGTCCAGCGGGCGAGGTTGGAGCGGATGGTCAGGGTGTCCGGGTGCTCCGGGCCGGACACCCGCTCGCTCGCGGACAGCAGCGCAGCGAACATATCGCGGGCGGCGCCCGCGTCCCCCGCCTGCCCGGTCCAGTAGACGAGCTCGTGCCGTGTGGTCAGGGTGTGCGGGTGCTCCGGGCCGAGGACCCGCTCGCGCACGGGGAGCAGCGCAGCGAACATGTCGCGGGCGGCGGCCGCGTCCCCCGCCAGCCCGGTCCAGCGGGCGAGCTCGTGCCGGGCGGTCAGGGTGGCCGGGCGCTCAGCCCCGTAAGCGCTATCCTCCCGGTAAGCGTCGGCGATCAGCTGGGACAGGTCCCGGGCCGCCGGGTAGCTACCGCTCTCGCCGAGGTATTGCGCGATCTGCCACATGCCGGCGCTGGTCAGGTCAAGGACAGCCTGGGCGTGCGGCAGCAGCGCCGCGCACGTCGGCCAGGTCCCGGGCGGGGCGGGATCGCCGGGGATCGCGGCCTCGACCAGGGCGGCGGCGGCCTGATGCCATTCCCCGGCCAGCTCGGCGGGCATCTGATCCGCGGTGACGGCCTGGACCAGCCGGTGCACCGACACCGACCCGTCAGCAGGCGGGCTGATCAGCGAATACCGGCGCAGCGCCGCGATCGCGTCACCGGCCGCCAGCGGGTCCTCAAGCAGAGGCGCCAGCACCGGCGCCACCTCCTCGCCGAGCCGTTCGGCGAGTCCGGGGCGGGGTTGCAGCAGCAGGCGCAGCGGGATCGCCTCGGGCGCGCAGAAGGCCAGCAGCCGCAGCAGGCCGGCCGCGCCCGGCGCGGCCTGCTGCAGGTCCTCAAACGCCAGTCTCCAGGTGGTGGCCACCGTCTCGGTGTATCCGATTGGCTCGCCCCGGCCCAGCAGGTCTGCGCGCCGCTGCCGGAACAAGGACAGGTACCCGGCCAGGCTGTCCCCGCTGGCCTGGACGTAGGCGGCGGCCTGCTCCAGCGCCAGCGGCAGCCCGCCCAGCACGCCGGCTAGCTCCAGCGCCGCCCGCCGGTCCGGGTCACCGGTCCGGCTGACCAGGAACTCCGCCGCCACCTGCGGGTCCAGCACCGGCACCTCCACGGCCTGGCCGGGCGGCCAGATCTGGTTCCGGCTGGTGATCAGCACCCGCCCGGGCCCAGCCGGCGGCACGAACCGGGCCACCGAGGCCCGGTCTGGCGCGTTGTCGAACACCAGCAGCCACGGCGCCGGGCTGGCGGCCAGCACCGCGTGCACCGCGGCCACTGGGTCCCCGCCATCGGCGGCGCCGAGCTGGGCGGCCAGCTCGCCGAACCCGGCCGCCAGCACCGCCGGATCCTCGGCGTCGAACTGCCACGCCACCCCGGCCTCGTCCAACTGGCGGTGGGCGTACTCCACCGCCACGCTGGTCTTGCCCGCGCCGCCCAGCCCGCACAACGCCATTACCCGCGGCCCGGCGCCGCGGTCCCCGCTCAGCCGGGCCTCCAGCGCCGCCAGCAGTTTCTCCCGCCCCGCCAGGAACACAGGCCGCGGCGCCAGCCGGAGCACCCGGCCCGCCACCGGACCGGCTTGGCGCTGATCCCGCTTGTCGAGCTTGTCCAGTTCGCTCTGGATCCCGGTGCTCAGCCCCTGGATCAACCCCTGCAGATCACTGAACTCCGCCGGGCGCACCATGCGGGCCACCTCATCCCGGAACGCCAGCACCAGCGGGGCTCTGGCCGGGTCTTGCAGATCCGACAGGCGCACGTCGGGAAGGCTGGTGCGCAGCAGCGTCACCCGGCGAATGCCGCACTGACCAGCCCGCCGGAACTCCAGATGGGTGATCGACAGGCCCTCCGGGTTGTCATCTGGGGGCTGGAACCCGTACCTGTGGCCCAGGATCAGCACGTACAGGTCACACGCGGCGACATCGTCCAGGCAGCTGTCCCGCACGGTGTCACTGTCGGGCAGGTAACTGTCGACCGCCTGATGCCGCGCCAGCCGCAGCCAGTCCAGCACCGCCCGCCGTTCCTCGGTCAGGTCGGCGATCGTGGAAGACACATAGACCTTGACCAACTCCCACCCCCACGCTGCCCTCGCTTCGTGGCCCAACCATCGCATGCTGCAGCCCGCAGCGCCATCCAGACCCGGCGATGAATATGGGGTGGCTTGTTTACCCTGGTAATGCTGCCGCCCGTGGGTTCAAGGTCCCTAGAGTGGGCAGAGTGCCACATTCATGCCTTTTGACCGTGGGGCTGGGGTGGTAGGTGGGGCTGGAGTGAGAAGTGGGGTTTGCGGGGCGGTGATTGTGGGTGCTCCGGGCGACTGCGGTCAGGGCGCATTCGCGGGGGGCACAGGCCGTGAACGACGATGGGGCAGGCCATCAGCAGAGCGACGCCGCGGACCCCTCCACCACCAGCCGCCCGAGCAGTCCGGCCAGGTGGCGGAAGAACGCCTGGTACCGCGCGGCCGCCGGGCACCGCGGCAAGGCCGGGACCTGCTTGGAGAGCGTGTCGAACAGCGCGTCGGGGTCCGGATGAGCATGGGCAGGACATACTGGCAGATCAACGGGACCTCGGCGGGCCGTAACTAGAATACAGGTTCGATAATCGGGTATGATGGTCTCATGGTCACGTATACGCCGCCGGGATGGCCCGCCGGGGTGCATCCGCCTGGCAGCGAGGACTTCGAGTCCACCGCTGTGGGCTGGCTGCTCGACGTCGTGCCGCCCGACTACCGCCTGCACGGAGTCCTGCGACGCTACCCGGTCGCGCTGGCCGCCATGGCCAGGTATCACTCCAGGGCATGTGTGGAGGGCGCGCGCCAGGGATACCGCACGGCGCGAACCGAGCTCGCGGGCACGCTGCCGCCGCACGCCATCGACACCGTGCTGGCCGCCTATCGCAAGGAGGGCGCCCGGCTCGCCGCCACCGCCCGCGCGGTCGGGCTGATCGAGCGCGCGCTGCGCGGCGAGGTCTTCACGCCGAAGATGAGCCTCGCGCCGGCGGACCGGCCGCCAACGGCGGAGCCCCGAACGGCGGAACCGACGACAGCCCGGCCCCGGACGGCGGAACCGACGACAGCCCGGCCCCGGACGGCGGAACCGACGACAGCCCGGCCCCGGACGGCGGAGCCCTCGGCGGCGTCGCCCCGGGCGGCCGAGCCGCAGACGGCTCGTCCCCAGGAAGCCGACCCGCAGGCGACGAAGGTAGCGAAGGCAGCGGTCCCGAAGATGGCCGATGCTAAGGCGGCAGCGACGAAGGTGGCCGGGCCGGTAGCTGGCCAGCCCGCCGCGCGAGCGGGCACGGAGCGGACGGGGGCGCGGGCGGGCACGGCGGTCCGCCAGCGTGCTGAGCGCCAGCGGGCCGCACGCCAGCGCGAGGCAACCTGAGGGCTGGCCGGAAACTAGTTGGCTTGAGGGCCGGCCGGAAAACTAGTCGGCTGCGGGAGGAACGACCTGTCCAGGACGTGAGACGATGACATCGAGCCAGCTGGGGGTGGTCTGCTAGCCGGGCGGGTCGGCGGGCTGCGCGACGCGCTTGGTGGCGTGCCCGGCGGACCCAGGCCCCGCTAGCGGCGGCCCCGCGGGCCCGGAAAGGGGCGACCAGCCGTCGCCCGGCGCGTAGGCCCTGACCACCCGGGCCGGGACACCCGCCGCCACGCACCGGTCGGGCACCGTGCCGCGGACCACCGAGCCGGCCGCGATCACGACGTTGCGGCCGATGCACGCGCCCGGCAGCACGACCGCGCCGGCCCCGAGCCAGCTCCCCGAGCCGATGCGGACGGCCGCGTTCACCGGCATCTGCCTCCCGATCGGGACCTCCGGGTCGGCGTACCCGTGGTTCTGGTCGGTGATGTAGACGTACGGGCCGGTGAACACGTCGTCCCCGATCACCAGCGAGTGGTGCGCGACGACGTGACTGCCCCGGCCGATCACGCAGCGGTCCCCGATCCGCAGCACCGGCACCGGGCCGAGGTCCTGGCCGGGCACCATCCCGGCGGACAGGGTCACGAAGGCGGCGATGAGGGTGTCCTCGCCGACCGTGATCCAGCGCTCCCCGAAGACCGAACCGGGCGGGAAGGCCGCCATCGAGCCGCGGCCGAACGCCGCGAACCGCTGCCCGGCCGGGGTATCCGCGGTCACCGCCCCGGCCCGCTGCGCCGCCTCCCATCCCCAGTGCGCCGCCCGCCACCGCAACTGGCGGAGCCAGGCCGTTTTCACCGGGGCGCCGAGGCCGAAGCGGCCAGCTGACCACAGGCGCCGTCGATCTCGCGGCCCCGGGTGTCCCGCACCGTGACCGGGACGCCGTGTGCCTCCAGACGGCGGACGAACTCGCGCTGCGCGGCGGGCCGCGACGCGGTCCACTTCGACCCGGGCGTGGGGTTGAGCGGGATCAGGTTGACGTGCGCGAGCCGCCCGGCCAGCAGCGAGCCGAGCAGATCGGCCCGCCAGGCCTGGTCGTTGATGTCCCTGATCAGGGCGTACTCGATCGAGACGCGGCGGCCGGTGGCCGCGGCGTAGTCCCACGCGGCGCCCAGCACCTCTTGAACATTCCACCGCTGGTTTACCGGGACGAGTGTGTCGCGCAGTTCGTCGTCCGGGGCGTGCAGGGATACGGCAAGCGTTACCGAGAGACGTTCGGCGGCGAGCCGGGCGATGGCCGGCACCAGGCCCACCGTGGAGACGGTGACCGAGCGCTGGGAGATCCCCATGCCCTCGGGCACCGGATCTGTCAGCCTGCGCACGGCCGCCAGCACGCTGGCGTAGTTGGCCAGCGGCTCCCCCATGCCCATGAACACCACGTTGGAGACCCGGCCGGGTCCACCCGGGACCTGGCCGGCCGCGAGCAGCCGCGCACCGGCCACCACCTGGGCGACGATCTCGGCCGTGGACAGGTTACGGGTCAGGCCAGCCTGGCCGGTCGCGCAGAACGGGCAGGCCATGCCGCAGCCGGCCTGGGACGACACGCACATCGTGACCCGGTCCGGATAGCGCATCAGCACCGACTCCACCAGCGCCCCGTCGAACGTGCGCCACAGCGTCTTGCGCGTGGTCCCTGCGTCGCAGGACAGCTCGCGCTCGGCGGTCAGCAGCCGGGGCAGCAGGGCGCGGGCCAGCGGGTCACGGGAGGCCAGCGGCAGGTCGGTCATCTCGTCGGCCTGGTCGGTGTACCGGCCGAAGAAATGCCTGGACAGCTGGCTGGCCCGGAACGGCGGCTGGCCGAGCCCGGCTACCACGGCCCGCCGCTCGGCCAGCGGCAGGTCAGCCAGGTGACGCGGCGGCCGCGCCGTGCTTCTTCCCGGCGCCCGGCGGCCGCTGGCCAGGGTGAGTGGCACTGGTCCGGCCGGTTCTGGCGAACCCGCCGGGTCTGGTGCCGTCGAGGACGAAGGTGACACCCAACTCCGTTCGGACATAAAAAAGAATTTTCCTGCTGCCACACCAGGATAGGGCGCAGGATGCGCGGCCACGGCGACCTTTCGAGGCGAACGGTTTGTGCGGCGCAGCGGAGTCAGTACATTTCGTGTCATGGGCATGCCGCATGCAGAATCTGTCGGGCCGGGCCAGCCGCGGCCGCCGGTTACGCTGCTCGAGAGTTTCAGCCCCTACGGGAGCCGCAGGGTGACCGTCGAATACGACGGCCTGACCACGGCCGCCTACCTGCATGACGACACCTCCGCGATATCAGCCACCTGGATCGCCAACCACCGGCCGGCCCCGGAGTCCACCGACCAGGCCAGGCTGGACGCGGGGCGCGCGCCGCTGATGCCCGCCGCGCGAACCAAGCACCCGGCCGGCCGCCCGCCGCTGCAGGCGGGTGCGCTGGAAGCGCTGTGGTTCGAGGAAGGGGACGGGGTCGCGATCCTGGAGCACGGGCGGCCGCTCGCGGTCATCGCGGGCTGGTCCGACATGGATCGCGGCATGCCCGGCTACAGCAGCGACGTGATCGGCCAGACGCCGTTCGGCTGGTCGCTCGACGACGCCATGGAAGGACTCGCCCCCCGGCTGGAGCGGTCCCGGGCCTACTGGCGCTGGCGGCAGTCGCCCAACGGCTGGGGGCAGTTCCAGCAGGCGCTGCTCGGCCACCTGCAGCCGAGGCTCGGGCCGGGCGGGCACTACTGGGACGTGTCCGCCGGTCACCAGCCGCTGGCCGGAGTGACCGAACGGCCCCCGGGTCCGCACCGTCCGTACACCATCTTGTCCACGGTGGGCATGAGCTGCCAGCGGATGCCCGTGGTCGAGCAGGTGCTCGACGACCCGAGCGGATACGCCAGGATCGAGCTCGCGATCGCCACCACGCTGCCGAGCGCGCAGGCGGCCCGGGTGTTCCTGTGGCTCGCGACCTACCCCTGGCACGCGGTGACCTGGTTCGGGCCCGGCCATAGCGTCCGCTGGTACCACGAGCCCTCGACGTTCCCGCTGGGCGAGGGCGAGTCTTTTGGGGCGGTGCTGCTGCTCGACTCCCCCGGCTCGCTGACCGGTCCCGAACCGCCGGATCTGTCGGGTTTCACCTTCGGCGGGGACCCGGTCCGGTGGCTGTGGATCGTCCCGATCTCGGAACGGGATCGTCAGCTGGCCAAGGAACGCGGCTCAGCCACCCTGGTCAGCCGGCTCGCCGCGGAGCAGCGGAGCTGGATCGTCGGGCCGCAGCCGTAGGGGCTACTCCCCTCGCCGCGGCGAGTAAAACTAGCGAACGGGAATGAAAAGGAAGAGAAGCAGCCACATCACGGGGGCCACGACCAGGAGCGAGTCGAGCCGGTCCAAGATGCCGCCGTGCCCCGGCAGCAGCGTGCCCATGTCCTTGATCTCGAGGTCCCGCTTGATCATGGATTCGACCAGGTCGCCGAGGGTCGCCGCGAGCACCGTCGCCGCCCCGGTGAGCAGGCCCTGCCACACGTGGCCGTGCAGCAGCAGCGTCACCGTCAACGCGCCGCCGACCAGGCAGGCGCCGGCCGAGCCGGCGAAGCCCTCCCAGGTCTTCTTCGGGCTGACCACCGGAGCCATCGGATGACGGCCGCCACGGCCGAACGTGATCCCGGCGAAGTAACCGCCGATGTCGCTGCAGATGGTCACGATGATGAAGGTCAGTACCCGCCGCGGGCCGTCGGCGGGAGACAGCATGGCCATCACGAACGACGCGAGGAACGGCAGGTAGATCAGGGCGAAGACGCCGGCGGTCACGTCCTTGACGTAGCCGGAAGGGCCGCCGGGCAGCCGCCAGGCGAAGATGACCACCACGGTCAGCGCCAGCGCGGCCAGCGCGGCCCGGGATCCCAGCCAGTACATGCAGGTCAGTACCGCGGCTCCGCCGGCCGCCACCGGGATCACCGGGATGTTGATTTTGTGCTTGCTGTGGGCGAGGGCCGAGGTTAGTTCGGTCAGGGCCACTGCGATGGCCGCTCCTAGGTAGATCAGGAACGTCGCCTTGACGGTGAGCAAGGTGAGAATTACCAGACCGCCGAGGGCCGCGCCCACGCCGATCGCGGCGGGGAGGTTGCGCCCGGCCCGTGACACCTTTTTGGGCGCCTCGGGCGCGTTTGCGGCCTGGGGCGCGTTTGCGGCCTGGGGCGCGTTTGCGGCCTGGGGCGCGTTTGCGGCCTGGGGCGCCTCGGGCGCGTTGGCGGCCTCGGGCACTTGGGGGGCTCCGGG
>Ga0208199_1000748_pt1 | contig 12468 bp, 12 predicted proteins | sample Sb_taG_FD_187705 | JGI IMG/M metagenome (GOLD analysis project Ga0208199, IMG submission 187705) | Peat soil microbial communities from Weissenstadt, Germany - Sb_50d_1_NS metaG (SPAdes) (version 2) | ecosystem: Environmental > Terrestrial > Soil > Wetlands > Peat | place: Germany: Weissenstadt... | reverse complement strand
CCACGGCGTGCAAGAGGACAACGCCCGCAAATTTTCGCGGCCGCCCGACAAAAAAACTTCCTCACCGGACAAAAGCGACAGATGGGAGCGGATGGACCCGGGCGGCACCGGGCCGAGGTTCCGGGCAGTGACTCAATGTAGGCGAATTCCTACCTTGAGTCGGGGCGTGGCCAGAGCGCGGTTGACATCGCGAGGATCAGGGGTATCTTGCTGCACAGTCCAGCACCGGGCTCGCTAGCCGGACCGACAGGCTCGCCAGGTTCGGAGCAACGCCACAGCGTGGGGTGTCAGCATCCAGCCGCCCCAAGGCCTGCGTGGCATGCGAAGGGCTGAGGGAGCCAGCGGCGCTGATCCGGCTGGACAGGGGGTCATAGGGGTTTGGGCGTGGAAAGGGCCCGGGCACCCAGTAGACAACGGAGACCGAGCCCGCTGCCAACGGGACGGACTCCGGTCCGAAGGCGCTGCCCGGGCCCTTTTCCTTCCTTGTCCGTCCGGTTAGGCACGATTCACCGGGCTGGTTCGTTGGTTCCGTGGGGAACAAGGTTCGCGGCAGGCCGACACGGTTCGTCGTCTGCCCGGGGGAATGCGAGTACGGGGATATCATGGCGTGCACCGTCCGTGACACCTCCTGTTAACCAACACAGGGATAGGCAGAGGTAGTGACAGAGCCACATCCACCCACTAATCCGACGGCCGGCCAGACCGTCGTGATCATGCCCACCTACAACGAACGGCAGAACCTGGAATCCATCACGGGCCGCGTCAGGGCGGCGCTGCCAGAGGCTGACCTGCTGATCGTGGACGATAACAGTCCGGACGGCACCGGCGACATCGCCGACAAGCTGGCCGAGGCCGATCCGCATGTCCAGGTCATGCACCGGACGGAGAAGGCAGGCCTGGGCAGGGCGTACATGGCGGGTTTCAGCTGGGCGCTGGAGCGTGACTATGGAGTAATCGTGGAGATGGATGCGGACGGCTCGCACCTGCCGGAGCACCTGCCCGTCCTGGTCGGCGCGCTGGCCCATGCGGACCTGGCCATCGGGTCCCGGTGGATGCCCGGCGGCCGGGTGGTCAACTGGCCGCGGTCCCGCGAGGCGCTGTCCCGCGGGGCCAACATCTACACCCGCCTCATGCTGGGCCTGAATGTCCGCGACGCGACCGCGGGCTTCCGCGCCTATCGCGCCTCGACCCTGCGCACGATCAGCCTGGACCAGGTCCAGTCGGCGGGGTACTGCTTCCAGATCGACCTGACCATGCGGGTCGCGCAGGCCGGGCTCAAGATCGTCGAGGTGCCGTCACGTTCGTGGAACGGGAACACGGCGCGAGCAAGATGAGTAACAACATCATCCTGGAGGCGTTCTGGCGGGTCGCGCAATGGGGCGTCGCAAAGCGACTGCGTCGGCTCAGGCCCCGATAGACCCCGATAGGCCCCGACAAGGTCTCGCAGGACAGGCTGAACGGCGGGGCGCCTACGCGCTCCTGCGGTGGTCGCCGCGCTCGGTGATGCGGCGTTCCCGGATAACCTCGAGGCGCTCGGCGAGTACAGCCTCGAGGTCCTCGACGGTGCGCCGCTCCATGAGCATGTCCCAGTGGCTGCGCGGCGGCTTGGCCTTCTTCGGCGAAGGGGACTCTCCGGTGGCGGCGATGGCGATCGAACCACAGACGCGACACTCCCACGTGCCAGGAAGTTCCGCCTCCGCCGCGAAAGGCACGCTAAAATGGTGTCCGTTCGGGCAGTCGAAAGCGACGTCCTGACGGGGTGCCAGGTCGGTGTTCCTGTCGTTTTCGTAGCTCGTCGCACCGAGCCGGGTGCCGCGAAGTGCGCGTTCGGCCATGCTTGCTGCCTCCCAGGCGGTCAACGGTCATACGTGGCAACGCTGAATACCCGGACAAGATTCCCGCTCCGGGCGTTACCCAATCGTGTTTCCCGGCGAAAGCTCGCAGCTATCGGCCTTGAGGGCCCCTATTGCTCCCCCGAGCCCACCCGCGGATGCCACTGACCGCGCTCGATGAGCACGTCGCGCAGCGTCTCGATGTCGTCGGTCATGATGCCGTCGGCGCCGAGATCGAGATACCGGATCATCTCGGCCCGGTCGTTGATGGTCCAGACGTGCACGTCCAGGCCGAGGACGTGCGCCCGGCGCACGAATGCGGCCGTGGCCATCTTCCCCGGCACCTGGGCGCAGCAGACGGAGGCCCGTGACAGGAAGCGGGCGAACATCCGGATCTGCGGCCAGCGTGGCGAATACCCGACGTTGCAGCGGACCCCGGCCACCGCGGTCGGCGAGGTCGCCATGCACACCGGCCGGTCGAGCAGCCCGCGGGCGGTCCGGAGCCGACTGCCGGAGAACGAGGTCACGCAGACCCGGTCCCACGCGCCGGCGCGGCGCAGCACGTCGGGGAGCAGCGAGATCCCCGGCACGTCCTTCAGGTCGATGTTGAAGCGCACATCGGGCCAGGCGCCGAGCAGATCCTCGATGAGCGGTATCGGCTCGGTGCCCGACACTCGCAGCGCGGCGACCTCACGGTAGGGCAGCGCGCTGATCGGGCCGGACGCGCCAGTCACCCGGTCGAGCGTACGGTCGTGGAAGGCTACGAGCTTCCCGTCCGAGGTCGCACGCGCATCGGTCTCGAGGTAGACGTAGCCCAGCTTGACGGCGTGCTCGAACGCGGTCCAGGAGTTCTCCGGGGCGTGGGCCGCGCCGCCGCGGTGGGCGAAGGCGGCGGGCCGCGGGTGATCGAGGAACGGTACTCGCACGATCGTTAGTATGCACGCTGACCCGGTATGCGGAGTGAACGGCGCGTGTCGCGTCATCGTCAGCCGAAGGGCGGGTCATCCCTGGGTCCAGGCCCGGCGGCGCGCCTCGGCCATCGCCACGGCGGCGGCCACGGCGACGTTCAGCGACCCGACCCGGCCCGGCTGCGGGATGTACGCGACCGCGTCGGCCACCGCGAGCAGGGCCGCCGAACAGCCGTGGTCCTCGTGGCCGAGCGCCAGGCATACATCGCCGTCCAGCGGCGCCTCGTGCAGGGGGAGGGCGCCCGTGGCCAGCTCGATCGCCACCACCCGCAGGCCCGCGGCCGCGGCCGCCTTGGCCGCGGCGACCGGGCTCGCCTCGGTGGTCGCCTGCACGAGCCGCTGGGTGCCGAGGGCCGTCTTGCCCACGCCCGGGTGAGACAGCGGCGCGGTGCTGCCGCACAGCCACAGGTGCTCGGCGCCGAAGGCGGCGGCCGAGCGCACGATGGAACCGACGTTGAACGGCTGGCCGACCGAGTCCAGCAGCAGCGCCAGCCGGGCCCCGCTGACCCGGCGCCATTCCCGGTTCAGCCGCTTGACCTCGACCGGGCGGAGCTGGCGAGGGCCCGGGGGGGTACGGGGGGGCGGGGGCAACAGCGTCACGGGGGAGCCACCACGGCCCGTTCGGGCGAAAATTCGACCTGGAGCAGGCGGTAACCACTCCGCGCGGCCCGTCGCGTCACCGGCCAGCCCTGCCCGGCCAGCCAGCGGTGCAGCGAATCGGCGCCGAGGTTGCGCCCGGCGACCAGATACGCCTGACCGCCGGGCGCCAGGCGGACCAGCCAGGCGGACAGCAGCTCGTGCAGGGCCGGCTTGCCGATGCGGACCGGCGGGTTGGACCAGATCCCGGCCAGCCGGGGCGGGACAGAAGGGTCGTCCGGGGTGACGCAGCGCACGTTGGGCAGCCCCGCCGCGACGGCGTTCCGCGCGCACAGTTCGAGCGCCCGCTCGTTGACGTCGACCGCCCAGACGGTGGCGCCGGGTGACCGCTTGGCCAGCACGCAGGCGACCGGGCCGTAGCCGCAGCCGAGGTCGAGCAGGTCGCCCGTGGGCGGCGGCGCGGGAGCCTCGTCGAGCAGCAGCCGCGTGCCGGGGTCGAGCCGGCCGGGGGAGAAGACCCCGGCGTCGGTGGCCAGCTCCAGATAGACGTCGGGCAGGACGACCCGGACCTGGCCGGGCCGGTGCGGGACGCGTGGCCGCGGGGAGAAGTAATGATCACTCACGGTGTTCTATGGGGTTCTACGGGGTTCTATGGGGTTCTAGGGCTCACGGGCTGGGCCGAGTGCACCTGCTCAGCCAGCGCGGGGTCGATGAACCGGTGCGTGACCCACCGTTCGACGATGAACGTCATCACCGGGATGGTCCCGGCCAGCAGCATGATTACCGTCGGCTTGGTCGCCAGCTGCAGCTTCCGGGACAGGATCCAAGCGCACACCAGATAGATGATGTACAGGATGCCGTGCACCACGCCGACGTCGTTGGCCACCACCGGGTGGCCCGCCACCTGCAGCGGGATACCGACGAAACACAGCACCATCAGCACCACGCCGGTCACGTACGCCATCACCCGATACCGGAGCACCGCTGCCCTCACGGCTTCATCCTCTCTAGCTTCGCCATCCGTGCCATCTGCCGTGGTTCTTGACCTCGGCGTTGAGCCGGGCCAGGTAGGCGTTGTAGGCGCTGAGCTCCTCGTCCTCGTCCTCCTCATGCCCGGGCGAGGCGACGCTGGCCTGGACGGCCCGCACGCTGACCGGGAGGTCGTCCTCGTCGGCCGCCGGCCCGGCCGATCCGGATACCTCGCCGCGCTTGATCCGGAACTCATCCTTGATCGTCTTGGCCCAGAACACCACCGCGAAGACGGCGAACAGCGGCCACTCGAACGTGTAGGCCCAGCTCAGCCCGTTACCACTGAGCGCGCGGTGCAGCTGCCAGTCACCGAGCCAGAGCATGCCCCAGAAGGAAACCACCATGAGCAGGTGCCAGCCGAGCCAGCGGGGCTGGACGAGGAACCGCCACACCGGCCCGGGAGGCGCTGACACGGCACCTTCGGCGGGCGTAGTCGGGGCGGCGTTCTCCATGTGATGAGCGTAGCGCTGCCCGGAAAGTCCTGCCGGCGGCGTGCCGGTTGCTCGCGGCCGGCCGGCTGGTCACCGATAATTCTCCCATGAGCCTGTTCACCGGCTGGTCGCCGGAGGTCGCGCGGCTCCCCGACCGGCTCGATGACCTCCATGGGCCCTGGCAGGGGGTGGTCGTGCTGCCGGTCCACCTGACCTGGCACGGACTGCGCGAGTTCGACGTCGCCCTGGAGAGACCCAGGCTGCTCCTGTACAGCATCGTGCTCAGCCAGGGCAGGCGGAACGACCTGGCCCGCTTTGTCAACCCGCGGCGGCTGCACGACGACTGGCCGCAGCTGCGCCCGCTGCTCAGCCGCCCGATGCGGCGGGCCTGCGAACGCAAGCTCGGCCTGCGCCCAGCAGGGCACCGGGCGACCTAGCCGGATATGACGCCGCCCGATATGCCAGGCTGGTCGACATGCGCAAATACGTGATCATGGGCGTGCAGGGCAGCGGTAAGGGCACGCAGAGCCAGCTGCTGGCCGCTGACCTGGACCTCGTGCACATCAGCGTGGGAGACATCTTCCGCTGGAACGTGCAGAACCACACCAAGATGGGCGCCCAGGTCCGGCGCGTCATGGCGGCAGGCGAGCTGGTCGGGGACGACCTCGTCGAGTCGGTGGTCAGGACCAGGCTGACCGAGCATGACTGGAACTTCGGGTTCATCATCGACGGGTTTCCCCGGAACCGGCCCCAGACCGAGTTCTTCCTGGAGAGCTACGACATCGACGCGGTCATCGTGCTCGACCTGCCTGACAGCGAGGTCCGGCACCGGGTGCTCAACCGCAGGGTGTGCCCGAACTGCGGCATCAACTACAACCTGATCGACAGCAGCCCGAAGGTCGCCGGGCAGTGCGACTCGTGCGGGACGGAGCTGGTGACCCGGGAGGATGACACCGAGGAGGCGCTGGCCGTCCGGCTGAGGACCTACCACGAGAAGACCAACCCGGTGCTCGAGCTGTTCCGCCGCAAGGAGTACGTCATCGCCGTGGACGCGCGAGCCGCGCCGGAGGCCATCCAGGCCGAGATCAGGCAGAAGCTCGGCCTGCCGCCCCTGAAGGACTCAGCGGAGGCGGAGGAAGCCAGGAGTGCGTGAGATCGTGGTGTTCGGCGGCAGTGCCCACCCCGCGCTGACTGCCGAGATCTGTGCGTTCCTGGGCGTGCCGCAGCAGCCCGTCCGGCTGCAGCGGTTCGCGAACGACTGCCTGGAGGTCCAGCTCCAGGCCAACTGCCGGGAACGGGACGTGTTCCTCATTCAGCCGCTGGTCTACCCGGTCCAGGAGCACCTGGTCGAGCTGCTGCTGATGGCGGACGCGGCTCGGGGCGCGTCCGCCGCCCGGGTGACCGCGGTGATACCGCACTACGCCTACGCCCGGTCGGACAAGAAGGATCAGCCGAGGATCTCCATCGGCGCCCGCCTCGTCGCCGACCTGCTGGTCACCGCGGGCGTCGACCGCGTCCTCACGCTGACCTTGCACTCGCCGCAGGTGCACGGGTTCTTCTCGGTCCCGGTGGATCACCTGCACGCGCTGCGCGAGCTCGCCACCCACTTCTGCGGCCGGGACCTGTCCCGCGGGGTCGTGGTCGCGCCGGACCTCGGCTACGCCAAGAGCGCCTCGCAGTTTGCCCGCCGGCTTGGCGTGCCGGTCGCCGCGGGCGCGAAGGAGCGCATCAGCGACACCGAGGTCCGGATCACCGCCATCATCGGCGACGTGGCCGGCCGGGACGTGATCGTCATCGACGATGAGATCTCCCGCGGCACCACCGTGTTCGAGCTGCTCGACCGGCTACGCGAGCAAGGCGCGCGTTCGGTGGCCGTGGCCTGCACGCACGGCCTGTTCGCCGACAACGCGCTGGACAAGCTGACCGCCGCCGACGTGACCGAGGTGGTGTGCACCAACTCCGCGCCGGTCCCGGCCGACTACCCGAAGCTGCACGTGCTGTCGGTCGCGCCCGCGCTGGCCGAGGCCATCAGCCGCATCCACGACGGCGAGTCGGTCAGCTCCCTGTTCGACCACTAGGCGCCGGCCGGGGCCGGGACGCCGCCGGCCGTCTCCACGACCCAGGCCAGGACCAGGGCCTCCTCCCGCCAGGCGTCGTAGCGGCCGCTGCGGCCGCCGTGGCCCGCCTCCATCTCGATCTTGAGCAGGAACGGGCCGCCCCGGCCCACCGCGCGCAGCCGGGCGACCCACTTGGCCGGCTCGTGGTAGGTCACCCGGGTGTCGTTCAGGCCGCCGAGGGCGAAGATCGGCGGGTAGACCTGCCCGGTCACGTTCTCGTACGGCGTGTAGGACTTCATGTACGCGTAGACCTGCGGGTCGTGCAACGGGTCGCCCCACTCCTCCCACTCGGTGACGGTCAGCGGGAGCGACGGGTCCAGGATCGTGTTCAGCGCGTCGACGAACGGCACGTGGGCCACGATGCCGGCGAAGTCCTGAGGCGCCAGGTTGGCCACCGCGCCCATCAGCAGGCCGCCCGCCGAGCCGCCCCGGGCCACCAGCCGGTCCGCGGACGTCCAGCGCGAACGCTCCAGGTGCTCCGCGCACGCGACGAAGTCGGTGAAGGTGTTCTTCTTGTGCAGCAGCTTCCCGTTGGTGTACCAGGCCCGGCCCATCTCGCCGCCGCCCCTGACGTGCGCGATCGCGTATACGAAACCCCGGTCGAGCAGCGAGAGCACCGGGATGGAGAAGGCCGGGTCGCGGGAGATCTCGTAGCTGCCGTACCCGTACAAGAGGCATGGAGCACTACCGTCACGAGGCGTGCCCTGGCAACAGACCAGCGAGATCGGGATCCGGGTGCCGTCGGCCGAGACCGCCCATTCCCGGTGCTGCTCGTAGTCCTCGGGCCGGTATGGCTCGCCCGACGGGGACGGGAGGACCGGCTGGCGCTTGAGCAGGGTCAGCTCGCCGGTGGCCAGGTCGCAGTCGTAGACCGAGCCCGGCGTGACCAGTGAGGTGTAGGACAGGCGGAACCGGCCGGAGTCGTACTCGGGGTTCGGTCCCGGCGCGACCCGGTAGATGGGCTCGGGCCAGCGGAGGTCCTGCTCGCCTGAGCCGTCGGCGCGCAGGATCCGCAGTCCGGTCAGCCCGTCCCGCCGGAAGTAGACCACGATGAAGTCCGCGAACGCGTCCATGCCCAGCAGCCGGGTGTCGGCCCGGTGCGCCACCAGCGGGGTCCAGTTCGCCGGGTCGGACAACGGCGCGGTGGCGAGCTCGAAGTTCTCCGCGTGGTCGTTGTGCAGGATGAGCAGCTGGTCCCCGCGGTGGTCGACGTCGTAGTCCACGCCCTGCGCGCGCGGCTTCACCACGCTGAATTCGCCGTCCGGAATGGCCGCGTCGAGCAGCCACACCTCGCTGGTCAGCACGCTCGCGCTCCGGATTACGACATAGCGCTCGCTGCGGGTGGTGCTGACGCCGACATGGAAGCGCCGGTCGGCCTCCTCGAACACGATGTCGTCCTGCTCGGCTGGCGTCCCGACCCGGTGCCGCCAGACCCGGTAGGGCCGCCAGGCGTCGTCGACCGTCACGTAGAACAGGGCCGAACCATCCAGCGACCACGAGCACCCGTAGAAAGCGCCGGGGATCTCGTCGGGCAGCGGCGCCCCGGTGGCCAGGTCCTTGATCCGGATGGTGAACCGCTCGTCGCCGCTGAAGTCGGTGGAGTAGGCGAGCCAGCGCCAGTCCGGGCTCGGCTGGTACGCGCCGAGGGCGAAGAAGCCTGCCCCGGCGGCCAGCTCGTTTTCGTCCAGCAGCACTTCCTCCCCGTCCAGCGGCTGGCCGTTCTCGGCCAGGGGCGGGATGACCTCGCCCGGCCGGACCGCGCGCCGGCAGTGCACCGCGTACTGCTGGCCCTCCACCGTCCTGGCGTACTGCCACCAGCCGCCCTTGCGTACCGGGACCGACAGGTCGCTTTCCTGGGTGCGGGCCTTGATCTCGGCGAAGATCTGGTCCTGGAGCTTGCCGAGCCCAGCGGTGGCCGCCTCGGTGTACGCGTTCTCGGCGTTCAGGTAGGCGATCGTGTCCGGGTCCTCCTTGTCGGCGAGCCAGGCGTACTCATCGATAACGGTGTCGCCGTGGTAGGCGCGCTCGTGGGGGACCTGCTTGGCCGAAGGCGGCTCGGTGCTCATGGGGGCACAGTCTAACGACGCGCCGCAATCGGGATTTTTGGCAACATGGAGCCGCGCCCGGACATCTGCGTTCCTCGTCTGCGGCGTCGGCACCGAGGTGGCGGCCGTCCTGGGCCTGCTCTTCATGTTCCGCCGGCGCGGCTGGCTGTAAAGACTTTGCCGGGGTATTCAGACGGGCCCGGCGACCCAACGTCAAGCGCAAATGCGACACCAGTCCCATTTTTCACACACAGTCATCAGTCATCCGTGATTAACGCGGAAGATTTGGCTTATACGGAGGATTTTGGCAAATATAGAGACTGTCGCATAACTCTGGGATCTGGGGTGGCACGCCAATGCCACGGCCACGGCACGCGTTGCCGAGCCCCGCGCAGCACCCGCAAACTGCTCATCCCGGGGGCCTGCGGCGGGCCCTGAACGGCAAGGACGCCCAGGACATCTAAGTAGGCTGCGCCCGGGCGGCTCAGTGCTCGCTGTGGATAGTCCGGTGTCGCGGCGAGGCGGTGCTGTGGATGGTCCCGGGCGCGGGCGGGGTCAGGCGGTGGCGCGGGCTGCGGCCCGCTGCCGGGCGCCGGTGGCCTTGAGCAGGTTGTGGCTGACGGCCCATAGGTGCAGTTCGAGGTCGACTTTGCTGCCGCGGTAGTTCAGGTGCCGGCCCAGGCGGGCGAACAGCTGGGCGAAGACGGGCTCGATGATCGCGCCGCGCTGCTTGTACAGGGCTTTGCCTTCGGGGGTGTCCAGCCGGGCGGCCATCTGCTGCCACGATGGCATCATGGCGGCGGGGGCGTATCCTTCGGTGCTGCGGCCGGTCTGGCGGGATTCGCGGGTGAGGGCGACGTACAGTTCGGCCTCGCAGCGGGCGGTGAAGTTGGCGTCGCTGGCGTACCCGGCATCCCACAGGGCCTTTTTGACCGGGCTGGTGATCCCGGCGGCGGCCAGCACGGCGCTGGCCCTGGCCAGCAGCGGGTGCAGCGCGCTGGTGTCGGACGGGCTGTCGTGGGTGCCGATGGCCAGGATCACCTGCTTTTTGCAGGCGATGGCCTGGGCGTTGTACAGCTGGTCGAAGCCGCCCTTCTTCAGCGGCATGACCCGGCTGCCCGGGTCAGTCAGGTTGACCTTCAGCTCCGGGGCCGGCGCGGCCGCCGCCGCGGCGGCGGCCCGGGCGGCCTTGTCCCGCAGCCGCCGGGCCACGGCCTGCACGCGGCGGACGTCCCGGTTGTCCTGCGGGGCGCCCGGCGCCGCGCCGGCGGGCTTCTTGCCCGGCGGGCACGCCGCCGCCCGCGCCGCGTACGCGTCCGCTTTGGCGGCCGCCACGGCGAGCAGCCGCGCGGCCTCGGCTTCCTTGCCCTCGGCCCGCCCGGCCAGCCGGGCCGCCCTGGCCCGCTGCTTGTCCCCGGCCTGCTCGGCCCGGGCCGCTGTATCGGCGTCCAGCCGCTCCTTCGCCTGGCGGCGGCGGGCCAGCGTCTGCGCCGTCCGCTTGCGCCCCGTCCCGGCGCCGGGACCGCCCGTCCCTGCCTCCTGCGGCCCCGCGCTGTCCGCTGCGGCATCGGCGGCGTCAGCGGCCAGGTGCTGCTCCACCCACAGCGCGACCTCCGCGGCGATGACCTCCTCCAGCGCGGCGATCCCGGCCTCCAGCCCGGCCGCCGTCACATTGGCCGCCATCGACGCCGACGCCTTCACCTTCGTCCCGTCCCCGGCCACCACGTCCACGCTGACCAGGCCCTCCCGCGCGCACGCCGCCACCGAGGCCGCCAGCAGCCCCTTCAGCTCCTGCTCGTGACGGGCCGCGAACCGGGCGGTCGTGGCATGATCAGGATGCAGGTTCCCGCAGATCACCCGCGCCCCCACATCATCAAAGGTGGCCATCTCGATCCCCCGCGAGGACCGGATCCCCTTGCAATAGCAGTACATCACCAGCGTCACCATCATCGCCGGGTGATACGGCCGCGACCCCTGCCCGTCAGCCCGGTACCCCGCCTCGAACCCCGACAGATCCAGCTCGTCGGCCAGCTCCAGCAGCGCCCAGGCCAGATGCCGCGGCGGCAGCCACTGCCGGGCATCTGGCGGCAGCAGATACCCCTGATCCGCGCTGTCAGCCTTCCTGAAATGCCGTCCCATGACAGCATTTTCCCAGGTCAGCACACATAAAACGCGCCGACACGCCGCCCCCGGCAAACTTGACAGAACACGGCAAGGAGTTATGCGACAGCCTCTATAGCTGCCCGGATCTTCCGCGTGAGCCGGATCTTCCGCGCAAATGGGACGCTGGCGCACTCCTGGGGGCTGCGGGACGACGGCCGCGCACGGGCATCGCCGTGGCGGCAGCACATACGACCCTGCGGCACCCCGATCCCGTAGGGGAGCACACCAACTCTGTGTGTTCTGCTCAGATCCCTCTCCCGAACCCGACTGCTGCCGAGCCCCGGGACGGACGGGTTCTGTCAAGGTCGTCTTCGCGTGTACATAAACCGGGGCAACTACCCCGGAAGCCGTTGCCTGCGGTCACAGACGGTCCTGACAGGTTCCGGGAGTCCCATACCCTCCTATGGCGGGTTCGGGGGAGGACACCCACGCTTCCACCCGCATGCCGCGCCGCGGTCCCGGGTCCGGACACGGTGATCGCGGCACGTCTGAATGTGGCCGTGGGCGTGGTGTCCAGGTGGCGGAAGCGGTCTGCTGAGGAAGGCATGACGGGGCTGGCGGACCGGGAGCGCCGCGGCCCGCGGCCGGACGTCATACCATCCCGTCATGGAGACGTCTGGGATTACGGCGGCGCTGCCGGCACAGGACCTGGGCCGGGCCAAAGCGTTCTACGTTGAGAAAGTGGGACTTCAGGCACTTGAGTCCGGCTTTCTAAAAGCCAGAGATGGGCAGGTGGGCCTCACGGTCGGAGATGGTGTCAGCCAGCTCTTTGTCTATCCCGCCCGGGCCAGGTCGTCACGGGAGTTCACGCAGGCCGTCATCCATGTGACCGACGTACGCGCTGCCGTCGAAGAGATGAGGGGTCGCGGCGTGGAGTTCGAGGAGTACGACACGCCGGAGACACGGACCGAGAACGGCAAGGCCAGAGCCCGGCGCGGGGAGCGCCGGACGCGACGCCGCAGGTGCCGCCTTGATTAAGGACAGGTCGAGCTCGGCCTTGACCTGGTCCCAGGGGACACGCGGCCTGTCCACGCGAGCGGAAGGACAGGCTTGCCTCAGTTAGTCCCAGATGCTCGGCCGGGCCTCAGATCCCGAGCCTAGCCCCAGACGTCGCGGGCGACGTCTACGATGAGGCGGAGCTTGGCCACCTCCTCGTCGTAGGTCAGCGCGTTGCCCTCCACTGTGGAGGAGAAGCCGCACTGGCCGGACAGGCAGATCTGGTCCAGCGGCACGTACTTGGCCGCCTCGTCGATGCGCCGCTTGAGGTCGTCCTTCGACTCCAGCTC
>Ga0208199_1000745_pt1 | contig 12493 bp, 11 predicted proteins | sample Sb_taG_FD_187705 | JGI IMG/M metagenome (GOLD analysis project Ga0208199, IMG submission 187705) | Peat soil microbial communities from Weissenstadt, Germany - Sb_50d_1_NS metaG (SPAdes) (version 2) | ecosystem: Environmental > Terrestrial > Soil > Wetlands > Peat | place: Germany: Weissenstadt... | reverse complement strand
CAGACCGCGACGCACTGCCCGCATTCGGAGCAGAGGCCGCAGTCGAGGCACCGCGCGGCGCCGTACCGGGCCTCCGCTTCGGTCAGCGGCGGTTCGAGTTCCGCGAAACCGGCCGGGGCGGCGGCGAAGCGGGTGGCCGGCGTCCGCGGGTTCAGGTGGCCGCGCGCCGGATGCGGCTTGGCAAGCACGTCGGCCTGGTCGACGACCGGCAGCTTGGTGTCGAAGCTCGCCGGATCCAGCTCCGCACCCTGCAGCCAGCGGTCGATCATGTAGGCGGCCCGCTGCCCGCGACCGACCGCGTGCGCAATGTCCAGCGCGCCCGACACGACATCGCCGGCGGCGAACACGTACGGGACGGAGGTCTGCAGCGTTCCCGGGTCGGCCTGAATGGTCCCGTTCGCGGCCGTCGCCAACCGGGAGGCGAACGCTGCCTCCGGCTGCAGCCCGGCCGCGGCGATCACCACCTCGCAGTCGGTCACGAACTCGCTGCCGGGGACCGGCTCCGGCCGGCGGCGGCCGGACGCGTCGGGCGCGCCGAGCTCGGTCCGGACGCAGCGCAGCCCGCGCACCCGGCCCTGCTCATCGCCCAGGATCTCGACGGGCGCGACCTGGAAGCTGAACGCGGTCCCCTCCTGCTCGGCCGCGTCCGCCTCCTCCGGGTAGGCCGGCATCTCGCCGCGGCCGCGCCGGTAGGCCACGGTCACCTCCGGCGCGCCGAGCCGCCAGGCGGCCCGCGCGGCGTCCGTCACCACGATCTCCTCCGGCCCCTCTGGCCCCTCTGGCTCGCCGGCCAGGCGCCGGGCCGTCCGCGCGGCGTCCATCGCCACGTTCCCGCCGCCGACGATGACGGCCCGCTTCCCGCCTAGGCCGGCCGCGTCGCCGCGCTTGGCCGCCTCGAGGAACTCTAGCCCGGAGATGACGCCGTCCAGGTCCTCACCCGGCACGCCGAGCCGGGTGGAGACCGGCGCGCCGGTCGCGACCAGCACCGCGTCGTACCCGTCGCGCCGCAGGTCCTCGAGGTCGTTCACGCGCGTGCTGGTGGCGATCTCCACGCCGAGCGCGGTCACGTTGCCGATGTCCTGCCCGACCACCGCCGTCGGCAGCCGGTAATCCGGGATGGCCAGCGTGAGCATCCCGCCGGCCCTGTCCGCGGCCTCGAAGATCTTGACGCGGTAGCCCTTGCGCGCGAGGTGCCAGGCGGCGGTCAGCCCGGCCGGCCCGGAGCCAACCACGGCCACCCGCTTGCCGTTCGGCGGGGCCGGCTCGATCCCGGCGGGCGCGCCCCGGCCGTAGTGGTCGTCGGCGATGAAGCGCTTCAGCCGCCGGATCGGCAGCGGGCCCTCCAGGCCCGCCCTGGTGCACTCGGCCTCGCACTGCGCGTAGCAGGCCCGGCCCAGGCTCCCCACCAGCGGGGTCGCGTCCAACACGAGGCCGAACGCCTTCTCGTACTCGCCCTTCCTGACCAGCGACACGTAGCCGTGGGCTTTGACGCCGGCCGGGCAGCTGAAGGTGCACCGCGAGGTGCCGGCGCGGTCGATGACCGGAACGGCCGGCACGGCCTGCGGGAACGCCTTGTAGGCGACAGGGCGGGTGCCGAGGCCGTAGTCGAACTCGGACAGGATCCCGTCCCAGGTGCAGTTCTCGACGCAGAGATTGCAGCCGGTGCAGGCGTCCTCGTTGATGTAGCGGGTCTTCCTGCGCACCTTGACCCTGAAGTTGCCCACATAGCCGGAGACCTGCTCCACCTCGCTGAAGGACAGCAGGTCGATGTTCGGGTGCTGGCCGACCTGCACCATCTTCGGAGTGAGGATGCAGGCCGCGCAGTCGAGCGTCGGGAAGGTCTTGTCGAACTTGGCCATCTGGCCGCCGATGCACGGCTCCCGCTCCACCAGGTAGACATGCTTGCCGGCGTCGGCAAGGGTTAGCGCCGCGTGGATCCCCCCGATCCCGCCGCCGACGACAAGCACGTCCGGGTGCACTGGCGCGCGGCGCCGGTCCAGCCGCTCGTGCGCGGCAACGCGCCGCACCGCGCCGGCGATGAGCGCGTTCGCCTTCGCCGTAGCGTCCCCGCGATCGGCGGTTACCCAGCTCACGTGCTCGCGGATGCTCGCCATCTGGGAGTAAAAGGGGCTGATCCCGCCGGCCTCCGTCGCCCGCCGGAACGTCGCCCCGTGCATGAGCGGCGAGCACGAGGCGACGACGACCCGGTTCACCAGGCCGTCGCGGATGTCACGCTGGATCAGCTCCTGGCCCGGGTCCGAGCACATGAACTTGTAGTCACGCGCGACCGACACGCCAGGCAGCGAGGCGGCGAACGCGACGACGCGCTCGACATCCACCTTGCCGGCGATGTTATGGCCGCAATGGCAGACGTATACGCCGACCTTCGCGGGCTGCGCCGCCTGAGAGCGGTCTCCGTCAGGCCAGGACATGGGCACCTCCCTCCGCCCCGGCGGGCTCCGGCAGCTGCCACCGCAGCATCCGGTGGACGCCGAGAGCCCGCTCGTCGAGCCCGAGCGCGGTCCCCAGCAATTGCGTGAAGAAACCGACCGTAAGGTCGATAGGCTCGCCGAACTTGCGGGCCATCTGGCCCTGGAACGCCTCGAGGTTGAACTGGCACAGCGGGCAGACCGTGGCGATCGCGTCCGCGCCACGCCGCTTCGCGTCCGTCAGCAGCCGGTGGCTGAGCTTGAGGGTCGCCTCGGGGAGCGCGCCGATGAGCGGCCCGCCGCAGTAGCAGGAGCCGCCGCAGCAGCGCGTCCGCAGCGGCCAGTCGATGGGTTCGGCGCCGACCGACTCAAGCAGCCGCTCCATCGACGTCGGCGCGCGCCGGTCGTCGAATGTCGCATACGGGCGCACGAGCAGACAGCCGTAGTAGCAGGCGACCCGGAGTCCCCCGAGCGGCCGGACGGCGGCTTCAGCGATCCGGTCAAGCCCGATGTCGTTCACGAGCACGTCCAGCGGGTGACGGACCCGGGCGCGTCCCTCGTACCGCAGCCCGGCCGCGCCCAGCGCGCCCCCAACGCGCGCGGCGATCGCGCCGCCGTCGGCGAGCGTGCGCTCGGTCTTCAGCATCGCGCGGTAGCAGCCCGCGCACGCGGCAATGAGGTCGACCGGGCCCGGGCCGGGCCGCGCACCCTCGGCCAGCGCGAGATTGCGGGCGGATAGGGCGGCCGCCTTGGCCGCATCGACGGCGGGATACCCCGACGCGCCGCAGCAGTTCCAGTCCTCGAGTTCATCCAGGCCGACGCCGAGCGCCGCGAACACGGCATGCAGCGACTCCTCATACGCGCGGCCGGTCCCCTTCGCCGAGCATCCGGGGTAGTAGGCGTAACTCATATGTCCTCCCCAGTCGTCGCATCGAGAGCAGCAAGGATCCGCCGTAGCTGGGCCGGTTCGCGCACCGACTCGAACCGCAGCGGCAGCCTGCCCCGCCGCATCATGCGCAGCGCCACCGGCGCGTATCTCAGCAGCTGGAAGGGGCGGGTCCGCAGGTACAGGGACAGCGAGATCCACGCCTCGCTGCTGCGCCCGCGCTTGCTGACCAGGCGGACGAACTGGCGCGCCAGGACGGGGGTGACGAACCGCCGCGGATAGACGCCGGCGCGCATCGACGCCCGCTTCAGCGCGTAGATCGACTCGGTCACCGGGAGCTGCTTCGGGCATTCGACCGTGCATGCGTAGCAACCCGTGCAGGTCCAGATGGCGCGGCTGCGCAGCACATCGTCATAGCGTCCGGCAGTCAGCATTGCATTGAGGACCCGCGGAGAATACTCCATGTATTCGGCCATTGGGCAGACTACACTGCACGTGCCGCACTGGATACAAAATTGCGGCAACACCTCGTCAGCTGTACCCGGTGCCCGGCCTGGCACGAACTCCAGCGGCGACGAATTCACGGAGCGCCTCCCTTCTCAGGAGCTCTCCTTCTCTGGCACATGACTAGTGCTCGCTATTAGAGATGTCGATCGCCGGCTCCGATAGTGACCAAAGGTTCATTGCCGATGAGCCCAAAGTCACTTTGCCCTGGGCTTGCGCCATACCGGGAGTTGTTTGGGCGACAGGAGGAGGGTTTTGGGCCAGGCTCCACCTTGAGTGGCCAGCGGGATTTCGGCAGGCGCGGCTGCTTGAGCTGAAACACAGGAACCGTGAACTGGAAATGGAGAATGCGGCAGAACCCGCTGTGTCATCCTCTAACTAGAATTACACAACTATGATTCTAGAATTGGCGACGCACAGGATTATGGCAAACGACCATCCCTCCAGTAGAACGGTGAATGCCCGGTGGCTAGCGAGGACTGAGCCCTGACCGGGGGTTGGCGCTGGCGAACACTCTGAGCGTGTTTTGCCAGCGTAATCCGCCCGCGCTACTCGGGCTGCGCCTCGCCGATCATGATCGGCGCGAGCATCTCGGCCAGTGGGATCACCTTATAGCTGGACATGTTGTAGAGGGGAGCCTGCGCGAGGAGGTTGTCTAGTTCCTCGTTTGAGTCCACGTTGTAGATCCAGGCGCCACCATGCCCACCCACCAGGTGATACCGCGCATCAAGCTTGCCCGCCTCCAGCAACCGGGCGCCGTAGTCCTGCTGCCGAAAGAGTGCCCGGGCCACATCCGGGGTCGCCCGGCGTAGCTCCAGCTTCCAGAGGACAAGGAACTTGCCAGCCATCATCTCCTCCTCGATGGGGCCGCCAGGCAATGTCAATCGGCACCGAAGCGTAGCGCTATCGCGCCTTTCGGCACCGCGGCTTCCCGGCTGGGGCCCAGCCCCGACGGCTCACTTGCCGTGCCTGAACCATCATGCCAGCACGATGCTCACGGTCGGCCAGACCGGCTCCCCTTGGGCGGCAAATGGCCGAGCTTGCCAGCATCGACCATCTATTCAACGCGCCGTCCTCCTCGGTCCACCGGATCCAGGAGGCGCAGATCACGATCTACAACCCTCTGCCACCCCGAGCTGGCGGGATGACAGGCAATGACACGCCGCGTGGTGTCGACGGGCGGACGCGCCAGCTTTAAACTCTGCTCATCGACGGTGACCGATGAGCGCTGAAGGGGTCTTTCATGTGCCTCGGCATACCGGGCGAGGTGATCGAGCTACTCGCCGACCAGCCGGACCTGGCCAGGGTGGAGGTGAGCGGCGTCCGGCGGGTGATCAACGTCGGTCTGCTCGCCGACGACCTGCCCGCACCTGGTGAGTGGGTGCTGATCCACGTCGGCTTCGCCCTGTCGAAGATTGACGAGAACGACGCCGCGGAAGCCCTGAAGTTCCTTGAGGACATCGGTCAGGCCTATGCGGACGAGCCCGACGCGCTGGCGCAATTACGGGTCGAATGACGGGAGAGCACGGATATCCAGTTTTGTCGCCGAATTCCGCCTGGCCGGGCGATGATCCTCGGGTGCTGTCCGGTGTGCGGCCATGACGCGGCGTGGACGAGGAAGGGGTGGCAGAGGAAGACGTCCCCGGCTCGGCCGGTGGCCAGCGCCATTGGCCGGCCGAGATCGGCTCGTTCGTCGCGGACGGGTTCGTCGCCGTCCGCGGCGCTGTGCTCGCCGATGTGCTGCGCACGTGCCAGGAGGAGATCTGGTCTGCGCTCGCCGCCGCGGCGTGCTGCGCGACGACCCGTTCACGTTGCGGGATCCGGTGGCGCGTATCTCCTGCCCCAGAGCGAGGCGTTCGCTGCCGCCGACACCCAGCCGGCCCTGTGGGAGCATTCGACCAGTTGATCGGCGAAGGCCGGTGGTGGCGCAGGCGTGGCGTCGGCGGCGTCGCCAAGTACGACCGCCAGCGAATAAAACCGGTGAGCACACCGCCGACGCTGGTGATCGCGGACCAGGGCCAGACCGCACTCGCGGTGACGCCGGTGACGTCTGCGTGGGCCACCACCCATCAGCGCACCGAATACCCATTTCTGCAGAACCGGCGCCATGACCGGCACCAAGCGCGAATCCGCCCATCAGGCGGATCTCGCCTGGCGTATGGTAACGTTCCGTAGTTGACATCAGGCGCTCGCTGTGGTGGCCGTGGACCGGTTCGTGGACCGGCGCTTCAGTTAGTCCCAGCGCGGCGAGTGCCATCAGTGCGATAACTCGTGCCATCTGTGCAGCTAGGGCGCATGGAGCATGGGGCCGTGCTTCTCATAATCCGCCGGTCGTGGGTTCGAGCCCCAACCGCCCCACCAGCAGTTTTAATAAGCGCGCCCGCGTGTTGCGCCAGATGGTGTTGCGTTCATCGGGCAGCTGTGAGGCCACGGCCTACGGGCACGAGTACTGCGAGGGCACAGCTGCGGGTGCGGTCGCAAAAGCGTCGGCAGCGCATGTTCTATCCGTCGGTCGCCGCGTACGCGACCACCACGTGGGCCGACGCAATTCGCTGCGCCCGTCGGCACCGCCGGTGCGAGCAGTTTCCGCTGGTAGCTCAGTGCGATCTATGCGTACCGGCGTGTAGGGCAGCAGCGCTGGAGGTCGGGCGGATCGTGCGAGTCTGGCTTGGTGGCTTCTCCCGCTGGCTCGGAGGTAGTGACCGTCCGGCTGTCACATCGGGCTCGTCCCGCCGGTCAACTGATATGACAGGCGGGACGGAGGAACGTGATCGATGATCGAGCACAACTGGCTGACGCAGCGATTCGCTGAGCACCGGGGCCGACTGACGGCGCTGGCCTACCGGATGCTCGGCTCGCGCGGCGATGCCGAGGACGCGATGCAGGAGTCATGGCTGCGGGTCAGCCGCGCCGACGGCGGCCAGGTGGAGAATCCGGCCGGGTGGCTGACCACAGTTGTGGCCCGGGTCTGCCTGAACATGCTGGAGTCCCGCCGGGCCCGGCGGGAGGAGCCGGCCGGAGCGCTGCCGCCCGAGCCGGCCGAGCTTCACGCGAGCCTCCAGCCAGCCAGCCAGGCCGGCCCGGAGGACGAGGCGCTGCTGGCCGATTCGGTCGGTGCCGCGCTGATGGTGGTGCTGGACACGCTGACTCCCGCCGAGCGGCTCGCGTTCGTCTTGCACGACGTCTTCGATGTGTCGTTCGGCGAGGTCGGCGCAATCATTGACCGTTCCCCGGTGGCGGCGCGGCAGCTCGCCAGCCGGGCCCGGCGCCGGGTGCAGGGAGCGGCCGCGGCATCTGATGCCGCGCGGTCCCGGAAGCGGGAAATGGTCGCCGCCTTCCTGGCTGCCTCCCGGGGCGGGGATTTCGTCGCCCTGCTGGCGCTGCTCGATCCGGGCGCCGTCCTCGTGGCCGACCCAGCGGCCGTGCGGATGGGCGCGACCTCGAAGCAGTGGGCCTTGACCGCCGAGGTCCGCGGTGCCGACGCGGTGGCGGCTACCTTCGCGGGACGGGCTGAGGCGGCCCGGCTCGCTCTGGTTGACGGCGTTCCGGGGGCCGTGTGGGCGCCCGGCGGCCGGCCGAAGGTCGTCTTCGCGTTCACCATCAGCGACGGGAAGATCACCGGTATTGCCCTGGACGCCGACCCGGACCGGCTCCGCGACCTCGACATCGTCTTTCTCAGCGCCAGCGGCAAGGACCGGTGATGATCCGCGGGCAGGACGAGACGCGAGGCCGGATCGAGCGGGAGCGATTGGTCCGGCTGGCCACGATCGGCGGGCGCGGGCGGGCTCATGTGGTGCCGGGCGTGTTCGCGGTCGTCGGCGATGTCTTCTGCTCGCCGACTGACGCGGGGCAGAGCCGCAGCTGGCCAGGCGGCTGCGCAATCTGGACCGGGATCAGCGGGCCACGATCCTGGCCGGCTTCTACGACGAGGACTGGCCGAAGATGTGGCGGTTCCGGCTGCGCCGCACCGGCCGGCGAGAGTCCGGAGCGCACGCAATGGTTAGGGAAGTTCGTTGAGCGGACTGCGGCCCGGGAATCGGCACGTAATGCTGCTGTGGGTGGCAAGTGCGGGAAACCAAGGTGCCTCCTGGATCATGCTGGTAGCTGTTTTCGTATACGTGCTCCACCATTACTCGGCTTCTTCGCTCGCGATCGTGGAACTCGTCGGCACGCTACCCGCCCTGTTGTGCATGCCGTTCGCCGGCGCGATGGCCGATCGCCACGATGTCCGGAGGCTGGCGCTGGGGTCCATGCTGGTTCAGGCGCTGTGCCTGCTGGGCGTGCTGGTGATGCTGAGGGTCGGCCTGTGGGAGATCGCAGCCTGCTACGGCTTGCAGGGGGCCGCCGGCGCGGTATGGCCGCCTGCGCGGCAGCGGTGGCTGTATGCGCTGGTCCGCGAAGAGCGCGGTCGCGCCGCGGCCAACGCCGCGATTGGCTCGGTGAGCGGCGTCATGACAATCGCCGGCGCGGCGCTGGGCGGGGTCTTGTCGGCCTGGAGCACAAGCGCTGCGCTCGCAGTAGCTGTGGGGCTCCAGCTCGCGGCGACCGTGCCCCTGCTGGCCCTCGCACGGCCGGCATTTCAGCAGGGTGGGCAGGCAGCCGGTGCTCTCCGGTCTCTGCATGCCGACCTGGCTGAGGGCTTTACCGCACTGCGGGCTCTGCCCCTGGCGAGGTCAGTGATCTGGATAGGCATCGCTTGGGGCCTCATCGGCGGCGCCTACAACGTCTTGCTTGCCGCCCATGTCACGAACGACTTGCACGGCGGCGGATTGCTGCTCGGCGTGTTTTACGCTGTAGATGGCGTCGCGGTGATCCTGGGTTCGGTGCTGGCGGCTCGCCTCAGCCGAGGGTCGCATCTGGCTGCTTACGCGCTGGCTTATGTGCTGCAGGGTACCGCGTGGGGCGCCATGTTCCTGGGGGATTGGCCCGCATGGGGCGCGGCGACGCTGGCGGTCATGCGCACCGCGAGTGGCGTGATCATCGCCCTTGACACGACGATCCTGCTGGCTACCGCGCCTGAGCGCCTGAGAGGCAGGATCACCAGCTTGCATATGACTACCTATGGCGCGGCGTCCAGGGTGGCGCTGGCCGCCTTCGCCGGATTGCTCGCGGTGACCGGGGTCAGGACCGTCGGCGTCCTCTCCGGCGCAGCCTCCGTCATTGTCGGGGCCACATGGTGGTGGCTGAACGGGCGGCGCGCCCGTCCTCTCTATATGAGCGCGACATCCGCAGCCGACGTCCCGGACGATCCCGATACCATGTCCAGCCAAACCGCAGGCGGCCTCCAGGCACCCGTCGAGGTGAGCGGCCGGGTCACCATCGACCAGCCAGCGTGTGGCATCGTCTGACTCCAGCAGGGGTCTCGCGCGGCCCTGGGCGGTCCTGGCCGTAATGCGCGCGGTACGTGTGGCCCAGGCTGCGCCGGGCTGGACGCTGCAGTTCACGACTCAGGCCTGGGGTTCCTCGATCGCGGCCGAGGTTCCATCGGTGCGCGGCCACCGTTCAGGTCCTGGAAGTCAGCGTCCTCGAAACCCGAAGCGGGCTCTGCGGTGCTGCCGGCACGTGGTGGTCGGCAGCGGGCGGAAGGGCGCCGGGCCCTGTGTCTTACAGCTAGGCACCGTGGCCGCCGCCGATCGTGGTGATCAGCTTGGCGATGCGCCGCTGCCGCGTCTGGGGGCTCTGGGCGTCCTCGATGGCCCGCACGTGCTTGCGCTTGAGGCCATATGGCAGCCGGTCGAACGCGGCGCGGGCCTGGGGGCGAGGTCAGGCGGCTCGGCCACTACCCGCGGCTCGGCGTCGAGCCGGAGGCCGACCTCGACCACGTCGCCTTCGGCGATCCCGCTGGCGGCGCGGTTGGCTGCGCTGATGCCGACAATGAACCGGCCGCCCATGGACGCAACCTGGCTGCGCCAGGTGTGACCGCCGATCGTGATGACCACTTCCGGCCGGCGGCCGGACCCGAGGGCGTTGACAACCGCCGCCGGAACCTCGACCCGGTGGCGTTGCCAGCGGGCTCGACCGTGGCTGAGAACCTCACGTTCGCTCCTCGGCGGCGTCCTCACCCAGCAGCTTCTTCATGCGGGCCAGGGTGAAGCCGCCCTGCGCGTCCCGACGGTACTCGACGTACCCGATCCTGGAGGACAAGGCCACGTTCTCGATCATCCTCTCGTGCGTGTGCAGGTAGATCGATACGATGCCAGCGTCCGGGCCCGTCGGCCGGATCAGGGAATCCACGCGCCGCCGCGCATCAGGGTCCGCCCGGGCAGTTCATCGGCCTCGCGCCAGGCCTGGATCCGCAGCGGCCGCAGCACCAGGAACCGCATCGACTCGCCCGACTCGCGCGGGTCCCAGCCCGCCTGCGCCACGTACCCACGGGCCAGGCCGGCCGGAACCTCGTCCAGGCTGTAGACGTGCTCCAGCTCGGCGTCGATCATCACGACGTCGCGGGTCGGCCCGAGGCCCAGCCGGACACCTCCCTGGCTGGTGATGTTCCCGGCCGTCACTGAGCTCGCCTCGGTGGCCAGCACCACCCGCTCGTCAATCCAGACCAGCGACAACGGCACCAGATAGGAGCTGGCGTGCCCGCCGGCGTCCACCGCGGCGGTCGCAACCCAAGCGTCCGCGGCCGACGCGGCCAGCTTGGCCAGCGTGTCGACCTTGCGTTGCTCCCGGGTACGCGGCTGTCCACCCGTCATGTCAGCGCCTCACCGCCTTCATAGAGCGTTCATCAAAGCTCATGTGTCACCCTCACGATTTCGCCCTCACACCTATGACCGAGCACAGCGAGAGAACGTGACTGGTTAGCGTACTGGACCGGCCCGCGCCAGCCGGGACATCGGGCGCTGTCGGGTCCGAGCCTGAGCAGGGCTTGAGCCTCGCTGGATACCGGCTGCCAGGTGGTCGGCACGACTTTCCGGAGACAGCCGTCTGGATCGGTGAAGTAATCGCCCGGCAGCTTGTCAGCTAGGCCCGGTTCGTTCGTCGGTCACATTCCTCCGTCGGCGCCTGTCATACCAGGTAGCGGCGAGAGCCCGACGGCGTGATACGCGAGGCCTCGCGGCGTACTTGATCGAAGACGACACCATGGAGGACCCACGATGCAAGCACGGATAAAGAATCCGGCCATGATCATTCCGGAGGCTATGCAGGCCATCCAGGCGCTGGGCGGCAGTTTTCACAACAAAGGCGTGCCTGAGGAGACGCTGGCACTGGTTCACCTGCGGGCCAGCCAGATCAACGGCTGCAGCTCGTGCGTTCAGGCTGGCGCTGCAGGGGCCAGGAAGGCGGGCGAGAGCGAGGATCGGCTAGCCACGGTAGCCGCCTGGCGGGAGGCGCCGTATTTCACCGACGCCGAGCGCGCGGCGCTGGCCCTGACCGAGGCCATCACCCGGCTGGCCGACCGCCCGGACCCGGTGCCGGACGAAATCTGGGACGAGGCCGCCCGGCACTACGACGAGGAAGGACTCGCCGCACTGCTGCTGTCGATCGCCACGACCAACGTCTTCAACCGGCTCAACGCCCCCACCAGGCAGATAGCCGGCGCCTGGGGCTAGGGAGGGAGGACGGGGAGCATGCGGGGCGGCGGCGCGGTCAGCGCGCCGCCGCACCCCGGCGTCCGTGGCTTCGCGGACGCCGGGGTGACGACACCAGCAGCTTCCCGGAACATCCCGGCGGCGCAGGGTCACGTTCCCGTTCACCGCCTGTCAGAGGAGCAGGGACTAACAGCCGAACGCAATGACCTGGACGGCCGGGGCATGGCGCAGGGCCAGCTTCTGGCCCACTACCCCGGCCGTGTAGCAGACGGCCGCAACCAGGCACAGCACCACGCCGCTGACCGAGGTACGGCCGCCGTCCGACTCCGAGATGCCGACCACGAGAACACCGCCGAACGACACGGCCATCCCGGCGGCGAGCCGGCGCGGGAACCCCTCGTGCAGCAGCCAGCCGCCCAGCAGCGCGAGGAGAATCGGGCCGATGTTGACGAGCAAGGCGGCGGTGCCAGCGTCGACGTCACGTTCGCCCCAGTTGAGCGTGACCATATACAGCCCGAACCAGAGCAGCCCCGAGCCGAGAATTCCGGGCCAGGCTGCCCGGGTCGGCCAGCCGCCCCCGCTGAGCAGCCACACCACGCCGAGGGCGAGCGAGGCCACAAGCAGGCGCCCGGAACTCGCCGTCCAACCGTTGTGCCTCGGCAGAAGAGCGCACCCGCGCTGCCCAGCCTGGAGCTTCACGGGTGCAGCACAGCCGGATGTTCGCTGTGCTGCCTCTTGACACCGGAGGCCCACATGGGTGACGTGATCACTGCCGCGACTCCGCGACGGCTCAGGCCGACGCATTCATGCACGGTAAACGTGGTCGTCTCGGAGATGTAGCCGGACCAGAACCCGCCCTTTGAAGTACTGCCGACGTAGCTGACCCGGTAGGACATGATCGGGATCAGCGGCAGATAGAACAGCCTGAACCATTCCGTGGTGATGAATGACTGGTCCGGCCGGGCGGGGTCATCGAGAGCCGCTCCGAGGAAGGCAGTGCCGCATCCGCCGATGCTCCTCGGGTTCGGGCTGTAGTCCCGGTTGAACCGCCATGGCTTCACCACTGGCAGCGCAAGCAAGGCGATCACCCAGCCAAAGCCAACTGCGCATCCCAGGTAGATCAGTACAGTGATGGCTTTGCG
>Ga0208199_1000739_pt1 | contig 12510 bp, 10 predicted proteins | sample Sb_taG_FD_187705 | JGI IMG/M metagenome (GOLD analysis project Ga0208199, IMG submission 187705) | Peat soil microbial communities from Weissenstadt, Germany - Sb_50d_1_NS metaG (SPAdes) (version 2) | ecosystem: Environmental > Terrestrial > Soil > Wetlands > Peat | place: Germany: Weissenstadt... | reverse complement strand
CGACCGCCTGGCTGCGCGGCTGGCCGGCCGGCGGCTGACGCTGACCGTGACGCCGGCCGCGCGGGAATGGCTGGCGCTGACCGGGTTCGACCCGGTGTACGGGGCACGGCCGCTGCGCCGCCTCGTCCAGTCCGCCGTGGGCGACCAGCTCGCCAAGGCCCTGCTGGCCGGGGACATCCTCGACGGCGACGAGGTGCGGGTCGACGCGGACGAGGCCAGGGACGCGCTGAGCGTCACGCGCGGCGAGCGCCGACCTGGCTGACGCGACCTAACTGACGCGACCTGGCTGACGTTGACGCCAAGGGCCGGGTTCTGCCGGCAGGATTCAGACTCCTGCCGCAGGCCCGGCCTTTCTGTTGTCGAGCATCTTGTCGTAGTCGTCTTCTGGCATGCCGAGGTCGACGCGGAGCCGGTACCGCAGCCGGAGCAGCAACTGCAGCTCGTCGCGGTCGTCCCCGCGCATGCAGGCATCGACCCCGGCCGTGGCCCAGTCGAGCGCGCCTGCTAGGTCGCCCTGCTCGGTGAGCAGTTCGGCCACCAGGTCACAGGTGCGCGGAAGGTTCCTGGCGTCGGATTCCCGCAGTTCGCGGATCAGCGCGTCGGCGTCGGCCGCGCTGCCCAGCGCGAACATCGCGCGGGCCAGCGGAACTCTCGGGTCGTCGAAGGTCGGCCCGGCGTCCGCGATCGCCTGGCGGAACTCTTCCACCGCCGCCTCGGGATCGTCGGCGAGCAGCCACTGCTCGCCCGCCCGCACATGCGCCTCGGCCCGGGACATGCCGCTCGGCGTGGCCTGGACAGCCAGCCGGCTCATCCGGACCGCGGCCCGCTTGTGGTTGCCCGTGCGCGCTGCATTCACCTCGATGGTGTCAAACAGCTCCCCGGACAGCGCGACCACGTTCAACACCCTACCCACCGATGCCGTGGACAATCCGGGCGTCCTTCGTTTTACCGGCGGGTACGCTCGAGTGCGTCCCAGAAACCCCGGCGCAGTGCGTGCCTGACCTCGTCGTGCAGCAAGAAATCGATCGGCAGCGCCGAGCCCTGCAGCAGCCGGGCCTCGAGGTCGGAGGGCATGCGCGGCTTCCTGGCCAGCACCGCCTCCAGCCATAGCGCCGGGGCGTCCCTGGCCACCGAACCGCCGAACTCCTGGCCCTCCTCGTGCGCTGCCTGCACGGCGTCGGACAGCGAGACCCCGACCCCAGAACCGCCAGAAACCGGAGAACCCGCGTTCTGGTAGCCGGAGTTGGCCGGATTCACGATCGGCTGCGGCCCGCTGTAGGGGGCGCTGCGGGCCAATCCCTGGCCTTGGCCGCCGTGCTGGCCCGGCATCGGGGTGGACCCGGAAACCCCAGAATGCCCGGAAACCCCAGAATGGCCGGTGCCGCCCATCGGCCCGGGCTGGCCCTGGTTCGCCGCGTTACGCGAGGAAGGCAGGCGCCGCAGCTGCCCGGGAGAGGACTGGCCGGCCTCGGCCCCGGAGACGCCAGGCAGGCCCGGCGCCCCGGCGAGCCCGGACGCCACCGGTCCCGCCTCGGGCGTGCCCTGCGCGCCAGGCCCGGACCCCGGACCCGGTCCTGGGCCGGGAGAGTAATTGGCGGCCTCTTCGGCGGCGCGGGCGCGGGCGGCCGGGTTCTGCGGCGCCGGTTCCTGCCGGTCCGGCCGGCTCCGCGCGTTGGTCACCGGCGGGGCGTAGATGTCGGGCCGGGCGGGGATGTCCTGGCGGGCCGGGATGTCCTGGCGGGCGGGGATGTCCTGGCGGGCGGGTGGCGGCGCGTCGCCGTTGACGGCAGGCGGCGCGGGCCGCTCGTCGCGGGCCCGGTCGTCGCGGGACTCCCGTGCGTCGCGTGCGTCCCGGCCGTCACGCCCATCGCGCGCGTCACGCCCATCGCGTGCGTCCCGGCCATCGCGCCCATCGCGCGCGTCACGGCCGTCACGCGCGTCACGGCCGTCGCGGGACTCGCGTGCGTCGCGTGTCGCCACCCGCGGCAGCTGCAGCGCGGGCCGCTGGTACTCGGCCACGACCGGCGCGGTGTAGATGGCGGGCGGCGCGTGGTTCCCGGACGCGGCGGGCGCCTGCTGGTAGGACGCCGCGCCCGCGGTCGAGTGCCCGTTGGCCAGCGGCCTGGCCGCTGCGAGGTCGCTGTCCTCGTCCGCGTGGGGGGGCTCGGCTCCGGCGATCAGCTCGACGTAGGGCCGCAGATGGTCGCCGCCGATCTCGATGATGTCGTCGGACTCCTGGCGGAGCGCCCGCGAGATGGTCCAGTTCCCGTCCACCGCGATGTGTACCAGCGTGACCCGCATGCCGAGGTCCTGGACGTCGGCGATGACCTGGGCCAGATCCTCTTCCGCGCTGACCACGAGGGCGTCGCTGATCGCGTTGTTGCGGGCCAGCGTGGTCAGGTCGCGGTGAATCTCGGTTTCCACGCCCTCACGCCGGCCAGGGCGGATCTTCGCGATGCGGAGCTTGATGCCCGGCACGTCGGCCAGCGCGTCCTGCTCGGCGGTGCGGCGGCCGTCCACCGTAGCCTCGTACCAGTAGCAGCGGAGCAGCGGCAGGCCAGACCGTTCCCTGGCCAAGCTGGACAGCAGCTGCAGAAGTCCCTCGTAGTCCCAGGAGACCGACTCGCCGCGGCGCGTCCCGTGCACGGCCATGGCACCATCCGTGAGCACGTAACTAGCGTCAACGAACAGCGCGCAGCGATCCACGGCCCCACCGTCCTTCCCTCGGCGCAGCGGCCGGATTTTCGGCACCGATATGGACCCGACGGCTCTAAGACTAGTGAAGTAACCTTCCCGGGGATGCCTTTCCGCGCATTCCCGCTGCCTAGAGGACGTTAGTCACGCCGCAAAACCCCGCCACCCGGGCCACAGAGGACACAGAAAACGTCGCGACTCCGAAGTGGTTTGGCCCTGTCGAACGGATCGCGCGGCACTGATGCGCTGCGCCCCTCCGTCCGCGTGCTCGTTCCCCGGGCGAAGCTCACAGTGCAGCGAACTCATAAGTGAGATGATGCCTGAGCGCTCCGTGGGTGCCCACCCGAACACAAAGATCTTGGAACATCCGGGTTTCGCGGAATATCCGTGGATCATGGAGGCTGTTGCGTAGCTCTTCTGCCATGCGCGTCAAGCCCTGATCACTCCGCGCGCGGCCCTGGCCCCCAGGTTTAGCAGCCACGATGGAACATCGTTGCTGCCCGGACGGCTCTGGCGCATATTTCGGGATGGTGGCGGTGGGGTAACGGTGGCGGGCGGGGTGAGGTGTCAGGGGTTTTTGCGGGCTTGCGGCATGTCGTCTTGGTGACGGGCGGGGCTCCTGGTAAGCCGGCGGTGTCGAATCGCCCGGACCAGGGAGCCCCGCCGTGTCATTGTCGCAGGCTGGTTTGTCGTTGTCAGCGGAAGAGGCGGGGGTGCTGGGGCTGCTGCTGCCGCACCTGGCCGCGGTGAGGGTGGAGCGGGCGGAGATCAGCGAGGACCTGGTGGTGATCCGGGTGCGGGCGCGGGCGGAGGGGGCGGCGTGCCCGGGGTGCGGGACCTGGTCGGCGCGGGTGCATGACCGGTATACGCGGCGGCTGGCGGATGCGGGCATCGGCGGGCGGCGGGTGCTGGCGTTGCTGGGGGTGCGGCGGCTGAAGTGCGGTAACGGCGGCTGCGGGAAGGGCACGTTCGCTGAGCAGCCGGCGGGGCTGGCCAGCTGGCGGGCGCGGAAGACCCCGCCGCTGGCCGCGGCGCTGGCCACGGCCGCGCAGCTGGCGGGCGGGCGGCCCGCTGCCCGGCTGGCCGGGCAGCTGCTGGCGGTGGAGGTCAGCCGCCACACCCTGGTCCGGATCTTGATGGCGCTGCCGGAGCCTGCGGCCCGGCTGGTGCGGGTGCTCGGCGTGGATGACTTCTGCCTGCGCCGCGGGGAGCGCTACGCGACGATCCTGGTGGACATGGAATCCGGCGGCCCGGTCGACGTGCTGCCGGACCGGGAGCAGGACACGCTGGAGAAGTGGCTGGCCGCCCGCCCGGGGACGGAGGTGATCTGCCGGGACCGGGCCGGCGCCTACGCCGCGGCCGCCCGGGCCGCCGCGCCGGACGCGGCCGAGGTCGCCGACCGCTGGCACCTGTGGCACAACCTGTGCGAGCACGCCCGCGATGCCGTCGCCCGGCACCAGGACTGCATCAAAGGACAGTGCCGCCACCAAGACGGCCAGCCCCCGGACGTCCAGGACGGCCAGCCCGGTGACGTCCAGGACGGCCAGCCCGGTGACGTCCAGGACGGCCAGCCCGGTGACGGGCCCGCTGACCTGGCGGCGGCGATCCGGGACCGGCACGCCGCGGTCACCCAGCTGCGCGCCGCCGGGTCCGCGCTGCCCGCAGCCGCCGCCGCGCTCGGCCTGACCGAGCAGGTCACCGGCCGGTTCTGGCGCGCCCCCGACGCGGACGCGCTGCTGGCATCGGCCCGTCCCGCCCCCGGCCTGGACCCGTGGAAGGACCACCTGCGGGAACGCTGGGCCCAGGGCGCCACGAACATCAGGGCGCTGCACGCGGAGATCACCGCGCTCGGCTACGCCGGCAGCTACAGCACCACCTACGGGTACGCCAGCTTGTTCCGGCTGGCCGCCCCGCCCAGGCCGCCCGCCCCGCCCGCACCCCGGCAGGTCACCGGCTGGCTCACCGCCGACCCCGCCCGGCTGGCCGCAGGCGACCAGGCCAGCCTCGCCGCCATCTTGCGCCGCTGCCCCGAACTGGACGCCCTGGCCGGGCACGTCGCCGCGTTCGCCAAGATCCTCACCGGCCGAGACGGCGGCCGCCTGGACGACTGGCTCGCCGCCGCCGCCAGCCCCGCCCAGCCCGAACTCCAGTCATTCGCCAACGGCATCCGCAGGGACTACCAGGCCGTCCGCAACGGCCTGACCCTGGAATGGAGCTCCGGCCGCGTCGAAGGCCACAACACCCGCGTCAAGCTCCTCAAACGCCAGATGTACGGCCGCGCCAGCTTTCCCCTCCTCCGCAAGCGCATCCTCCTGACCAGCCGAAACGCCCGCCCGTGACCATCCCGAAATATGCGCCAGAGCCGTCCCAGCGACAACGATGTTCCATCGTGGCTGTCAGGCCGGAGCACGGACCACGCTCTGGGCGGGGCGCGAGAGGACGCTGAGGATTTTGAGTCACAGTGCGAACCGTTTTGACGATCTGGTCACAGGGTAGAGTGCTGATATTACTTAAAGTGACGGACGGGTAGCGCGGCCCTATCGGGGCAGCGGATCTAGGGGTGGACCGGCTCATCGCGACGGCCACCGCGCTGATCGGCCGGGGGCGCGCAGACCTTCAGGGATAGCCGCGGTCGCGATAGCCTGCGGACGTGGCGATCGATACGGGCAGTGCTGACAGAGTCAGGGGAGCCGGGATTGTCGTGACCGGCGGCGGCGCGGGGATCGGCCGGGCGCTGGCCCTCGGGCTGGCCGCCGCGGGCGGGCGGGTGGTGGTCAACGACCTGGACGCCGAGGCCGCGGCGGCGGTGGCCGCTCGCGCCGGCGGGTACGCCGTGCCCGGCGACGCGGCGACCGAGCAGGGCGTGCACGAACTCATCACCGCCGCCCGCAAGCACCTGGGCGAGATCGACATCTACTGCTCCAACGCCGGCATCGCCGCCGGGACCAGCCCGGACACGCCGGACCCGGTCTGGCAGCGGGCCTGGGAGGTCAACGTGATGGCCCACGTGCGGGCGTCGCGGGAACTGCTGCCGGCCTGGCTGGAGCGCGGGCGCGGCTGCTTCATCGTCACCGCGTCGGCCGCCGGGCTGCTCACCATGCTGGGTTCGGCCCCCTACTCGGTGACCAAGCACGCGGCCGAAGGCTACGCGGAGTGGCTCGCCGCGACCTACGGGCACCGCGGCCTGGTCGTGCACTGCATCTGCCCGCAGGGCGTGCGGACGAACATGCTGGCCACCTCGGGCCAGGCCGGGCAGGTCGTGCTTCAGGACGCCGCGATCGAGCCCGAGCAGGTCGCCGAGGCGCTGCTCGAGGGCATCGCGGCGGGCCGGTTCCTCATCCTGCCGCATCCCGAGGTCCGGGGGTACTACGAGCTGCGGGCGAGTGACACCGACAAGTGGCTGCGCGGGATGAACCGGATGCAGCAGCGGATCGAAGAGGTGGAGCGAAGCATGCAGGGCGAGGCACCCGCGGGAGGTACGCGATGAGGGCATGGCAGGTAACCGAGCTCGGCGAGCCGCGCGACGTGCTGACGCTGGCCGAGGTCCCCGACCCCGAACCCGGGCCCGGCCAGGTGCTGGTGCGGGTGCTCGGGGCCGCGGCGAACTTCCCCGACGTGCTCATGGTCCGCGGCGGCTACCAGGTCCGCCCGCCGCTGCCGTTCACCCCCGGCGTCGAGCTGTGCGGCGAGGTCGTGACGGCCGGCCCCGGGGTGACCGGGTTCGCGCCCGGCGACCGGGTGATCGGCGGGCCGGCCATGCCCACCGGCGCGTTCGCCGAGATGGCGCTGATGAACGCGAACAGCATCCTGCCCGCCCCGGACGGCCTCGACGACGCCGAGGCGGCCGCCTTCTTCATCACTTACCAGACCGGATGGTTCGGGCTGCACCGGCGGGCGCGGCTGGCGGCCGGCGAGACGCTGCTCGTCCACGCCGCGGCCGGCGGCGTCGGCAGCGGCGCGGTCCAGCTCGGCAAGGCGGCCGGTGCCCGGGTCATCGGCGTGGTCGGCGGCGCGCGGAAGGCCGAGGTGGCCCGCGATCTCGGCGCGGACGTGGTCATCGACCGGCGCAGCCAGGACTTCGTCGAGGTGGTCAAGGAGGTCACCGGCGGGCGCGGCGCCGACGTGGTCTACGACTCGGTGGGCGGCGAGGCGTACGCCCGGTCCACCAAGTGCATCGCGTTCGAGGGCCGGATCCTCGTCATTGGCTTCGCCGGCGGGCAGATCTCGTCGGCCGCGCTGAACCACGCGCTGATCAAGAACTACTCGATCGTGGGCCTGCACTGGGGCCTGTACCAGACCAAGATGCCCGAGCTCATCGGCGAGTGCCACCGGCAGCTCACCAAGCTGGTCGCCGAGGGCGCGATCCGCCCGCTGGTCGGCGAGCGGGTCGGCCTGGAGGAGGTGCCCGGCGTCCTGCAACGGCTGGCCGACGGCGACACAGTAGGCCGGGTTGTCGTCACGCCCTGATGCACGGCCGGCGCCAGGGGTCGATTTCTTCCGCTACGGCGCGCTCCCCGTACCGCTGGTGACGGTCGAAGAGGCCGAACGGCTCGCAGCCACCTCGTTCGGCCTCAAAGTGCGGGCGCGGCCGCTGGGAGCCGACACTTCCTGCTTACGGACCCGGCGCCAACATGTCCGGGCGTGGGACCTGCGGCACGCCTACCGCGTCGTCGGGCGGCTCGCGGAGCACGTGCGGGACCGTGACACGCTCGAACTCGTTACCGAGGAGACTATGGCCACCTGCTGCTGCATACTCTAGCGGCGTGGTCATCATAGATGCGGTGCGGGGACCCCGGCCTTCAGGCCAGGGAGGGACCGCCGCTTCACCACCCCGGAAATGTCAGCGGTGTTCGCTAGTGTGTTCGCATGTCCCGGTACCGGCTGCTCCCCTCCCCCGCCCAGGAGGCAGTGCTGCGGGACCATTGCGCCCATGCCCGTTACGTGTGGAACCTGGCGGTCGAGCAGCAGTCCTGGTGGCGGCCCGGCCGCGCCAGCGCGCCCGGTTACCTGGAGCAGTGCCGCCAGCTCACCGCCGCCCGCGCCGAATTTGGGTGGCTGCGCGCCGGCAGCCAGATGGTCCAGCAGCAGGCACTGCGCGACTTCGCCCAGGCCATGGCCAACTTCTTCGCCGGGACCCACCGCAGGCCGTCCTGGCGCAAGGCAGGCCGAGATGAGGGGTTCCGCATCGTCGCGGTCACGCCGGGACATGTCCGGCGGCTCAGTCGGAACACCGGCGAGGTCTGGGTACCGAAAGCGGGATGGGTGCGGTTCCGCTGGTCCCGCGCCATCCCCGCCTCGAAGTCCTACCGGGTCACCCAGGACCGGGCCGGCCGCTGGCATGTCGCCTTCGCCGCAATCCCGGAACCGGTGCCTGGTCCGGGGACCGGCGTGATCGTCGGCATCGACCGAGGCGTGACGGCCAGCGCGGCCCTGTCCACCGGGGAGCTGCTGACCGTGCCCCGTCTGTCCGCGGGGCGCCAGCGGCGGCTGCGGCGGCTGCAGCGCAGGCTGTCCCGGGCCAGGCAGGGTTCTGCCCGCCGGGCCCAGGTCAAGCGGGCCATCGCCCGCCTGCGGGCCCGCGAGGCAGACACCCGCAAGGACTGGGCCGAGAAGACCAGCACCGATCTGGCCCGCCGGTTCGACCTGATCCGGATCGAAGACCTCCAGGTAGCTGGCATGACCCGCAGCGCCAAGGGCACCCTGACCGAACCCGGCCGCAACGTCCGGGCCAAAGCAGGGCTCAACCGGCAGATCCTGGCCTCGGCCTGGGGCCTGCTGGCGCGTCGGCTGGCGGATAAGGCCCCCGGCCGGGTGCAGAAGATCAGTCCCGCGTTCACCAGCCAGCGGTGCTCGGCGTGCGGGCACGTGGATAGGAAGTCCCGCGAGAGCCAAGCGGGGTTCCGGTGCACGGCCTGCGGGTTCGCCTGCCACGCTGACGTGAACGCGGCCAGGAACATCGCGGCGGGGCACGCCGTGACTGCGCGGGGACGCCCCGGGTTGCCGGGACGGGCGAACCGCGAACCTCAACTCGCGCTCCTTCCAGCGTGAGATGGAAATCCCCCGCCACCAGGCAGGGGAGGATGCCAACCAGCCCACCAGCGACCGGATGTGCGTGCTCAAGATCAAGCCCCCGCTGTGCCTGGATACCGACGGCGCCGACTTCTTCGCCGACGCGCTCGACCGGGTGCTGGCCGAGGGGTGGTGACCTCAGGACGCTGCTATCCGCCTGTGGTGGTCGAGGGGTGGTTACCTCAGGACGCTGCTATCCGCCTGTGGTGGTCGTGGCAGCCGGGGTAGCCGGGGTCGTGGTGGCCGGGCTCGTGGTAGCCGGGGTCGTGGTGGCTGGGCTGGTGGTGGCTGGGCTGGTGGTGGCGGGGGTAGTGGTGGCCGGGCTGGTGGTGGCCGGGGTCGTGGTGGCCGGGGCGGTGGTGCTCGATGCCGGGGAGGTGGGCGGCGTCGTCGTGGTCCCGTGCGTGGTGGCTGGGGTGAGCTGCGCCGACCGGGTCTGCGTTGTGCTGCCTCCCGCGGGTCCGTGGGTGCCGCTGGACCTCCCGGCCAGCGCGAAACCGACTGCGGTGCCCCCGGCGGCCAGCAGGAACGCCAGGGTGAGCACGATCGGGAGCAGGGCCGTGCGGCGGCGCGATGACCGGTGCCCGGCGGGCGGCGCGGTACCCGACGGGGGCATGGTGGGATGCGGGGGCGCGGTGGCACGCGGGGCGGCGGCGGCACGCGGCGCGGACGGGTGCCAGGTCTGGGCGAGGATGGTCTGGGTGAGGTTGCCGTCCCCCACCGAGGGCCGGGCGGCGGTGGATTGCGTCAGCTGGCTCAGCAGCTGCGGCGCGGTGGGCCGGTCGCGGGGCTCCTTGGCCAGGGCGGCCTCGACCAGCGGGTGCAGCCCGGGCGGCACGGCGGTGATGTCGGGCGCGGTGTGCATGATCCGGTACAAGATGACGTCGGCCGCCCCGGTCCCGAACGGCGGCTGCCCGCTGGCCGCGTAGGCGACCGTCACGGCCCAGGTGAAGATGTCCGCCGCCGTCCCGGCCTTGCCGATGACCTGCTCGGGCGCCATGAACCCGGCCGAGCCGAGCGTGATGCCGGTCTTGGTGAGGCTGGTCGTGTCCAGCGCCTGGGCGATGCCGAAGTCGATGACCTTCGGGCCGCCCGGGGTGAGGAGCACGTTGGAGGGCTTGAGGTCCCGGTGCACGATCCCGGCCGCGTGGATCGCCGTCAGCGCCTCCGCCAGCCCGGTCGCCAGGCCGTACAGCATCCCGGCGTCGAGCGGCCCGCGGGCGTCGATGTACTCCGACAGCGAGGGTCCGTCGGCGTACTCGGTGACCAGGAACGGCTTCGGCGCCTTGGTATCGGCCTCGATCACCCGGACCGTGCACACGCCCTGGACCCGGGTCAGCATGGTGACCTCACGGCCGAACCTGACCCGGAACTCCGGGTTGTCGGCCAGTTCGGGGCGCAGCACCTTCACCGCGACCTGCTGGCCAGTGGGATCCTCGCCGAGGTACACGACGCCCATCCCGCCTGCGCCCAGCCGGGCCACCAGGCGGTACCGCCCGACCTGCGCCGGGTCCGTCTGCCGCAGAGGCGTGCGAGCCAACGATCCCCCTTCCGCCCCGTTAATGGTTCGCCAGAGCCGCCGCGTGCGGCATCATCCGTTCGGCATTGATCTCTCGAATGGTACGTGCTCTCAGTGTTAGCCGGACGGCGGCGGATGTGGACGAAGGGCTGGGGCGGTGGCTTAGCGTGGGGGTATGGACAACTGGGGACGGCGGGGGAAGCCGTGCTGAACTGGTCGAACTATGTGGCGCTCGGGGACAGCCTGACGGCGGGGCGGGATGACCACGGGCCGGGAGGCGTCCGGATCGGGTGGGCGCGGCGGCTAGCCGGGATCTTGACCGCGCGGACCGCGGTGCCCTGCACGCTGACCAACCTGGCCGCCGACGGCGCCAGCGTGGCCATGGTGCTCGAGCGGCAGCTGCCCTCGGTGGCGCGGATCGGGCTCAGACCCGATCTAGTCAGCGTCACGGTGGGGATGAACGACATCCGGGACCCCGGCTTCAGCGAGGAGCGTTTCGCCGCCGAACTCGGCCGGTTGCTCGACGGCCTGACCACGACCGGGGCCACGGTACTGACCTGCACGCTGCCGGACATCGCCGCGATCATGTCGCTGCCCGCGGACCTGGTCGAGGTGGCCCGCCAGCGGATGCGGCGGGCGAGCGACATCATCCGGGAGCAGGCGGCGGGCCGTGGCGTGGTCTGCCTCGACGCCTGGGCGATGCCCGGGGCGGCCGACCCTGAGCTGTTCGGGCCGGACCGGATCCATCCGAACGCCAGCGGGCACCAGCTCATGGCCGACGCGTTCGCCGCTCTGCTGCTGACCGGCGGACAGGCGCCGTGAAGCCATAAGATACGGCCCTAGAATGTGCGCGGTGGCAGCGGACCAGCAGCCGGCGGCCGGGAGGCGATGGGTTACTCCGGTCGTATACGGCGTGCTCGGCCTCGAGCTCGCGGTGGTCGTCGCCTTCGCCGCCACGTATAACGCCCTGGATTTCCGCGTTTACATGTGGGGCGGCCATGCCGTCCTGCACGACAACCGCCTCTACCTGGCGCTGGCCTATGGTCACTGGTTTACCTATTCGCCGTTCGCGGCCCTCGTGTTCGTGCCGCTCGCGACGCTCCCGCTCGCCGTGGCGCGGGTGGGATGGGACCTGGTCTCGGTCGCGGCGCTCGCCTACTCCTGCGTCATCATCCTCAAGCTGGCCGGCTACCGGCCGTCGAGGCTCATGACCGCGGGCCTGGTCGCGGCCGCGATGGCGCTTGATCCGGTGTACCAGACGCTGTTCCTCGGCCAGATCAACCTGATCCTGCTGGCCCTGATCCTCACCGATGTCTGGCGCGTCTCGCGAGGTCGCGACGCGGGCATCGGGGTGGGGATAGCGGCGGCGATCAAGCTGACGCCGGCCATCTTCATCCTGTTCTTCCTGCTGGCCAGACGGACGAAGGCGGCATTCATAGCGGCTGGCACGTTTATCGTGTGCGGGCTTATCGGGTTCGGGGTCGCGCCCCGGGCCTCGACGCTGTACTGGGAGCGCCTTTCCCATGACACCAGCCGCGTCGGCGCTCCCTACATCAGCAACCAGTCGCCCTACGGGACGGCGATCCGGATCGCCGAAGGGCAGGGGCATGTCGGCGCCTGGTGGATCGTCATCCCGCTCGCGTTCGCCGTCATCGGCCTGACGGTGGCCGTCGTGCTGGCGAGGAGGCAGGACTGGCTGGGCGCGACCGCGGTGACCGGAACCACCGGGCTGCTCGTGTCGCCGATTTCCTGGGCGCATCACTGGGTGTGGATCCTGCCCGCCCTGGTCCTGCTGGTGCGCGCCGGGCACCGGATCGCCGCGGGCTTCGGGTACCTGCTGTTCGCGCTGGCCCCGTTCTGGTTCACGCCCCATTCCGGCGGGCCGCGCGAATACGGCTTTCACTGGCTGCTGACGCTCGTCGCCAACTGCTTCCTGATCGCCGGGCTGGCGTTCGGCGCCTACATGGCCTGGTATGCCTACGCTTACCGCCCCGGCGGGCTAGCTCAGCTGGGGCGCTCGCAGCGTCCGCAGGGCCAGGCCACCGATCTCGGCGCGGCGGTCCGCGCCGGGCCCGGCTACCCCGGAGCCGGCTACCCCGGAGCCGGCTACCCCGGAGCCGGCTAGCCGACACGGACTAGTCAAGCCGTCTCAGAGCGCGATCGCGCTGGGCACTTCCAGGACACGGCCGGTGATGTCCGAGGCGTCCTCGGAGAGCAGGAACGCGACC
>Ga0208199_1000733_pt1 | contig 12550 bp, 9 predicted proteins | sample Sb_taG_FD_187705 | JGI IMG/M metagenome (GOLD analysis project Ga0208199, IMG submission 187705) | Peat soil microbial communities from Weissenstadt, Germany - Sb_50d_1_NS metaG (SPAdes) (version 2) | ecosystem: Environmental > Terrestrial > Soil > Wetlands > Peat | place: Germany: Weissenstadt... | reverse complement strand
CCCGGGAGCTCAGCCGGCGCCTGGGCCAGTAGCTCGCCCGTGAATCAGTTCCCCGGCCGGGGAGCAGCGAGCAGTAATAACTGGGCCGGGAGTTCCGGGGACACCATACCAAACTGCGTAGGGGAATTCCGGGAAATCAGGGAGAGCAAGCAGAGAACGGGCATTGCACCGTATGGCCATCCGGCAGGCGCGCCTGGAGCCACTGGCGTTGAGCGTCTCCGGCCACGAGAGAATGTTCGGGCTAGACTTTCCGGGAGTGGAGAAGTTCGGTCGGCAAATCGTCTCGTTGACTCTGCTGGCCCATTAGAAAAGCGCTGGGCCAGCGCCAACGAACCCGAATTCGAGCAACGACTCAACAGAATGCCAGGAGGAGAGCCGCAGGCAGCGCGAGCGGACGGTTCGGTTTCGTTGCTGTGGAGTGGAAAACACGAATGAACATCGATGAACGCGATAAGGAAAATAACGACCAAACAGTATCCTGGGAGGGTGGCCTAAGGCGTTGTGAGCTGAGGGGTTCGGGTGCGGTTGCGGTTGCGTTGCTCGGAGACCACAAGGAGGTGCAGGAGGAAAAGGACCCCCGTTCTTTTCCACTTTCTTGCCTGTTCCTCAGCGCGGCGGCTCGGGAGGGCCGGCCAGGAAGTCGACCGTCCTGCGAATGCCGGGCAGAAGGTAGCCGATGGCCGAGTAATGGCCGCAGTCGTACCAGTCGATCGGCGGACGTCCTGCCGCGTTCCAGAGCGCCAGGGTCGATGCGGGGGGAACCACCTCGTCGACCGTTCCCGCGATCATGAGCAGCCGCTTTCCCTCGAGCCGGTGGGCGTAGGTCAGCGGATCGAAAGGCTCTGTCAGCGCCTTGAGGTCTGCGATCGTGCGGCCGGCAGCCGCCCAGGATTCCCGGAACTTGGCCGTTTCGGGCATGCCCCAGAGGATCCGCGACAGGTCGCCTCCGGCCAGCAGAAAAACGCCCGAGCGGACGGCCGGATCCACGGCCGCCACGATCGACGAGATGATTCCCCCCAGGCTGATCCCGGTAACTCCCAGGCGCGAGGGATCGATGCGCGGGCGCCCAGCCAGCCAGGAGATTGCTCGCCGGACGTCGCAAACTCCCTGCCGCATCGCCGTCACCGTGCGCTCGATGTCCGCGGTCAGGAACTTCCGGGGCACCGGCGATGGCCCTGCCTTGGGCCGGCGCTCACCGTAATAAGGAAGCTTCAAGAAAAGGGCCGCGACGCCTCGATCCGCCAGCCGCGCGGCCAGGTACCGCGATAACGGAAAGTCGGATCCCAGGATGTGCAACACCACGACCGCGGGCCGACGCCCGGTGAACCCGATCGGATCGAAGAACTCGGCGTGGACCACGTTGTTCTCCACGTCCGGCGTCGTGATCGGCGAGGGGAAGCGAAGCAGGGAAACCGTGTACCGAGGCGTGGCCAGGGTTGGTTCGAGCTCGTACCAGAACGTCTCGGCCTTGAGCCGGAACCGGTCCGGAACCGATGATTCTTGCGGCGACGGCCGGTACACAACGTCGCCGCGTTCCAGCCCCCCCAGCACGATCACTGACCACATTACGAGCGGATGCAGCAGCAAGATCAACCTCCCTGGCTGCTCAAAACGAGCAGTGTGGCGTTGTTTTCGAGCCTTGACGCGGTTAGATTACGCCACCAACCGCCTTGCGGGAAAGGGAGTTCCTGGCGATGGAAAACTTGGCCGATCGGGTTCGTCGTCTTGAACCCCAGAGAATCTGTATCATCAAGCCAAGTTCACTCGGCGACGTCGTGCATTGTTTGCCCATCTTGCCGGCACTTCGTGTGTTATTCCCATCCTCCCAGATTACGTGGGTGGTGAATGCCGCGTCTCGAAGCCTGCTCGACAGCCATCCGGAGGTGGATCGGGTCTTCGCTTACGAGCGGGGCGGGTCGGGGATCTCGTCGCGCGGGGCGACGGCCACAGCGTGGCTATGCGCCCGGCTTCTGAAGGAGAAATACGACCTGACGATCGACTTGCAAGGGCTCTTGCGTTCCGGCCTGATGACGGCCGCGACCCGGGCGAGAGTCCGGGTCGGCTTGGCCGACGCTCGCGAGGGGGCCCGCTGGTTCTACACGCATCGGGTGCCGGCCTCACGGCTTCAATTGCACGCGGTTGATCGCGTTCTCCGTGTCGTGGCGGCTCTTGGCCTGGAGGGGGTCGAGCCCTCTTTCCATATTTCCCCCGGCGACCAAGACAGGCTGTGGGCCAGGGAGATCCTTGCGTCCGTACCACGGCCCCGCCTGATCCTCAATCTCGGAGCGCGATGGCTGACCAAGCGATGGCCCTCGGAGCACTTCGCCGAGGTCGCCAGGCGAGCGGCCGCGGAATTCGGCGCTGGGTTGGTCTGCGTGGGATCACGCGTGGACCTTCCGCTGGCCGCGGCGCTCGGCGTCGCGCTTGGCCCCCTGCCGCTGCTGGATCTGAGCGGCCAGACGACCCTGCTCCGGCTTGCCGCACTGGCCCAGGAGTCAGACCTCTTCGTCTCGAACGATACCGGTCCGCTTCACCTGGCCGCCGCCGCGGGAGCTGCCGTCGTGGGTATCTACACCTGCACCAATCCCCGCCTTACTGGCCCCTACGGTCCCAACGCCACCACCGTCCAGAGCTGCGTTTGGTGCGCGCCCAGCTTTCGGAGAACCTGCAACCGGCTCGAGTGCTTCGCCGAGCTCAATCCCGACCGGGTGTGGCCCGTGGTGCGCAATCGCCTGATCCAGTCTCTGGAATCCGCCGCCAGAAGGACGACGCTCGAAGCCAGCCCGAGTCCGATTGCAAACTATCGTGCACCGAATGGCATCGTGCGGTTGCAGTGACAAGCCTGAATAACCCGGCGCCTGGAAGCGTCTTGCGAGGAGGGGAACCGTTGGCACCGCGTCTGACGAAACTTCGGGCAAATACAAATAGATGGGGAGAAAAGGCACCGCCCCGGAGGATGGCCGTCGGAACCGTTTCAGTTACGGAGTTTCCAGAAAGGTCCAACGCAATGCTCTGGCGACGCCTTTGCCCGGTCCGGCTCTGGTCGGCCGTGGGCCTTTGCAGTGGTCTCATGATCCTGGGCAGCTCGCTGGCGACGGCGCAATCGTCACGGCCGGACGATCCCGAAAGAATCTCGGCCCCCGCCAATGTGGCCACGGCGACGGTCGACCTGCTGAAGGCCAGCAAGGTGGGCGAACTGAGCGTGGTCGCTCGTGGCCAGGGTCAGGATCGGGTTCGCTTGACGATCCGCAACACGTCGAGCCAGCGGCTGAACGTGATTCTCCCCGCGGGGCTGGTGGCGTCGGCCGCCGCCGGACAGGGACAGGGCCGGGGGTTGCAGAGCATGGGCCTGGGGATGTTCTCCAACCGTCCAGGCAGTTTCGGACAGTTCCGTGGCAGCGGTGGCGACGAAGGACTGCAATCGGTGGCGCTTGACGACTCATCGCTCGATTCCTCGATCACCGTCCCCGCCGGTGAATCGCTGGACGTGACTGTGACCGCGGTCTGCCTGAATTTCGGCCTGCCCACCCCGACCCCACGCGACCGGTTCACCCTCGTGGACGTCGCTGATTACAGCACCGATAGCAGAGTGCGCAAGTCGTTACGCAGCCTATGCCAGCTCGGTACGAGCCAGGGTGTTGCCCAGGTCGTGATGTGGCGGGTCTGCAACGACCTGACGTTCGAGGCAATGGCCGCGCAGGCGGGCAAGGTGATCAACGAGCCCGAGATCGCCCTGGCGGCCCGGTTCATCGAGGCCCTGGATGAAACGACGGGGGCCGACCTGGTCGATGCCAGAGCCCTGACCGAAGGCCGCGTGTTCGTCAAGATCCAGGGAGAGGGCGCCCTGGCGGGCGATGCGGAACGGCTCAACGAGCAGGTTGAGAAGTGCCGTCTGCTCGGTCTTCCCGTGCGCATTGTCGATCACGGCGAGCTACCCTCGGCGCCGGCCGCACTTTTCATCAAGGTGGTCCTGACCGACGGCAAGACTGGCGAGACCCGCGGCCGGGTCGTGGTCAGCTCTAGCTCGACTGCCAATCAGTGGGCACCACTGGGCAAGGCAAGATTCCAGGACACAAGGCCGGTGGATGTGCTGGACGGCAAGGCCATGTCCCAGATCATGGATCGCGCGATCGGCGCGGCGTTCGTGACGGTCAAGCCGGCCAGGCGGACCGTGGGAAGCACAACGCTCAAGGTCGACAATCACCTGCCGTTCACACTGGCGACCGTGGCGGTCAAGGCCGGCAACTCGGCCGGCGCTCCGACCGTGCCGTTTCACGGTCTGGGGGTCGGCCCGGCCCGTTCGGCGCTTTTGCCCATCCAGGCCGCCACGGCCACGATCGAGCGCGTCGAACTGAACGGACTCTGATCGGCGGCGATCCTGCCGTTTCGAGTCCAAAGAAAAACCAATCTCCTTCGGCGCCATCTTTTTGAGATTCGGGCCCGGGCGAAAAGCGAACTCTTTCCCTGTGCCCATCGTTATGATGTGGTGCTTCCAACGAGTTTCTGGCCCTTGCCGTGACTTGCCGGTGTTCGCTAAACTAGGTCCTTGATCTCTCTTCCGCGGGTCCGCGGGCGATCACGCGGGTCGCATTCCTGGGAAGCGGACGGAGCAGCGCGAGAACTCATGGCTCTGGAACGGCGGCGCGTCCTGTTTTCGGGCCGGGTTCAGGGCGTTGGCTTTCGTGCGACCTGCCGGTGGCTGGCTGGCGGCTTCGACATTGTCGGGTACGTGCGCAACCTCCCCGACGGTCGTGTTGAGCTGCTGGCGCAGGGGGAAGCGGCCGAAATCGACCGCTACCTCGGTGCCATTTCGGACGAGTTGGGCGGCTTCATCCGCGAGATCGTCTCCGAGCAGGAACCGAGCGATTATCCCCCGCTGGAAGGATTCAAGGTTCGATTCTGATGGCAATGAATGCTGAACCAATGCGACAGACGCACCGACCGGTCGAACGTTATCATGAGCTCTTGATCCAATCTTCCTCACCGCCGCCACTGACCTCACAACCATGAAATCATTCACCATTGCCCTGGCGACGGCCAAGGAAACGATTCGACAGCCGGCCTTCTTCGTGATAGCCGTGTTTGCCGGTGCGCTCTTGATCGGCACGATCTTCGTCCCGTACTTCACGTTCGGCGAAGACATCAAGATGTACAAGGACACGGGACTGACCACCGTCTCGTTCGCATGCATGCTGCTGTCGCTGTTGACGGCAAGCTCGACGGTTGCCGAGGAGATCGAGGGTAAGACCGCAATCACCGTTTTGTCCAAGCCGATCAACCGGCGCCAGTTCATCATCGGCAAGTTTCTGGGAATCGAGCTTGGCGTGCTGGTGCTCTATGTGCTGCTGGGCGCTTTGTTCGCGGGCGGGTTGTGGTACAAGTACGGCTACGACCTGAGAGAATCGGCCGGAGGTCTGGCCGATAGCTCCAAGCGGCTGGCGCAGGTCCTGCAAATCTTGCCCGGCCTGGCGCTGGGATTCTTCGAGGTGACCATCCTGACGAGCATCAGCATCGCCATCTCGACCCGTCTGCCCATGCTGGTGAACCTCGTCGTCTGCATCATGATCTTCTTTCTGGGCCACCTTAGCCCGGTGCTTGTGGAAGTCACGGCGCAGAGTCAAGTGAACGAGCTGGTCAGCTTCATGGCTCGCCTGTTCGCATGGGTCCTGCCGTCCCTGGAGTTTTTCAACGCCGGTCCTTCGATCTCAACCGGCGCGGTGATCCCTTGGTTTGGATACGTCCTGCCTGCGCTGGGCTATTGCATGTTGTACAGTGGAGCAGCATTGTCGTTCGCGTTCCTCTTGTTCGAGGATCGGGACCTGGCCTGATCAAGACACAACTGAAGTCGGGGGACCTCACGCATGCACGCTGACGCGTACCGTCGCGCACGGACTCTTAAGGGTTCCCATAGTGACCTGATTGTCGCAAGGGTGCTGGGCGCCATCCAATCGCTCTTGCTACTAGGGCTGCTGGGCGTCATCTGCCTTTTTGTGGCGCTGATGGCCTCACGAGGCGAGGCGCGGTTTCCCCTCGGCGAAGCGTCACGCCTTCCTGCCTGGGCTGCCGACCAGGGGGTTCGGGACGGCGAGTTCCTCCGCTTCCAGGACACGGGAATTTTCCCCCTGGTGGCCAATAACCTGCTGGACCCCAATCCGGTTCACCGCACCGGGGCATGGCTGGTGGACCGGATCTCGGCGGTCTTGAAGCCGTTGCGGAACAACCTGGGAGCGCTCACGGCCCTGCTGGCGATCGGGTTGTCGTTCTTGCTGGCACTCTCGTTCGTGACCCAGTGGCGGCGGAGGGCGATGGCGCGGGTGGCGACCGAACTGGCCACGAAGCTCCGCAACCAGATTCATCGCCAGATGTATCGCCTGGGCCAGTCATTCCTGCCGACCGAAGGAATCGGGCCGGTTGCCAACATCTGGACGCGGGAGGTCAACGATATCCGCGACGGCGTGCTTGCCGATCTCGGTCACACTCCTCGGATGCAGATCCTGGCGGTCGGATTGATCTTGATCGCCCTGCTGGCATCGCCGATCTTGACGCTCTTTCTGGGCTCGCTGGGCTTGCTGGTGGGCTATATCTCCGGGCAGCTCAACCGGGATGCCTGGCTGGCCCAGGACGCAGCGCTGCGTGACGTTTCGGTCCAGCTTTGCTTGCTGCACGAGGACCTGGGCCTTTTGCGGACTGTGCGGATTCACGGCGCAGAGAACTACGATCGCCAGCGATTCGACGAGCACCTGGACCGTTTTCGCGAGGCGGATTTCCGGCGCATTGTCACCGAGCCCAAGCTCAACCCCACGACCGCCCTGCTCTACGGCGCGGCCCTGGCAATCGCTCTGGGCCAGCTCGGCTACACCGTGCTGATTCGCGAGCAGATGATCACCACCATGCTGGTGCTCCTGGCCGCCCTCGCCGGGCTGGCACACCCCATCGCAGAGTGGCTCAAGGTGAGGCGAACGATCCGCCAGGCGAACCGGTCGGCGGCCGGAATCTTCGAGTTTCTGGGGCGGTCTCCCGAACTCCATCAAAACGTGGGCGCTCACTTCCTGGCGGCGCTGAAAGAGCAGATCGTACTGGACCACGTCACGCTCAAGAGCCGCTCGGGCCGGACGCTGCTCGAGCACGTCTCCACCGAGATACCTGCCGGCTCGCGGACCGTGATCATGGGCCTCGATGAAGATTCCAAGCAAGCCCTGGCCTGTCTCATCCCGCGCCTGACCGACCCCCAGGCGGGGCAGGTCTTGCTCGACGGTCACGACCTGCGCGACGTGACCCTGGAATCAGTCCGCGCCCAGGTCGGGACGGTCCTTCAGGCCGATCTGGTCTTCACGGACTCGGTCCTGGTCAACATCGGCATGGGAGATCCCTTCAACTCCCTGCCCCGCGTGATCGAGGCGGCCAAGCTGTCACATGCTCATAAGTTCATTAAAGACCTCCCCCATGGGTACGACACGATCATCGGCCCGCTGGGCCATTACCTCCGACCCGACGAGCAGTTCCGCATCGCTCTGGCCCGCGCCTCTCTGCACGACCCGTCGATCGTGATCATCGAGGAGCCCTCCGGCGTTCTGGACGAGGACATAAGGCACCTGCTCGACGACACTCTGGCCCGACTGGCGCTGGGGCGAACCCTGATCCTCCTGCCCCACCGGCTCTCCACAATCCGATCGTGCGACCAGGTCATTCTGTTGCACAACGGCCGGGTCGAAGACGTCGGTCCGCCCGCCCAGCTTCAGACCGAGAGCAAGCTCTACCGGCACCTGCTGTACATGGAGTTCAACGAGTTCATCAGCGGCGAGCTCGAGGCCGTTCAGCTTTCCACTTAGTACTACAGCGCTGGATCGGAGCTCCTGACTTCCCGTCCGAGTCGGCAGGAACCGGGCTCACAAGCCTGAAGCGCAAGCGGAGGGAGTTCGAAAACGCATATCGTTCAATGCCCTTCGCTTGCGCTTCAGGCTTGTTGCAAGCGACTTCCCCGGCATCGTTTGCATTCTCGACGGCGATCGATCTGGCGCTGTAGAATTAGTTTCGTGGCATGTGCTGCCGCGGTGGCGAACGCGCGGCCGGTCGACTAACAGAAATCGTCCACCGTCGGTGTGATGATGAGCTCGGGAACCCTGGCTCGGGGATGCAACTCGACCAGGAACCGTACCGCCGCCGCAATGTCTTCCGGCTGGAGAATCGCCGCCCGCCGCTCGGCCCCGACCGGAACCGGCCGGGCGTCGAGGATGGGCGTGTTGACCTCGCCGGGATAGATCACGGTCGAGCGGATGCCCCGTCCTCCCTCTTCCCGGCCCAGGCAGATTCCCAGCGCCGACTGGCCGAACTTGGACGCCGAGTAACCCGTACCGCCCAGGGTGCTGGCCCGGATTCCCGAGATCGAGCAGATCTGGATGACCAGTCCATTCTGCCGCTGGCGCATCGCCGGCAAGACGTGGTGAACCAGGTTGAACGGCCCCGTCAGGTTGACGGCAATCATCTTGTCCCAGTCGCCCGGAGCAAGCGTCTCCAGGCTGCGGTTGCGCACGTTCGTGCCCGCATTGCAGACCAGGACGTCGATCGAGCCGAATGACCCGAGCACGCGCTGGACCATGGCCGCAACTGCGTCGCGGTCGGTCACATCGCAGGCGACGGCGAGTGCGGTTTCCCGGCCTTTTTCCAGCTCGGCCCGGGTTTGCTCCAGCTTCCGCTCGTCCCGGCCGATGAGGGCCAGCCGCAGTCCCAGTGCATCGAGCGTCCGCGCGATCCCCCTGCCGATCCCGCTCCCCGCTCCCGTGATCAGAGCCGTCGTCAACGTCGCGGCCAAGGCCCGCCTCCTCTGATGCCAGATCAGCGATCCTACCGACAAAACCGAAAGCCCCAGCGCCTTCCTTTACCTGGAAGGCGCGGGGCTCTTCGACTGTCAGAATTGTAACGCCAGCAGTCAGGCGGTGCGACCTTCACGTGGTAGGAAGCCGGGAGGTTCTCGATTTCAGGGCCGCTGGCCGCTGTCGAGCCATCGACCAGTCGGTGCGCGTTGATCAGGCCAGGTTGAGCCGATCAGCGGCGCACCGGGCTGCGTGGCGTCGCCATCTTCACGGCGAGGCTGCCCGTGGGATAGACCAGTCCCGCCGGCGAAAGGTCGCTCGCCTGGGAAGCCGCGTTCCAGATACGAACCCGGCTCACGCTCGTCGAAGTAGCCTGGCCGCTTCCCGTTCCCTCCGCCCATGCGCTCATGGCCGCGAGCAGCGAAGCGAAATTGTTCTGGGGCAGCGATGGCAGCATGTTTGATTGGGAGGTATTCAGGGAGTTAACCTGCTGCCCGTTGACGAAAACCTGCACGTTGGGCGAGAGGCCAGAGTTCGCCGGAGCCGGGGCCGCCTGGGAGACGACCGCCGGGCCAGTGGATGACGTGCTAGCTGTCGTCGTCGCCGTACTGGCCGGCGGCGTGCTGGCCGGCGGCGTGCTGGATGGCGGCGTCGCCGTGCTGACCGGCGGCGTGCTGGATGGCGGCGTCGCCGTGCTTGTCGGCGGCGTGTTGGATGGCGGCGTCGCCGTACTGGCCGCCGATGGCGTGCTCGATGGCGGCGGCGCCGTGCTGGCCGGCGGCGTGCTCGATGGCGGCGTCGCCGTGCTTGCCGGCGGCGTGCTGCTGGCCGGAACATAGGAGACCGGAGTCGCGGTCCACGTGCTCGTAAAGCCTGGGGTCGTCTGCAAGGCGGGAATGGAGACCGTAACGGGGGCAGAAGCGGCCGTGGGCGCCGGGCTCGAGGTCGCCGAGGGAATCAGGCCAGCGGCCTTGGGAATATCGAGCCTGCCAATCGTCAGGCCTGTCACCGGATCGTAGACCGGGTCAGAGCCCTGCTCGAGCCATTGGGTCACCTGGTTGACCGTGGGCAAAATCCCGAACCTGGCTTGGTAAATCTGCTGCAGCAAGACAACCGCGCCGGTCACCAGCGGCGTGGCGAAACTGGTTCCCTCGACGCCGGAGTAACCGCTGTCCCCCGTGGGAGCGACCATTCCCTCGCCCGGCGCCGCCAGGTCGGTCATCGTGCCCATGCCCGTCGCCGCGCCGAGGCGCTGGGCGTCCGGTAGCAACTGATTACCAGTGATGTCGGTGGCCGTTACGCTGATCACGCCGGCGACGATCGCGGTGAATCCCTCGCCTTGCTGTCCCGCGAAGCTGTTGCCGGTCGCGGACACCACGGGAATGTTCAAGGTCTGGAGCTGGCCGATGAGGTTGGTGATCTGCTCGCCGGCTCCGCCATCCTGGGCAAACCAGTTCTGAGCGTAGTTGCCACCGTCAGACAACGACATGTTGACTACAGAAATGTTGTACTGGCTGTGATTATTGATGACCCACTGTAGGGCACTGGCGATGCTGCTCAGAGAGGCCGTGTTGTCGGAGCCCGTGACGCGCAAGGCGACGATCTTGACGCCAGGCGCGACGCCCAGGTCATTGGGATCGTCGGAGCCGATCAGCCCGGCAACGGCGGTACCGTGCTGCGAGTCGGTCGCCAATGGATCTGGGGTATTGGTGGCGAAGTCGTACCCCGCGATGACCTTTGCGCTGGGGCCGAACCCACCGCCCAGGGCCGGGTTGTTGTAATCGACCCCGGTATCGATCACCGCGACGGTCATGCCGGTTCCGTCGACGCCATATGTCTGGCGTGCCGCGGCGGCGCCCACGATCGGGTCGAAGGCGGTCGGGGTTCCGGTCAAGAGCGTGCCGGCCGGCCGCTCGACGGTTGTCGCGGGCTGGGCTGTATGCACAGTGGTAACCTTGACCGTGGTTGACCGGGAGATCGCGTGATCATGGAGCGGATGACTGGCTGGAATGTGAGCTCGAAGAGCGGCCGCGTGAGCATGAGAGGCAGCCGCATGAGGCAGGCTGGTGCCAGCACCGGTCGAGAGCAGACAGCGCTCATCAAGTTGTTCAAGGGTGGGGCGATGGCGACGAAGAGACAGACGACTGCGGACGCGGTTCTGGGTCCATACCATGAATCAAGACTCCCCAGACGGCCGCCATGCCATTGGCTCAGGCCGCCCCGCAAATCGGTTGTGAACGCCCCCCTTCCATGGCGTGCGCCGGACGCGGGCCGAATCAGTTCGGCCGGGCGCACGGCACCCGGAGACCTCGCCCGATCGGCGATCGAGGCAAGTTCTGCTGAGCGTGTGACACGGTTGTTCGGTTTGTGAACGGCGACCGGCGGCTGACCGAGAGAACGTACCCGGCTTGCCACTCCTGGCATTACGGGGGAAATCGTCTTCTCGTTGCTTCCGATCTGGTAACCTGAGCGCAGGGAATCGACAGCCGGCCGGTGCGGGACAAAAGAGTCTGGGGACACTCCTCTCCCAGTCCCGGCGACAGTGATTCTGCAACGACCTCCTGAGGCAGACCGGGCTGAATCATTCCGCCCAGCCCATTCGGACCTGGCCAGCATCAGGCCTGGTCCCCGGCGCGATCCGCTCGCACCGGTTCGGCCCGGGCTTCACGAGGTCCAGGCCAATGGCCAGTGCCTCGATTGCCAGCGACCGAGCCGCCGATCGTCGTCCGGCCACTCCGTCTTGTGTCCCATCATGGGACGCTCTAGAGTGAGGGCGACTGTCGACGGCCCTGCCCGAGACCTGGCCTCGGTCAGTGCCCCTTCTATCGGTTCAGAATTCAAGCGAGGTCGCCTCGAAAATGGAAATCATCGCGGTGATCCCGGCCCGGTTCGCTTCGACCCGTTTGCCCGGCAAACCCCTTCTATCCGATACCGGCCGGCCCCTGATCCAGCACGTGGTGGAAGCGGCGCGACAGGCACAATCGCTACATCGCATCATCGTCGCCACCGACGACCCGCGGATCGCCGATGTCGTGGCCGGCTTCGGAGGAGAGCCGATGATGACCCGCGCCGATCACGCCACCGGCACCGACCGCGTCGCGGAGGTTGCCGCGCGAATCGAGCAAGCCGGCATCATCGTCAACGTCCAGGGGGACGAACCGGAAATCGCCGGCAGTACCATCGATCGCCTCGTCTCGCTCCTGCAAAGCGATCGCGACGCCCCCATGGCAACACTAGCGACGCCCATTCGCGACCCGGCCGTCTACCGCGACCCCTCCTGCGTCAAGGTCGTCTGCTCCCGCCGCGATCGCGCCCTCTACTTCTCTCGCAGCCCGATCCCCTTTCATCGCGACGGTCTGCCCGACCCCGCCGCCGCGAGCACTCCCGTTGCCCATCTCCATCTTGGCCTCTACGCCTATCGCCGCGAGTTCCTGCTCTCGATAAGCTCCTTGCCCCGTTCTCCCCTGGAAGCCGCCGAGAAGCTCGAACAGCTCCGCGTCCTCGAGGCCGGCCACCCCATCGCCATTGGCATCGTCGACGAGCCTTGCATCGGCATCGATACGCCGGAGGACTATCGGAGGTTCGTGGACCGATTCCGGAAAAGTCAGGGCGGTGGCTGAAGGTGAAGAGTTTTCAGACTAGTCCGCCATACTCGTTGGGGCGTCTCTTGATTGCCGTGGCTACTCTTCCTGGTTGCCTGGTATTTCGCGGACTTTGGGCTGCTGACCCTTCTCGGAGGA
>Ga0208199_1000730_pt1 | contig 12567 bp, 9 predicted proteins | sample Sb_taG_FD_187705 | JGI IMG/M metagenome (GOLD analysis project Ga0208199, IMG submission 187705) | Peat soil microbial communities from Weissenstadt, Germany - Sb_50d_1_NS metaG (SPAdes) (version 2) | ecosystem: Environmental > Terrestrial > Soil > Wetlands > Peat | place: Germany: Weissenstadt... | reverse complement strand
CAGGCCCGCGAAGTGAGCGAATCGTACCTTGGCTGCTCGACCTCGGAGCTTCGTAGCTTCGCAGGATGTCTCCCCACCCTCTGGAAAAGGCGTCGCACACGCGGGCAGAATGGGGATGTAGCTCGCCGAGGAAACCGGTAACAACCTGGCTCGACGTCTTGATCATGATCCGACGGCTCGTATGCAGGACGCTGATTCTTCTCCTTCTCGTGGTCTTGGCCCTCGGGGTTCTGTGGACGAAGACCGGGCTACGGCTTCCTCGTAGCGCCCGGTGGGCGACCAGTCGGACAGTCCCGACGCGGCCGGCCGGGACCAAGGTCCTGGTGGACCCTGCCACGGTCTGGGTCGATGACGGCGACACGATCCGGATCACGTGGCCCGACGCCCCGCGCGAAACGGTCCGGATCCTGGGCATAGACGCTCCCGAGATCGGGCACGGGAGCGACCCGACCGCCGGGGACCAGCCGTACGGTCGCGAGTCGCTCGAGTTCGCCCGCCGGCACCTCCTCGGGGCTGGCCGGCTGGAGCTGCTCAGAGCCGCCCACCACGACCGCTTCCTGAGGACACTGGGCTACTTGTTCGTGGACGGAGTGAATTACTCAACGCTGGCGGTCGAGAACCATATGGCCGAGTGCACAATTGAACGCTTCGGCGATTCCGGCTTCCCCCGCGAGGCGGCCGAGGTCCGCGATGCCGAGCGACGTGCCGGCCCCCCGCCGTTTGAATCCCCGGCGCGATTCCGCGAGAGGGCGACGCCTGACCCACGGGCCCCCCGCATCCTTCGCTGATCGGTGAATCATCTCCAGAACTGGTTGCTCTCGTGGACCGGTCGGTCACTGAGGTTCATGTCGATTCCTTCTGAACCGTAGACCAGCATCTTGAACGTCTGGTAGGGCAACGGCGCGAGGAACCGGATCCGGATCGAGCACTTGCCAAGGAATGGCTTGACGGCCGAGACCACAATGCCGTCGATCACCGGAGTGGTAACGTCGCCCAAGACCCTGAACCAGACTCTTTCGCCTGGCTGCACCCGAGGGCCGCGACGAGACATGACCAGCAACCCTGCATCGAGACATTCTCGAGCTGGACGGAATGGTCCACTTGAGACCCGGATTCAATCAAGGAAAGGATCACGGCCTTGGTCGCCGCGGGATAACGACAGGCAAGGCGCCGGTCCATCGCGGAGCTTATCGTCCGCGAGCCATTTCTCCCGCTTCTTCGTCCTGAATGACTCATGGCCGCTTTCCTGAGGACCAACGCCTTCCGCCCGAGGTGGTTCCCGACTCAACCTTGATCCGGAAGGACCCTCGATCCCGTCGCATCGTGCTGGCCAGAGAACCCTAAGCCGCGAATCGGCCCTTGTCAAGAAGTCAGGGCTTCCGAGCAGCGCCGGCCTATGAAAGGTGACGGCGGCAGGGCGTAGCGAACGGCTTATTGGCTCGAGCAGAGCAAATCAGAGATGGAAAATGGCTAATGGCGGATGGCAAGTCGATTGGACATTCTCACACGGTCCGTCCCATGTCATGATCCATTTTCCACACTGGGCATCAGCAGGTCAAACCCGCGACATCACCAGGGAGGCATTCTGGCCGCCGAAGCCGAAGCTATTGGAGATCGCCTTGTTCAGGGGGATCTCCCTGGCCGTGTTGGGGACGTAGTCGAGGTCGCATTCCGGGTCGGGCGTTGCCAGATTGATGGTCGGAGGAACCACTCCACGCTCGAGCGACAGCGCGGTCGCGGCGGCCTCCACGGCTCCCGAGGCTCCGATCAGGTGGCCGATCATCGACTTCTGGGAACTGATCGGAATCGACGTGGCGCGGTGCCCGAAGACGCGCTTGACCGCAACGGTTTCCATCAGGTCGTTGAGCTTTGTGCTGGTGCCGTGAGCGTTGATGTAATCGATCTTGGAGGCGTCGATGTGGGCCTCGCGCAAGGCCGCGGTCATGGACAGCGCGGCACCCTTGCCTTCGGGCTCGGGACGGGTGATGCCGAAGGCATCAAAGGACGAGCCATAGCCGGTGATCTCAGCGTAGATTCGAGCTCCCCGCCGCTTGGCCCGGCGGAAACTTTCCAGGACCAAGACCGCGGCGCCCTCGCCAAGAACGAAACCGTCACGATCGGCATCGAACGGGCGAGACACTTCCGACGGCGGCCGAACCGAGGAGCTGACTGCCTTCATGGCCGAGTAGGCCACCAGGAGCTGAGGATCGAGCCTGCTGTCGCATCCGCCGGCCAGCATGACGTCCGCATCACCGCGAGCGATCAGCCGGAACGCCTCGCCCACGGCCTGGGTCCCCGCGGCGCAGGCGGTGACGATCGTGTTATTCGGCCCCATCGCGTGATGGAGGATTGAGATGTGGGCCGCAGCCATGTTGGGCAGATGCTGCAGCAGCCAGAGCGGGAAGATCGACTCCGAGCGAGCCTGGGCGAACCGCGCTGGATCAAAGCTGCCGCTGGCGTCCACGCTTCGAAGGATCGGAGTCACCAGCTCACCAACATCCATCGGGGTGATTCCCGTCCCCATGCACACGCCGAACCGCCCCGGGTCGAGCTGCTCCACACGGAGGCCGGAATCCTCGACCGCCATGGCAGAGGCACCCACGGCGAACCTCACCGCCCGGCTCATCAGCTTCGCGTTCTTCCGCTGCTCTCCCAGGTAGGGAAAGACATCGAAGTCCCGAATCTCACCGGCGATCTTGATCGCGAGCCCCGTGGTGTCGAAGCTCTCGATGTAACCGACGCCGGAACGCCCCTCCAGGATCGCCTCGCAGAACTCGCGGCGGCCAATCCCGTTGGGAGCGACCACACCTATTCCGGTCACGACGACGCGGTACATGTTGCTCTCCCACCCTCGTTCGTAGCGTTATCTGGAGTGCAGTGTGGGATTCCCGATCCTTGATTCTGTCTTTCTCTTTTTTCTGGCGTTACACTGGGCTCGATCCTTCCGCTTGCGTGACAATGCCTACCCCAAGATCGCCGGGCTCGAATCGAAAGCTTCCCGAACCTGAAAGACTCACCGGGGTCTTTCCTCGTTGGCCACCCGCCTCGCGGACGCGAACCATGCGGCTCCTCGATCCCCGGGCCCTGGCAGACAACAAGTGTCACGGCTTGCCCTGATAGCATAACTTATCATGCCCCGCAGGAACGTGCAAATCGTTTGCGGAAGCTGGGAGGATTAAGAGATATCGGCAAAGTAATGATGCCCACTGTAGCTTAACGAGAACACTTGGTGCGAACTTGCCGGCTGGCCTTCAGAATCCTGAGCGATTGATGTCCCATGAAACGGTTGGCAAAGATTCCAGATTGTTTCCTGGGTTAAGTTTGGATAGAAAAAAGCCGGCAATAGGGCGATGGTCGGTCCATGTGTACATTGGCCAGTACGGTACGGTCGGTTCGTATCTCATCGGCAACGATGGGAGCTTCCTAAGGAAATAAAAGCCACTGAAAGGATCAGGCATGCCACTTGAGCTTGCAGCACGGTCTGGATTGATTGAGCCATCGGCAACGATGGCGATGGGGGCCGAAGCCAAGCGATTAAAATCACTAGGTTTAGAGATCCTGGACTTCGCGCTGGGCGAGCCCGATTTTGACACCCCCGCAAACGTCCAGGAAGCGGCAATCAAGGCACTGACCTCGGGGAAGACCCATTACACACCCCCAGCCGGCATTGCCGAACTACGCCAGGCCGTGGCCGACCATTACACGCGCCATCATGGGGTGACGACGGAGATGTCTCAGGTCGTGATCTCCAATGGGGCGAAGCATTCCATTCACAATGCGCTGATGGCGGTGTGCGGGCCGGGAGACGAGGTGATCATCCCGGCTCCTTACTGGGTCAGCTATGCCGACCTGGTGAAACTCACGGGCGCGACCCCGGTGGTGATCACGACGACGGAGGCCTCGGGGTTCAAGCTGTCTCCCAAGCAGTTTCTGGAGGCAGTCACTGCGCGGACCCGGCTGCTGTTGATCAACAGCCCCTCCAACCCTACGGGGGTCGTGTATGAACGATCCGAGCTGGAAGCCCTGGCCGACGCGGTACTCCAGACAGACGTCGGCGTTCTCTCCGACGAGATCTATGAGCAACTGACTTATGGCGATGCCCGGCCGACCTGCTTTGCGACCTTGCGGCCTGGCTTGAAGGACCGCACGATCACGGTTTCGGGCGTTAGCAAGAGCTATGCCATGACTGGATGGAGAATAGGCTGGACAGTGGCACAGACCCCGGTCTCCAAGTTCATGGGGGACCTGCAGAGCCAGGAAACGAGCAATCCGTGTTCGATCAGCCAGTGGGCCGCTCTCGAGGCCATCACCGGTCCGCAGGATTCGGTCGTTGCGATGAGAGCCCAGTTCGCCCGCCGCCGTGACCATGTCCTGGAGCGGGTCGCGAAGCTGCCCGGCGTTACATGTACGCCACCGGGCGGGGCCTTTTATGCCTTCATGAATGTCTCGAACCACTTTGGGCGGAAGCTGGGCGATCGATGCGTCCTCGATTCCACCTCGTTCTGCATGGCTGCTCTCAGTTCCGCCAAGGTCGCGCTGGTGATGGGTTCGGCGTTCGGGGCTGAGGGTTATGCACGGATGTCGTTCGCGGCCGATCTTGCCACCATCGACAAGGGTTTCGATTCCCTGGAGCGGTTCCTCGCAAGTTGAGACCGGAACGTGCCGATAAGAAGAACTGAAACATTCCGCCGTGAGATCGCGCTTGTCCTTTCCGGCAACATGGGCTAAGGTGAGCGTCCCTTCGTGAAATCATCTCCGTTTTCGTTCCGCGAACCGGCTTCGTGCTCACGGCCAGTACCAGGCCAATGATGCCTGCCGCGCCGCCGAAGGGAGCTTTTTCCGTGCGTCGGTTTTCCGGCCTCAAGGGGTCTCGGCCATGAAGGTTGCGCCACGTCTGCTGCCCGCGATGCTGGCAACCCTGACTACCCTGAGCGCAGCCGGATGTCGAACGGCCAGCATGGGATCGATCGCCCACAACCGTCCTCCGGAGGTCCGGCCTCAGTCCACGTTCGACCTCCAGGGGTTCGTCGCGGAGCACAACCAGAACGCCGAGCGGATTCAGAGTCTCGAGGCCAAGCCGGCAATCACGGTGACGATGGGCCCGCAGGGTCATGCCGAGAGCGGGGCTGTGGTTGGCCGTCTGGCCGTGGAGCGGCCGCGCAATTTCAAGCTCGAGCTTTCCCACTCAATGTCAAATATCGCCGACATCGGTTCGAACGACGAACGATTCTGGTTCTGGTTCCAGAACAAGAAGGACAAGTCGGTCTACTACTGTGACTACACGGAGTTGAGCTCGACCTCGCTGGCAGTCACCTATCAACCCGACTGGATTGTGGAGGCGATGGGGCTGCAAGGGATCACGCCCGACGAGGCAGCTCAGATCAAGACGCGCCCCGGTACACAGCCCGGAACGACCGTCCTGACGTTCGCACCCACCAAGGCGGGCGGCCAGACCTATTCCCGGGTCATGGTTGTCTCGGACCGCACCCTCAAGGTCAACGAGTTCCAGGTGATCTCGAGCGACGGCAAGGCCACGATCGCCCAGGCGACGATCAAGAAGTACCGCGATCTTCCCGTGGCGGGTCCGACATCGGAAGAAAGCTCAACGGCCGCACGAGAAACCTGCTCGATGCCAGAGAACATCGTGCTCGAGTGGAAGCGGGAGCTGCTCTCCCTCGACGTCGTTCTGAAGGAAGTGAGGATCAACCAATTCGACACCAGCAAGCGGGCGGCCCGGTTCGTCCAGCCGACCATCGCCGGCTACACCCCAGTGAACCTGGCCGAGGTAGCCAGGCAAAAGGACCCAGCGAGCTCGACGGCTGTCCGCGAGACAATTCCCGTGCCAGAGCCGCGGAGCCGCGTTCGCCTCAATCCCCCTTTGCAGATCCGCGGCGAGGACGCGGCCGCGAACACGCCGCGACGGCAGGACCAGGTCCGTCCCAAGAGTCCCATGCTCCTACCCGTCCTTGACCTCGACGTGGTTGACGCTCCCGTGCCAACGGCGCCTGACTCGCCGGCCGACCGCAGCAGCGGCACGGCTCTGGCGACCAACCCGGGCATCTCGCTGGAGCGATGACCGTCGAGAGCTGTGCACCGTTGGATTGTACGCGCCACGCTCACTCAATCCATGTGATCGAAACGCGTCGTCACGGATTGCCGCAGCGGCACAACCGGACTCACATCGCGGTCCGGTGTTCGGCGGTATTCCGCAGTCGTTTCCTGGCCTTGGAGAGGATCGGCCCGACCGAGGCCTCGGGAATTCCCAGTCGCTTGCCGATTTCACGGTAGTTCATGAACTGGAGGTGATAAAGCCGAACAGCCTCAGCCTCCCGCTCGGGAAGCTCTTCGAGCATCCGATCAACCTCTTCCGCGGTGGCGATGGCCTCGACCTCGCCCGAGGCGTCACTGACGTTCTCGCGATGGGCGCTGGCGTGGCTGAGCTCGGCCTCACGCTGCCGCTTCACCATCTCCTTGACACAGGTTCGTCGGGCGATCACCGTCAAGTAAGTCGGCAGTGAGCTGACGCCCTTGTACTGCCGCAGGATCTCGTAGTCGTCGTCGACGATCCTCAGCAGAATCTCGGCCGCGATGTCTTCCATGTCGGCCTGCGAGACAAGCCGGCTGCGGGCCTGTGCAACGTGCTGGATCACGTGGTAGATCAATCCCACGTAACGGTCCACGAAGTCGTTCCAGGCACCAGGCTCGCGCCCCAGACACCGGTCGATCAGTTTGCGATCAAGCTCGCTCAGAGGCACGGCGATGCCTCCTGTACTGGAGGGTCCCAAGGCGCGTCGGATAACATCGTGCACGTGGGAGGCCATAGATTCGCTATAATTGTAGCACAAGCAACCCGTCAGGCAATCTGCGCCAGGAATCCTTTCCCGGGTTGAGAGGAATATTCCGAAGGGATGGAAAGATCGGCAAGATTGCGATGTTCGTAACGGCAGCACTCAGAAGCAATTCCAATTCCTGCCTGATCGGGTTCGGGGTACAATCGGGCGGGGCTGTTAACCGATAGCTTGTCTGTAGGTTCGTCGAAAACGGCGATCAGCGGTCGACAGGGCATCCGCTCGATCATGGGCGTGTTCCCTCCGGAGCGGGTTTTCCAATCCCGGCCATGGGATTGATGGCGGGTGATACCCGGTCCCACCGCTGCCGATTCCCATGACCGCTCTTGTCGAGGATTGTTCCCTGCCTTTGGGAATCTCGGAAGCCGGTTGGTTCCTCGAGGAGGGTTGACCTTGAACGAGTCCAGAGCGATCCCGAAAATCCTCATTGCTGACGATAACACGCAGAACGTTGAGCTGCTCGAAGCGTACCTCAGTGATTTCGATTGCGTGCTGCGCACGGCGAATGACGGTGAGGAAACGCTCCGCGTGGTCGAGGAGTTTCAGCCCGACCTCCTCCTCCTGGACATCATGATGCCTCGGCTTTCGGGCTTCGAGGTGTGCCGCAAGATCCGTTCCAACCCGGCCACCAACGACCTCCTGATCCTGATGGTCACCGCGCTCAACGAAGCCGCGGATTTCGAGCGGGGCGTGCAGGCCGGGACCGACGACTTCTTGACCAAGCCAGTCAACAAGATTGAGCTCTTGTGCCGGATCCGCAGCCTCCTGCGGGTCCGTCACCTCAAGAACCAGCTTGAGCGCACGCTGGCCTATCTCGCGGAGTTCGAGGCCGCCAGCCGGGCCTCCGCCTCGACCGGAAGTCCGTAGGTCTCCCACCGAGCATCGAGCGGGATGACTTATCAGGCCCGGGCGATAAATAAGAACTTCGTCCCGCGTCAGACTTCGATTTTCAGGTCGGGCTCGGGCAAGGTGCGGGAGATCTCGGCCACGCGGTAGCCGAATCCCGGACCATGGATGGTCGAGAGGTCGAGCAGGCCCTGGCTGCGGCGGTAGATGCCGGGGTGGATGGCAGCCTCGGGGAGCGAGGTCTGGGGGTAAAACTGCATGCCGTTCGACTCGACCCCCATGATGGTGCCGGCGTGGGCGGCAAGCAGGACGTGGGGTATTTGCGCGAGCATGGGATTGGTAAGGTCCTGGACCATCAAGGTCATGCCATGGGCCCGGGCCCAGCAAAGGGCCACCAGCGCGCCGGTCTGGGTCTTGCACGTCTTGAGCGCCACCCCCGTCCAGCCCAGCGAGCGGCCCAGCCGGACCAGCCGCCAGTCGTGCGCGCTCTCGTCCATGAACAGGGGCTTGCGCGCCGAGACGCTGTGCACGTCGATGCGATGGGCCTCGAGATCGTAAGGAAACGGCTGTTCCACATAGAGCATCATCCCGTACAGCCGGGGCTGCTCGCGCATCAGGCGATCAAGAATCGTATTGACATAAGAAGGTTCCTGGACCGTACAGTTGAAGTCGGCGGTCAGCCAGTCCACGCCCTCGGCGAGCGCGATCTCGCCTACCCGCAGCAGCCGGTCATGATCCCAGGCAGCATCGTTGCCCCGCAGCTTGACCTTCAAGCACTTCAGGCCGTCCTGGCGAATCCAGTCGCGCAGCAGCACGGGATAGCCGTCGTCCGGTTCCGCTCCGGTAAGCTGGGACGCATCGATCGGGTCGTTGCCGCCAACCAGGTGCCAGGCTGGGATCGTCCGGGGCCTGGGGTTGACCAGGAACTCCTCGGGATACCGACCCGCGAACGAGACATCAGCCCCGTCGGCCGCCTCGAGATAATCATCCAGGTCGGCGTTCATGAAGCGTGCGTTATAGGTCTCGTAGGTGGGCACCTCGTGAAGCACGCCGTAGGCGTCGTGCACGGCCAGGTCAAACGCCGATGCGCACACGAGTGCTCCGAGCCAGGGAACAGGCTCGGTCCCCGGGCGCTCGGCGTCATTGAACTGGTCGAGAAGATCGGGCAGGAGACCCTCGAGAAACCGGTCGCCCAGCTCGATCGGGTGCCCGGGCCTGGCCGGCGTCTTGACCCAGGACTCGGCGATTCGGGCGGTCAGCTTCCGCAACACCTGGTGCCGCTCCTCGTAGCCGAGCCGGCTGGGCCAGACCCATTGCACGGAGAGCGGCGTCTCTCCCCAGCCCTCCGCGCGGCGGCCCCGGGTATCGGCAACCGTGACGCGAATTCGCGCGCAGGTCACTTCCGTGATGATCTCCGGACCAAACTTCAGCGGCATCCGCGTCTTGATGGGCAGGAAGTACACGGCCGCGGCAATCGGCCGGACGTCGGTGGGTTTGGCCATGGCGTGATTTCAATCCTGTGCGCGAGCGACCAGGCCGCAAGCATCGATGTCGCCCACTCGATCCGGCACGACCGCCGAAACCCTGGGCCCGAACTCGAGAGGACGAAGCTCGATGCAGCGAAGGTCCAGGAGCGCGTTCCTGGGCGCAGCGGCCGGGCGGACTTCAAGCCGGTTCGTCCTCCCCGGCAGGTCCAGCTCGCCGATTTTGTTCCATGAGAAGTTGTCCCAGGTCCCGGTGCCGCCGACCTGATGCTCAATCCGCTGACTGCCCAGGTGGATCTCGAGCAGGTTTCCGGCCGCGTCGTCGGCGCAGGCCCAGTCGAGCCATACGGCGTACTTGCCAGGCGCGGCCACCTCGAACCTCCAGACGGCTCGATCGTTGGCGGCCATCCAGTAGCCAAGATTGTTGTGAGCCGTTTCGAAGATCAGGCGGTCGCCGTAGATCTCGGCATCGGCGGCGCTCAGGCTAATCGTGCCATCCGGACCGGGCTTGACCAGGCGGGGATGATTGCCCTGGAACGCCTTGGGGGGCGGGTCGATGCCGTCCAGAAAGGCGAGCAGGTCGGCCATGTCGCGTTGGGTCAACTCTTTCTCCAGGCCCTCGGCCATGAACGACTGACCGGAGGCCGTCATCTCCTCGATGTCGCTGCGCAGAATGACGTCCTCGTTGCCTTCCTGGCGGCGTAGGGTTACCGAGCTGGCCGTCTCGCTGGCGACCAGGCCGGTGATCAGGCGGCCATCTTTCGTCGCCACGGTGAAGCTTGCGTAGCGGGACTCAAAAGCCCGGTTGGGGTCGAGGATGGAGATCAAGAGCGTCTCCGGGGTCTTTTCCGTCAGTGCCCCGAGATTGGGACCGACCTCGACGCCCAGGTCGCCCAACCGATGGCACGTGGCGCAGACCCTCGTGAAAACGGCTTTCCCGGCGGCAGGATTTCCCCTCAGATTGAGCGCAGGTAGGTAGTCATCGACCACCTTCCGACGCGACTGCTCCAGGTGAGAGAAGGCGGTCTGAGCCCGCCGCCGCGTTTCCGGGTCACGATGCGCCAGCAGCGCACTGCGCTGGGCCGAAGCGATCCCGCCGGGTGCAACTCGCGCGGCCTCGATCGCCGCGAGCAGCGACAAGGTCCAGGCCCTACGGCTGAGCAGGATGTCGACGATCGAGCCGCGGAGGGCAGGCGAGTAGGTCTTCCAGCCCGCGAGCAAGCGTTCGGGTACCTGCGGAATGGCCAGGCGCCCAAGCGCCGCGATGGCCGCGCGCGAAATCGCGATGGGAACGCGGGGCGAGAGCAGATCAACCAGCAGTGCGCAATCCTCGTCCAGGATAGCCGGGGAGAATTCGATCAGCTCGACGGCAAGAATACGATCCGCTTGCGAGGCCGAGTCGTCGCGGGCCAGCCGGCGCGCGGCGTCGAGCAGCCGGTTCAGTCGCCGCTCGCGCACCAGATCGATCGGCTGCCTGGACCGGGCCGAACCTTCGAGCAAGCCCCGCAGTGCGGCGTATTGCCATGAGGCGTAAGTGCCCCCCTTCCCTGCCGGCGTTCCGATCGCCTCGATCAGCGAGTCGATCGCCGGCCGGTCGCAACCCGATCCTGCCAGCACGACCAGCGGCTCGACAATGGCCAGAGGCGGTGGCTCGGCTCCGGCGCGAAACAACTCGACGAGCAGAGTCGTGACATGGGGCAAGGCCGAGCTGAGCACCGCCGCGTGTATCCATGGATCATACGGGTCGCGGCGAAGGATCCGCGCCAGGGCCGATCCCGCCCGGGCATCGCCCCAGTTACCCAGCGAAAGGGCGAGCTGAAGCCTGACCCGGGCATCGGGATCGTCGACCGCCCGGAGCACGGCCGCGGCGAGCCGGGGAGCAGCCTTGAGCAGGCTTTCGCCGGCCTTGATCACACTACGGCGAACCAAGGGATGAGAATCGGCCAGCGCGGCCAGCGCGGTGGCCTCGTCCAGGCCGCCCAGAACCACCAGCGTCCAGACGGCCTGGACCCTCGTCTGGGGCCGCTTCGTGGTTCGGACGAGTTCGCGCAAGGGCTCGATGGCCGAGCGGTCGTTCCTGTGCTGGAGCAATCGCTGGGCAGTGTCGCGCTGCCAGCCGCTTGGGGAGTCGAGGGCCGCGACCAGACCGGGCGTTTCGAGCCGATCCAGCCGGGGGATCGGCCGCGGGCGGCGATCTCCGGGATAAACCCGATAAATACGCCCCTCCTGGCTACCGGCGCGGAGATCAATTCGCCGCTGTATGTCCGCGGGGATCCACTCGGGGTGCTCGATGACCGCACGGTACATGTCGGCCACCCAGAGTGCTCCGTCGGGCCCGGTCTTCATCTGCGTGGGCCGAAACCAGTTGTCGCTGGAGGCCAGGAACTCGCCTTTGGCCTCATCAGGAGCCCGAACACCACGATAAGTTGCCCCGTTCGGCTTCAGAATCATCCGGTGCACCAGGTTGTGCACCGGCTCGCTGACGAACAGGCTGGTGGCAAATTCGGGGCCGAAGAGGTCGTCACGATAAGGTGTCGGGCTGTTGGCCGAGGTCACGTGGCCAGCCGCGGTCGGGTCACTGAAGCGGGGCAAAATGCGGCTGATGGGATAAAGCCTGGTGTCGGGCTCCAGTGGTTGTTTAGGATCGGGCGCGGCGTAATACGGATTGCGCTTCAGGTAAGAATCACTGAGGACGTAGTGCCAGCCCCAGCTCGGGTTGTTGTTGCCGAACCAGTTGCCCCAGTCGTCGCGATGCCGACCGTATTGCGTCTGGCCGCTCTCGGCCTCGAACTCGCCCGTGTCGGGCTGGAACCGGAAGTCGCGGCCCTGGATGTTCACGATTTTGCCCGTCTTGACCGAGCGAATCGTGCCGCCGCTGTCGCCGTTCGCCCCGTAAACCCAACCGTCGAGCCCGAGGTCGAAGCCGTTGAGCCGGTGCTGCTGGTTCCCCTGGCCAAACCCGGTGAAGAGAAGCTCGCGATGGTCGGCCTTGCCGTCGCCGTCGCGGTCCTCGGCGTAGAAGATGTCAGGGGCCGCGGCGACGAGCACCCCGCTGCGCCAGGGCATCACGCCGGTGGGAAACGGCAGGCCGTCCAAGAACGTGCTCGCTTTGTCGTAGACTCCATCACCGTTGGTGTCTTCCAGGAACCGCACGATGCCCCCGGGCTTGCCCTTGCCATCGACTCCGAGCGGATAATCCCCCATCTCCACCACCCAGAGCTTGCCGTCGGCCCCCCAGTCCAGCGCGATGGGGTCCTTCACCAGCGGTTCGCACGCGGCGATCTCGATCTTGAAGCCCGGCGGCACGCGAATCGCGCTGAGCGACTCTTGCGGCGTCATCCCTCGCGGCAAATCGTTCTTCGCCTGGGGAACCACGCGAGTGTCGTCCG
>Ga0208199_1000729_pt1 | contig 12579 bp, 11 predicted proteins | sample Sb_taG_FD_187705 | JGI IMG/M metagenome (GOLD analysis project Ga0208199, IMG submission 187705) | Peat soil microbial communities from Weissenstadt, Germany - Sb_50d_1_NS metaG (SPAdes) (version 2) | ecosystem: Environmental > Terrestrial > Soil > Wetlands > Peat | place: Germany: Weissenstadt... | reverse complement strand
GGAGCTCGGGTTGCCGTCGTCGGTATGGGTCTCGTACTCGAAGCGGCGGGCGACCGGGTCGACCACCAGCGCGCGGGAGCGGCTAGGCCAGCGCCCGCCGGATGCCCGCATCTGCACGACCCACTCAGTGCCCTCGGCAACCGGGCTGCCGGGGTTTTCGATGACGTGGTGGATGCGGGCGTTCCACTCGGGCAGGCGATCGATGTCGACCAGCGCGGCGAATACCGCGTCAGCCGCTGCGGTGAGCCGGGCTGCGTCGCTGCCATGGAACTCTGTGACGAACATCATGACTAGGACTCTCGCCCATTACAAGGCTCACCGCATGGGGTGTTCACCCCAACTTCGCGGGGTCATCCATGAGGCCGTGCTGTACGGCGTACAGGCTTGCCCGGGCGCGGTTGTTCACGTCGGCCTTGGCGTAGATGTGCTCGATGTGGTGATCCGCGGTCTTGGCTGAGATGACCAGCGCCTCGGCGATCTCGCTGGTGGTCATGCCCCGGGCCAGCAGGCGCAGCACGTCGACCTCACGCGCGGTCAGACCGGACGGCCGCTCCTTACGGCGGCGTACCCGGTGACCGGCGGCCTCCAGGACGGCGCCGGCCGCGTCGCCGTCCTGGCGGCCCTGCCGCACTTCCGCGCGAAGCCAGGCCCCCGCCTCGGCCGGGGTCAGAGCGCCTCGGTGCGGTCGCGGCTCCAGCTTGGCGTGATACGCGTCCGCTGCGGCGAGCACCCGGCCGGACGGGGTGAACGACGCCTGCCCGGCGCCACGGGGATAGCCCGAGCCGTCGAGCCGCTCATGGTGCTGGACCGCGGTCGCGCCGTACTCGGCCAGACCCGGGGACGAGGCAAGCATCCGCTGGGTCAGGTACGGGTGCAGCCGTACCCGCTCGAGCTCCGCCGCCGACAGTTCACCGGTCTTGTCCCACACCGCGTTGGAGACGCCGAGCCGGCCGAGGTCGTGCAGGAGCCCGGCGCGGCGGACATGGGTGGCCGTGGCGCTGCCCAGTCCCATCGCGATGGCGGCGTGCGCCGCCAGCTCGGCGACCCCGCGGGAGTGGCCGAGGGTGAACGGGGATTTGATGTCGACGAAGTCGGCGATCGCCTCCAGCGCATTGTCGAGCGTGTCCGGCGGCAGCGGTGGGGTCAGGCCGGGCTCGGCGTCGATCACCGCCCCCCAGCTGGTGGCCAGGTCCAGATCCTCGAACAGCATCGGCGCCTCAGCCGCGACGAGATCGACCAGCGCGGGGTCGAACTGGGTCCCGCTGCGCTCGCGGGCAACGCTCACCGCCCCGTCATCACCGGAGGTGCGGTGATAGACCTCGACCACGTCGGCCAGGGCAACGATCCGGGCCGGCAGCAACAGGTCCTCGCCCTTCGTGCCGTGCGGGCTCCCTTTCCCGTCCCAGCGCTCGAAGGTCTGGCCGATCGTGTCGCAGACCTCCTGGCCCAGTCCCAGGCGCCGCGCGAGCGTGTCAGCGGCGTACCAGTGGTTGGCAAGCATGCCGTCGACGTCACGGTGACCGCCCGCCACAAAACGCACCCCCATCCGCGCCCGCGCGAGCAGCGGGCGACCCGCGCCCAGATGGCCCGCCACGTACTTCAGCGGCGCGGCCCCGGTGGCGTCGATGAGCCGGAAGTCGCCCTTAAGAGCAAGGTCATCACCAAACCACTTCGCCTGCTCATAGGCGTCGATATGACAGCCCACCCAGACAATCAGCGAAGAGTGATAAAGACCCGCACGGGCAGCCTCATCGAAGCCAAGCAACTCCCCGAGCCGCAAAGCAATCAGGTTCTGCCGCAGGACGTGCTCCATCGGCTGGTTCATGCCCAGATCAGCACCCAGCGACAAGACGGCCAGCAACTCGGCGAGACGGACGCCTCCGGCGGAAGACGAGATGTTCGGCACGCGTCCATCATCGCGGGCACGGCCCGACAGCGCACACCACCGCACCAGCGAAGCGGCGTCGCCAGCGATCACGCTGGACCCGGCCCGGCGCGCCGCGCGTTCCCTGGCGGAGGAGTTCCAGCCACGGCTGCCCTGGGGGAGGGCCGGCCGGCGTAGGGACTGGTGTAGCGGGCACGCAGCTCCGGTGGTGCTGTCAGGTGATCCTTCACGGCTGCAAGTGTGGCGATCACCAGGCGATCGGCGTTCAGGGCAGCGGGAGCAACGGGCAGGCGGCTGCGGCCGCGTATGCCGGTGGCGGCGTGAACCCGCCGATCAGGGCTGCCAGGGTCTGGGCGAATGCGGTCACGGTGCGGTCGTGCAGGTAGGGGCCGACGATCTGGATGCCGGCGGGCAGGCCGTCGGCGGCAATCCCGGCCGGCGCCACCGCCGCGGGCAGGTAGGCCACACCCACCGCCTGCACCCAGGCGAACTGGTCGGCGTAGGACACCGGCTCGCCGTTGACGGTGATCACCCGCGCGTCCACGTCGGGGGTGTGATCATGAGGTATGGCCGTGGTGCGCATGGCCGGGCACAACAGAATGTCGTAACGGCTGAAAAACCGGGCCCAGGAGGCGCGCAGTGCGCGCTGCTGCTGCCTGGCCCGGGCCAGCTGCCGCGCTGACTGGGTGATGTTGCGCGCAAACCGGGCGGGCGGGGACTGGTCCTGCGGGTTAAGACGCGCCGCCCGGGCGGTCAGTGCAGCGAAGTCGGGGTCGGGCAGGAAGCCCGCGACCTGCCCTTGGATCAGCCGCTGGGCGACGTCGAGGGACTCGTCCAGGTTCACCGGGCGGCCCTCCTCCAGGCGCATTCCCGCTGCCGCGAGGGCATCCGCGGCCGCCTTCAGCCGGTCGGCTACAGCGCGGTCCAGCGGCCACCCCGGTTCGTCCGGCCACACCGCCACTCGCCACGCTCGAAGGTCGCGGGCCGGGGACGCGGGCAGCTCCAGGAGCCACCCGGCTGCTTCCACCGGGTCGGGCCCGGCCAGCACGGTCAGGCATAGGTCCAGGTCGGCGGCGCTGCGGGCGAGTGGCCCGAGCACGCCGATATCCATCTCGGCCAGCGTCCCTGGCGGCGGAGGAATGTGGCCGTGCACTGGGATGATGCCGTAGGAGGGCTTGAGCGCATATACCCCGCACCACGCCGCGGGGATCCGCAGCGATCCGCCCAGGTCGCTGCCCAGCTCCAGAGCGCACAGCCCGGCCGCCACCGCGGCCGCCGCACCTCCGGATGAGCCTCCCGGGGTTCGCGAGACATCCCATGGGTTGCTGGTGGTCCCGAACAGCTCGTTGTAGGACTGGCAGTCCGATGCCCACGCCGGCAGGTTTGTCTTGCCGGCGATGATCGCCCCCGCCCGTCGCAGCCGCCCGACCGCCTCGGCGTCATGGTCGGGCACATAGCCGGCGAGTTCGGCCGCCCCGCACGTGGTGCGCACGCCTGCGGTCTCCAGGCTGTCCTTGACTGTCACCGGCAGACCGTGCAACGGCCCGACTTCTTCGCCTCGCGCGAGGCGGCGGTCGGCCTCACCGGCCTCCGAGCGAGCCTGCTCAGCAGCCACCGTCACCACCGCACCCAAGCCCGGGTTCAGCGCCTCGATCCGGTCCAGGTAGCACTTCACCAACTCGGTGCTGGAGATCTCTTTGCCCCTGATCGCGGCGGCCAGCTCAGTCGCTGACCTGAAAGGCAGCTGCGTCATGCCTCCCCCTTTTGCCTGCCGGCCCGCGGCCGCGGCATCTGTCCCGGATCGCGGTAGGGCCCCACGGTACCGCCGCGACCCGGCCCTCGCGTGGCTCCGAGGCCGCTCGGCGCCAGGTCACGACCTGGCGCCGCAGATCTCCATTCCGCCTGCACGCGGGCACCATCCCTGCTGCACGCCGGGGGGTTGCCCTGCTACGGTCTCAGTAACTCGGGTGGGGATGCTTTCATGCCGGCGACCTGCGGGAGCTCGCCTTCGGGACCCATGGGCCGGGCTTGGCGGGTCTTCATGGTCGTCACGGGATCGCCTGCCTGCAGGCCGGCCACGCCGGTACCGGTGCAGCCAGAAGCGCCGATGATCCCGACGCGGCCGCACGCCGGGCCCGGGCAGCGCCGCGAGATGAAATCCCGTCAGCAATCGTGTCAGACGAACGCAGGGAGGCGATATGAATATCTCCGCAATGTTCCGTGGCGCGGTCGAGGAGTTCGACGCTCGCGTGCGGCAGATCGGCGATCACCAGTGGCAGGCGGCGACCCCGGATGAGGACTGGGCCGTCCGCGATCTGGTGAATCACGTCGTCGGCGAGGATCTGTGGGCGCCGCCGCTGCTGGCTGGATCCACGATCGCCGAGGTGGGTGACCGTTTCGACGGCGACGTGCTCGGTGCAGATCCCAAGGCCGCCTGGACCGCGGCGTCGGCCGGGGCGGTGCGGGCGGTCGCAGAGCAAGGCGCGATGGACCGGATCGTTCACCTGTCGTTCGGCGATTTCCCGGGCCGGGACTACGCGCTGCAGCTGTTCGCCGACCACCTGATCCACGCGTGGGACCTGGCGCGCGCGATCGGCGCGGACGAGCGCCTGGACGCCGGCCTTGTCGCGTCCTGCGGAACCTGGTTCGACGTGATGGAGGACGCGTACCGCAGCGCGGGCGCGATCGCGGCGCGGCCGCCGGTGCCCAGCGATGGGAACGCCCAGACCCTGCTGCTGGCGCGTTTCGGGCGCAGTGCCTGACGTCAGACCGGGAGACGGGCGTGGGATACGACGTCATCGTCGCGGGCGGCGGGTCGGCGGGCTGCGCGGCCGGGGCCCGGCTCAGCGCGGCCGAGCGCTGCCGCGTGCTGCTCGAGGCCGGGCCGGACTACCGGGCGGCCGGCGACCTTCCGGTTGACATCGCCGATGGATCCGCGCCGACCACCAGCTACGACTGGGTCTCGTTTCAGAGCTAGACGAGCGCGGGCGTTCGGTTCCGCTGCCGCGGGGGCGCCTGATCGGCGGCTGCCCGGCGACCAACGCCTGCTTCGCGCTGCGAGGATGGCCATAGGACCATGACCAGTGGGCGGCCATGGGCAACCCTGGCTGGTCGTTCGCTGATATGCTGCCGCTCTTCCGCGCCATCGAGTCCGACGCCGATGTCTGCGGCGACTGGCACGGGAAAGACGGACCGGTCCCGGTCCGCCGGCCCTCAGCCGACGAGCCGCAGACCTGCCCGGGGTCGGGGGCAACCTGATCGACCACCCGCTGGTGGCCGTCGCCTGCCCACCATACCCGGCTTTCCCCGGCTCAGGTTCCACGTGATACTCACACTGCGCTCGCGCCTGGCCGGACCAGAAGGGCCACCCGACCTGCACCTTTCGCCGCCGGGCCGTTCGACGGCGCCGCGAGCCCGGGGAGGCGGGGTGTCCGGCATCGTCGCAGGGCTGCTGCCGGTCCGCTCCCGGGGGTCGGTGCGGCTGCGCTCGGCCGACCCGGCCGATCCGCCATGTGGCTGCGTTGTAGGTGACAGCTGGAACCGTGAGCGGCGATTCAGATGAGCAGGCGCGAGCGGCGACCGGTGTGGTGGTGGTGGTGGCGGTGGCGGCCGCTGAGCTGAGCAAGCGGGCGCGGTCCGCGGCGGCCTGACCCTGGCAGAGCTGACGGGGATCGTCAGCTGCTGATCCCCGGAAGATGAGGCGATCGCCTCATGAGCGAGTACCGGCTGTTTGGTTACGTTGCCTGCAGTGATCTCTCACTGCGATGAAATGGGGCAGCCATGACACTGCGGAGCAGGTTCTTCGCCATGACGTACGACCGTCAGATGACCAAGGTGGAGAAGGCAGGGCTGCGCGCCTACCGGGAAGGGCTGCTGGCTGGCGTGGCCGGCCGGGTGCTTGAGATCGGCGCCGGGACGGGGTCGAACCTGCGCTTTTACGGCCCGGCCGTCGAGTCGCTGACCCTGACCGAGCCCGAGATCCCGATGCTGCGCCGCCTGGAGCGTAAGGCCGGTGAGCAGGCGCCGGGCGCGACGGTGCTGCGCGCACCAGCGGAGGACCTGCCGTTCGAGGACGCCACCTTCGACGTGGCGGTCTCGACGCTGGTGCTGTGCGGGGTGGACGACCAGCCGCGGGCGCTGCGGGAGCTCCGCCGGGTGCTGCGGCCCGGCGGCCAGCTCCTGTTCATCGAGCACGTGCGCTCCGGCGACACCCGCCTGGCGCGTTCGCAGGACCGCATGAACGGGATCAACCGGTTCGTGGTCGGCTGTGACTGCAACCGCCCCACCCTCGACTCCATCCAGAACGCGGGCTTCACCGTTACACGCGTCGAGCACACCACGATGCCGAAGGTCCCCAAGTTCGCCAGCCCGGCCATCGTGGGCAGCGCTGCGGTTCCTGCCTCGGTGCGGTCCCCGGGCGCGCAGCTCGGCGGAGGAAACCGGTCATGACCATCGCCGGCGCAAGGTGCCGTTTTCTGCGCCAGGAACAACCCGGTGCCAATCCGGCCGCGCCGGATTCAGAGCTTGGGGTTAGTGATGACCCTGGTTGCCCTGACGGGCCCGCGGCCACGCCTAAGCGTCGTGATCAGCGAGCGGGCTCGAAGGCGCCCATCAGGCCGTGCTGGGTGGCGTAGAGCGTCGCGGCGGCGCGGCTTGATATGCCGAGCTTGGTGTAGATGTGCTCGATGTGGTTGGCCGCGGTCTTGGGCGTGACCACCAGCGCCTGGGCGATGTCCCGGGTCGAGTGGCCGCGGGCCAGCAGCCCGAGCACCTCCACCTCGCGGGCGGTGAGCCCGCCGGGCCAGGCTCGCCGGGCCGGCACGCGGTGGCCCGCGGCGGCCAGCACGGCTTCGGCTGCTTCACTGTCCAGCCGGCCGCCGGTCACCTCAGCCCGCAGCGCGCGCGAGGCCGGGCCGGGGCCGAGCGGGTCGCGGTGCGGCCGCGGCTCGGTCATCGCGTGGTATACGTCCGCCGCTCCCAGCAGCCGGTCCGGCGGCGTCAGCGCGGCCGCGGTCAGCCCCCGCGGATAGCCCGAGCCATCCAGGCGCTCGTGGTGCCGGGCGGCGATCTCCCGGCTGCGGCCGAGCGCGCTTACCCGGGCCAGCATCCGGTCGGTCAGGTAGGGGTGCAGCCGGACACGCTCGGACTCGGCCTCGGTGAGGGGGCCGGGCTTGTCCCAGATCGCGTTGGAAACCCCGAGCCGGCCCAGGTCATGGATCAGCCCCGCGCGGCGCAGGACCGCCACGTCGTCGTCGGGGTAGCCGGCCGCCCGCGCCGCCGCGCTGGCCAGGTTGGCCACTCCGCGCGAGTGGCCGGCCAGGCAGGGGCTCTTCAGGTCGACCAGGTCGGCCATCGCCTCCAGGACCTGGTCCAGGCCGGCGCCACTGACCCGGCGCGAGAGCTCCGGTTCGGCGCCCAGGACCGTGTCCCAATCCGACGCCTGGTCCAGGCCGTCCAGCAGTTCGGGCGCGCGGGAGCAGAACAGGTCCACCACCGCCGGGTCGAACTGGGTCCCGCGGTGCCTGCGCGCCACCGCCACCGCCGCCTCCACCCCGCGGCGCCGGGCGACGACCTCGACCGGGCCGGCCAGCTGCACCAGCCGCGCGGGCAGGCAGATCTCCTCCCCCCGCAGGTGGCTGGGATAGCCCTTGCCGTCCCACTGCTCATACCCCTGCCTGATCGCGACGCAGACCGCCTCGTCCAGGCCGATCTGCTCAGCGAACTGGGAGCCTAGCGTGCAGTGGGTCGTGGCAAAGGAGAGCACCTGCTTCATCCCGGCCACCGGGAACGCCGCCAGCCGCCGGGCGCGGGCGACGCCGCTGCCGTGCGAGCCGACCCGCCGCACCATGAACGCGACCATCCGCGCCGTGCTCATGTCGAGCAGATCGAACGTGTCGCTCTTCATGCTGATGTCGTCGCCGAACCACCGCGCCTGCTCGGCCGCGTCGGCGTGGCAGTAGACATTCATCATCAGCCCGAGGTAATAGGTAGCCTCCAGCTCCCGGCCGCTGGCCCCGGCCAGGCCGGCCAGCCGCAGCGCGACCACCGTCTGGCGCATGCAATGGGCCATCGGCTGCCCCAGGCCCAGATCCGAGGCATAGGACAGGGTCGCCAATCAGCTCCGCGATCCTGACACTGTCTGTCCCCGCCCGGGCCACCACAACCAGAGTCTACGGGCCCGACCCGCAACCAACGATCATGGCGCGGAAGCCGCTGGTGGTCACGGGGTTGCGCGAGGTTACCCCCGCTGAACCAGGCGCGGGCCAGCGAGCCCGCCCAGGCGCGGACCACTGGCCAGCACCGGGCCAAAGCCCAGACCAGGATATCCTCGCTGAGGCTGCCAGACGGGGTCAGCATCTCATCACGGCAGCGCCGGCCCAGGCCGGGCGTGGTTACCGTTCAGGGGCTGTGTCCCAGATTCGCCGCGCCAGAAGCATCATGACGATCACAAACGGCAGCGAAAGCGGAACCGAGACGACCCCGGGCGGCGCCAGGGCCCCGGCGAGCAGGGCCACCACGAACAGCACCGGCAGCCATCGCGGCATGGCCTGGCTGCGCCAGAGAGCGATCCCGGTGAGGATGACAGCCACAGGAATACCGGCGAAATACCCGATAAAGAACACCCAGGCCGCGGCGGCAGTGTTGGCCGAGACCAGGATCTGGGCGGCAGCCGATGACACGTGGACTGTCGCCGCAGCGGCCAGGTCGAACCCGATAAGCACATTCGCGACGGCCCCGCAGAAGGCACCGAACCATCCGATCACCGCAGCCGTCGTCGCAAGCACCCTATCGCGATCTGAAGCCAGCACAGCGATGGCGAAGAACGAGACACCCAAAGTTCCGAGCCCGAAGATAACGAGCACATTCGAGAAATAGACCTGGCCCGGGTGCGCGGCCGTGATCTGCAGTTCACGCAAGGCCCCGGCCAGCGACATCACCGGCCGATCGAGACCCTTCGGCGTCAATGCGCCCCCGAACAGCAAGAGCACGGCAGTAACCGGCAGGGCCAGCGCCAGAATTCTGCGGCGCGTCCTCACCGTCGCGAGCCCACTCGAGGGTCGGCTTAGACTCACATTAGTCATCATCAGTGGCCTCCTATGCCTCAAGCAGATTGCCCGACCTGCTTCCCCGCCTGGGCTCGCGGCGATCACGGCGACTCATACCGCACACCCACTCACTTGGACCCTAGGGTCGCGAAACAGCGCCGATCATGAGGGATTCACCCCATCTTTGGATCCGCCAACTGAGTCCTGACCCCCCCGATCACAACCTGCGGCGGCTCCTCCGGCAGCGTGTCAACGGCGCTGGCAGCCGATGTCGTAGGAATCGTTGACGACGGTTCCGATGCGCAGGGCCTAGCCATGCCGCCCGCCTCGACGACGTCGCAGCCGTGCTCAGCAGCTTCCCGAAGCGGCATCCGGCGACCCTACCGTCAGGTGGGCTCAGCCGCCGTGGCACGGCCGGACGGCCGGGTTGCCCAGCGGCATCCGGCGCCCCGAACTGGCTGATCTGCCCTTGCTGTCGGAACTGGCACCCGAGCGCGGAGAAGTGCAAATATTCGGCAGGGAGCGGGCTCGCGACGCAGTACCCGAAGAATACATTCACACTCTGTGACGGTCGTGGTGCCTTCCTGGTGGCCGCCAGCGGGGCAGATCGTAACCTTGATGGCCGCCGTCACATTGCTTCTGCGAAGCAGCTGGGCGCTGTCTGCGTGGCCAGGGAACAGCGGGCAGCTGCCAGGTGATCAGTTCCGGGTGATGACGTAGTCGTGGGTGCGCCAGGTCCCGGCTGGGGTGATGGTTTCGGCGTACTGCAGGAGCTTGCCGTCGGCGTCGTGGTGCTGGGTGCGGGTGATCAGGACTGGTGATCCGGGGGGGATGCCGAGTGCGGCGGCGGTGTCATCGTCGGCGGTTGCGGCGGAGTTTTCCTCGTGGACCCGGGCCGGGCGGGTGGCGGCTTCGGTGATGTAGGCGAGGGTGCCGGCGGGCAGGGGCTCGGGCTCGGCTAGGCGGGGTGCCTTTTCCGCGATGGCGGGGGAGTACCAGGCGGTGATGATGCTGGCGGCGTGCCCGTCGTCCGCGTAGGTTTCGGTGCGGCGCAGGGCGCGGCGCCCGGAGGGGATGCCGAGGATCTCGGCGACGGGGCCGGGGGCCGCTGTTCTGGCCGCGGACACCGATATGGCCTGTGCGCCGGGTTCCGGCGCGGGTTCGGCCGCGGCGTGGGCGGTGCCCTGGGCGGCGGCGGCGATGCGGGCGGCGGCGCCGGGGGCGACGACGGTGTCCCGGCCGACGCTGGGCACGGCGAGTCCCTCGGTTTTCATCGCGCCGATCACCTTGGACGCGGTCTGCATGGAGACATGCCAGCGGGCCATCATCTCGCGCTGGGACGGCAGCCGGTCATCGTCGCGCAGTTCCCCTGAGGCGATCTGGGCGCGGATCTGCCGGACGATCTGCATGTACAGGGGGACCGGCCGGTCCAGCTCGGTGATCCCGGTGCTCATGTGCCCTCCAGATAGCGCACTGCATCACAGCGTGCAAGCTTGACTTTCACACTTTACCCGCCGGTCACGCGCGGGCGCTAGCCTCCCGCATCTACGGGCCGGTATTAATGATCTGCATCACATTCCAAATGGTGTAAGGTCGGCATGGCGGCATGGTCATGGTGCCGCCGAGTCGACTGAACGGAGGCATGGGATGGGCTTCTACCTGGCGATAGTGCTTGGCTGCTGCGCCGGCGGCCTCGCGCTTTGCGCGTGGGCAGTTGCCGCGTTCACGTACATCCAGTCGCCGCGATCAAGGCGGCAGGCGGACGACGGGAGGCGGGACACGTGGACCTGACGGTGAAGATCACGCCGCGGGTGTCGCGGGAGGTGGCGCGGCGGCTGCGGCTGGCGGCCAGCATGGGCTCGCGCAGCATGTCGGCGGTCGTCAACGACGCGCTGGACGAGACCCTGCCCAGCCTGGAGGAGATCGGCACCCAGCTCACCGGGGCGGTGGCGGGGGAGGCAGGGGAATCCGGTGGCTGCGTTGCCTGAAGATCGGCGGCGGCAGTGGGAGCCGTTCGGCATTACCGAGGCTGATTTCGCGGCCGTGCCCGAACGGGACGGGATGCGGGTGGCCGTCGTGAAGTTCGGCGGCGAGCCGGGCGCCATGGCCGGGCGGTGGCTGGCCGGTGCCGCCGGGGTGCTGGCTGTGCTGGCCGCCGCGGCGGCGGCGGTGAGCTGGCAGGCGCAGTACATGATGGTGCGCGCCGTCAAGCACGCCGTGGTGGTGGCGGGCGATCGAGGCGGGCATCAGGATGCGGGCGCGCTGGTGTTCGCCGCGCTCGGCGTGGCGCTGGCGTTGCACGGCAAGCGGGCGGTGCGGGCCCGGGCGCTGAATGCCGCGTGCATCGGGATCTCGCTGGCCATGAACGCGCTGGCGGCCGGGCACGGATGGCGCGGCCTGGCGATCTGGGTGATGCCCGCCGCGGTGTATGCGCTGGCCTCGGACACGCTGATCGGCGTGGTCCGCGCCTGGGTGCTGGCCCGGCAACGCGGCACCGGTGAGACGCTGGCTGATGACGGCCCCACCCCGCTGGCCCTGGCCGTGGGCGCCGCCTTGTGGGTGCTGCGGCTGGCGCTGGCACCGCGATCGACCCTGTTCGGCTTCCGGACCTGGGTCGTGGACGACTGCCCGGTCGCCCCGGGCCGCCGCCCCGGTCACCTCGCGGAACTGAAAGCGGTACGGAACGAAGCCCAGCAGCAGATCGCCCTGGCCGCGCGGCAGCGCGATGAAACCGCCGCACGGACGGCGGCTCAGACCGGGCAGGCCCGCAAGGAAGCTGTCGAGGCGCGCGCAGCCGAAACCGCGATCCGCGCAGAGCTGCACAGCGCACAGGCCGGCGCGGACCGCCTTGTCGCCGGGGCGCTCGCCGCCGCGGCCCGCGAGCGCGACGAGCTGCGCGCCTGGGCCGAACGGCAGGCCGGCGCGCTGCGCACCGAGCTGGAGCGGGTACGCGAGGATGCCGGGCAGCTGGTCAGGCTGGCCCGGGAGGAGGCCGCCGCCCGCATCGCCGCGACCACCGACCTACTGGTCGCTGACCGCAACCGGCTGGCCGCCGAACTGCGCAGCGTGACCCACCCGTCATCGCAGGTCGGAAAGCCCGCGCCGCGGGCCCGGCGGCCACAAGGTTCACGCGACGGCGGCCCGACCAAGCGGCACCGGATGATCGAGCTGGCCGGGCAGCGCCGTGACCTTGCCTCGGTGCCGCTGGGGGAGGTGGCCAGGCTCGCCGGCGAGGTGGCGGCGGAGATCGGCTACAGCCCCGGCACCGCGCGGCGCGAGCTGGCCCGCCACGTCCGCCAGCTCCAGGCCGCATCAGCAACTGCCCGGTCCGATAACGAAGGAGACAAACCGCATGACTGAACGGCGCACCGAGCAATCACGCGATCCGGCCGGGCTCGCGCTCACGGCCGCGATCGCCGTCCTGATCGTCGGCTTCCTCACGGTGCGGTGGCTGGCCCGCCTGAACCCGCTGGCGCTGGCCGCCCTCGCCGCCGCGGCCGCGGTCATCGTGGTCGCCGCGCGGGCCATGTGGCCCAGGCGGCACCTGCCGCGGAACCGGGTCCGGCACATGCGGCTGCGGGCCAGGATGCGGCTGCACCCCGGCCCCGGGCACGCGACGGCCTTCGAGCTGTGGCTGCGGTGGGGACG
>Ga0208199_1000727_pt1 | contig 12581 bp, 16 predicted proteins | sample Sb_taG_FD_187705 | JGI IMG/M metagenome (GOLD analysis project Ga0208199, IMG submission 187705) | Peat soil microbial communities from Weissenstadt, Germany - Sb_50d_1_NS metaG (SPAdes) (version 2) | ecosystem: Environmental > Terrestrial > Soil > Wetlands > Peat | place: Germany: Weissenstadt... | reverse complement strand
CCCGCTCACGGTGGCGGGTGACACATGCCGGTAATCGACGGCGTGCGCCGCGGTCAGAACCAGCCGGCCGCCGATCAGGTACCCCGACCCGGCAGTCCACCGATCCGCACCCCCCGGGGCGGCTGGGCCCCGGTCGTGGAGCACCTCCACGGCCCGGCCAGTTCCGATCATCACCGCTGCCACCAAGAGCCTCGCTGGTCAGGGCTTCTGGTCAGAACCACGGTAGATCTTGACCGGTTCGCCCTCCTGATCCACCGGCGCCCCCAGAGTCATCGTCACCGTCTGGATCTCCTCCCGCGCGTAGCTACCTGCTCCGCCCAGTTCCACCACCCAGAACTTCACCCCGGCCTTGCCCTCGCCGGTCTTGGTCACCGCAACGTGAAATTCCAGCTGCACCCCGGCCACCGGGAACTGAAACCCCGCGCCCGCCCCGGCCGCCGCCGCCCGGGCCAGCTCGGCGCGCAACGCCTCCACCGTCTCCGCAAGCTCCAGCTGCGCCACAAACCCGGCCTCCTCCCCAGCAACCCATGGCGGCACCCTAACCGGGGCGACGCGATCACCCGCTCCAGAAACAACATCTAATTAACCCACGCCGACGCCCCTGGTAACAGTCAGGGCTGCGGAAGCCCCGGCACGCTGACACAAAGAGGCCGGGTAGCATTTCCCAGCGCCAGCGGCCCGCCTGCGGGAGCCGCTCGGCCCGGCTGCCCTTACCGTGCACCGTGACCTCCGCCTCTAGCCCCAGCGCCGGCGCCCCGCTGGCGCGCAGGCCCAACCGCAGCAACATCACCAGCACCGCGTAGTCCTGGCGGCCCGGGGCCCGGCGCCGGTCACAGGACGCCAGCAGCGCCCGGGCATCGGCCCGCCTGATCCCCTTCGGCAGCGCCGAGCGGCGCCACCCGGTCACGCCCTGCGCAGCCCACGCCAGGTCAGCTGCCGTACGGCCGTCCGGGTAGCAGAACCGCAAGAACGCCCGCAGCGCGGCGGCGAAATACTGGGCCGACCCGCCGGCATCCTCTCCGCCTGCGCCAGGCAGATGGATTCTGCTGGGATGGTGTGGCGGCCGGGATCGCCCATCGGGAGCCTTACTGGCTGCCAACGGCCACGGTCGTCCAGCCACACCCAGCGACGCCAGGCCATGTAATACCTGTTCAGATGGCACGTCCAGCCGCACCTGCCATCATCAAGCTACCCATCGGGTTCGCCTGATACTCAAACAGGTCCACAGGGAGTCCATCGTCGAGGTGATCCAGGCGCGGCAGGTGACGCCCTGGCGGGGTTAGCCGCGTGCCCCGCACACGGGCCAGGCGCCGATGCCCAAAGGACCTGCAGACGCCAGGCGTCAGTCCTGGTGATTGCGGCCACGGCCTGTCGACAGTGCCGGTGCGGCCGATGCTGCGGGTCAGCGAACCCAGGACGGGGGCGGGCAGGTGGCGCCGTCCCGGTGCCCCGCCAGGCCGCCAGTCCTGCCGGGACCGCTCGTTTGCGCCGTGAGGCCGGAACCGGCGAGCATGGCAAGCCAGCCGGACACCCGGAACACCACGAAGTAGACCAGTCGTAGTGACCCGAGTACTGACAGTCCCCGGCCATGAGGCATCCGAACAGCCAGATCGTTACCTTGATCGTCTTCAAGTGGCGAAGACAGACCAGGTCAGCAGCAACGACAAGGTAATCGGCACCCACATCTTGGACAAACATGGCCCTGGCCCTGCCGCTGCGACAAGCGTCCGGAGATATACCCGGTAACCAGTCGGCGTGTCGAGTTGCCGTTTCACGGGAAACCCGGTATAGACTCCTCGCCTCCGAGGCGCACGGGGCGATCCGTGCGCACCGTTCTGCCCAGGACAGGCCTGGAGGGATGCGGGAACTGCTGGCGTGGCGTTTGGGGCTCGTGGGCCGCCCAGCGGGCCCGCAATCTGCTCATGGATCCCGGCGAGCGTCCCGGGGCGGTTCGAGCTCGTGATCCGCGATCGGGACCGCAAGTTCACCCAAGCATTCGATGAAGTATCCGCCGGGAAACGGCACGCGGGCAATCCAGACGCCGGTACGGTCGCCAAGGGGCCAAATCCGTACGCGGAACGGTTCGCGGGAACATTTCGCCGCGAGTGCCTGGACCACGTCGCTGATCCTCTCCCCCGCGCGCACCACGCATCACGGCAGCGGAGGAACCATAAGGCCCGGGGCGCGCTGAGTGGCCGCGGCGCCCTGATCGGATCATCGTCGCCCTCAGCGCGGCGAACCCGCACCGCTCGCCGCCGGCAGGAAGCGGAACTGCCGCGTACATGACTTGTGCTGCGGGTGACGAGACCGGGGGCTGGGACAGGGCGCCGGCGCCGGAGCTGTAGTCCGGGCCGGGCAGCCAAGCCCGGTGATTTGCCATGGCACTGGAACGCATGATCGATATGCGTCCGCAGGCTGACCGCCTTATTGCCGTCAAGCTCACCGGTAAGTCGGGGCATCACGCGAAGCGGCGGCCGCTGACTGCCGACGGGAAAGCCGCCCCGGTGGCCGCGCTGCCAGAGGTCGCGGCCGGCCGGGCCGGCCTGCTCGCCGACGTCGCGCTCGGTTTCTGCCAAAGGCGGCGACCGTATACGCCGGGATCAGGACACGCCGTGCTGTTCTCGCTGGTCAGCGGTCTGCGGGGGAGCAGGTTGAGGGGTCTTGGTGCGGTCGTCTCCGATGGAGCGGGTGCAGCCGCGGACTGTGCCGGGCGGGCGTGGCCGGGCAGGCCGGCCGCGACGGCAAGGCCCGGGACTCCCACAGCTACGGCGAGCCGGCAGCCCTCATCTGACCAATTTCTTTCAGCATGACTGATTCCCTGCAGATCGGTTCTCACCTGTGCGACGGTTGTGTGAGTGACGCCAGCAGGCTGACCGGGCCGGGGTGTGAGCGGACGTGGTACCCGGCCAGCAGGCCCCCGGGACGACACCGCTATCCGCCCCTGCCGCCGCTGGTCCTGGGTCGCCGTCCGGCTTACCCCCCCGGCCGGACGGCGACCCAGACGATCCCCGCTCGCCCCTGTATGACGCGCTGGGCCGCGGACCGGTTGTCAGCTCCCCGCCTCCTGACCTGAGTGGGGCGGTCGCCTTCCCTAGCAGGCCCGGTGCCTCCCTGCAGGCTGGATGATACTAGAACGCGTGATCGGCAAGCGTCCGCAAGCTGACCGGATCCCCGGCGCGGCGGAACATCATGCGAAGCGGCGCGCATCTCAGGGTCGAACCGGGGTTGATCCCGATCGACGCGGGCAACCGGCGGCGGCAACCTTAAGACATCAGCACAACCACTGCGACAATAATGGAGATCGATCGGCATGCTCGCGATCCTCGTCCTCGTCCTCATCGCCATCGTGGCCCTAACTGTCCTCGGCTTCGCTGTGCATGTCCCGTTCTCCCCGTGGCTGTTGCTGGCGGTCATTGGCATCCTGGCCTGGGTCAAGTTCCGTCCGCGACGCTCCCGCCAGTAGCCTGCTGCGCGGCCCGTGAGCATCAGTGGCGAAGATGTCCGCGCCCGTGCTGGCGACCTTCTGCATCGCCTCACTCCTCTTCCAGGACGCACTGCAGGCGGATCTCGCGCGACGGCCGCCGCCAGCGATCGTCGCGCAGCGCGACTGGCGGTCCAGAGCGCGAGCGTCCCTGCCGAATTTTTGCACCCGCCGACACTGCCCACACGCATTGAGGTGGATCCACTCCGCCCAGTGATTGGCCCGCCGTTGGTGAGAGGCTGCCCGGTCACCAAAGGACCACCCGGGCGGGGCCGGCCTGTGTGATCCGGCTATGCGCAAACCTATGCCGAGCTTCGTCGTGCCCCACGGCCAGCACCCTGACCGGTCCCGGCCGGGGCGCCTGGCCGCCATACCTGTTCTTTCAGGGTCGGTGGCACAGGCGGCGGATCGCTTGCTGCGGCGCTATCTGGTAACCGCTCCCACGTTGAGCGAGGCCGGCCCGTGTGAAGGCGAGCAGGTACCGAAGGGGAACGGGACCACCTTGGACCTGGTCTGGTTCGGCGGAAAAACGCGAAGGCCGGCCGCGGTAACCGGGCGGCACGCCGACCGCGAGAAAACGCCGGTGTCCACAATTCCGAGCACGGCAGTGGCGGTCTTGCCGTTCGCCAGCGTCACAAGATGCGGCGTTGGTGGCCTGCGGAACACAGCTCTCGGTCCGACCTGATGGCCGGCGAGGTTGACGGCGAACAGGAACGGAAAGCCGTTCAGCGTGCAGGCGTGCCCGGAAAGGTTGGTGAAGTGCAGCTCGTAGAAGGTGGTGCCTGCTGCGCCGTTGCCGGTGGTGTCCAGCCAGATAACAAGACCGGGAGTCTGGCACAGAGGCGTGATGCCGTTAGCGTATGGCCGAGCCGGTGATCCGGCGCTAGCCCTGGCGATCGCGGGCGCGAGGATGAAAGCGCCGACGACGGCAGCAACGGCGGTGATCCGGCGCGCATTGTGCGTGAAGCGTTTCATGGGTGAACCCCCCTACCTGGGATGACCGGGGACTCCGGCCACCGGACACCAGTATGGCGGGCGAATAGCTGGCGGGCCAGATAGGCCAGCTGACCTGGCGGTAAGGAGACGGCAGGGCCGCATATGCATGCGCCGCCGACGGGCCGCCCGGGGTGCCATTCCGCGTTCCACGAACGAATGAGGCTGTTGTGAGGTAGTCAGGCCGCCCGCGGTCACCGCCAGCACGGGACACGGCCCGCCGCCAGCCGATCCGCCGCCACCGCCGGGACGGCCGGCCACATCGTAAGCGTTCGCTCGTCGCGCCGGCGGCAACCGCGCCGCTGCGCCGGATAGCGGCGCCGGAGTATGCTCCGCAGACCCGGGAAAGGCCGGCCGTTCACAAGGCTCGCTTTGCCGACGCACTGCTCGTCCGCGTTGGACGCTCCACGCGGAGCGTGGTCGACGCAGCAGTGACAGCCGCCCGCAGTGCCGCCGATCTGTACTGGACCAGTCCCCTTGGTCCGGTCTGCTTAAGGCGCGCAGAACAGCATTTTCTGCACCATGAAGGTCCCAGCTGCCTGAAAGGGGTCAATGAGCCGCTCTCTTCCGATCCCCTCTGTAATGGTTCCGCAAGGCAGCCGAACCGTGCGCTGCCTCCTATGTGTCTTTAGGGAATGCCCGTGGTGGGAGGAGCGGCGGTCCGGGCGGGCAGTCAGCGCAGTTCGACCTGTGCCTCCACCGGATTGCCCGTCCATTGCACTCTCGTCCACCAGGGATCGCATGCGACGACCAGTATCGTTGCCACGCATCCGAAGGCCGGGATCGAGGGAAGCTGGTCAGACATTATCCAGATCAAGTCGGCCCAAGACGCACATCATCAATGGCCCACCATCATCCATAAGCGCGGCGACATTTTAACTGACGCTAACCTATTCATTACGCACTGCAGCTATGCAAAGGCGAATTAACAGGTGATGGCATTATTTTCACACCGGATCTTCGAAGGTGCGTCCTCCGCAACGCACAGTCATGGCTAAGGAACGCTCCGCTGAGTCCTCATCCAGTCATGCAAAGCTACGACTGCTTCCGGTGCCATCTCTCCGAGTGCAGGTACGACGTTCCACCAGGCAGTGGTGAGGAGTGCTTGGGCCAAGAGGCTGCGCATGCGCCGTTCCGTCTCAGAATTGTCACCTAGTACTGAAAGTTGCGTCCGGGTGACGTCAACTAGAGTTACCGCTCGGACCCTCACGTCCATAATACGGAGTGCAGTTTCAAGCGCATCCGCCAGAAGGCGTTCGGCTTGCCCCCTCTCAGTGCTTGCGATCGTCTGTGCAATGTCGGCGAGCGCCAGGCATCGGCAGGCCGCGTTAGGGATCGCATGGGCTATACGATTGCCCTCCTTCCACTGACCCGTGCGCGCCGCGTATCCCGCGATCTCCTTCAAAGCCCGTGAATGTTCGAAAAGAAACAGGTGCGAGTTAGCCAGGTGTTCGGCGCGTTTCCATTGACCGGCTGCCGCGATAGCACTCAGGATGATCACAAAGTCGTCATCAGTGAGGTCTTCGGCAAAAGCATCGATGTCGTTCGACAGTTCAGCTGCGTAGCCCGGATGGCTATCGGCGAGAGCTAGGACCACCTCCGCAAGTGAGCGCCCCCGGGCCGCGAGCCACGAGTGATCGGAGGCCCTCCGACCGGCCTCCGTGGCTAGCTCAGTGGCAACCTCGGGTTGACTTGTGGCCAGCGTGCTTGCGATGGCAGCCAGCGCGCCAGGAATCATCTCGGAATTGGTGATGGTCCGAGCGATCTGCAGCGCATGGTCTAGTTGACTAGCCTCCGCTAGGGCTTTCGCGAGCGCGATCAGTGTGCGTGTTTGGTATCCCGAAGATGGCATGACTGCGGCTACCTGCTCGGCGAGGTCTAGGCGGCGCGCTGCTATCAGTCCTTTTGCAAGCACTTCAGAGTCATAATAAGACCAGCGGAAGGCTGCTGCCATACGTGCGACGTGCTCTGCCTCTTTAGCAAGGTCGGCCGCATCAGCGGGATGGGTTCTGGCGAGCTCCGCAGCGATGTTAGCAAGGGCGCGAGCCCGATCCCATTCCGATTCAATGGCCCGCGCAGCACGAGCAGCCTGAACCGGCAAACCGGCTGCTGCCAGGGCGACAGAAATGGAGGCCAGATCAACGCCGTGCGGTTGGGGTTCGCCGCCGTAAATCTCACTGTATTCATCCGGCCATAGGATGTGCTCTATTTCACCTGCTAGTGACACAGCGCGTACTGGGTCCACTCCTGCCAGTGCTGATGTGACGTATGCGAGCTCCTCTATCCGCAGAATGGGCTCTTTGGTAGCCCGAGCCGCATCCTCGGCAATAACGGCTAGTAGTGCGGAACGGGCTGGGTCGCTGTCGGAGATCGCACGGGCGATGTCCGCGAACGCGCGCGGCTTGCCGTGCTGGAGATTGCGGGCAACTTCCTCGCTGGCGTCTGCAAGAAGATTGGCGCGTACGGAATCGCTACTTGCCAGATGCCCGGCGACTTCGGCAAGCGCGCGCGAGTGCTCAAGCTTATCGGTTACCCTCCGCGCTGCTTCTTCGGCGCTATCCCAGCGGCCGACTGCGGCGAGAGCCGTAACGTTAGCGACGCGAGGGCCCCCCAACTCCGCAAGTGGACTGCGCCCAGCCTCGTCCACTAGCCGTACGGCATGCTCTGGATCGTGGCCGACGTAGAGGCCCGCAAGGGTTAGCAGTGTTTCCGGGATCAGTGCGAGAGGCATTGGGGTATGAACTGGACTATCTGGTGGCCGAAGACTCGTGCGCACGACATGCTCAGCTTCGGCGGCCAGTTCTGCGCCACGGCCAGGGTCGCTAGTATGTTCGGCAGCGAGAGCTGTCAGGGCTGCGAAACGAGCTTCTGAGTCTACGATGCCGCGGGCCAACTCCAGCGCATGGCGGAACTCGCCGAGGCGTGCCCACGCCTGAGGTAGCTCCGCTGGAATGGCCCTATTACGACTGGTAATCCGAAAATGTTCGGCTGCAAGCAGCGCGAGTGACTTCAGATCTGGGGTGGTTTCGGAAAGCAAGTGGTCCCGCGCAACGACGATCTCGGTCAGCCCCGTCGCATCGGCGCCGGTCCGCTGCAGCATACGGTCATGGCGGTTACTGTCGACTGCGATCACAACGAACCGCTGGATGTCACCCGAGGCGGTTAGCAGCCGCCCGTAAGGGCGGAGCAAGTAGCGGGGAGTTTTTTCCGGCCAGCCTAGGGAACGGTACTTATTAGCCCAAGCATGAATCTTATCGCGGTAGTGGTTCAAGTCTCCGTGTAGGATTTCGTCGGCGGTTCTCCGAAGCGCCTCATGTGCGAACAAATAAACGCGATCGTCCTCGGCCCCGTAACGAGTCCGGCTGTATAGACTGCGGCCGAGCACAGTGTCTAGGCGTGCCCGAATTTCGAACTGCATCCGTTCGGTCAGCTCAGCCAACTCCGCGACGGTTAGTCCTCCTCCGGCACCGGCAATTAGGGCGATGATTTCACGGTCAGGACCGTCGGCATGCAATCGCAGTTGTAGCTCATTCTCGGCATCCCTAGCGAGGTTGTGCGCAAACGGCAATGCCGCTAGCTCTCGCTTACGGCATGTTCGGAGCGAATGATCTTCCGGTACATCGGCAGGCAGCAAAGGTTGCTTGCGGCTCGTCACCAACACACGGACGCCGTCCGGAGGACGCCTAGGCAACAGCGACGCAATGCTGGCCTGGCCGTGTCCTGAACCGGGACCCGTGTCTTCGTCTAGGCCGTCCACCACCAGCACCAATTGTTCGCCGCGCTCACGAAGCCGTGCGGCAGCCCTTTCTATCAGGTGCCGACGCAACCCGTCACGCGCTGCCGCAGACGCCCCTATCGTTACAGGCTCGTCGGCGATTACTGCCAGTTGGTCAATCATTGCCTCAGTGAATGCCGTGCTATCGGATTGGTCGTCCAGCCGAGCAGTGATGAAGAAGGACGCGACCCGTACTACAGCCGGTGGGTGTAGCACAAACCAAGCAGCCAACGCAGTCTTGCCCGCCCACGGGTCTCCCTGCCACCAGCAGTAAGCCTCCGGCCCGGCGCAGAAAGAGGTCAGCTCGGCTAGCTCTGCATCGCGGCTGATGAGCCGGTCAGGCGCTATGTCACGGACCTGCGCCAAGTAGGCTGCAGTAACCAGATCACCCGGAGACGGCACGATCACGTCTTCAAGTTTGCGCAGCCACAGGTCCATCCCTAGCCGTGCATTCATTTCCCGCTGCTGAGCGGAACTGACCCGTTCCTCCCAGCGATCAATCCGGCTCACGGCCAGCCGTCCCAAGCCATCCGATCGATGGTGCTTGCTAATGATCCCGATGATCCGCCCGTTGCAGAACACCGCTGCCCCCGACATCCCCAACCACGGGGACACATCAGGGTCAGGATCGCGCTCGGGCGGCACAACATTGATCTCCAGGGTTCCTTCCCGGCGGTTGGCTAGGATTGCCGCGGGGCCGACGACGTGAGCTGAATCGCGGTAAGACCCAGTCGGATCATCACGCAGCTTCCACAACGGGAACCCGACGCTGCTGCACTCGAGTACCGCGTCATGTTCCCCAATCCGGCCGAACCGGGCCGGAGTCACTGCAACTGACTCTGGAGGCATGATCGTCAGCAGCGCGGCATCGATGTCCGGGATCTGAAGCACACCTATGACGTCAGCGGACCACTCGCTATCCTGATCCGCATCGAACCGGACCCGCACCTTCGACGCGCCATGCACCACATGGGCCGCGGTCAGCACAGTTTCCGCCGTCACGCGATACCCAGACCCGCGCCGACCAGGCTCACCCGCCTGGAGCGTGACCAGGATTTCCGCGACCTGGCCGATCTGCAGTCCAGGCAATGTACGTCACCGCTCCCCGACCCGCTCCGTATCTGATATCTCCGGACGCCCCTTCGACCCGGAGAGTCGCGGCTGCAACGCTAGCTTGATCCGCTGCAATGACGACCGCGCTACTTCTGCGTCTCCGCCCAGCTCCACCACCCAGAACCGCACCTTCGCGCCCGCCGTCCCCTTGCTGTCCAGTCCAACCGTCACCTCTACCTCGACCGGCCCCAACTCGAAACGCAAGCGCTCATCCACTCCAGCGTCGATCGCCTGATCCAATTCCCGGCGCAGCTCAGAGATCATCTCTGACAGTTCGATCACTGCAATCCACCTCTATTCACGCACCGAGTCTGACACTTGGCGCAATCCGTTGAGACGACCATACAGTTGGTAGGAAGTTGGACCCCGCATGCTGGTTCACGCATAGCAGTCATTTTCGCATGCCGCTCCCGCATTGAGGCTCTTCGAGCATGTCTTGTTTTTAAATTCGAATTAGATCTTGTATTTGAAGCGTATATCGATAAGGTGCCTGATTTTGGCCATTAATGTGCGCACAGAACTGGCAGCTCTGGTTGAGAGAGCGAGCCTCACCAGTCGGTTGGGCAGCCGCGCTGATTCGGCGTTCGGCGCGAGATTACCTCGGACGGACAGGGCGCACCGGTGACGCTGGGTTACCCGGAAAGTGGTCATCAGCCCCCCGGGAGTTACGGTACCTGGTGCTCCATGTCGGGTCGGCCGGACCAGTCAGGGGCTTCTGCGAGCCCCACAGAAACCCCACAACTCCGCGACACGGTGGCCGACCCCCACAGGAATCCCACGGACTAAACGGCACATTCCGGTACACTTGTTATGCGTGTTAAAGGTACGGAGAACAGCCGGTGACCAGCGTTGACACGTGTGAGCTGAGCTGTTGGGGATTTTCTCTGGTAAGTGCTCTCAGGGTAATAGACCCCCCTGAAAAGCGGAAGCTCAATAGCATAATCTGCCACAATGCGCCGCTGATCAACGCCGGTCACGGCGTTTCGCGCGGGGCGATCAAGGTCGCGACCACGCGCCATGGAATCGTCTCGCCGCGCCCCAACGCTCCCAGCCGCGGTGTGCCCACAACGACCACGCCGAACTAGCGGCCGCGGATGTCCCAGCCATCCGCGCGGACGTCCACACCGGTGAGCTCATCACGGCACAGCCGCCAAAGGTCCTCGCGATGGACGATGCCAGCCACCGCAGCCAGATGTGGTCGTGCTCCCGCTAGCCGCCGCGCGGCAATCAATGTCTCGGCCGGGGTCAGGACGCTCACCACGACAGCATGAGCACATGCGGAACCCGATGACCACCAGGCCAAGGCTGCGGGCGATGATCTCCTTCTTGATCTCGGTGCTGCCGCCGGAACCCGCAGGATCCCCGATGCAGCCGAGGCCGCCTCGCTCAAGCCGACGTGCATCGCGGATGACCGAGCCGATGCGTCAGAGGACGTCTTCAAACGGCACGCCAGGTCCGCGAACGTCCCGCCCCGACTGCCTAGCCTTGGCCGCATGACCGCGCTGGCTTCACGGGCCGGACATCTCGCCCAGGCACTCCTCCAGGAACCCCTCCCCCGCCGCTGGGCGCACGTCCAGGGCGTGGCGGCGCGGGCATGCAGCCTGGCACCAGTTCTGGCGCCGACGCCGGCCTCTTGGAAGCCGCCGCGTGGCTGCACGACATCGGCTACGCCCCCGGCCTGGCCGTGACGGGCCTGCACGCCCTGGACGGCGCCCGTTACCTGCGCGACGCCCAGCACGCCGACACCATGCTGTGCCGGCTGGTCGCCCATCACTCCTGCGCCATCATCGAAGCCCGCGAACGCGGACTTGCCGACGTCCTGAGCCTGGAGTTCGATCCCGCGCCGTACGCGCTGGCCAGCGTTCTGACTTGCTGTGACATGACCATCAGCCCGGACGGCGAACTCGTGCCGGTCGAACAGCGGCTCGCCGAGATACAGGACCGCTACGGCCCAAGGCACCTGGTGAGCCGGTCGATCCAGCGCGCCGCGCCGATGATCCTTGGCGCGGTCAAGCAGGTCCATAACAAAGCCGCCCATATCGCATAGCTCCGCGGACTGAGGGGGCGGACTAAACATGGCAGACTCATGCCCCGCATAGCCCCGCGTGGCTTGAACTTGGCCCCGGAATGGCCCCCAACGCTTGTTCGGAGCGTTCGAATTTCTTGCGCATCAGCAGGATCCACCCCGGCCGCGTAGGTAGCATCCAGCATCGAGAAGGTCCGGGTCCGCATGCCAGCCACGCTGCGCCCGGGCAGATCCTCTTCGCGGCCGCTGGTGATGTACGTCGGGCGGCCCAAAGCGGCAGCCCCAGCCCAACCCTGGAGACCACCGGCCCCGGCCCCGAGCGCCGTCGTGGGCATGCGAATCCGGCTCCGGTAGAGGCTGACCCCGGCCCCTACCGTACCGGAGGCCCGGCCAGCATCCTATGCCGCGCTCCGGGCACCAGCTAGAGCAGTACCTGGAACGGCCAACGTGGACGCGACAGAGCACCCAGTCCCTACCCGGGTGCCGCGACCTTGGCGCGGTGATCATGGTTCTGTGCGCGCATATGGCATTACGCAAGGTCAGCTCTCTACCTCGAGGGCATACCGCCAGGGCCGGCAGACCTGCATCAGACTGCACACATGCGAGGCACTGCGGCGTTTTCTAACGAGATCTCTAACCTGCCGTTAGAACGTTAGCGCCGGGAGTCTCGAACATGCAGGTCACGAGCCATCTGCGGTCCTGATTTGACATACGGACCTGTTCTACCCAAACGCGGCGCGCTAGCCAAACTGCGCTACAGCCCGTCCTGAGCCGAGTGTAGCGGCTCGCCGACGAACCAGGCCCGGTTGACGGCGCCGGCTTAGACTCGGCGAGGTGGAGCCGGGCGGATCGAGCGGGCGGCCGGCATTCGCGCCGCGACGCCCGCCGACGCGGCCGCCATCCGTTTGGTCCTGACTTGATGCCCCCGGCCCGGCCGCGCCGTGCTGCCCGGGCGGGCTCACTCGGGCGCCGGTGATGGCTCACTCGGGCGCCGGTGATGGCTGTCCGGTCCTGGTCGAGGTGGCTCGCCGCGCTGTGCCGGCGAGGTCCCCGGCCCGTCCGCCCATTACCAATCACAGCTCCAACTCCAGTCGCATTTTTCGCACACGAGTACCATAGCTGCGTGATTATCGCGGAAGATATGGCTTATACGGAGGAATTGGGTCACTATAGAGACTGTCGTATAGCTCTGC
>Ga0208199_1000712_pt1 | contig 12690 bp, 7 predicted proteins | sample Sb_taG_FD_187705 | JGI IMG/M metagenome (GOLD analysis project Ga0208199, IMG submission 187705) | Peat soil microbial communities from Weissenstadt, Germany - Sb_50d_1_NS metaG (SPAdes) (version 2) | ecosystem: Environmental > Terrestrial > Soil > Wetlands > Peat | place: Germany: Weissenstadt... | reverse complement strand
CTATCTCCATCCCCGACCATCTGTACTGGAAGGCGAAGCACGAGGGCCGGCGCACGTCGGGTGATCAGGGCTGCTACACGCGGGCAGACCAGGGGTGGGCCGAAGGGCTTCATCCCGCCGACGCGTTCCTGAAAACCACCCAGGAGGTGCTCGGTCCGTTGCACCTGACCACGGCTCACGACCGGCTCACCCGGTTCGAGTTCCTCGGTTCTGACCACGCGCTGCGCCGGGCAACCTACGGCGAGAGTCAGGATACCACGGTGGTCGTGGTCAACGACGGACGTACCGAGGCGCGCGTTGAGTCCCGGTTGGGAGGATCGGTCTTGCTGCCCCCGTGGGGATTTGTCGTCGAGGGCCCGAAATTCGCGGCGTTCCTCGCTCGACGCTGGAACGGCCGGGATTACGCCGAAGGGGCCCTCTTCACGCTCCAGCCCGTGGGCGACGAAACGCTGATCCATTCCGACCGTGTCCGGATCTTCCACGGCTTCGGCGATCCTCGGATCGACTGGCGCGGCTCGACGCATGAGGTCCGCCGTGAAGAGGTGATAGCGATTCCCGGACCAAAATGAGCGAACTGCCGGGCAATCAATCCGGGCTTTTTGTCTGCCTGTTCGTCGCGGTTTCCAGGTTGTCGGCCCCATAGGGATAGGGTTTGTTTGGTACGGCGATTCGCGGGACGGTCATCCTGAGTCCATGTTCTGAAGAGCTTTCTTGACGCACCCCGATTGGCTTCGATCGCGCCGTTCTTGCCCGCGGAGGGAAGGCGGCCGTGCGTGGAGCCTGGAGCGTGGAGCGTTATCTCCACCAATTTGGCTTCGTTTTCGACCCGCAGGCTCGGGCACGGATGATTCAACTTCAAGCGGCAATGAACCTTGCGTTGATTCCGGATTGGCTTCGTTTTGCACATTTTGCGGTGCCGGGCACTCCCCTCGCGTCGGCTCGCCACTCTCTCCAGATTCACTGGCCACTGACCACTGGCCACTGACCACTGTTTCGGGTTCGCCTTCCCCGCAGCCACCCGACGCCAGTCGCCGCTCGCCACTCGTTTCAGACTCACTGGCCACTGCGGGCTTGAGGCGTGGAGCGTGGAGCGTGGGGCGTCATCCCCCTCCAATTGGCTTCGTTTTCGACGCTCAGGCTCGGGCACAGACGATTCAACCACAAGCGACAACGAGCTTTGCGTTGATTCCGGATTGGCTTCGTTTTGCGCATTTCGCGGCGCCCGGCACTCCTCTTGCGTCGGCTCGCCACTCTCTCCGGATTCACTGGCCACTGACCACTGGCCACTGACCACTGTTTCGGGTTTGCCTTCCCCACAGCCACCCGGCGCCACTTGCCGCTCGCCATTCTCTCCGGATTCACTGGCCACTGACCACTGGCCACTGGCCACTGTTGCGGGTTTGCCTTCCCCATTCCCCGTTCCGAATTCCTCCTTCCGCATTTTCCGAAGGGTTTCCAGCGTCCGCATCAGCTCGCGGTGCCGGGCCGACTGGTAGCGGCGGTGCCGCTCGAATGCCGGGCTGCAATCCAGCGCCGCGCGGTCGTACCGCTCGGCGGCCTCCTCGGCCTCGATTTCCTCATGCTCGGCCAGCAGCTCCTCGAGCCGGCCGACGTGCCGCTCGATGACCGAGCGGATGAGGCTCAGCGCCGCGGTCTCATCGCTGGGCGGCGGGGCGATCTCGCGATAGGGTACAAACTTGAAGCCGCCCTTATAGCCCACCGGCAGCATATCTCTCCAGTCCTTCCAGAACTTGTGGCCGATGCGGTGGCCCAGCGCATCGAAGGCATGGAAGAGGGAATTGAGTTCCGGGTCGAAGTGCGCCTCGATACTGCGCTTACCCTGGAGCCCGACGAATCGGACGATTTCCGGATTACTCCATGCGGCTTTGCGGTCCAGAACGTTGAGTAGTTCGGCCCAGCGAGCGAGCAACCAGCGGCAGCCTTCGGCGCTTTCTTCGAGCCGGCGCACGATCACCGCCGGGTTGTCATCCCCGGTCGACTCTGGGTAACCCAACTCTACCCCCGCTTCAAAAAACAGCTTGCTGCCGAGGTCGTGAACCTTCTTGAGCTCGTCCGCGCTGACCGTCTCGGGCCCCAACCGCTCGGCCATGCGGACCCGGTGGGCCAGGTGGGCCGTCGCGACCCGCTCGGCGCGGTCGAGCTCCCACGACAGCCGCACCGCGCGGCAAACCTGATCAAGCTCGAAGGGATCGCGGGGCTTCGTGGCCGCGATCGCCTGCTGGGTTTTGTCTTCCAGTTCCTTGGGGTCTTCGTGGGGCAGGACGGGCATGATGGTCCGGGCGGTCATACCGTGTGTGACGGCGTTGAGCTTGGCGCGGGATTTTCCCCTCTCGGTTTTGGGCCCGGTGCTCCGCTGCGCATTGCGGCGGTTGGCTTCGATCTGTGCTGCGGTTGCCATGGTGTAAGTTCTCCAGTTGGGATCGACCATGTAAAGACAGGGGTTTCTCCTCCGCGATCAGAATATGCTCCCGTTTGTCGAAGCACTTCCTCTATATGATCTGTCCGGCGCGGCTTAAAGTTGCTGCGATCTTCCCCGAGTTGAGATTTTTTTCAGAACAATTCCTCGCCATGGCCTCATAAGCCATATAACCAATACCGCCGGCCCGCCCCTGCTGTCGCGGACGCCCGATTCATGGCCGGGCCTAGTGAGCAAGCACTTGCGCGCTCCTGAACGAGCACGCTTGCCTCGAGAAGGCGTAATTGAATCCAACCCACATGGTCTTGATGGTCTTGCGACGCACTGTGCCAAGCGGAAGGGGGTCACCCACTTTCTGGCACCCGGGAAACGTGGGTGGCCCCCAACGTCCCCCTCTCTCCAAGTAACGCGTGAACTCAACCGGAAGATAGTACTGCTCATTGGCACATGCGGATTTGCGCCGATCGGTGAGAGGATTTCGGATTACCCCGCCATCCGTTATGATGAAGTGGCGATCGGATCGAACGGCATCAACGCCGCCAGGTGATAGACTGAGAAGTTGGAACCCGCCGATGGCTGCACAGAAGGATGGTGGTCGCGCCGCCCTGGGGGGCTTCCTCTATCAAGTCGTCGCCGTCATCGGCTTGAGGGCCCTGTTCGAGAGCCGAGAAGATCGAGAGGACGAACTCTCTGCGTTGCTGAGCGTGAACGGCGACATCTGCATCGAACACGAGAAGTTCGACTCTGACGCGGTCGTCGAAGGGCTCGAAGCGAGCGGGGGTGGGATCTCGCTCGTCCAGTTCAAGTACTCGCGGCTAGTTCCCCCGCCCCCGGTAGCACTATCCGAGTACGAGGGGACTGTGCACGCCCTTTCCAACGCGGGCGCCCGCGCTAAACGACTGGGAAAGGCCGTCTCGTATTACTACCTCATCACGAACCGGTCACTCAGTTCCGTCGACACTGCTAAGTTCCGATGCAAGCGGGACTGCGAAGTAGCGAACCGACTGGTTGTCGTGCCGAAGATCGGGCTGGATCGTTGGCTCGATGGACTGGAGAAGTTCGGTAGATCATTCGGCTGCAGTGATCAGGAGATCGAAGATGGAATCTATGAACTCGTCGGTCGAGTAATATACTCGACGAACTCCGGCAACTCTTCTGTCGAGCGAGGTGATCTGGTCAAGGCCATGGCCGGGTATAGGGATGCCAAGCCGATCCGGCGCGATGACCTCCAAGCTCGAATGGGAGAAGACCTGCGGAGGGTGTCGGAGGACCTCTGGCCGTCCGGTAAGCCCGTCCGTCGCAAGCAATGGGATAAGATATCTCAGGCCATCTTGTCCGAGGGGCGGGCCATATTGTTCTTAGTGGGGGACGGCGGGAGCGGGAAGAGCACGGCCTTGGTGGACTGGCTCCTCCAACAACTCCGAAGCGAGCCTCCCCATCTCCCATGCGTTTCAATGAATCTCCCCAAGTCGGGCCACTCATCCTGGATCGCGGACCTTGTGGCCGATTGGTCCGATCTCCCCCTCAGCTTTCGCGACCGGAGAGAGGAACCCACCGACAGGGTGATCGAGAGGCTTGTCGTCGCGAACCCTGACCTCGCTCCCCCCATCCTTGTCCTGGGATTGGACGGCCTGGACGAGACGACCTCGATGGCGGCCAATCATGACGCCGTTCGTCGAATCTTGGACTGGTTCCGCCGTGAGGACGAGACCGCTCGGGAGCAACTGCGCCCCCCGGCCGCATCTCTGATCGTCACGTCACGCCAGCTCGGTGACATCGAGAACCAGTTCCTTAACTTCGCATCCTCGGGATTTCCGCCTGCATGGAAGCCCACGACCGTCCACTTCGACGACTTCTCAGACGACGACCTCCGCGAGGCGGCGCGAATCTGCGTCCGCGAGCATGCCGGACGTTTTCACTCGAGCACGAGGTCGAACGCATACGGCTCGATGGAGACAGTCGACGACGGGTCAGGCCACTCGCTCATCCTCATCGATCGGGAATACCGACCGATCCATCCCGATGTCCTGGCGTCACTCCGGCATCCCTCGATGTGGCGTGCCTTCCTAGGTCTCTCGTCGCAGACTCAGGGAAGGGCCTTGGACGGAGATGCGACGGCCCTCGCTTCCCTAGCCGAATGCTTCACCGAATGGTTCTGCCAGAAGTTGCGAAATCGCCAACAGCACCTAACTTCCCACGCCATCCTGGAAGCCCTTGCGGAGATCGCTCGCCAGGGAGGCTCCTCCACCGCGCCATTCGACGTAGAGAAGGATTGGTGCGCCCCGGCGCAGTCTGCCGGCCTAGCTCGTGATCAGGCGAGGATGTTATTCGCGGAGGCCAGATCTGCTGGCTACGTCCGGAGTCAGGCTAGGAATCGCTGGACCTGGCGTCATGCGTTCTGCCCAGAATATCTCCGCGTTTCGACCCCGGCGGGCTGGGAGTAAGCCATGTCCGAAGCGAATGACCCTTCCCGCGATCTGTGGATCGCCCTAACCCAGCCCGAGTCGCTCGAACGGGTCGTGGAGACCTACCGAAGGATTAAGGAACTCGCCGGGGCGGGGGAACTCCCGGCGGAGAAGGTGGGGAACCTGCTGGCTCAAGCGTTCTCGGCCATGAAAAACGTCGCGGGCGACGATCCGGTTCGCTCGCGGGACCTCATCCTGCGCCTCCTGCTGCCCCTCTGCCTGGCCAAGCCGTCGGACTCGGACGGAGAGATGGTGGCCTCGCGATATCGCGACATCCTCGGGGAATGGCTCGAAACTCTGCCCACGTCCGGGGCTGCACCGATCCGCGACGAGGTCGTGGAAGTCTTGCGGCGGGCGCTCAATACGAGCGAATTCGAGGCGGCATGCTGGACACTCGGCAAGGTGGGATTCCGCACCGATGAGGTTGTCGCGGGGCTCTGGTCGGTTGCGGAGCGGGAGCCCGGGGAGGATGGCGATGCTTCGTTGGCGACCCTCGTCGCGCTGGGCGAGGGTCTCCGCGATCGAAAGCGTCTCCTCGACGCGGTGCACCAGCGTGCGCGGCTCCGGCACAGCAATTCGCTGATCTGGGCTATTGGGAGCCTGGGCGATCCGGCGAGCCTGGACGTGATCGAGGAGGCATGGCTCCGCGACCTCACCTCGTCGTCCTGGCGACGTGAATCCTTCTTGCTCGTCCGCGTCGTCAGCGACATCGCCGATGCCAACCCTGATCGCCCCGAGGTCCAGGATCGCGCGTGGGAGATCCTCTCCGGAGTCCGCCGAGTTGCCCCCGAGCGCATGGGGCCGGGGTTGGCGCTCCGCGGTGACCTGGCGACCGGCTGTGACAGCCCGAGGGTCGTCCCCGACCTTCTGGAGATGCTCGATGCCAAGGCGAGAGACACCGATCGGGAGGAGCATGGCCGCTATCTCCTGTACCGCCGAGTCCGCGACTGCGTCCGCCCACGTCAGCTCACAGGTTGGTCGGCCCCAGTCGCGGAATCGACAATCGCGGTGATCCTCGACGACGCGACCCGCGACACGAAAGCATCGGGAGTGTACCGCACCCTAGCGATGGACTTAAAGCGGCACGCCTGGGACGTGCTGTTCTCGCTCGGACATGCGAACGTGCTCTCGCCCCGGATGTTCGAGGCCGCGATCGCGACGGAGACCAGCCCATTCGTGCGCCACAGCATCATCGAGTGGCTCGCATGCTTTCGGTATCGCGAGATCCCGCCGACCGTGGGGCGTTGGGTCACCGAGCACAGGCAGATCGCGCGGGGTGACGCCGCCGCCGACTTGCCGTTCCGCACGGCATCGACACGGTTGCTCCAGAGCGCGGAGTCGCGCGAGGCGTTCGACCTCCTTCTACGAACGGGCTTCTCGCTCGACGGGTCGGCATTATTGAGTTCGCTGGACGCCCTCAGCGAGGTCGCGTATGCCCTCGCCACGAAAGAAGATTCTTCGATCGCCGAGGAACTCGTAGCCGTCCTCACATCCGGCACGGAGCGGAACCAACGCGTCGCGGCGGCGGCGGCCTTGATCGAATTGGCCGAGAGTGGGCGAATCCCCGAGCGTCTGATCGCGTCGATCTGGCGAACCGCCCTCGATCCCGACCGCGATGACTCCGAGTTGAGCCGGATCATCAGCGTCCTGGGCTTCCTGCCGCGATCGCTCGTGCCCGGCGACTTCGAAGGACACCTCTTCGAGTGGGCGGGCGGAACGGGACAGTTGGCACAACGGGCAGTGGAGGCTTTGGCGAGGCAGGGGTTCCTACTCGATCGACCGGATCGGATGCCGGACCTGGTGGGCCTTATCCTATCGGGCGGGCGGTGGGTTCTTTCCGACAACTCCCTCGCGTCCGACCGAAATGGCTTCGCGATCGGACTCCTGTTCGAGGCCCACCCTGACCGCTTGGAGGACGCCCTCTCGCAATTCCTCCGTGAGAAGGACTGGGAGGTCACGGCCCAGGTCGTACATCTGCTGGATAACCTCCGCGACCAGAGTCGAGAACTGCCCGCCGCCTTCGTCGCGGCACTTGTCGCCCGGATCAGCAACCGACAAACTCTCTACACGACGGAGACGGAACTCTTCGACGTTCTCGGGCGGTGGAGCCCCGGAACGCTCGCCGGTGAGGCCTGGGAATCTCTCTGCGCTAGCTGGATGCCCGAAGCTCGTGTGGCCCTGGCCGACGCGCTCGGGCGGCTAGTCCGGCCTGGGACGGGGGAACGGGAAAAGGCGATGGCGAAACTCCTCCTTCTGATGCAGGATGGCATCTACGCCGTTCGGCGTTCCGCGTATCGCGCCCTCGCAAACCTCTCGGCGAGATCCCTGCAAGCTTTCTGCGAGACGAGCGTTGCGTCCCCCTCACGCGAGTTGCGGCGTCGCGGGGCCGAGGCGTGCGGTTGGATCGCCGGGGAAAAGGATTTCGGCGAGGCATATCAGAGGTTCGCCTCGGACCCGGAGAAGGCCATACGCGAAGCTGCGAAAAGGTCTAGGGACGAGCGACAGTCGAGGAGATATGCTGAGGCAAGTCTCGCTCAGGTCAAGGCCGTGAACATGGGCACCGACCAGGAGATGTTAGCCGCATGGCCGTACGGGCGGGCCTTGGCTCGGACCGGGGACGACGATTCCCCCAGAGCAATCGACGAACACGCCGCATCTCATGTCTTCCACGGCCACATTGCCCACTGGCTCCATCGGATCGTCGAGGGCCTGACCGAGCATTGGAGAGACGTTACGCAGAAGTGGCCCGATCCCTGGTACTCCTGGGACGGAGCGATCGTGCGGGGCATGGGGAAGCTCGCGTCCGCTGCGGGAGAAGGCATCGCAGTCGAATATTGCATCGTCAAGGAGCCAGCCAAGGAACCGACAGGTGTCCACTTCTGGCATGGGGTGGCCTGGGCGACGGAGACCCCTCTGTCGCTCACGTCGGGAGACCACGAGCCGGAATTGATCCTCGCCGACGGGTCGCGGGGGCGAATCTCCGTGTCGAGCGTCTCATTGGAGAAGCTGTCATTTGCAGGCAAAGGACCCTATCCCCGATAGGGCGGACCCAGAAGGACTTCGTGTACCCCAGTCATTGCCCGAGTAGTGCCCGGGGGCCGGTCTGCACGATCCACTCGGCAAGCTGGACGTCCCCAGGGGGAGCAATTCCGTCCAAGCCTCAATGGCTCAACGCCCATATCTGCCTCGTTGATTGTACGGATCCTGAATCGAATCGCGGTTCCTGAACTCGTAAGTCTCTGCCTCCATGTCACTTACGATGGTAGCTCCGGGGACACGATACCTAACTCCGAAGAATTAAGCCTGGCGCTCGCCAGTTGGTGCGCGATGAGGGGGAGGATGCGCAAGATAGGGGAGGAGTGTTTTCCGGCGAGATTCCGCCCCGGGTTAGCGACTTTCCCTGCCCCATCGATAAAAAAGAACGCAGGATGGACCCCCATAGTATCAGTATGGAGACACACCATGCGTGCCATCGACGGCCTTCAGACCACCATCACCCTCGGCTCCGTCAAGCCAGACGGTCAGGCGTTCTCGCTCGAACTGTCGCTGGAGATGTCCTTGCCCATGCCACGACAGGACGAGCATCTCCCCGACCAGATCGAAAGGGGAGGTGCCGGACTTGGTTTTTGGTTTTTTGTTGAGTCCCTCGGTTCAATGAGCTCTACTGGGGAAATGTCCAGACGACTTCGCATCAAATTTGAGGGCGCCATCTATCACGTGATGGCCAGCGCGAGCCCGTCCCCAACTGGCCGATGAACTCCAGCAGATCATGGCACGGATCGAGCCGGGAACCAAAAACCAAGTCTGACACCCAGACCTCTGTTCTTGATCAATGAGCATTATTTGACACTCTAAACCAAGTACATTTCCATGTCGTCCCAATTCTTCATGTAACTGCCAGCGACGTTGACTAAATCAGCTCTCACCTTCTTGGTCCAGTTTACGGCCTCTGGTTGAGCCTTCAACACTGTATACCTGTCAGGGTAATGCTGCCTGATCAGGAAGATCGTGAAGGAGAGGGGGGACAGGATCTTCTTGGTCCCCACTCGGATCTCCGTTTCATGGCCAAAGTGTAGGTGCGACGCGGGATGAAGTCCCTCGTGGTACTGGTGAGGAGCGAAGTCGTAGCGAATCGGCGTGATCGACTCTTTCAAGGGACATGTCGACAGGTAGTCCTCGTACTCCGGGCGATACTCTTCTCTCTCGTCCGAATCAATGATGCCGACATTCTCCTCGAGAAACTCAGCGAAGGTCAGTGTCTGGAAAGGACTTTCGTAATAGGCATAGCTGAGGTCATTAGGAAACAACCTGCCCTTCCTGTACTGGACCAAGGAGTTGTCGTGAAGCTGCATATCGTAATGCTGGTTTTTATATAGATACTCATAGATTTCGCGATAACTCTTTCCCCTGCATGCGCTGGCAAGTCCCTCTGGATACCGAGGTGAGTATATCCGCCCCTGAAACATCTCGAGCGTCTTGAAAACCTTTACCGACTCTTCTACCTGAGATTGGAATAGACCGGCGTTCATCATGTTTCATAATCTGAGAAAGGCCTCTCTCAACCAATCTTCCCCTTCTTGCTGGTGCGTTGACGCAGGAGAGCGGCAATTTCTTCCGCCGTCAAGTCCTTTAGAACCTCGTCTAGCTTTCTTGCCGCATTCTGCTTTCTGGCGCTCTCCGCTGCCAGGTCGCGCTTCATAATCAGGATCTGCTCAGGACTCGGATATTTGAATCTCAAGAATGGAACGTTTTCCAAGGCCTTATCGATCTCCTTTTTTACGTCCTCGGCCGGTTGTCCCACGCCGGTAACTCGGACCCAACCTTTTGCACGCGTTAGGGAGATAAACAGCATGTTTCTCGCCCTGACGTCAGGTCTCCAGAACAGTGCGTCGACACCGACAACATAAACGACGAACGCCTCGTTCCCTTTGGCCTTGTGGACAGTCGACAGTGTGACGTGATTCTCCAGATAAAAATCCTTGATCCCATACGAGTCAACATGCATATTATTGGTTTGTATGCCGGACTCGGACAAGAGCTTGGCTATGTTCTCCAGGTAGAGCTTTGAGTGCCTATCGTCGACGACCACGACCAATATATCATCGGGACGAAGGCCCTCCCCAAGGTCCTTTCGAATTGAGTCAGCAACGAATGCGATCTCGTCATCGACTCCAGCGAAAGTCGCTGAGCAGACGATTTCGCTCTTTGGCAGGGCCTTCGAGATAGCCGTTAGCGAGTTTTCCTCCGGACGCTCGATAACGACTTCCTCCCCTTCCTTAAAGTCACCGGATCGGATCACGTAACCTAAGTCCTCCCAGTGCTCCTTGTTCTCAAGCATCTGCACAATGGACGGGCCGTAAAGACCGAATCCCAACGCGTGGGCGCAAAGGAGAATCTCCCTGGGATTTCGATAGCACTTGTAAAGGACTACATCGTCGCTCAGTTCGATTCGAGGCCTCCCTTGGCGGTCCGCGCCGAAGATCTGCGATGGAGACGGAGTGGAAACTTGAAAGATGCTCTGTAACTCGTCGTAGGCCCAGACGATCCGATTCTTCTCGGCGAGTTCCGCACACATTCGAATGAAGGAGGCCGGGAAATCTTGACCTTCATCGACAAAGACATAATCATATGATGGTCCAATAGACCGTGTCTTCAACAGTTCTTTGCAGGCAAAGTCTAGGGCGTTTCGCGACGTTTTGGCCGTGGCCTCGCCGTAGCTCAAAGGGACCACGCCGAACTGGCGACATGCGTTGTAATAGACGCCCGGTGAACTCCGCCCACCCCATCCGTGTAGGATTTGCAGCCTGGACCAGTCAGGATCCTTGTCCTCAAACTGGCGGTAGAAGCGTGTTATGAGCCGTTGAATATGCTGGTAAAGACTTTTGGTGTGAAAGGTGTAAAGGATTCTTTTCTCTGGTTCACGAAGGTGAGTCAAGGCGGCCTTCATGGCGAGGACGACTGTCTTGCCAGAGCCGGCTAAGCCGCGTATCCTCTGCGGGCCATCTAGGACACGGATGAAACCATGCTTCTGTTTCTTATCAAAGCCAGCGATCTGAGATTCGAGCTGAGCAGCAAGGACACCCTTTGAAGTCCGAGCTTTTCCCTGAATGTCACGTGGTCTCGACCTTATCAGTCCCTTCGATCCCTCAAGCGTGGCAACTACCTCCTTGTAGACATCCGGTTCGATATCGGGCCCGCGGCTTTGCTCGAGGAAGTCCGTGAGTCGACGCTCGCTAGAAATGACCTCGCCATCCAGCGACAATCCATCCGGTACCCTAGAAACAAATGGAGAGTAGATGGCCGACCTCATCGGGAACTTGAGTTCGGTTCTTGTTTTCCTCAGCTCTTTGTTACGAATCATCCTGGAGTATATGCAGGAAAAAACCTGATCCAAATCGTGGGACGCGGATGTGAGCTCTTCCTGGACATTTGAATCTGTGGCCTCCGACGTCCCGAAGGCGATAACGCCGTAGTGCTTCGAGACAACGAGCAGCTTGCTCTCGATGATTCCGTCGTCATCGGTCCTGTAGATTGGGAAGTCTTGATAAAGCGTAGCCTCTCGGAGATCGTATTCCTGCTCATTTCTCCGCAGGACCTCTATTAGGTCGGTGGCCGCGCGCCCTGTTCCCGTATCTCGCTCAGCAGTGTTTAACTCCACGGCTGTCTAGCCCTCCCGCTACTCCAATTCTCGGCCGCTCTTCCTATTGCAGATCCGCCTCTCCCGGCAGGGAAGGGGTAATACCCTCTTCAACGCTTTTGCGAAGAATCCTGCGCATGCTATTCCTGCTCAAAATTATACCAATGCCGCCCTTAACATCCAAGCCCCTCGGCTCTCCGCTAATGCGTGAGTTGCGCAGCGAGGAGAGGGCAGCCGTCGCGGCTGATAGCTAAGGCGAAAAGAAGAGGCGAAAAGAAAGAGGGGCATTGCGAGGTTCATACGTCCCGGAGGGCGTCTTCCACCGCTTCATCGCCGCGGCCCCATTGAAGATTCGCTCCGGGCCCTGGCAACCAAGACCCGAATGGGCAGGCAAGTCGAAGGTTGGTGGTGCAGGCCTCAGGCCAGAAAGGAGCGCTTGTGCCCCACTCTTCCGAGCCCCGGCGGGTTGACACCAAACCTCTGACGACTGACGGTCCATTGCCCGTGTGGGGTACGAGGCAGGGGATCGGATTGTCCCATCGCGGTGACATGTGGCTGGCGACTCCAGGCTCCGATCTGCCGCCGCTGCGCGGCCCGAGAGAGAACTGTGATCGTGGCCATGGCGGTGACCTGGGGCTCCTCTGCGACCGCAGGACTCCCAGTCCCCGACCGCCGGCGCGTCACCTGGAGACCCACGGTCGGCCGAAGGACGGGGTCGGGAGACCGTCGCCGAACGAAACAAATACGCAACGAAAGCAGCCGGGACCAGAGGGCGGTCAAGACCAACCTGGCAGCATGCCAGCCCCGCACCACCTCCGGCGCGAGCAGAAGTGTGGCATGAGAGAGCGATGGCGCGTAGGCTGGAGTTGAGCGGCAAGTTTGCGCCCGCCGAGCGGCCGAAGTGGAGAGAGGAGAGTTCCCAGCCATGTCCGAAGATCACCTCAGGTTCCGTTGTTATCGATGCAATCAGCTCCTGGGGGTCTCGTCCAGGAAGGCCGGCACGGTCATCTCCTGTCCCAGGTGCGCAGCCGAACTGAAGGTCCCGCGACCTGAGGAGCAAACGGTCACGGCGGACGCATCCCGGTCAGGCCACGGCTTCACCACAGAATCGCGCGCGCCGGTGAGTTCCACCGCACCCACGTCGAAGTCCG
>Ga0208199_1000704_pt1 | contig 12787 bp, 6 predicted proteins | sample Sb_taG_FD_187705 | JGI IMG/M metagenome (GOLD analysis project Ga0208199, IMG submission 187705) | Peat soil microbial communities from Weissenstadt, Germany - Sb_50d_1_NS metaG (SPAdes) (version 2) | ecosystem: Environmental > Terrestrial > Soil > Wetlands > Peat | place: Germany: Weissenstadt... | reverse complement strand
GGCCTGTCGTTCGAGGTCGTGGTGAAGCTGCTCCGGAGTGTGCCAGCGCTCGCCATCGCATTCTACAGCGAGCCTCCGAGTCTCACCCTCGACGATAAGGTCAATGCGGTAAGAACCGACCGGCCATTGAGGGTGCACTCGATAGCCGGCGGTGTGAAGCCGACCAAGGACGAGCTTCTCAAACACAGATTCCGTTCGCCTGCCCTGTTCCTCGATCGCTCGCATTAGAGCCTGCGGGTCGCGAGCGTGCTCGATGAGACGGCGGCGCAAGTCCCCGGCCTTGAGGTGAGCGTCCGGATCTAGCGAATGCACCAGCCACAGTTGATTGCGCGCACGGCTAACCGCGACGTTGTAGCGCTTCTTGTAGAGGTCCTTCGGCCCGGCATCGCGGTAGGGGAGCTTACCATCTTCCGGCGGGCCATCAACCATCGAGAGGAAGACGACATCGCGTTCGTCGCCTTGGAACTGCGCTGCGTTGCCACACAGCAAGCGATGCTTTTCGAATACATCCGGCGGGAGGCGGCGCCGGAGTTGGCTCTCAATACGCAGGCCCTGCTCGTCACCGAGCAGTGAAATAATTCCGAAGCTCGTCGGTTGGCCCAAGTCATTAACTGCGTAGGCCGAATCGTTGAGGCACGCGATGACGAGCGATGCGATCTCCTCGGCTTCCACTTGATTCGTTTTTCCGCGATCCTCGCGAAAGCCATTCACCCGATGCGCCACCAGCGCTGGGCGCACGGTGACGGAGAACGGTTCGCGGAGCGGACGAATCGTGTGGTTATAGGACAAATGATTACTGAACTGAATGATCTCCGGAACGCAGCGAAAGTGCTCGCGCAATGCAACTACACCGCCGAACGCCGTTTCCGCGAGGTCATAAATCGAAGTCTGACCGTCGTAGAGGTGACTATTCGGTATACCTTGCAGATTGGTGGCAATGAGGCGCTGAATTCCCGCCAACTGCTGGCCGATGGCATCGGGCGTCACCTGTTCCTTGTCACCAACCACCACGTGCTCGCGGCCCAGATAGAGCGCGGCGAGCGCAGTCACATCACTCTGGCTCGCTTCGTCGATAACGACTACGTCAAACTTCGTCTTGCGAGGGTCGAAGCTCTCATACACACGACTCAGTGGCATAATCCAAACCGGCACGGCACGACGAGCTTCAGTAAGGAGGCGCCGCGCCTCGCGCAACATCTCAGCGTCCCGCACTCCGCGCCGAGTCTTTGTAATCTTCTCCAGTGTCTTCACGAATCCCTGTAGTGCCTGCTGCTCTCGGAGCCCGGTGCGCTCGCGTTGCGCAGCCCAAGTCTCGTGCTCAATGATTCGCGCCGCATCCTGCCGCAAACCGTCGTTCGTCCTGTCGAGTCGCTCCTGCAACTCAGTCATCGAAACCGATGCGCGTCTTTCCAGTTCCTGATGCCACTGCCGCCAACGCCACGCCGCGGCGGAGTCGCCGGGCGGCTGCCCAGCGCCGTGCATCATTTGGCGCTGATGGATAACGTTTACCCACGCGGGAGCTGTCGCTTTGAGTTTGGTGAGCAAAGCCTGACGGTTCTCGTAAGCGTCCCGAAGACCTTCGAGGCGGGCGAGTTCGCGGTAGGCCTGCTCGTAGTTTTCCACATCCCATGAGTCCTGCGACTGGAGCAGCACCGAGGCGGCATCGCTTTGTGGGAAACCCGCGAGGTAATCCCGCTGCGCTCGCAACGCCGCCGACAACTCGGCCTGCCGCAACAGCGCGGCCTGAGCTTCCACGATCTCCGCCAGCCCTTGCGAACCGGCACGCTGCACGCGCGCAAGTTCACCGTGATTGCCGGGCACCGGCGGATGCCCGGCCAGCCACGCATCCCACCGGAAGCCGGCATCGCGCAATTCCCCGATAAGTCGTTCCCACACTGTCGTCCGCCATTCGAGCCGCCAGCGAATCTCCGCCGCGTATCCCTGTGCCGCGCGTTCAGGCCAACGTCCCAGGCTCTCGACGGCCGGACCGCCGAGGCTCTCCACCGCGCGACGCCAGCAGCCCGCAAAGCGGTTCCGATTTTCTTCCAACTGCGCGACGGCCCGCAACGCGCGAAACTCGTCGGGCGTTCTCGGCGCGCGGCCTGCGACACGGCAGACCGCGATGAGTTGATGCCAACTGCGATTACGGAGCCTCGTCATCAAGCCAAGCGAGCCCCCGCCTTCGAGATGCGCGATGATTTGGCCGAGCGTCGCCTCGACTGCACTAATGGGTTGGCCATCGGGCAATTCGGGTCCGTGGGCTTTTTCAAGCCGAGTAGCCTTGGCGGCTTCAGAGGCAAGTGAATCGGCGACAGCCAGCAAGTCTTCCCACGTTCCTTTATGGTCGCCGCCCATCCATCCGGCGAAGAGCACTTCGCGCAACCAGTCTTGCTCCTCCGTGAGCACACTCGTCGCCGCGCACAAGTGCTGATGCAACTCTTGAAGCTGCACCGAAGCACAACCGGCGGCAGCGCCATCGGCCCACAAGTCCGGGCGATGCGCCTGCGCCCGTGAATCCGCGCGGGCCTGCTCAGTGGCGAGCAACCGAAAAACCGCCGGTGATACCAGCTCCGATAGCACGGGCTGTGACACAGCGAGTTGGGTTTCGTCCGATGGTGTGAGGATGCGCTGCGTGGCGTAAAGCTGCCGCACTTCCATTTCCGTCAGGGGGCAGAGAATGCCCGGCTGAAGCGGGCCTGGAATCCAGCCGTCGCGGTCGGCATTTGCCTTCACGCGCTTTGCCACCTCGATGGGACTCAGCCTCTCACCGCCGAGCACGACTTCATCGACCTCACTGAACCGTGCGTCGCGAAGTTGCCGTCGCAGCCGCTCCGCCACGGCGAGCAGTTTGCGCCGCTTGTCCCGCAGCAGCGCTGCTTCCCGGCGCAGAGTGGCCGCATCAGAACGTAAAAGCCGTTCGGCGATGTCCTGTGCCGAGCGAGAGAGCTGCGCCTGACTGTCGGCGTCACCCTCCAGCACGCTTAAGCAAAGCGGTTGGAGCGCCCCGTCTACCTGCCGACGCAGCACCCGCAGAGCCTTCGTGGTGTGCGCGGTCACGAGAACCGTCTTCCCCTGCGAAAGTAAATGACCGAGCAGATTTGCAATCGTGTGCGTCTTGCCGGTGCCCGGTGGGCCCTGCACCAGCACGGCCTTCGCCTTTGTCAGCCTCGCAGCGATTTCGTACTGCTCCGCGTTCGCCGGCTTGCTGAAAAGTATGTCAGGCTCCGGCCCCGACTCCAATCGCGGCGTCTCACTCTCCCTGCCGCTGGTCGGCATCAAGGCGGCATCGGTCTCAACGCCCACGATGCGCGACAACCCTTCCGGCACCTTCGAGTCTGGGCCCTCCAAATCCTGGACGATGTAATCCAGGGTCGTGCTCAGCCCAGCCGTTCGCGGGCGGACGAAAATCACCGGCTCACGCCAAATGCTCGGCCGGATCGTCGCCCCGCCGCGCGCCCTCACTTCGAGAAACTCGCCGTCTTTGAATAACCCTTGCACGAGCCGGCGGAAGAAGCCCTCCGTGCTCACGCCGCCAAGCGGGTCTACCGGCTGCTCCTCGAGCTCCTTGTCGAATTGGGCGATCATCCGCCCTTCGATGCTCGGGACCAGCCGGAGGAGGGCGCGATGCAGCTCCACCTTTTCCGTCCCGGTGTTGAAGCGAAACTCCGGTCGAGACGGGTCGAACTCCAGATTCACCCGCTGCATCAGCACGGGATGGCGGACAAGAGGGTCGGCAACACCAAGCATCCCGTCCGCCAGGACCAACTCCACGCGGTCACCTTCGCGCTGCATCGTCGTCCAGAGCCCGTGAATCGTCTCGAAAAGCCGCCTTGCGTCGACCGCCGGACGTTCCGCGACCGCCCACTTCTCCCGCGCGGCCGTCCAGCTACGTAGTGCCGCAGCGCGCATCTCGTCCGCAGCGAACTCCAGAGTGATGCTTCCCTTCTCGACGTCGGGGAAGTTCCGCGACTGGAGCACTTCCACCTCCGACTCAACCGACTGCCAACCCGGCTCCAGCCAGCCATCGAGCACCTCCGGCGGGTTCGGGCACTGCGTCAGATGCGCTCGCTGGATACGAACGAGTGGCTCTATTTCCGCCTCGCCCGTCCCTGTATCTTCCTCTTCCTGACGGTCGCCTCGCCGAACCGCTATGCACGGATGTATAGGCCACGAATCCAACCGCATTACCTGCGCATACGTCGAGATGTCGCGCGGCACCGGATTCCGAAGCTCGTTCAGCTCCTTCAGAAACTTGAAGGTCTGAACAAGCCTCGACTTGGCGGTCAGCTCCACATTCATTCAAGGTGCCTTCATAACATCGAACGCATCTGCTCAAGGGCCAAGCTCAGCGGACGCGCCGGGCGGCAAGCCGCTGAACTCAAGACCTCGTCTTGGCACAAAATCTCGGGGCCAGTCCCCCAGTCGGCTTTGCCATCTGGGAAACCAAGGGCCGATGGTAGTTCTCGATCTCGTGCCAAACTTCTTCAATGAACGGGAGTAGCTTCTTGATTACATCGGTGTAGTCGTGGCTATTCCCACGCTCGAGCGTGGGGTGGGCTATCTCTTGTTTCTGCTGACCCGTATAAAATCCCGCCACGGTCCAGAGAAAACGAAGCCACTCAAGGCCATCTGCGGAATTATCTGTTTTTCAAAGTAACGACTTGGACCTCGTATCTCAAGTTCCGCTAGAATCTGATGCGGACCTGGCGGTGTGCATAATCCCCCGCCGTTGCACCGCCCTCGCCATCGGTGAACATCCATTAACGATTCGGCCTTCTTTATGCAAAACGAACCCAATTCCGGGTAGGTGCAGAACTGTCAGGCTGGAAAGCCTGACCGACTTGAGCTTCTTTCGTTGCCAAGGTCATCGAGTGGCGCGGAAGGGGATGGACAGGCGATAGGGAGGAGAATACCCATCAACCGCAACTTTGCAGCATTCCAGGGTGACTCATTGCCGGAAACCTTGACCGAGGCGGTCGAATCTGCGGAATCGCCGTGGAAACGGGCCGCCCGGCTCCGCCGGTTGCGGAGGCTGCGGAGGCATGAGACGCTGCGGGCGCTGGAGGCCCGGGCCGAACGGGCCGCCGCCCATACGTCCGGCTCCTGGTCCGGGTACCATTCCAGGACCAAAACCACCGAGCCCCGGCCCGCGTTGCGGAAGCTGAATTCCCTCGTCGATGACCCTGCCGTCGAAACCGTCCATCGGAATGGGCATCCGCAGGTCGATCACTTCTTCGTTCTCGCCGGGGTTGTCGCCAGGAGACGACTTCGTCGCCGGGGATTTGTTGATCAGGCGCTGAGCCAGGTAACGGGTCCAGAGACACCCTGGCTCCTCTGCCGGAGTGAACACCATTCCGACCGGCGTCTCCTCGACCCGGCGCGTCTGGCCACCCTGGACCTTCAGCAGGTAATCGACCACGGCACGGGCCTGGAGGGTCATGTCCTGGGCGTGCAGGACCTGGGCTCGCAGGGCCAGCAGCCGAAACTTCAGATCGGGCGTCGCGGCACGCGACGCGAGGCCATCGAGATCGGCCTCCGCATCCTTGAAGTTGCCGCGCAGGTAGTCGAAGAAAAGGCGATATTCGTCTTGAGGCTTGCCAACCGGGTCGTCGCTGGCCGCGCTGCTCTGGTCCGCGGGCGGCTCGTCGAGCAATGCTCTGGCGATCTTGCCGATTCGGCGCAGGCGGATCATCGCAGGATTCTGTTCCAGCATTTCACCGGGGGCCGGCAGCAACGAGACCCGTTCGACGGGCTGGCCGTCGAGCGACGGCTGCGGCACAGTCTGCAGCAGGCCGTTAGCAGTCGCGACGAGGGTCGTGAGCCACTCTTGACGCGTAGGACCGTCCGGCGCAATGAGTTTCACGTTGGTCGTCCCCAGGTCACAAAGCAAGGGAGGCGACGACCCTCCCAGCGTGTCGATCCGAACGGCCACGACCTGGTCGTCCGGGTGCAAGGCCAGCGAGCCAATCCTGAGGCTGATGTCCAGCGGGTGAAATTTCTTCAAGACCGTCTGGCGGCGGATGTTGTAGTAGCCGATGACGGGAATCTGTCCCTCGAGATCAGCCGAGAAGACGCACTCTTCCTGGTCTCGATCGAAGCCCAGGGAAAAACGCAGCGAGGCGTTCGGCGAGGGGGCGTCCAGCCCCAGTGCGAGCATCCGGTTGGCATTCAGATTCTCGGGTGGTTGAGAGTTTCTCAGTGGCAACGGACCACGGTTCGACTCTCTCATGGGTCCCTCGTCTCGAAGAACCATGGCACGCGTGGCCACCCTCGAATCAACGAAAACCCGGAGCAGGTCGAACTCTTGAGGGCGCACCTGTACCCGTCGCGCCGCCACGAGGACCGATTGACCGTCCAGGCTCCAGGATGCCGGCTCAGACATGTCGCTAAACTCGGCGAGTGACCGACCCGGCCCGAAGTCGTGACCGATCACGTGAAGCGTCTGCGTCGCCGAGCCGTCTTGGGCAGTGCGGACAAACGTCATCCGCGAGCTATCGGGTGACCACGAGGGTAGGCTGGCCCGGTCGAGGGTCTTGAGTACCCGGCCTTGTTCGGGCAACACGATCAGGATCGCGGCAGTCCGGCCCGGACGCGGGACCGCGAGGTACTGGCCATCGGGACTCCACGAGCCCTTCAACTCGCAAAAGGTCGCGACCTGATCCCGGTCGAGCGTGATCTCAGGCAGCGTCATGATCACCCGCTGCCGATCGAGGGACTCCTGAACCACCAGCTCGAACTGACCTCGCAACAGACTCGGGTCCGTGCCTGGCGATCGGGGAACGAACCGGCAATAGAACAAGGTATGTCCGTCTGGCCCCCAGGCTGGCGAAGAGAGCGGATATGCCGCGTCGGCGATCAGCACCGAGACTCCAGACGCCCGCTCGGTTGCCCAGATCCGGTATCTTGGGAGTCCTGCTTTCGGCCGCTCATCCAGAGGAAGAAAGGATCCGCTTCGAGCACGAAACAAAGCCCCGGAATCGTACAGCCAGCCTGGTTTGAGCGTGGGGGTGTCCGCGGGCTCGAGCATGGTGTAAGCCAGCCATTGACCATCCGGTGACCACGACATTGGCGCATGCAGGCATGAGGCCGTCAGAGATGTCGCCATGAGACGGACCAGGCTGAGAAGAACTGGCTGCATGGTTGTGGCCTTCCCGTGACATTCCAGACAGACCTGCGGCGGCTCCCATGCAAGCGGTCCGATCCGCCCCGGCCGGTGCGGCCCACCGCCGGGAGCTCGGGTTCGTACGAGCCGCTTTCGACCGCTGACGATTGCCAGCCGCCGTTTCATCCCCGGTAGACGTAGTATAAGGTCAGCAAATCCAAGTTCCTAGCTGATCTTGGCTGACCATTGCGGTTCGCCCGGCAGAGCGCGAGGTGAAATCGGGGTCTCGGTGTTTGACGAACCGTCGGCGGGTTGTAGAGTCACTTTTGACCTCATGTTGGTCGCGGGCTGAGTCTGCGGCGGGGCCGGCTCTTGAAATCATGGTGCCTGCTGGGTTATGTTATTGTGATATTGTTCGTAGTGGCGGAAGGCAAACGACCCCGGCGAAGTGCCACGACCTCCTGGACACCCTTCTCGTTGCCCAATGAAACTCGGGAGACCCCATGCGTTTTGTGCTGATCGATCGGATCCTGAGCGTGCAGCGGGGCGAATCCCTGGTGGCCGTGAAGAACCTCTCGCTGGCCGAGGAATATCTGAGCGACCACTTTCCCGGGTTTCCTGTCATGCCAGGTGTCTTGATGCTCGAGGCACTGACACAGGCTGGTGCGTGGGTGATCCGTGACATGGAAGATTTTGCCCATAGCATCATCGTCCTGAAACAGGCCAAGACGATCAAGTATGGCAGCTTCGTGGAACCCGGTCGTCAGCTTGAGCTACGCGTGAACCTGACTGCCCACGATGAGCGGGAGACGGCGTTCAAGGGCGTGGGCGTGATCGACGGCCAGGAGATGGTCAAGGGACGAATTGTCTTGACACGATTCAACTTGCGTGACCGCGACCCGGCTCTTCATCAAACTGACGCGACGATCGTCGAAGGGTTGCGCGACCTGTATCAGACGCTCAGAAAGGGGTCTGTCGGCGCCCGAGCCATCACGCGTCTGCCTCTCGTGGAGGAAATCAAGACCAACGCCTGATAACCCCGAACCGGGGTCTTCAACAGAGACCCACGCCGGCCCGCCCCATGTGGTTTTGCGCCACCACTCCATTTTAGCCATTCTCACCAGACAGCGCTGTCGATCTAGATCGATTCTGTGACATGGCCTTGAATCCCCCCTTATGATGTTGCAAGGATTCTCCTTTTTCCGCATGATATCGGCCGATTGTTGGACCCATCTGGGTCGGGTAACAGGTTCAGGCCGGCCGACAGACTGAGAAGCCTTCCCAGACGATAGACCTTTGAAGTTGAACGCTCGTTTTCGCCGACGATTAAGTGAGCCGACTTGATCTTTGGTGCCCCTGCCGGTCGGTCTGGATTGGGGTTGAGCGGCAATCCCTTTTATCCTGAGGATGACATGCCAACGTACGATGAGATCTTCGAGAAAGTCCAAGCGACCTTGGTGGATGCACTGGGCGTGGACGAGGAAGACGTGACCCAAGAGGCAACCCTGCAAGGGGACCTGGGCGCCGAATCGATTGATTTTCTGGACATCGTCTTCCGTCTGGAGCGGAATTTCGGGATCAAGATCCCACGCGGTGAGCTGTTCCCCGAGAACCTGGTGGCCGATCCTGAATGGGTCTCTGACGGCAAGCTGACCGGCAAGGGCATCAGCGAGCTCAAGTCCCGGCTGCCGTACGCCGACCTGAGCAAGTTTGCCGCCAATCCCGACGTCGAAAATATCGGGGATCTTTACACGGTCGACATGTTGGTTCATTATGTTAAGAGCAAGTTGGCGGCCTGAACCGGTCGCATGAGCCGTTGTGAGATGGAGCGGTTGTTTCGGAACCGGTCGTGGCCGGACCTGGGGTGTAGTACGCCTCGGTATCTGGCCACGCTCTGCCGGCTTCCCGGGACTGCTTGCCGTCCGTCGAGTCCCCCTCCCCCCTTCTTTTCTTGCGGTGAGCCTTCCCGACGATGCGTTGGATCTGGATCGACAAGTTCCTGGAATTTCGCAGCGGCCAGTTCGCGCGGGCGGTCAAGAACCTCACATTGGCTGAGGAGCATCTGCACGATCATTTCCCCGGCTATCCGGTCATGCCCGCCTCGCTGATCATCGAAGGGCTGGCCCAGGCCGGAGGGATCTTGGTCGGAGAAGCGGGTGGGTTCGCCGAGAAGGTCGTCCTCGCCAAGATTCCCCGAGCTGATTTCCTGGGCGTGGCCTGCGCCGGTGACCAGTTGATCTACGAGGTCACCCTCAAGGACCTGAGAAGTGAAGGAGCGGTGGTCGAGGCCAAGGCGTTTCTCGAGGGCGAGCTGCTCGTCGATGCCGAGATCGTCTTTGCTCACCTGGACAACTCGCGCGCCAACCAGATTTTCGGCCCCAAGAATTTTGTCTTCACGCAGCAGCTTCTCGGGGTACTCGATCTGGCAAAGGCCCAGCAGCGGGCTCGCGAAGCCGATGAGGCGGCCTCGAACACGAACAATGGACAGCCCCGCCAACCAACCGGCTCCTGAACATTTGGAGCCGCTCCGGCGGTCAAGCTCCTGCTAGATTCGGGAATTCAGGAAAAATTTGCGGGCCAGGTCATGTTTGTGTCCCCCGGACGCCTCGGAGGGGTCATAATAGTGGGATAAAAGGTATCGAGGCCGCTGTGATAGGATGAGGCTCGAGGCCTGATCGGGCGGAGATCGACGAGTCATTCATGCTTGGTTCCCAACGCCGCGTGGTCATTACCGGTCTGGGCCTGGTCACTCCGCTGGGTGATACCCCCGACCGATTCTGGGGTTCTCTGGTCGAGGGCCAGGGTGCGGTGCGCCCCATCGAGGCGTTTGCCGTGGAAGGCCTGTCGAACAACCTCGGCGCCGAGATCCGTCATTTCGACTTCCTCAAGACGCCGGCCCTGGCCAAGGCCAAGTTCATCAAGGAGCTACGCAAGAGCCGGAAGTACATGGCTCGAGACATCCAACTGTGCGTCACGGCGGCGCAGTTGGCTTTCGTCGACGCCCGGCTGGATCAGGGGGGCGTGAACCCGGCCCGGGTTGGCATCGATCTGGGCGCGGGCTTGATCTCCAGCGAACTTGATGAGCTGGCGCCGGCCATTGGCCAGGCCACGTCGCATTCGGGTGCGTTCGACTTCCAGGCCTGGGGCCGCGAGTCGATCGGCATGATCGAGCCGATCTGGCTGCTCAAGTATCTTCCCAACATGCTGGCCTGCCATATCTCGATCCTCATGGACTGCCAGGGGCCGAGCAACACGATCACCGAGGGTGACACCTCTTCCAACCTGGCGATCGCCGAGGCCGCCCGGATCATCGCTCGCGGCAAGGCCGACGTGATGATCGCCGGTGGGGCCGACTCGAAGATCCATCCCCTGAGCTTTGTCCGTCTGGCCTTGCACCATAACATGTCGCACTGGCGGGGAGAGCCCGCGGGGGCTTGCCGGCCGTTTGACCTGCGGCGCGACGGGACGGTACCCGGGGAGGGTGCCGGGATCTTGATTCTGGAAGAGCGCGAGCATGCCTTGCGGCGAGGGGCCGTGATTCATGGCGAGCTGCTCGGCGCCGGCTCGGGTTGTGACGCGATGCCCGGAGGAGGCCTCGATCCTCAAGGAAGCGGCACCGAGATCGCAATCACGTCGGCCCTGCGTGAGGCTGGTCTCAGTCCATCGGCAGTCGGTCACGTGAATGCTCACGGCATGGGATCTCAAGTGGGAGACCTGGCCGAAGCCCGCGCGTTGCACCGGGTTTTCGGCGCGAGTCCTCCTCCCGTGACGGCCCTCAAGGGTTACATCGGTACCCTGGCGTCGGGCTGTGGCGCTGTGGAGTTGATCGGCAGCCTGATCGGAGTCAATCGCGGATTCATTCCCCCGGTGCTCAACTGTGACGATCCCGATCCAGCGTGCGCGCTGGATCTGGTCCGCGGGGAACCGCGGCCAACCCGCAACCCGACGTTCATCAACACCAACATCACGGGCAACGGTCAGGCGGCCGCCGTGGTGGTTCGGGGCACTGGTCCGGAGGCCGCCGGCTGATTCCAGGGAACCTCTCAGGTCGCTCCCAGGGCATCCATGGCCAGGGGGGAAACGCCCCGAATTCCGAGGAAGCACTCTCATGCGTCGCGTTGTGGTCACGGGAATGGGAATGGTCACTCCGGTCGGTAACGACGTGGAGTCAACATGGGCCTCGCTCCTTGAAGGTAAGAGCGGCGTCGGGACGATTTCGCTCTTTGATGCACGCACGTTCCCGACGAGGATCGCCGCCGAGGTCAAGGACTTCCAGCTCGACCGATATCGCGACGACGCAGGCCGGTGGGCCAATCATTCGCGGAATACCAAGTTCGCCCTGGCCGCGGCACAGATGGCCATGGAGGATTCGGGCCTGCTCGAGTCCCGGCTCCCCCTGGACCGCGCCCGGTTCGGCGTCTACCTGGGGGCCGGCGAGGGCCAGCAAGACTTTCCCCGGTTCGTCAAGCTTGTTTACAAGACGACGCATGGCGGAAAGGTCGCGACTTCCGAGTTCACGCGGCTGGGGCTGCACGAACTCCATCCGATTGCCGAGGCGGAACAGGAGCCCGGAACCCCTGCCGCGCACCTGGCCAACGTCTTCGGCGCCAAGGGGCTCAACGCCAACTGCCTGACGGCTTGCGCCGCCAGCTCCCAGGCAATCGGCGAGGCCTACGAGATGATCCGCGCCGAATGTGCCGATGTGGTTCTCTCGGGAGGAACTCACAGCATGATCCATCCCTTCGGCGTGACCGGCTTCATCCTGCTGACGGCCCTGTCGACCCGTAATGACGAGCCGGCACAGGCCAGCCGTCCCTTTGATCGGGATCGCGACGGCTTCATCCTCGGCGAGGGCGCGGGAATGCTGATTCTCGAGGAACTGGAGCACGCGAAAGCGCGCGGCGCCCGGATCTACGGCGAGATCGTCGGCTACGGATCGACGGCCGACGCCTTTCGGATCACGGACAGTCATGACGATGGGCGTGGCGCGATCGCCTGCATCCGGGAGGCCCTGGCCGACGCCAGGATCAGCCCGGATCAGATTGATTACATCAACGCCCACGGTACCAGCACCAAGGTCAATGACTCGATCGAGACCCTGGCCATCAAGAAAGCGTTCGGGGAAGCCGCCTACCAGGTGCCGATTTCCAGCACCAAGAGCATGATGGGCCACCTGATCGCGGCCGCCGGCAGCGTCGAGGCCATCGTCTGCCTGCTCGCCATCCGCGACGGCGTCCTTCCCCCCACGGTCAACCTCGATCAACCCGACTCGGATTGCGACCTGGACTACATCCCGCACGTGTCCCGGCGCAAGAATGTGGATATCGCACTCTCGAACAGCTTCGGTTTCGGCGGGCAGAACATCACGCTGATTCTCAGACGATTCACCGATTGACGGACAATGAGCCCACCCGGGCCGCTTGAGTTTCGCCCCCTTGCAACATGCGGGAGATTCGACCAGGCAGCCGGGTGTACGTGGCGATCCGATCAGGAGTCCTTCCCCGTGGTTGGCGTTTCCCTCTACTTTGACCTCGTTGCCGCAACCGCGCTAGTTGCGCTTGCATCACTGGTGATCTTCTTGATCTATGCCGTGTTCACGTACGGGCCGGTGATCGGGCGGATCTTCGAGCTTCGCCCGGTGTTCTTGCCGCTCCGCGTGTCACCCGAGGATCTTGGCGAGCCGGT
>Ga0208199_1000685_pt1 | contig 13153 bp, 7 predicted proteins | sample Sb_taG_FD_187705 | JGI IMG/M metagenome (GOLD analysis project Ga0208199, IMG submission 187705) | Peat soil microbial communities from Weissenstadt, Germany - Sb_50d_1_NS metaG (SPAdes) (version 2) | ecosystem: Environmental > Terrestrial > Soil > Wetlands > Peat | place: Germany: Weissenstadt... | reverse complement strand
TTGCCTGACGCGTCCAGGGCCGCGCTCAGCGCGGCTGACTCCGGGGCCGCAGTGACCTGCAGCAAGCCTTCCAGTATCAGGAAGGCAGACTGGGCCGCGCTGGCGGCGACCACGGCCATGTTGGCGCGAACGGCGGCCACGATGACCGGCGCACCAGCGGATGGCAGCCCGTTGGCCGGGACGCTAATCCGGATGGTGGACGCTGCTGTCAGCAGTTCCAGGTTCCGGGCGTTGCCGGCGCTGGCGATATCGAAGAGGAGCCTGGCCGTGCTGGAATCCAAAGTCGGGGGGTCTCGGACCACCGACGCGCCAGGAGCGATCTGAACGGAATACCCCATCGGCCGGTTGTCGGTCAGGGCCGCCACGACATCGCCTGGCTCTGAAATCGATGCGGCCAGGCAGCCCCAGAGCAGCGGATCCGATCCCGCCGACCACGGGCCGGACGTGAACTTCAGGGTGCTGCCGTCAGGCAGCGCGAAGGGCTGATCCGCACACGCGGGCCGGGGCACTCGGATCTGGAGTACCTGAACCATGGTGCTCGCGAGCCATTGGGCGACCGCTTGACCGTCCAGCCACACGGGGTAGAACGAGCTAAGGTGGCTGGCTTGGGCGATCAGCGTGTGATCCGTGCCGTCATAGCGCGTGGCCAGCAGGCGAGGAGCCGCACCCGGGCTCTCCACGGCGGCGACGAACAGCGCCTGCGGGGAGACACCGGTCGGCAGCGACTGCGGGACGGGCAGGGCAACGCTCAACGGGCGTTGCGGTTGCAGTCCTGACAGGTCGACGGTGATCCCAGCCGCCAGGGAATGCATCAACCTGGCCGCGGACGATGATGACATCGGCGACGCGGCCCGTACATGCAGCACTTTCTCCCCTGCAACGGCACCGGCGGGTACATCGACCCAGCCTCCCGGGAAGCGTACCGTCATTCCGGACGGCCCTACCGTCTGGGAGACCTCAGGAAAACCTCCCGACGACGGCGCGGGCCGCTGGCCCGTCCCAGCCGTGCAGGAGGCGACCAGGCTAAGGACCGCGGCGATGGCAAGTAGCCGCAATCCGCCTGACGGCAGGCTCCGCCGACTCCCAGGGATCTGCCGAGCTGGATCCGGGCAAGCGAAATCGCTGCGCCCCATCATCCCGGTGCCCTTCTGCATACTTTCGTCGTGCGGCCGTACCGGTAACAGGGAGCCCGACCAGAAGAACGCCGTCGTGGCTCGCCGTCGCGTCTTGCACGGCCAGGCGAGCGAGCGGCCAACCCGCTCGTGCTGAGACGTTCACTCGCAATAATCTGAACAGGGGTAACCGGGAAACGCCCGTTCTTATCGCAAATTAAGTTCGGCGCTATATCAGCGCATGCACCTGCCATGCGGCACCCTCCCCCAGACACGGCGCAGGTCTGTGTCCCTGACACCGAGCATATGCCTGTCCGGATCCGCGCATAAGGGCTGGCCAGAGCGGAGAATGTCACAGTTCGGTGAAGCGCTGCACGCCAGTGGGATCAGCGCGCACACCCAGGTGCTGCGCACGCACGCCATTCCCTTCCACCACATAGACGCGGCACGCCATTGTCCTGGCCGGCTAGCCGGCAGCCGCGCCAGGCGGCCTGATGCCCGGTACATCCCCTGACGTAGCTCGGCTGAAAGCTTGGGCCTTGACGGATGCGTTACACGACAGGCGCGAACTTAGGTTCCAACCGGTGATCCCTAATTTTGTAAGCTACCGGCGTGATGTCGGTTTACTGTCGCTCACCTGGGAGTTTGGCTTGCCGAGCGTCCGCTTTTCAGGAGGTCTATCACCCCGAGAGCACTTACCTGGAAAAGCCGCCGACAGCCCAGCTCACGCGCATCGACGCTGCTGACCGGCTATTTTCCGTATCTTTAACACGCATAACAAGTGTACCGGAGTGTGCCGTTTCGTCCGTGGGATTCCTGTGGGGATCGCCGGCGTGTCGCTGAGTTGTGGGGTTTCTGTGGGGGCTCGCCGAGGCCCCTGACTGGGCTGGCCGACCCGGCACGGGTACCCAAGTCCCGCCGACTTCCGGATCCTAATGACCACTTTCCTGTAACTCAGTGTCATCAGGGCGACCTGGCCGGCTGTAGTAATTCCGCGCCTGAACAGTCGGCCAGCACGCCCTGAACCGCGAGGCACCGCACATCAGCAGTGCCGCGGTGTGCCCCATACCGATGCCGCTAGCTGATCGACCTGGGCGCGCATCGGGCATGATCAAGCGCTCAGGCTTCTTCCGGCTCAGTCTCTTCGACCTCTGGATGCTTTTCATAGCGGTAGCCGGGCGGTGGCAGTGATGGGTCGCCCTCGGAGATGGACAATGCTTGGCGCATGAGCACCAGCATGTCGAACTCGGCATCGTCGAACTTCTGCTGGCGCTCGTAGAACTCGGGATCGTCGGGATCGTCATATTTCGTATGCATGCCCCATGAACAAGCGGCGTTATAGGCACGATCCGCGGCGCCTTATATTACAGTTGCTGTTTTTCTTTCTGTGACCGCGCTGCAGCTCAGCGTGGCGCATGATTCCAGGGTGCTGGTTACATCGTGTCACCTCCTTTCGTTCGTCGCGGGTCAGGTGGTGAGTGCCTGGAGGCGGGTGCTGTAGTGGTGCCAGCGGGCGCGGGCCTGGTGCCGCCTGCGCCATGCTGACCAGCGGAGGCAGAAGGCGAGGCGGGCGGTGGTGAGGAGCCCGGCTTTCCAGTCTCGGGCGAGGCGGTCGATGCGGGCGGTCTCGGTGTCGGACAGTTCGATCGGGGGGATATCTGGCGGGCAGGGCTGGCCGCCTCGGACGGGGAGCGGCGCGCCGTACCGGTAGAACTGCAGGTCAGCGGTGCTCACGGTGTTTTCGCTGGAGGCTGCTGCGGTGCTCTCGCGGGCGGCTGCGGTGACGGGAACCGCGGCGGAGCCGCTGAGGGCGGCGCGGATGGCGGCCGTCCTGAGCTGGGCGAGCGCGGTCAGGACGGTGTGGCGGCAGATCGCGTCCCAGGTGCGGGCCTGGGAGGTGTCCCAGCCGAGGGTGTCCTTTCCCGTTTTGAAAGTTTCCTCAGTCAGCCACCGCTGATACCCGTAAAGAAGAAATCGTCTCTAGCGTTCCGGGTGCATCCGGGGCGATACTGAGCGTGGGAGCACTGTTGCAGGCGGCAGCGACGGTTGGCCGTCTGCTGGCTGCGGCAGGTGATCCTGATGCGACTGGGCACCGGAACGACGGCGGCTCCCGGCCCGCTGATCTGGGCGGCGGTGCCGCCAGGGCGGCGGATGACGGCGGTGGCGCTGCTGGCGATGCTCGCGGCACGGGCCGCGGCCTCGGCGGGAGGCGGTCACGGTGAACGCGGTCATGCATCCGGAGGGACTGCCGCAGCTGAAGATCCGGCCGGAGCACCTGGCCCTGGCCGCGATCGTGTATGTCCGGCAGTCGACCAGGGGCCAGGTCCTTGAGCACACGGAATCGACGCGGCTGCAGTACGCGCTCGCCGGGCGGGCGGTCGCGCTGGGCTGGGCCCGGTCCCAGGTCATCGTGATCGACGACGACCTCGGGGTGTCCGCGGCGGTCCCGGATTCCCGGGAGGGCTTCGCCCGGCTTGTCACTGAGGTCACCATGGGAAGGGCGGGGGTCGTCCTGGGGATCGAGATGTCGCGGCTGGCGCGGACCGGGAAGGACTGGCACCACCTGCTGGAGCTGTGCTCGCTGTCGGGGACGCTTCTCGCTGACCCGGACGCGGTCTACGATCCGGGGTATTACAACGACCGCCTGCTGCTGGGGTTGAAGGGGACGATGAGCGAGGCAGAGATTTTCCTGATCCGGCAGCGGATGCTGGGCGCGAAGCGGGCCAAGGCCGAGCGCGGCGAGCTGATCTTCCCGCTCCCGGCCGGATACGTGCGGCGCCCGTCCGGCGAGGCCGCCTTCGACCCCGACGAGCAGGCGCAGGACGTCGTCCGCCTTATCTTCAGGACCTTCCAGCGGCTGGGGACCCTCAACGCCGTGCTGCGCTATCTCGTCGGGCACGAGATCCAGCTTCCGGTCCGCGCGCGCTCGGGGCCGGCGAAGGGCGACCTGGAATGGCGGCGCCCGACCCGGGAGACGCTGCAGAACATGCTGCGCAACCCTGCTTACGCGGGCTATTACGCCTACGGCCGCCGTCAGGTCGATCCCCGCAGGAAGATCCCCGGCCGCCCGGACACCGGGAAAGTGGTGAAGCCCGCCGGCGAGTGGCTGGTCATGCTGCCGGGCAGGCTTCCCGCCTACATCTCCGAGGAGGAGTACCGCGCGAACCTCGCCAGGCTGGCCGCCAACCAGCAGACCGCGGAGTCCCCGGGCGCTCCCCGGAACGGGCAGGCGCTGCTGTCCGGGCTGCTGCGCTGCGGCCTGTGCGGCGGGCACCGCATGGCGGTCAGCTACCACGATCCGTCCGCCCGTGCCGCCTACGGCTACACCTGCGGGTTCTACCCGGTGAACTACGGGACCGGCGACCGCTGCCAGCACATTGCCGGCCCCGCGCTCGATGACTACGTCGCCCGGCAGGTCCTCGACGCGGTGGCCCCGGCGGCCCTGGAGGTCTCGATGGCCGCCGCTGCGCACGCCGAGAACGAGCGGGCCGCCCTGGACAAGCTCTGGCGGCAGCGCGTCGAGCGCGGCCGTTACGCCGCCGACCGCGCCCGCCGCCAGTACCAGCTCGCCGACCCCGAGAACAGGCTCGTCACCCGGCAGCTCGAGGCCGACTGGGAATCCGCGCTCGCCGAGGCCGGGCGGCTAGAGGCCGAGTACCAGCGGTTCGCCGAGCAGACGCCCGCAGTGCTGGCCCCCGCCGAGCGGGACGCGATCAGGTCCCTGGCCTCCGACCTCCCGCGGGTCTGGGACGCCCCGACGACCACGCGGGCCGACCGCAAGGAGCTGCTCCGCATTCTTACCGACGACGTCACCGTGGCCGTCGAGGGCGACAGCGAGATCGTGAACGTGGACATCACCTGGGCCGGCGGCCACCGGACCAGCGGGAGAGCCGTCCGCCCTGTCGGCCGCCTGGACCAGCTCTCCTACTACCCGGCCCTCCTGGAGACCGTCACCCGGCTCGCCGGCGAGGGACGCAACAGCAGGCAGATCGCCGGCACGCTCAACGCCGCGGGATACCGGCCGCCCAAGCGCACCGCGGTCTTCACCGGCCAGCAGGTCCGCAACATCATCAGCAAGCACGCCATCCGCGAGAATGCCAAGGGCCGGCCCGCCGTCCTCACGGACCTGAACCCAGGCGAGTGGTCCGTCCCGGGACTGTCCGCCGAGCTCGGCATGCCCACCGCCAGCATCTACAACTGGATCTACCGCGGCTGGATCACCGCCCGCCGCGCACCCGGGGGCAGGAACTGGATCATCACCGCCGACGAGCAGCAGATGCGCGAGCTCCGCGAGCGCAGGGACCGCCCGCCCGGCTACTACACCCGCGCCCGCTGGGCACCACCCCAGGCAGAAACCGGCGAAACGCAGGAAGAAGGACAAGGAGGGCAGCCGTGAAAGACAAATCCCGCTTGACAAGTAGCAGCGGTGGCCGACTTCCGCGGGCCATCTGCGGCCCGCGATGGTGATGAAATAAGTCATGGTCGCGGGCCTGTCGTCCGGCGCCCAGCACAGGTAGAAGGTGTACTGGTTCTTCTCGCGCGCGGGCAGGCGGCGGATCAGCAGGAACTCCCGCGGGTCCGCGGTGGCGGCCAGGGCCCAGTCGCTGTAGCGGGGCCCTTTCGTGCCGTTCCCGCACGACCGGCGCTCGAACACGGCATCTGATAGTGCGCCGTCAGCGCGGATGACAGTGTTTCTGGCGAGGGTGACCCGGTAGTCGCACGGGATGATGACGACGTAGGCCAGGTTCAGCGCGCGGCACGCGTCCCGGAACTCGCTGCAGCGCCCGTAGACCTCGTCGGCGGCGGCCCACATGGCGCGCGTCCCGGCCGCCATCAGGCGTTTCAGCTGATTGATGGCCAGTTCCGGTTTCGTGGCGAACGTCAGGCGGTCCGGGATGCAGGCCTTCCGGCGGCGCTGCGGGTCCTTCGCCCACGACTTCGGCATGTACACGTCAAAGTCGGCCCATGCCTGCCCGGACGCGGTGACCAGCGCGGCGAACACCCAGGTCACGCAATTCTCGACCTTCCCGGTGACGCCCGCATGCTGGGGCGAGACACAGGCAGTGGACTTCCCTTTCTTCAGGTGAGCGGTCTCGTCGATCGCGATCCCGGGACCGGCCAGGTCATCCGGGTCGTCCGGCAGGAACTCTGCCGCCAGCGCGGGAAGCGCGTCCCGGAGCTTCTCCCACGACCACTTATACCGCCTGAGCAGGGCCTGCATCCGGCGCGGGCTCTCGTGCCCGGCCTCTTCCGCCAGGTCCCAGCAGTTAGCCCGCGTCCCCCGCGACAGCGCCTTCACGTAGTCCAGCGCCGCCGCGATGCTGCGGCGCTGCCGCATCACCCGGCCCAGCACCACGCTGACCAGGCCATCCGCTCTTTCCCCGCACTCCGCGGCATCTTCTATGCTGGCCATCGCGGCCGTGGCCGCATCTTGTTTTCTCACAAAAACCAGGAACGAGCCACGGCCGCCCCGCGTTACACGCCCGCCAGCCCCTGTCCCGGACGCAACAGCCGCCAACCGCCATCACGCACCGTCACATCAATCGCGGACCCGGCGATCACGAAACAAGCGACACACAACCACTCAACGTGAAACGGCGACTGTAATACATAGGAGATCCGATCGACATAGATCCCGAGACGCTGAAGCTTGGCGAATGCGTCAGCGTTCCAGTCGAAGGGGAGCTCGGGTGTCTGGTCAAAGCCGTAGCCATGGTCATATGCTCGGCGAGCGAGCGCCTTCACGGCTCTGTAGAAGTCTTCGAACGCTTCTCGTCGATGCTCGAACGTGCGCGCCTCGTCCTCGCGGCGCCAACGCTCTTGTTCGCGCTCTCGCTCCCGAGCCCAGGTCTTGTCGTCTCGTTGGTTGGCCCAACGTTGTGCGACGAGGGCTCCTGCGATGCCCGCTGTCAGAGTCCCGGCGACACCGATACCCGCGACGACAAGCGGAACCCAAAGCGGTGTAGCGCTCACGAGACGGGCCTAACTCCTTACTGCCATCGGAACGACGCGTGCTGGCAAGCTCATCAAAAGCTCGTCGCATGGTCCTTGTAAGTTCGTTCTGATCCTCGCGTCCTGTCACGACGACGTAATAGGTATACGGCTCCTGGTACGGCAGCCGCATTTCACTAGCTGACCAGGGCCATCTCGACGTCGCGGGCGAGTCTGGCGCGTTTGTGGAACCATCGTGAGCGAGCCTGGTGGCGGCGGGTCCATGCGTCCCAGTGGATGACGTGCCACCGGGGCAGGGGCCGGGTGGTGAGGCCGGCGAGCAGGCGCTTGATCTCCGGGATGGTCAGCGGGATCATGCCGGGTTCCGGCGGTGGCGGCTGGTCGGGCCTGACCGGGGGCGGCGCTTGGGTGTCGGTGCGGTCTTTCACCAGCGCGGCAGTGACGGCGCAGATCGCCAGCGCGGCCATGACCAGCACGGCGTGGCGGAGGATCGCGGTGTACAGCCGGGCCTGGCACTGGTCGAGGCCGAAGCAGTCCTTGCCGAATTCGAAATCTTCTTCTACTGGCCATCTCAGCCCGGCGGCGCGGATCAGCCGGGTCTTGGTCAGGATCTGCCCTTCGGGCACGAAGCAGTAGTGGAAGGCCAGCTCGCCGGTCCCCAGGTGGCGGCGGATGAGCAGGTGGTGGCGCGGGGAGGCGGTGGCGATCCATGCCCAGGCGTACCACCGCTCGCCCTTGGAGCCGTTGCCGGCGGAGCGGACTTCCCAGCGCCGGGGGTGCTTCAGCAGCGCCGTGACCGCTTGGGCGCAGGTCATTGTCGTGCCCGCGGCCAGGGTGATCGTGAAGTTCGACGGCACCCGCAGCACATAGGCCTGGTCGTTGTCTTCAAAGTGCTCGCGCAGCTGCGTGCAGTTGCCGTACACCTCGTCCCCGCAGTAGAAGTCCGGCCGTATCCCGCCGTCGGCGGCGTCCTTGCTGATGTCGATGGCCAGCTGTCCCTTGGTGCGGAACTCAAGGTCCGGCGGCAGGCCCATGAGCAGGGACTTCACCGGGTCCTCGAGGTGCTCGCGGGGGATCCACTGGCGGGCGCCGATCAGCGCGTGCCCGGTCTTTTCCCGCACGTACGACAGGTGCACGGTGTTGATCCCGTTCGCGACCTGGCCGGCGCACCCCAGGTACTGCCTCTTCACTCCCGCGGTGGCTTCGCCGGCCTTTTCCTGCCCGGTCTCGTCGATCGCCCCGATCACCAGGCCGCGGCGCCGTTTCCCGCGCCGGGCGGCCTGCTCCAGCCCGGCCACCGCGAACCGGCGCACCACCGCCATCGCGGCGAAGGTGTCCCAGCCGGCGTGATTGAGCAGCCGCTGGGTCTTATCCGGCGTCCGGTCCCCGGCGTGCCGGGCGATGCTCCACCCGTTCCGCTCCGGCAGCTCGCTCATCACCGCGGCGGCGTACTTGCCCGCCTGCAGCCACGGCTCCACCCGCGCGAAACACGGCCGCAGCAGCTCCAGCAGCTCAGCCCGTTTCCGCAGCGCCAGCCGGGCGCCTATCCTGACGGCTGCAGCCGTCTCTGATCTTGGACTCGTCACACAGACATGATCACGAGGCGGCTGCGCTCACATCCGCCCATCCCGTAACAAGATCACATTAACCACGCCAGGCGCCTTCGCCCAGCTCACGGCACGAAGTGCGGCTGCCGTACCAGGCGTAAACAAATGGGTTGTTTGGTTCGTGTTGCTGGTTGTTCTTGTTCCGACCGCGATTTATCTGCTGGGCTTGATCGGTGTGGCTGCGGGCATCCACTAGTGCGGTGTCCGCCGGATGCCTAGTGACGCCCGGAGCTGGCGCCGGAGAACGTTAGTCAGCTGAGCTCGGGCAGCAGGCGTCAGGCGTTTAGGTCGTGGTCGGCGTGGACCCAGCTGACGCCATCGAGGTCGCGGCGGACCCGTTCGCCGGGGCTGATCGGGCCGTCGCAGTAGTCGCAGTGCCCCGCGTACCGGGCGGTCGTCGTGATGGTCCGGCCGACCTGTGCACGGGCAAGGGCACGGGCGTCGGTGCCGATGCAGTGGTCGCACCGGTAGCGAGGCAGGTTGGTGATCAAGCACAGGTCATCCTCTTTGCTGGCTGCCACACGGCAGGCATTCCCCGCGCTCGGCGAGGTCAATCAGCCGCGAGCAGACCTCTGGCCGGCTCTGCTCGGAGCGCCTCCCAACCGCATCAGGTATCCGGTTGCCACGCTCTTACCTGGGGAAACACGCGCATCTGGCACGTGAATGGCACAGCCGGCGCCGCCGCGGACGGCTCCATAGCGCCAGGAGGACGGCCCGCTGACGCCCAGGGAACGCGACCGGGCCCGCTGGCTGGCCCACAACCTTGTGCACCGCGACCGGCTGAGCGTCCGCGAGGCGCAGCGGGTGATGGCCGAGAGCTACGGCGTCCGGCGCGCGGTCGGCACCATCGCGAGGGACCTGGCACTGTTCACGTGCCCGCGGTGCGAGGACCGCGGGTAGGCCCATATTCGGTGAACCCAGGAAAGCTGAAGATCGGGCCGGAAACGCCCCGGCCGGGCGGTGTTCAGGTGGCGGCCTCTCGGCGAAACTACGGCCGGGCACGGGTGTTGAAACACAGGCGCCGAGTTGTCGCCGAAAGGTCCACGCAGCCAGACTGGTTCCCCTAACGTCTTGCACGTGCTGAAGCGCTGGGCGGCCTGGCCGCAGGGCATCCGATGGGTGGTAGGCGTGCTCGCAGCTGTCGTGCTGGCGGCGGCGATCGTGTGGGTGTTGTTGGTGCCGGCGCCAGACTGGCTCGCGCACCATGACGTCGGCTCAGCCAAGGGACCGCTGTTCAGACGGCCCGGGACACCGCGCGCGGCCAGTTGCTTACACTCAGCGCCGGCTTGTTGGCCGCTGGGGCACTGGTTTTCACGGCATGGAACGTCACCCTGTACCGAAACAACCTCACCTTGTACCGGCGCACCAACGAAATCACAGAGCAAGGGCAGGTGACGGACCGGTACACCAAGGCCATCGAGCAACTCGGATCCAAGAAGCTCGACGTGCGCATCGGCGGCATTTACGCACTGGAGCGTGTCGCCCGCGACTCCCCGGGGGACCAGCCAACGGTGATGGAGGTCCTGTCGGTGCACATCCGCGAACACTCACGCGAGCAATGGCCAGTTCCCTCCGACGATGAACCTACGCCGAAGCGCGCAACAAGACCCGACGTCCAAGCAGCCCTTACGGTCATCGGACGCCGGGATCCCGCGAACGATCGATACCGGATCGACCTCCAGTACGCGGAACTATACGGCGCGTCCCTCTTCGATGCGCACCTCGGCGGGGCTCATCTCTTCGGCGCCAAGCTTGAGCAGGCAAGCCTTGATGGCGCGGACCTCACCCGCGCGAACCTTGCCGTCGCGAACCTCGACGGCGCGGACCTCCGTGGCGCGCACCTCAGCGGCGCGTACCTCGTCGGTACGGATTTCAGCGGTGCGGACCTCACCGCTGCGGACCTCAGCGTCGCGAACCTCTTCGGGGCGAGCCTTTTCTCCACGGACCTCACCCGCGCGAACCTCGCCCTCGCGAGCCTCGACGGCGCGCACTTCGGTGAGACGATCCTGACCGGCGCAGACCTTTCCGGCGCGGACCTAATTGTTACGGACCTCGGTGATTCGGACCTCACTGACGCTAAGTGGCCCGAAGGTACGCCGGTTCCCGAGGGCTGGAATCTAGACACCAGCTCTGGCCGACTGGAGCGAGCGACCACTGACTCTGAGCCGACAGAGGCAAACAGGCCACAGGTGCCAGACCGGAGAGCGAAAGCGGTTGGGTGCCGCTGTCGTCAGCGGTAAACGGCGCTGAATTGGGCGCCCCGGACGGAGTGCTGACAGTCCGCGCGGGCCGGTAGGGCGCGGGCTGACCTAGTGCTGGGCATCGGGGCGTGCCCGGCGTCCGATGACGGCTGCGTCCTGGCTGGATAGCTGGAAGGATCTGGGTCATGACCGAGGATTTCCCGGCTGATTACCTGGGCAGGTTGCCGGAGCCTGAGCAGGAGCAACTGGCGCGGGTGAATGAGGCCGCTCTGGCGGTGCTGCGGGGGTACCTGGCCTCGGGTGTGGCGGTGGCGTTCCTGGGGGCCGGGGTGTCGGCGCCGCTGTACCCGCTGTGGGACGGGCTGATCGGGGAGCTGGTGGACGCGGCAGCGGGCCGGCTGACCGGGCCGCAGGCCGCGACCTGCCGGGCGCTGGCGTCGTCCAGCCCGGAGTCGGTCGTGGAGATTGTGCGCCGCAGCCTGAGCCCGGGTGTGTACCAGGAGGTGCTGCGGGAGGTGCTGCGGGTGCGGACCGACCCGGAGTCGGGGCGGTCCTGGACGGCGGTGCAGGAGCTGGTGTGCCGGTGCGCGTTCAAGGCGGTGGTGACCACGAACTATGACCCGGGGATCGTGGACGCCCGGATGCGGGTCCGGCCGGACGCGTCGGCGACCGGGTTCACGACCTGGGAGGATGAGCTGGGGCTGGACCGGTGGCGGACCGGGGACGTGTTCGGCGAGACCGAGCTGCCGGTGCTGTTTGCCCACGGGCACCACAACCGGCCCGACAGCATCGTGCTGGCGACCACGGAGTACCGGCGGGCGTATGCGGGCAAGCTGCCGCAGGTGCTGGCCCGGCTGGTGGACGGGCACCTGGCGTGGATCGGGTTCAGCTTCGCTGACCAGCGGATCACCGCGATCTTGCGGGAGATCGCCGACAAGACGGGTACCCGGGTGGACCCGGGCGGGGCTCCGCGTCATGTCGCGGTCATGGCCTGGGATCCGGCGGGCGAGGGCAACGATCCGCAGATCCTGGCCCAGCGGGCCGAAATCGAGTATGGGGCGCAGCTGGTGTTGTACCCCGCGCCCGGAGGTGACCATTCCGCGCTGGCGCTGCTGCTGTCGGGTCTGACCGATGACCGGTTTGCGCCTGCCGCTGATATGCCCGCCCGCACCGGCCCGGCGGTGACCGCGCCCGGTCACCCAGCTGGCGTGGGCGGGCCCGGCGTCCCGGAGATGTGGGTGCCGGCGGCGGAGCGGGTGGCGCATTTCACCGGGCGGGCCGAGGAGCTGGCCCGGCTGGACCGGTGGGCCGCCGACCCGCAGGTCGCCCTGGTCGGGGTGACGGCGTGGGGCGGGGCGGGGAAGACCGCGCTGGTCACCCGGTGGGTGCAGGAGGCGGGCGGTGCGTCCCGGCGGCCCGGCATCCGGGGGGTGTTCAGCTGGAGTTTCTACGCCGACCCGTCCGCCGAGCACTGGGCCGCCGCGCTGCTGGAATGGGCCCGGCGGGACCTCGGAGTCCACGTGACCGGCGTCGGCCGGCTGGCCGGGACGGTGCTGGCGCTGGTGCGGGCGGTGCCGTTGCTGCTGGTGCTGGACGGCCTGGAGGTGGTGCAGGAGGGCCCGGCGGGAGGCGGGTTCGGGCGGCTGCTGGACGGCACGCTGCGCGAAATACTGGCCGGTGCCTGCCAGCAGGAGCACGGCGGCCTCGTGCTGCTGACGTCCCGGTTCCCGTTCGCTGACCTGGAGACCTTCGACGGCGACAGTGCCCGGATGCTGGAGGTGCCGCCGTTCACCCCGGCCGAGGGCTCGGCGCTGCTGGCCGCGACCGGCGGCGACTGGCTCCCCGACAGCGAGCGGCGGGCCCTGGTCCAGGCGGTGGACGGCCACGCCCTGGCCACTGGCGTGCTGGCCGGGCTGCTCGCGGACCGGCCGCCCGCCGCCGACCTGGATGCGCTGCGCGGCGAGCTGGCCGCGGCGGCCCGCACCAGCGCCCGGGTGGGCCGGGTGCTGGGGTTCTACGCGGACCGGCTGGCCGAGCCGGACCGGTACCTGCTGGCCGCGGTGTCGCTGTTCCCCCGGCCCGTCCCCGCCGAGGCGATCCTGATTGTCGCCGGGCACGACGCGTTCGCCGGGCGGCTGGCCGAGTGGACGCCGGCCACGGTGGAGACCGCGATACGGGACCGGCTGAGCGGGCTGGCCTCCTGGCACCCGGACGGGACCATCTCCGCGCATCCCCTGGCCCGGGACACGTTCCGGCCGCTGGTCATGGCCGCCGCCGAGAC
>Ga0208199_1000675_pt1 | contig 13268 bp, 11 predicted proteins | sample Sb_taG_FD_187705 | JGI IMG/M metagenome (GOLD analysis project Ga0208199, IMG submission 187705) | Peat soil microbial communities from Weissenstadt, Germany - Sb_50d_1_NS metaG (SPAdes) (version 2) | ecosystem: Environmental > Terrestrial > Soil > Wetlands > Peat | place: Germany: Weissenstadt... | reverse complement strand
AAACCTCGGGCTGCATACTGCACCTCTTCGGGACGGTTCGCGTGGAGTTAGCGTTCGGGCTGGTCAGTGGTTGTTGAGGGGCGGCCGGTCTTGGGGCGGTCGGGCGGGTTGCTGGGGTCGGGCGGGTGGTAGAGGACTTCGCCTTTGTCGTTATACCGCTGCCCGCTGACAATTCCGGCGTGGTACCAGTCTTTGACGGTGGAGGTGGACACGCCGAGCAGAGCGGCCATCTGGCTGAGCGGGATCAGGCCGGCGTCGGCCAGCCGCTGGCGGCGGCTGCGTAGCTGGTAGGTGCGGATGACCCGCTGCACCATGACGGGGGTCAAGGGCCGTCCCTGGCCGTTGGGCAGGCCGCGTTGGCGGAGGATGCCGGCGATCTGGGCGCAGGTGTGCCGGTCGAGGAGCTGGTCGATCTCGGCGATGGTGCCGGCGGGGGTCTGCCGGAGTTTCCAGGCCGGCTCGGGGACTGGCAGGGTGAGGGTGCGGGTCTGGCCGCCGGCCAGGCGGACGTGCGCGGTGATGGTGTCGCTGGTGCGGGTGACGGTGACGTCGGTGAGCAGCAGCCGGGTGATGCGCTTGCGCTCGCGGGCCGGGGTGGCGGGGTCGTTCCAGATGCCGGGCAGGTCGGTGACCAGCTGGGCGATCCGGTTCTTCTGGGTGTCGGTGAGCTGCCCGGTGTGCTGGTCGCGGGCTTTGTCGTAGGCGGCCTGGGCGTCGCCCAGGGCGCGCAGCGCGGTGTTCCAGTCGGCTTCGAGGGTGCCGGCGACGAGCCGGTTGGCGGGGTCGACGGCCAGGTAGCGGCGGCGGGCCAGGCCGGCGTGGTAGCGGGCGCGCTCGACGTGGGCGGCGCGCAGCGCGTCGGCGTCGGCGGCGCGCTGCTGGAGTTCGGCGGAGACCTGGAGGGCGGCCTCGGCGGCCAGCGGGGTGAGGGTGCCGATCAGCAGCTGGCCGACGTGCTGGTCGAGGGCGTGCCCGGGGATGACAGCGCAGAATGGGCGGGCGTTTTCGATGCCGTCACGCTGGCAGGCGTAGGTGGGCACCTGCCTGCTGCCGCGGGTGTGGTAGCGGACGGTCATCCGCCCGCCGCAGCGGCCGCAGATGATGATGCCCTGCAGCAGGGCGGTTCCTTCGCGGGGCGGCCCGGCGGCGCGGTCGCGGCCGTGCGCGGCGGCGTTGGCCGCGAGCCTGGCGGTGTTGGCCTCGTACTGGTCCAAGGTGATGTAGCCGGGGTGGGCGCCGGGGATGAACGCGATCCACTGGTCGCGGGGCAGCTTGGTGGTGACCGTCTTGCCGCCGGGCAGTTTGTGCTCGCGGCGGCGGCCGTAGGTGAACGCGCCGGCGTAGCGGGGGTTGTGCAGTATCCGCAGCACGGTGTGGTGGCGCAGCGGATGCCAGTCGACCTCGCCCTTGCGGGGTCCTTTCTGGTGCCGCCAGGGGAAGGTCAGCCCGGCGGCGCGGAACGCCTTCACGCAGGTGGACGCCGACCCGGTGGCCTGGAAGGTAGTGAACAGGTGCCGCAGCGCGCCCTGGATGGCGGTGTCGGGGTCGAGGATGACGTGCCCGGCGCCGTCGTAGACCAGCCCGGCCGGCAGCGGCACGATCAGCTCGCCGCGGCGGGCCCTGGACAGCTGCCCGCCGAGCAGCCGGGCCCGGAGGAAATGCAGCTCATACTCGCTGAGCTGCCCTTTCATGCCCAAGACCAGTCTGTCGTTAAAGTTGCGCGGGTCGTAGAGCCCGTCCTCGTCGCAGATCAAGGTGCCGGCCATGGCGCATAGCTCGAGGAGCTGGTGCCAGTCGGCGTTGTTGCGGGCCAGCCGGGAGCATTCCAGGCCGAGCACGATCCCGGCCTGGCCCAGCGACACCTCGGCGACCAGCTGCTGGAACCCTTCCCGGTCGGCGGCGCTGGCGCCGGAGTGGCCCTGGTCGATGTCGATGACGGTGATCTGGCTGGCGTCCCAGCCGAGGCTGATCGCCTTGCCGCGCAGGTCATACTGGCGGATCGCAGACTCGGTGTTGCGGATGACCTGCTTGAGGCTGGACTGGCGGACGTACAAGTAAGCCGTTCTGGCGAGGTGGGCGGCGGTCACCTTCGACGCCGCGGTGTCGGGGAGCATCGGGGTCTCCTTCGGATATGAGCGGTTACGGGGCCGGGCCGGTGACGGTTCCGGCGAGCGCGACGGCGGCCAGGGCGCTGATGAGCTCGGCGGCCACCCGGGCCGGGGGCGTTGGGGGCGGGCCGGCCGGGACGGCGCCGGGCAGCCGGACGGCCGGCGCCGGCTGCGGGACGGCCAGGCTGGCCAGGGCACGCTGCCAGGCGGTGACGCCGCCGCGGGTCAGCACGCCGAGCCCGAGCGGGAACGCCTGGGCGCGCGCGTGCAGGGCGGCATGACGCAGTTGCTCGTAGCGGGCATCCAGCACGCCGCCGGGGGCGGTGACCTGGCCGGCCTCCGGGCGGTCGCCCGGGTCAGCAGCCGCGTGGCCAGGTGAAGGTCGCAGGGACAGGGACGGGTCATCCTCCTTCCGCATCTCGCGGGCGGGCAGGTCCGCGGCTTTTAAAGTGCCGCTCCCGGCGGCGGGCCAGCGCTTTCTCGACCGACCGGGGGTGCACGCGCACGCCGAAGGCGGCCTCGATCGGGCCGGCCAGCTGCGCCGGGCGCAGCGCCGGGTCGGCGGCCAGCTGTTCCTCGGCCCAGGCCAGGATCGGCTCGGTGAGCTTGTGCCCGCCGCGCGGCCCGGGCCGGGCGGGCACCAGTCCCTCCAGCCCGGAGGACTCCAGCGCGGCTGCTGCCTGGTAGTAGGCCGGCCGGGAGTAGCCGAATGCAGCGGCGGCCTGGGTGACCGGGGCGCCGCCGGCCCTGACCTTGCGCACCATCTCGTACTTCACCTGCACCGCGTCGCGGGCATCGAAGAAGTCGCTGGACAGGAACTCCGCATCGGCCACCTGTTCGGGGTGCGGGTTCAGGCAGCGCGCCTCGGCCAGCGCGGCCTCCTTGGGATCCGGTCCGCTCTGCCGCCTGGCCATGCCGCCTCCTCACCGGAATAACTGTAAGGATGATTCTGCCGCATATTGAGGCCAGGGCCTTGCATGCGGAGCGGCGTGTCACGGTATTTTCCGGCCTGAAGAGCATGAACGTGCTGACGGCAGCGGCCCTGATCATCCGGAACGCGGACCGCAACGGCATAATCCGTCTGACACTCATGGCATAATCGCCCTTACACCCGGGCGCCGTCGCGCCGCGCGCGGAACCGGTCCACCAGGTCCGCGACGGCCAGCAGGCCATCGGTGGTGAACGGGCACCGGCCGGCCGCGATCACCACGAACGGGTCCGCCGCCGCCACGTCGGTCCACCCTGCCGGCAGCGAGAACAGCTGCCCGTTCTCGTCGTGCAGGTGGACCCGGTCCTCGCCCCAATTCTGCCGGCAGGCGACGAACTCGAAGTCCCGGCCGGACAGCGGGTGGAACGGGTGCGTCACCCGGACGCGCCGGCACCGATCGTGCGGATCCGGTGTAGTTGACGATGCGGGATAAGGCGAGGGTGGAGCGGCCGATGCCGTATGTCCGCGACTCGTTCTGGCGAGGCCGGGAGTTCACGTCGCTGCAGCGGATGCAGGCCGAGGCCGCCCGCTGGTCCGCCGAGGTCGCCGGGCGCCGCCCGTGCCGGCCGCTGGACGGCGCCTCCCCGGCCGCGGTGTTCGAGACGGTCGAGAAGGACGCACTGCGGCCGTTGCCGGCCGGGCCGTTCGTGCTGGCCACGTGGGCGACGGCGAAGATCGGCCCGGATATCCACCTGCCCAGGTCGACAAGGTGCTCTACTCGGTGCCCTGGCGGCACATCGGCAAGACAGCCGATGTCCGGATCACCGGCAGCATGGTGCAGTTCTTCATCGGCGGCCAGCTGGTCAAGTCCCATCCCCGCAAGGTCCGGGGGAAGCAGACCGATTTCGCGGACTACCCCCCGGAGAAGATCGCGTTCCACATGCGGACCCCGGCCTGGTGCCGGAGAAAGGCCGCGGGCATCGGCCCGGCCTGCGAGCAGCTGATCGGCGAGCTGCTCGCCGATAACGCCCTCTACCGGCTCCGCGCCGCCCAGGGCGTCATCGGCCTGGCCGACAAGCACGACCCCGGCAGGCTCGAGGCGGCGTGCGCGAAGGCGATCGCGGCCGGCGACCCGTCCTACCGCACCGTCCGGGGCATCCTCGCCGCCGGTGCCGAGCGGGACCAGCTGCCCGCCGCGGCCGGGGACGGCGGGGCGGCGGCGTTCCTGCGCGGACCGGCTTCGTTCGCGAACGTCATCCCCATGCCTGGCACGGTCACCAGCGACGCCGTCATCCCCGGGACCACGAAGGGAGCACCGTCATGACCACCGCCGTCACGGTCACCGACCGCAGCGCGCTCGCATCCGCGCTGCGCGAGCTGAAGCTGTCCGGCATGCTGGCCACCCTGGACGCCCGCCTCGCCCAGGCCCGCGCCGGGGAACTCGGCCACCTGGACTTCCTCCAGGTCTTGTGCCAGGACGAGATCTCCCGCCGCCAGTCCATGTCCCTGGGCCGCCGGATCCGCCGCGCCCGCTTCGAGACCGAGGCCACCCTGGAGGGGTTCGACTTCGCCGCCTCCCCGAAGCTGCCCGCCGCCCAGATCCGCGACCTCGCCGCCCTCCGCTGGCTGGCCAGCGGCGAATCGGTCATCCTTTACGGCCCGGTCGGGGTCGGCAAGAGCCATGTCGCCCAGGCCCTCGCCCACCTCGCCATCCGCGCCGGGGCCGAGGCACGGTTCCTCAAGACCAGCCGCGTCCTGGCCCATCTCGCCGGGGGAAGAGCCGACCGCACCTGGGACAGGCGGCTCGCCGAGCTCACCCGGCCCGCCGTCCTGGTCCTGGACCTATCCGGGGTCCTCAGCCACCCGTCCGTAACGTCGCCAGCGTGGGCGTGGACGACTGTTTCTGACGTCGGCGTGTCGTTATCCAAGGTCCCACACCAACGTCGGCGACGTCGGCATGATGAGCGGGCATGGGGGTGCAGCGTGTCCTGCTTGATGGGCAGCGGACCTGGACGGTGACCGGGGAGGATCATCTTCCGGTCGGCCCGGTGGAGGAGTACCTGGAGTTCTTGCGGGTGGCCCAGCGGTCCTCGCCGAACACGATCCGGTCGTATGCGACAGCGCTGTCCCGGTGGTGGGAGTACCTGGCCACGGCCGGTGTGGCCTGGGACGAGGTGAGCTTGCCGTTGTTCGTCTCGTTCGTGTCGTGGCTGCGGTCGGGGGAACCGGCCGGGGTGACGCGTCTTCCGGCCGGCGAGCCGCCCGGGGGGCCGGCGGAGTCAACGGTCGCGGCCCGGGTCACGGCGGTGCTGTCGTTCTACCGCTACCACGCCGACGCCCGTCAGGTGCCGGTGGCCGGGCAGCTCTACCGGATGAGCAGCCACGATGGCCGTTACGTCCCGGGGCTGGGGCATCTGCGGCGGGGCCGGGAGCGGACCGGCCCGGCGGTGCGGGTCCGCCGCCCGGCAGCGAGGCCGGTGCCGCTGCTGACTCCGGGGCAGGTGGAGGCCATCGTGGACGGGTGCGCACGGTGGGATCCGGCGTCAGGGCAGTGGTCGGGTTCGGTCCGTGACCGGCTGTTGTTCGCCGCGCTCGCGGAGACCGGGATGAGGCTTGGCGAGCTGCTGTCCACCCGGCATTGCGATTGGCATGCCGGGCGGGGCGAGACCCCATTCATCGAGGTGGTCCCGCGCCAGGATCATCCGGCCGGGGTGCGGTGCAAGAGCAGCCGCTACCGGCGGATTTACATCGGCGACGAACTGGAGCGGCTGCATAGCGAGTACATCTGGCAGCTGTGCGACGCTGACGCCCACCGCGTGGTCGATCTGGGGAACCACTTCGTGTTCGTCAACTTGCACCGCGGCCGGTGGCTGGCTCCGCTGCGCCCGGAGAGCGTCTATGACCAGGTCGCGGCGCTGAAGCGCAGGCTGGGGAGCCGGGTGCCGTCCGGCTGGACGCCGCACTGGTTCCGTCACACGCATGCCTCCGCCTTGCTGCTGTCGGGTGCGCGCGAGCATGTCGTGATGCGACGGCTCGGGCACGCCGATATCCAGACGACGCTGAACCTGTATGGCTGGGTGACCGAGGACGCCGAGCTGCGGGCGCTGGCCGACTGGCGCAACTTCAGTGCAGGCTGGCGCGGCTGGGAGGACGCCGGTGAGTGAGCCGCCCCGCCGCCTGCACGCTGTCTCCGGAGCCGCGGACCGGATGGATCGCACCGCTGCTATGGTGGCCGGTCTTGCGGAGGTGTTTGCGGGCACCGCGTTCGACCCGGCCGATCCCGTCCTGGCCGAGGTCTGCAGCGCGAGCTCGGTGATGGTGCTGCGAACTGACGCGCTGCCCGTGCCGATGCAACGCGAGGTCTCGTGGTGGCTGGCGACGTGCCACGCCAACGGGGAACGGGTGGTCAACACCTATGACTGGAAACGGTGGGTGGCTACCGCGGTCGAGGTGACGAGGTCCGGGCTGCCGGTGTGCTCGTTCGCCGATCTGACGCTGCCGGAGTGGATGGCCGCCTGGGCGCGCAAGTATCACGGCGACCACGGCCGGTTCGCTTCACCGCACACCCGCGCGAAGGCCGAGAGCGCGCTGAGCGGGCTGCTGCCCCGGCTGGCCATCTACTACAGCGACGCTCCGTGGTGGAAGCACGATCTGTGGTGCCTGCGGTTCGATCCGCGGATCCCGCGCCGCGACCATGAACCGCACGGGGACGCTTCGGTCCGCTGGGACAACATCGCGCCGCCCTGGCTGCGAGAAGGCGTCAAGTTCTACACCTGCCTGCTGCTGGAGTCCGGGCAGCTGACCTGGTCGACAGTCCTGCAGGTACACGTGTTCGCCGCCCGGTTCAGCGAGTTCGCCCTCACCCGGAACCTCACTCACCCGGCCCTGGCGGACGACCCGTCGCAGCTGCGGGCAGTGGCGCTGGAGTTCCGGGCGTTCTTGCAGCAGTGGCGGCGGGAACGGCCCGCCCATGGTCAGGCCCGCGGCGGGCCGCTGGACGCGCGATCGGTCGCCCGCACCCTGAGGTTCCTCGGCAACTTCTACGGGACGATGAGCGACTGCCGGGCCGACGCGGCCGCCGCGACCGGCGATGAGGGGTGGCTGGCGCTCACCGACAGCCACGCCCGGCTCGTCCGCCGCGACGAGCTCAGGGCGGAACGAGCGATCCGCCAGGCTGATGAGCGTAACTACATCAGCGATACCGACCTGGCACGCATGCTGCAGTACGTCGAGCTGCTCGGCCTGCCCCGCGACCAGGCCATGACCATCACCCGCGACGGGCAGGAAGCCGAAGTGGCCGGGTTGGGCCATCCGGCGATGATGCGAGCCTGGCTGATCCAGGCGCTCACCGGACGGCGCGCCGCCGAGGTCCTGCTGATGGACTTCGACCCGCTCAGCCCCATCCCCGGCGTCGACCCGGCCGCCGTTCCCGAGGGCGGGATGGTCGCCCGGCTGCGCTACCAGCAGACCAAGATCGACGGCGCCCCGGCGACCATCCTCGTCGGCGCCGACGTGGTCCAGATCATCCGCGAGCAGCAGGCCTGGGTGCGGGAACGCTGGGGCCTGGGCCCGGAGGAGACGGTGCGCTACCTGTTCCCCAAGCTCATGGGGAACCGTAAGGGCAGCCGGGCCTGGACGACCAGCCATTACGACGGGACACTGCGCGAGCTCAGCAGCGTGCTGGGGCTGCGGGACGTCAGCGGGCGCTCGCTGAGCTACTCCCGCAGCCACCGGCTGCGCCATACCAAGGCCACGACCTTGCTCAACGCCGGCGCCCCGATCCACGTCGTGCAGCGGTATCTCGGACATGGCTCACCCGAGATGGCCATGCGGTATGCCGCGACCCTGGCCAGCACCGCCGAACGCGAGTTCCTGGCCATGGTCAAGATCGGCCGTGACGGCCGCGAACTCGGGATGGACCGCCGCGACATGCTCGACCTGCTCCAGCTCGACCGGCGCACCGACCGGGTGCTGCCCAACGGGTACTGCCTGCTTCCCCCGGTCCGGTCCTGCGACAAGGGCAACGCCTGCCACGGCTGCGACCACTTCGCCACCGACCGCAGCCACCTTCCGGAGATCCGCCGCCAGCTCGCCGAAACCGAGCAGCTGATCGAGCACCGCAAGGCCCAGCACCTGGCCCGCTACGGCGAGCCGATGAGCGAATCCAACATCTGGCTGGAACAGCGGCTCGCCGAGGTCCGCAGCATGCGCCTGGAGATTACCGCCCTGGAAACCCTCGCCGACGACACCGCCGTCGTCCGCGGACCCGGCGTCTGCGGCAGGCCCGGCTACCAGGCCGGCCCGGTATCCGTCAGCATCACCGGAAAGCCGCCCGGATCATGACTGCGACCGTCTCCCGGCAACCAGGCAGTTCAGCCGCGCAGCGCCGGGCCGATGCCCTGCGCCGCGCCGCCCAGTCCAAGCGCCAGGCCACCACGGCCCGCGCCGACGCCGCGATCCGCCAGCTCATCAAGGAAAAGAAGGACATCAACTTCAGGTCAGTTGCCCGGGCCGCCGGGGTCAGCCTCGATTTCCTCTACGCCAGCACCGAACTGCGGCAGCGCATCGAGAAGCTCCGCGCCCAGCAAGCCACCAGGACCGCCAGCCATGTCCCAGCACAGCCCGCAGCCGCGGTGCAGGACGACATCGTGCACATCCTCACAACCAAGCTCCGCCAGGAACGTGACACCCGCCGCGCCGCGGTCAGCGAACTAGAGCAGCAGCTCGCCGCCGCCCACGGCGAGCTGCTCCGCCTGCGCCGCCTTCTGCACCAGCACGGCGTCAGCACCGGCTAAGCTGGCACGCTCCAGACGCGTCCGCGACGTCACTACCAGCGGAAACATGGCAATTTCGAAGATCAACGCCAGATAAATCGACGACTTCGGCATGCGCGAGCTCACCGCCCCGCAGGCCGACGACCTCTACGAGCTCATCACCGAGCGGGCGGGTAAGTCGCTGATCCTGACATCCAACCGGGCCCCTGCCGACCGGTATCCGCTGTTCCCGAACCCGGTCGTCGCCGAATCGCTGCTGGACCGGCTCATCAACACCAGCCACCAGTGCTTCATGAACGGGCCGAGCTACCGGCCGAACAAGGCACCCGCGCGTGTCGTCCCCACCGGGAACACGAACGCCAGCTAGAATAAAAACAGGGCCAGGACCTGGGGAATTACTTGATCAAACCCCTGGGGAATAAGGTGATCGCCCACAGTGGTTACCCTCGATGCGGTGAAGGATGGAGGTCGAGGGCACGATCGAACTACCGACCTTCCATTTTTCAGGGAACAGAGCTATCACACCCTGAGGCAGGCAAGACGCCGCGCGGTGGGCTGACCTGGGCACGTATCGGCATAATCAATCATCAGGGTCAGTCCGGCGGCCTCGTGATGGCCGATTCGCCGTAGGCACGCCCGGATGTGCCGGATCACCTGGTGGCTTGCGGAGTGGGCGTGCCAAGGATCAGGAAGCCCATGCCTGGGATTGATCTTCCTTCTTCACGCACGTCGCCGTGCCCGCGGATGGTCTACTCAGCTACCCACGAGAACGTCACAAGATCCCGAGAAGAGTGGAGCTTGCGGGATTCAAAAGAACAGCGACTGGGATGTACCGGGACTGGGATGTACTGGTACGCTCAGGCTGATCGGGAAGCCCAAAACGGGAAAATCTCGGTTGATATTCCGGCGAGCACCAGGAGGACACCATGTCTGATATCCGGGTCTTGATCGTTGTTGACGGTATCTTCTCGCTCACGACCACCTATCCCATTGACCCGACCGTGCCACCTTTTGGACCCGAGAGCGACCCAACTTATGGACCCGACGCATGGTTTACACTGTCGCATCTGATCAACACCTTGCGCAATAGCCCGTCGCCGACATTTACGGTCGATACGGCGAGCCGTGGTTTCAATGCAGCCGGCAACTTCCCAAACCCAGCCGACAGCTTCGCAAACAATATGACGAATACGGTGCTCGATCCGGACGCCACGATTGCAAAACCATTTCATTTCGACGATCCCAGCATCAACCTCGCTGTTTACGACGAGATTTGGCTATTCGGCGAGGAGGGCTATGATGGGTTTGCAGTTGGTCCTCCTGATCCCGCGACTGGAGAATATGGCGGCCTTACCCAGAGCGAATTGGCGGCGATCACGAATTTCATGCAGGACGGCGGCGGCCTGTTCGCCGTCGGTGACCATGACGGCTTGGGTTCGGGTATGTCCGGTCGTATACCTCGCATGCGGTTTATGAGCAAATGGTACTCGCCAGACGACACCAATCCGGGGAGATCGTCGCTGGTAGTCACGAATTGGCCCGGCGGTGGGACTACGCGGCAAGATACTCTGCAGCAAGGTGCGACGGATGTTGGCAATACATTCTTCTTTGACGATCAGTCCGACGATATTCCCCAGCCATTGACTGTCCTGGTTCCCTCACATCCAGTGGTACAGGGAGCAACTGGCGTTCTCAAGGTCTATCCGGATCATATGCATGAAGGCGAGGTCATAGTTCCCACCGGCGCACAGCTGACCCAGACGTCCGCGATCGACCCCACTTTGAGTTTTGCCGGTCCGGGATTCACGGAATTTCCCGCGATTGGCGGGTACCAGCAGGTCCCGCAAATCCTGGCGCAAAGTTCCGCCGGTTCGGGCGGTGGCTTGCAGGGTCATTACACAGACGTTCCAAGCGGGATGAACCCGGAGGACGTGGCCTGCGAGAATAAGAACTTCTCTTCTGACACGACGCTTTGCGAGGTCAGAACCAACAGTACATTGGCAGCTTACGATGGCGCTACGGTGAACGTCGGTCGAATCGTCACGGACTCATCGTTTCATCACTTCCTGGATCTGAACCTGCTCGGTGATCCGTGCAGCCTTATCCCGGCGAAGCAACAGGGGTTCAACGCATCCGCGAGCGGCCAGGCCCACCTGAGAGAAATTTCGGCGTTCTGGGTCAACATGGCGACCTGGCTCGCCTGGACCGAACGGCAATTCTACTTCGTCATGGGGAAAAACAACTATGGGCTTGACGAAGTTACGGGCAATCCCACTTATTCGGCCGCGTTCTACTTGTTCCTTGAAGGACGCACACCCAACGTGGTGGGGGCCTTTCCTACCATTACGTTCTCCGGCAGTTTCTTTACGGATATCCCGGGTCTTCAGTTTTCCGCGCCTAAAATCATCTACGATATCGGCGGCACCGGCGCGGACGCCAATGTGACGCAACGGATTCGCTTTGAATACGGGATCACGTTCAACGGGCCACTTGCCAGCGACCCGTTCCCGGCTCCGGGAAGCCCGCCTGCGCCTTTTACACTCCAAGCCACTATCAGCATACAAGGGAAGGCCGTCACGAGTCTGCCGGCGGAGTTCTTCTTGTTGGGCGGGGAGGATCCATTCTTCACGAACATCAATGACAGTGCCGGTAATGTTCCCTACCTCAGCCAAGATCTTCGGGTGTTCACGATCACGCCAACGATGGACAACCAGACATTCAACAAGGTGCCCGTGCCATTCAAATTCCAAGGCGGTAATCCGACGACGCTCGATACCGCAGCCGGCTATACGTACATTCAGAACCTCATCACCTGGCTCAACAGCAACATCGGCTATCTGAATACAGGTGGCTTCACGCCGCCCGACACCAACGTCTCTGATCCTCTGGATACCCTGCTCCCAACGCAGAATGGCGCATTGAATGGCGACTCTTCGGTCACTCCGTTCACCGGACCGAACGTTAACTACAACTACGCGATCGCTCGCGTCCGCATGATGAGCTCCTCGGGTTCAGCTGCCGCCCCGAATGTAAAGGTCTTCTTCCGGCTATTCACTACGCAGACCTTTGACACGGATTTCATCAATTCCACTACCATTACAACGAGCGCGGACCCCAACGTTACTTATGTTTCGGATGGAAGCCTCTTGAATCCCTCGAGCCCGCTGCCGGGAACCGATGGCAGCGGAGCTATCAATGGCTGCTCGCTACCATTCTTTGCCACTGATAATTTTGATAACAGTCAAACTGACTACAATTCAACTCCCCCGGGAGTAAACAACCAAACGATTCCCGGCGGGGAGTATACCTGGGCGTTCTTTGGATGTTTCCTCAACGTCAATGATGCAACAAACGTATTTGGCGACCCAGCGAGCCCATTTGGCAGCCACCCAGTCCAATATTGGCTTGCCGGCAGCGCTCATAACTGCCTGGTAGCGCAGATCGCCTATGAATTCGCTCCAATCGAAAACGCTGGCGGGGTGATTGAGAATCCGGGCAACTCCGACAAACTGGCGCAGCGAAATCTGCAGGTGACTACCTCGGGAAATCCGGGATTCCCCGCCACCCACCGTGTTCCGCAAACCATCGATGTACGGCCGAGCCCGCCCGCGCAATCCGCACGCGGGCGCAGCATCCTGAGCTATCCGGATGAAATGATGATCGATTGGGGCCAGACGCCACTTGGCAGCGTGGCCAGCATTTACTGGCCTGAGGTGAGCGCCGCGTCGGTGGTGAAACTGGCCCAGCAACTCTATCCCGCGCAGACACTCACGGTGGCGGACGCCCATACCATCCAGTGCACCGTGGGAAGCCCGGTGACCTACATTCCCATTCCGAGCGGGGCCGGCGGCAGCTACGCGGGCTTGATGACGATCGATCTACCCCCCTCAGTCCGGGACGGAAATGAATTCGACGTGCTGGTACGGCGCATCACCACCAAGCAGGTGGTACAACAGGGAAACCCCAACGACCGGTCCGCGCAGTCAGCCGGCAGTGTGGATGATCAACTGTTGTGGCGTTATGTTTCGGGCTCGTTTCTGGCGAGAGTTTCCGTTCAGAGGGAGATCACGATTCTTCCGACCGACGAAAACTTGCTCGCGATCCTGAAATGGCGGCTTACCCTGATCGGGGCCGGAAATCGCTGGTATCCTGTGCTGCTGCGGTACATCAGTTATCTTTCTGCCCGGATCGTTGGGATGGGCGGCGATCCCTCCCAGATTCCTGCTTCTCCGGGCGGTTATCAGCTGCCGTCCCCGATCGCCGGTAAGGGGCATGGCGAGCACTGCCATACCGGAAAGGTGATTGGCATCCGTTATGACCGCTTCGGAGATTTTGAGGGATTCATACTCTTGTCGAAGGACGGACGGGAGCATTCGTTCCGAGGCCGCGAACATCAAGTGGAAGAGCTAGTGCGCCGCGCCTGGGTCGAACGGACGCTGGTCAGCGTCTTCGTCGAAT
>Ga0208199_1000657_pt1 | contig 13461 bp, 13 predicted proteins | sample Sb_taG_FD_187705 | JGI IMG/M metagenome (GOLD analysis project Ga0208199, IMG submission 187705) | Peat soil microbial communities from Weissenstadt, Germany - Sb_50d_1_NS metaG (SPAdes) (version 2) | ecosystem: Environmental > Terrestrial > Soil > Wetlands > Peat | place: Germany: Weissenstadt... | reverse complement strand
GCGCTCACGTCGATCATGGAGCCGGTGATGATCATGGTCATCGGCGGCATGGTCGGCTTCGTCGTGATCTCGATGTACCTACCGTTGTTTGAAGTTTACAACCACATCGAATAAAATCCGGCACGGATAGCCTGCGCCTGGCTTCGTCCTCGTGCGCTCACGTGCAGAGCACGCTTCGCTTGCTGCGTCCTTGCCAGACTTGACTCTCCGCACCGGATTCGGCGCCGTTATCACTGCGAGACGCGCAGCTTTCCGTCGCTGCCGACCGACAGCGATAGGCGGCCGTCGAGCAGGTCGAGCAACTCCGCTCCCACCAGCTCCCGCCGCCAGCCGCGCAGGGTGCGCACGTCGGCCTGGCCACCCGATGCGCCGGCGGCGTTGCCGGCCACGCGTGGGCGCCGTCGGCGCAGCCGGTGCTCAGCGACGATCGCCTGCAGGTCGGCGCGCGCGGCAAGCAGCTCGTAGGCCAGGCCGGCCTCGCGGGCGCGCGCACGAACAAGTGCCTCCGCCAGGGCTATGAGCGGCGCATCCTCGGGCCCGGGCGGCGGCGGGCGATCCTCCGCTGACGGAGGATCGGCAGGTGGGCGCTCGTGCCCACGTCGCACAGTCTCCAGCAGCTCTCCCGCCCGTCTGCGCAGGCTCCCCGCGTTCACACCGCGGATCTGCTCGAGCTCGCGTGTGGATACCGGCTTGCGCTTGGCGATCTCCACCAGCGCGGCGTCGCTCAGCACGCTCTGCACGGGCCGGTCCTGGGTGGCCGCGGTCCGCTCGCGCCACTCCACCAACTCTTGCGCGATTGTCCGCGCGTGAGCATTCAGACCGCGAATTCTGGGCAGCCGCGCGAACACCGTCTCGAGGGCGCGCTCATCGCTTGCGCGCTCCAGCGACTCGCACTCCTCGCGCGCCCATTCCAGCCGCCCCAGCTCGACCAACCGCCGCTCCAGCTCGCGTGCGAGCTCCAGCAGGTGCACGACGTCCTCGCGCGCGTAGGCGCGCTGCTCAGCCGACAGCGGACGCGCGTCCCAGCGCGTGAAGCTCGCGCTCTTCGCCACGCGCACGCCGAGCATCTCCGCCAGCAGCGACTCGTATGAGGTCTGCGCCCCCATCCCCGCGAACCCAGCCGCGACCTGCGTATCGAACACGTTCCTCACCTCAGTGTCGAAGTGCCTGCGGATCAGCGCGACGTCCTGGCGGCCGGCATGCACCACCACCTGCACGGCGGGGTCGGCGAGCACTCCCGTCAGAGGGGTGGGATCGAGGTCTTCCACGAGCGGATCGACGAGCTCGATCCGCTGCGTCTCATCGGCACGGTCCGAGACCGCGAGCGCCACCAGGCACAGCAGCGTCCGATAACGGCCCTCGCCCATGAACTCGGTATCGAGCGCGATCCGCCCGCTCGCTCGCGCCGCGCTCGCGAACCCGAGCAGATCCGGCTCCTCGGCAGCGCATGCCGTCTCACTCATGGGTTGCGCCCGGCAGCAGCCACAGGATCTTGTCGCGCTCGAGCCCGGCCTGCCGGGAGACGTCAGTCCCGTGCGCGCGCACCCACTTGGCGGGCGCCGAGCAGGCGGCGTCGATCGTCGAGCCCTGCGCGTCGCAGTAGGTGTTCAGGAAGGCGTAGCGCACTTCCCCACGAGCGATCAACCGCTTCAGCTTCGCCACGCTCGTGAACACGCGCGCGTCGTATGTGGTCAGGATCACGATCGGGCGTCCGTCTTGCACGATCAGCGAGCCGATCTGCGTCGCCGACTCCGCCGCCAGCTCGTAGCGAGCACCGTGCTCGTGAGCGCGCACGTAGGAGCTGATGAGATGCTGCTCTTCGCCCGGCAGCGCACCCACGTAGCCGGCATCGCTCACGCGGTTGTCGATCGCGGTCACATCGACGCTCATTGGCAGCGCCAGCACCGCCACCAGCGTCATCGCGATCGTCGCCCGTGAGAGCAGCGCCGCGCGCCGCGTCTCGGGCTGGCCCGGGCCGAGGCGTCCAAGCGCAGCGAACACGATCGTCCCGAACGCGCCCGCGAGCGCAATCCACCACACGCCCGGCCGCCCGTACAGCAGCCGCTCGACGTAGTAAATCGTGGCCGCGAGCGCGACGATCAGTGCGATCAGGCGCGCGCGTCCCCGATCGGACGCGGCCCACGCCACGCCGATGCCGAACATCGCGGCCACCGCCGGCACAAAACCCTCCACGTAGCGCGGGTGCAGGCGGGTCATGTCGCTGAACAGCGCGATCCCGGTGACCATCCACGCCGCCAGCCCGATTGCGGCCGCCCGTCGTATTCGCCGTTTGGTCTCCGCTCGATCGGGCTGCTCCGATGTCTCGGTGAGGTCCTCGTCCGACTGGCTCGTTCGTCCGCTTGCCAATGCGGCGGGGGCACGACCCGGCCGTCGCAGACCGCCGCCGAAGGCGGTGATCAGCGCGGGTATGCCCAGGAGCAGCGCCACGAGCAGCTCGAGCCCCAGCCGCTCGCCCGACAATGGTCCGATCCGCGCCAGCAGACGTGTGGGAGAGGGGGGAACGATCGGGATGTGGTCGCGCTCTGACTGGGTTGCCACCGGGTAGCGGTGGCCCGGTTCATAGACGGTCGTCTGCGGTTCGACCGATTTGCCCGCCAGCCGGTCGGTACCGTTGAACACGAACGCGGCGTTCCACGCGCTGCCGTTCGTCGAGCCGATCGCATAGGGCCGGTCGTGGGCGGGGAACAGCAGCGTCGCTCCGAGCCACGCCAGCGCGATCGCGACGTAGACGGCGCCGGCCGTGGTCAGCTGGAGCAGGCGCCGGCGGCGAGGCCCAGGCAGCCCCAGGTAGGCGAGCAGCGCGAGCCCGGGGAGCGCCACGAGCGACTCCAAGAGCTTCACGTCGAAGGCGACCCCGAGCATCGCCGCTCCCCCCAGCAGCCAGGTGTGGCGCCCGGTCTCGCACGCGCGTACGATCAGCCACAGCGCGAGCACGATCGACATCATCATCACCGCGTCCATCGTGTCGCTGCGCGAGGTGATCACCTCGACCGGCAGGACCGCCAGGGCGAGCGCCGCGGCGAGCGCCGCGGGCGTGCTCCACATACGCCTCACCGCCGCGAACAGCAGCCCCACGGCGGCGGTTCCCGCCAGCGCCTCGGGCAGCTTCAGCGTCGTCGCCGAGAACCCCAGCAGCTTCACGCTCGCCACCTGCAGCCACAGATCCACGGGCGGCTTGTCGATCGACACGCTCCCTCCCGGCTCGAATGCGCCGAAGAAGAAGTTGTGCCACGAAAGCTCCATGCTCCTGACCGCCGCGTCGTAGAACGGATCGGGTGGCACCTGACCGATGTGGATCAGCCGCAGCACGGCTGCCCCGGCGGTGATCAGGGCGATTGCGGTCCACTCGGGGTGTCCGGTCAGTCGTCTCATGGGCGAGGAACCACGCTAGTCTCTCGCCCGAGATGGCGACCGAGACAGGCGACGGCGAGGATCGGGCGGACGCGGCTCATGGGCCGCGGGAGTGTATGCCCTGTCGCGGCACCGGCCAGGTGATCTCCAACCTTGGCGGCACCGCGAACAAGGTCCCCTGTCCCTGGTGTGGCGGCGGCGGGGTGCGCCTCGCGGGCGTCGATGCCCAGGCATCCTGGCTCAGCAGGGACAGCAAGGCCACGGCCTCTCCCAAGTAGCGGTCTTTGCCGGCACGGTCATCCGTCCAGGGTCTTATGCAGCTATTAAGGTGACGCGCGCTGTGGTCGATGCACGGGCTGACAAAGCCAGTGCCGAGGCAAGGCAAGACGCCCGTTGGGTGTGTAGCAAAGCCGGCGGCTCTCGCAAGGGGGACGCATCGCCGCTCGAGGCGATTACCGAGGGCTGGCGCCCAAATCGGATCCTAGGAGGATTCAAATGCTGTATCGACTGCGCCAGCGTGCTTCAGATGAGGGTGGTTTTACTCTGATCGAGCTCCTGGTGGTTATCCTGATCATCGGCATTCTTGCCGCGATTGCTATTCCGTCGTTCTTGAATCAGAAGAGCAAGGCGTATGACGCCTCGGCGAAGGAGCTTGCTCGTACGGCTGAGACTACGGCGGAGACGTACGCGACCGACCACGAAGGTGGGTACGTGGGTATGACGACCGGTGCATTGCACACATACGAAACCGGCCTGCCGCTCTGCTCGGAAAGTGAAACCAACGCGTGTCTCTCATCTGTCTCAGGCGTGGCGGCAGAAACTTACACCGTGACCACCCAGGCGGCGAACACCAAAGACAAATTCTCGATTACCAGGGCTGCGGGTGGACTGATTAGCCGCACCTGCACGAGCGAAAAAACCGGTTGCTCGGGTGCCGCCTCCGGCAGTTGGTAGCTGGTTTGCCTCCGGAGCGTTGTGCTCCGGACGAAGGATGCATCGCAAAGAGGGGCGGCCCACGGGCCGCCCCTCTTGCATGCACGCTCAAGAGTAGCCCTGCTGCGGCCGATCAATCCCCATGGAGGCCATCACATTCGCGGGAGTGTTAGGAGCGATCCTCGGCTCGTTTCTAAACGTCGTCGCCTACCGTCTGCCGCGCCACGAGTCGCTCATCACCCCGGCCTCGCACTGTCCCAAGTGCGGGACGCCGGTCAAGCCATATGACAACATCCCAGTCCTCTCCTGGTTGTTGTTGCGCGGCCACTGCCGTGGTTGCGGCGCCTCCATATCGGTTCGCTACCCGCTTGTCGAGGCGGGTACCGCTGTGCTCTGCGTCGGCGCCGTGCTGGCCCACCACACCGCCGCCGGGATCGCCCTGAGCGTCGTGCTGATCCTGCTCATTGTGCCCGCGGCGCTGATCGACCTCGAGCACCGCATCATCCCCAACCGCATCACCGCGCTTGGCGTCGTGCTCGCGCTTGTCATCGGCCTCGCGCTCGACCCCGCCGGCGAGCCCGAACGGCTGATCGCGGGCGCCGCCGCGGGTGGATTCCTGCTGCTCGCGGCGCTGGCCTACCCGGGCGGCATGGGCATGGGCGACGTCAAGCTCGCCGCGATGATGGGGCTGTTCCTCGGAAGGGTAGTAGCCCCGGCGATCCTGATCGCGCTGCTCGCGGGCGTGCTCGTCGGCGCCGTGATCATGGCGCGCAAGGGGGCGCATGTTGGGCGCAAGACCGCGATTCCCTTCGGCCCCTTCCTCGCGCTGGGGGCGCTCGTCGCCGTCTTTGCCGGGCAAGGCATCGTCGAGGTCTACGTCAATCACTTCCTGCACTAAAGCGTCGTCGCCTTCCCGCCGATACCCCTCCTGCGGGCGATCCACTCCGCTCTTGAAGCACTCCCATCGAGATGCAAACCCCCTCCCTGAAACTCAACCTCGGCCTCAACCTCGGCCGCCGCTCCGGTCCCGACGTCGTCGGCCTGGACATCCAGCCCGGGCTCATCGCGGCCGTGCAGGCGCGCGTGAACGGCTCGGTCCTGGCCGAGCGAGCGGCGGCCCTGCCGCTCGCCTCCGACACCGTCCGTGAGGGCGAGGTGGTCGACGAGGGCGCGCTCAGCGACGCCTTGCGCGAGCTGTTCGGCGACAGCAAGCTGGGCAAGCGCGTCCGCGTCGGCGTCGCCAACCAGCGCACGGTGCTGCGCACGCTCGAGCTGCCCCCGGTGACCGATCGCAAGGAGCTGGCCGCCGCGGTGATGTTCCAGGCGCAGGACCAGGTGCCGATGCCGCTGAACAACGCCGTGCTCGACTTTCACCCACTCGGCGTGGTCGATACGCCGGCGGGTCCCCGCCAGCGGGTGGTGCTCGTCGCCGCCCAGCGCGACATGGTCGAGCGACTGCTCGCCGCCGTCCGCGGCGCCGGCCTGCGCCCGGAGGGCATCGACCTGTCCGCCTTCGCGCTGATCCGTTCGCTCTACCGTTCTGATGAGGAGCACGCCGGACGCGTGCTCTACCTGAACGTCGACGGGCTGACGAACCTCGCGATCGCCGAGGGGACGACCTGCCGCTTCACCCGCGTAGTGGGCAGCGGCCTCGAGGGTATGGCCGGCGAGCTAGCCGAGCGTCGCGGCATCGCGCTGACGGAGGCCCGCGCATTGCTCAACGCCGTCGACCTCACGGCGCCCGCGGTCGTCGCGGAGAGCGCGACCGCGCCTATGGAGACCTTGCCCGAGGAGACCACATTCGCGGCTGGTGAGGAGAACCCATCCGAGGTGGTTCCAGATGAGCCCGCAAGCTCTGAGGATCAAGACGAGCACGAGATCGCCATGAGCTACTCAGAGCTGTCCTCCGCATCTGTGGCGCCCGTCTCAGCAGAGCCGGCGGCGTCCGATGCGGACGTGCGCGTGGTGCTCGAGAACGGCATCCGCGAGATCGCCGGCGAGGTGCGCAACTCGCTCGACTTCCACCGCTCTCAGGAGGGCGGTGGAGAGGTCTCTCGGATCGTGCTGAGCGGCTCCGCGCTCGATCTCCCCGGCTTCGCCGCCGCCCTGCAGGCCCAACTTGGCGCCGAGGTTCACGCGGAGACGGTCGGCTTGGCCGATGGGAGCCTCGACGGCGCGGTCTCCACACATCGCCTCGCGATCGCCGCCGGCCTCGCCGCTACCGAGGTGCACCAATGAGGGCCGTCAACCTCATCCCGGCGGACCAGCGCGGCGGTTCGACCATCGGCGCCGGGCGCTCGGAAGGCGCCGCCTACGCGGTGCTCGGCCTGCTGGCCGCGCTCGCTCTGATGGCGCTGCTCTACGGCATGGCTGACCGCCAGATCTCGAGCCGCCGCGCTCAGGTCGCCTCGCTCACCGCCCAAGCACAGCGGACGCAGATGCGGGCCACCGAACTCGCGCCCTACACCAGCTTCATGGCGCTGCGCGAACAGCGCATGCAGGCCGTCTCGGATCTCGTCGACTCGCGCTTCGACTGGGCGCACGCCTTCCACGAGCTCGGCCGTGTGCTCCCGTCCCAGGCCACGATCTCCTCGCTCACCGGCACGATCGGCGCGGCCTCCGCGACGGCCGTGGCTCCCGCGGCCGCGCGCGCCGGCGCCTCCACCGCGGCCGCAGGCACGACGGTGACCTCCGCCACCCCGCCGGGCAGCGTCCCGACCTTCACCCTCAGCGGCTGCGCCAGGAGCCAGTCCGCGGTTGCGCTGACGCTCGATCGCCTGCGCCTGATCGACGGGGTCGGTGAAGTGACACTCGAGAGCTCCACCAAGGCTGGCGGGACCGGCGGCTCTGGCGGCGGCGGGTGCTCCGGCAGCGACCCTGTCTTCGCCGTGCAGGTCTCCTTCGACCCGCTTCCGGCCGTCTCCACGACGGGCTCTTCGACCTCGGGCTCGACAGCGACCGCCTCTGACACAGCGACGCCCACGACATCGATTGGAGGCTCGCGATGACCGGCCGCGACCGTATCGTTCTGATCAGTGCCGTGACGCTCGTCGTGATCGCCGCCGTCTGGCTGCTAGCCATCGCGCCTGAGCGTGAACAGGCCTCCAAGCTCTCAACAGAAGTAAGCACGGCGCAGACCCAGCTCTCCGCCGCCGAAGGCCAGGTGGCCAGCGCCCGCCAGGCGCAATCGCAATACGCAACCGCGTACGCCTCGATCGTGAGCCTCGGCAAAGCCGTGCCGCCCGGCCAGGAAGTCCCATCGTTGATCTATCAGCTCGATCAGGCGTCCAACCAGAAGCACGTCGAATTTTCCTCGATCACCTCCAGCTCGGGCGCCTCCAGCTCGAGCGCCTCCACCGCTGCCGCGACAGGCTTCACCGAGATGCCGTTCACGTTCGTCTTCAACGGCGGCTACGAGGACCTCTACCACCTGTTCCAGCAGCTCAACGGCTTCACCGTGCGCACCGCCTCCGGTGGCCTCGAGGTCAGCGGCCGCCTGCTCACGATCCAGAGCGTCAAGCTGTCCCCCGTCACAAGCTCTGGCGCCGAAAAGGGCGCCGAAAAAATGACGGGCACGATCACCGCGACCGCCTACGTGCTGCCCGCGAGCCAGGGGCTGACCGGCGGGGCGACGGCAAGCTCTCCCGCGGGCGTGGCGGCGCCCGCGTCCTCGACCTCTGGAGCCGCGAGCTCCCCGACGGCTCCCGCGATCGTGAGGGTGAACCCATGAGCGAGTTCGTGCATTCCCTGAAGGCCGACCTGCTGGACAGGCGCCTGCTGCCGATCCTGGCTCTGGTCGGGGTCGCGCTGGTGGCCGCCGTGGCCTACGCCGTGCTCGGCGGGGGCGGCTCGACAGCCACCACCCCAGCGGCGACCTCGACGACGCCCGTCGCAAAGGGCGCCTCGGGCATCGCCGTCAGCCAGGCCCCGACGAACCCGAATCAGGCGGTGGCCGAGATCACCAGCGGCGCCTCGCACCAGCGCGGAGGAGCCTCGCGCAACCCGTTCACGCCGCTGCCCGGTACGAAGGCGACGACCTCCAGCACCAGCGCTTCGGCCAAGTCCACGGCGCCCACCACCTCCGGGTCGGGCTCGTCCTCGCAGGGTCAGGGCAGTGGAGGAACGACGCCCGCGCCCGCCAAGCCATCTCCGGCGAAGCCCAAGCCCACGATCGTCTACCACGTCGCCGTGCTGTTCGGCGTGGCTCCCACCGGCACGCCACCGCAGAGCTCGCAGCTGACGCCGTATGAGAACCTCAAGCTCCTCACGCCCCTGCCCTCGTCTACGCAGTCGCTGCTGGTGTTCAGAGGCGTCGTCGCCGGGGGCAAGAGCGCTACCTTCACGCTCGTGGGCGAAGCGATCCTGCACGGCGACGGGGACTGCCTGCCCAGCGCGTCGCAGTGCCAGGCGATCGACCTGAAGCCTGGTCAGGCCGAGCAGCTCGAATACCTTCCAGCAAGCGGTCCGGCGACCGTCTATGAACTGCGGGTCGTGAGCATCTCCTCGAGCAATGCGTCCGCCGCCAAGGCCGCAAGCGCCTTCCACACCGAGTCGAAGGCTGGGCGTGAACTGCTGCGCCGCGCCGGACTCACCGCACTGCCCTGGCTGCATTACTCAGCGGACAAGGGTGTGCTCGTGTTCGCCGGTCACCCGGCGTCTGTCGCCGGCGCCTACCCAGGCCGCTGAGCGGCGGCGCCACAAGCGCCGAGTCCCGAGCAAATAAGCTAAGGCGGAGATGAGCCTCCGCCTGATCACCGCCGGCGAGTCGCACGGCCCCGGCCTCACATGCATAGTCGAGGGCCTGCCCGCGGGCCTCGAGCTGCGCCCGGAGGATCTGAACGAGGACATGGCTCGCCGCCAGCTTGGTCACGGCCGGGGCGGGCGCATGAAGATCGAGCGCGACACCGCTGAGGTCACGGGAGGAGTCCGCCATGGCCGCACGCTCGGTGGCCCGGTTGCCCTGCAGGTCGCCAACCGCGACTACGCCAACTGGGAGGAGCGCATGAGCCCGTGGCCGGTTGGGGAAGAGATCAATGAGGTGCACCTGCCGCGCCCCGGGCACGCCGACCTGGTGGGCACGCAGAAGTACAAGCAGTCAGACGTGCGCAACATCCTCGAGCGCGCCTCCGCGCGCGAGACCGCCGCACGCGTGGCCGGCGGGGGGCTGTGCAAGGCGTTCCTGCGCGCGCTCGGCGTGAGCGTGTACTCGCACGTCATCCAGATCGCCTCCGTGCACGCGCCCGAGCGCGAGGGCGCGCTGAGCGCGGAGGACTTCGCGCAGGTCGATGAGTCACCGGTGCGCTGCCTGGACGCCGCGGCAACGAAGGCGATGGTGCGCGAGATCGACAGGCTGCGCAAGGCCAACGAGTCACTCGGCGGCGTGTTCGAGGTGCACGCGTTCGGCTTGCTGCCGGGCCTCGGCTCGCACATCTCCTGGGAGGAGCGCCTGGACGGGCGCCTGGCGATGGCGATCTGCTCGATCCAGGCGATCAAGGGCGCGGCGATCGGCGATGCCTTCGCGGTCGCCGGCCTGCCCGGCTCTGAGGCGCACGATGAGATCTTCTTCTCTGAGGAGCGTGGCTACTTCCGTGAGACCAACCACGCGGGGGGCCTCGAGGGCGGCATGACCAACGGCAGCCCGCTGATCGTGCGCGGCGCGATGAAGCCGCTGCCGACGCTGACCAAGCCGCTGCGCTCGGTGGACACGGAGACCCACGCGCCGGCACAGGCGCTGCGCGAGCGCACCGACTCCTGCACGGTGCCCGCCGCCGGGGTGGTGGCGGAGGCGATGGTCGCGCTCGTGCTCGCGGACGCCTACCGGCGCAAGTTCGGCGGCGACCACATCGACGACGTGCTCGAGGCCGTCCGCGCCTACGAGGAGCGGATCGGATGGCCACGCTAGATAGAGCGCTTGTCTTCATCGGCTTCATGGGGGCCGGGAAGACCACGGCCGCCCATGAGGTGGCTGACGCCCTGGGTGTGGACGCGCTCGACAGCGACGCGTTGCTCGAGGAGCGCCTGGGGCATTCGATCGCCGAGGAGTTTGCCCGCAGCGGCGAGGAGGCCTTCCGAGCCAAGGAGGAGGAGCTCGTCTGCGAGCTGCTCGGGGATTCTGGATCCCCCCAAACGGTGATCGCGCTCGGGGGTGGCAGCGTCCTGTCCGAACGTGTCCGCGCGGCGCTCGAGCCCCATCTGACGGTCTTGCTGGAGGTTGACGTGGAGGAGGCCTGGAAGCGTGCCGGTGGCGTGAGTCGTCCCCTGTCACGCGATCGGGACGCCTTCGCGATGCTCTACGAAGAGCGCAGGCCGCTGTACGAAGAGCTGGCCGACGCGTTCCTGCCACCAGGTCCGCGCGGCATCACGGATGTCGCCGAGGCCTCGACCCGTCCCGCCTCCGGCACGCCTGCCGTGGCCGTGCGCGCGCTCCCCGCGCTGCGCGCCCTGGCGGCCGCTCCCGCAGGCACGCGTCTGCTGTGGGCCACCGCGGAGTCGGGGGAGTACCCGGTGTTCATCGGCTCGGGCCTGCTGGCAAACGGGGGATGGTCTGAGGCGATGTGGCCGATGGACCGCTCGGTGTCGCGCGGCTGGTGCGTCAGCGACGAGACGGTCGCGGCGCTGTACGCTCCGCCGCCCGGCGCGGTCGAGGCGCTCGTGACGATCCCGCCGGGCGAGCGGCACAAGACGCTCGCGAGCGCCGAACGCGTGTGGCACGAGCTGGTCGCCGACGGCATGACCCGCTCCGACCACGTGGTCGCGCTCGGCGGCGGCGTCGTCGGCGACCTCGCCGGCTTCTGCGCCGCCACTTACCAGCGCGGCGTCCCCATCGTGCACGTCCCCACGACGCTCGTCGCTCAGGTCGACTCCGCCTACGGCGGCAAGACCGGCGTCGACCTGCCCGAGGCCAAGAACTACGTAGGGGCCTACCACCAGCCGGCGGGCGTGCTCGTCGACCCCGACACCCTCGCGACGCTGCCGCCCGCCGAGCTCGCCGCCGGCTGGGTCGAGGTGCTGAAGACGGCGCTGATCGCGGGCGGCGTCCTGTGGGAGCTTGTGTCCTCCGTGCCCGGATGCGATGGGGACGAGCGCACGATCCTCGACTGCGCGCGCACGAAGCTCACCATCGTGGCCACCGACGAGCGCGACGCCGGCCAGCGCCAGGTCCTGAACCTCGGGCACACCGTCGGCCACGCGATCGAGACCGTCACCGGCTACGCCCGCTACCGCCACGGCGAAGCCGTCGGTCTCGGGCTGCTGGCCGCGCTGCGGCTCTCCGGCGCCGATGCCTTGCGCGAGCAGGTGCGCGAGCTGCTGCTCGCCCGTGGTCTCCCCGTCGCGCTCGACGGCACGGGGGTGGGGATCGAGGAGATCGTTGCCGCGACCCTGCGCGACAAGAAGCGCTTCGGCGCCGGCAGTTCGGTGCCATTCGTGCTCCTCGATGCTCCCGGCGAGGTGCGCATCGGCTGTCACGTGCCGCAGGACGAGCTGAGCGCCGCAGTGGCAGAGTTGGCGCGATGACCAGCACATACCGCATCGAGGTGATGCACGGGGTCAACCTCGACCAGCTCGGCCGCCGCGACCCGCTGCTCTACGGCACGCTCACGCTCACCGAGCTGGAGCGGCAGATCGAGGACGACGCCCGCGAGCTCGGCCTGCAGACCAGCTTCTTCCACACCAACCACGAGGGCGCATTCGTCGAGCGCCTGCACTCGTTGCGGGGCCCGCCCACCCAGGCCGACGCGATCCTCCTCAATCCCGGCTCCTGGACGCACTACGCGTGGGCGATCCGCGACGCGCTCGAGATCGCGGCGCTGCCGGCGCTCGAGATCCACCTATCCGATGTCGAGGCGCGCGAGCCGTGGCGGCGCGTCTCGGTGATCCGCGATCTCTGCTTCGCGACGATCTCCGGGCGCGGCCCCGACGGCTATCGCGATGCGCTGGAGCTGCTGCGCGAGGAGCTCGGGAAGACACTTCCATGACTCGCGCCACGCGCTTGGCGGAGGATCTGCGTGAGCGCGAGGTGGACGTGCTGCTCGTCGGGACGCTCATCGATGTGCGTTATCTGACCGGCTTCACCGGCAGCAGCGGGCTGGCGCTGATCGTCGCCGATGCGGCCGATCGATCGAAGCTCGGCCGGCACCGCTTCTTCACCGACTTTCGCTACACCACCCAGTCGGCCGAGGAGGTCCCAGACATATTCGCGCGTGCGATCGTCACGGGCGATCTGCTCGAGGCCGCCGTCCATTCACTGGGCGCTGCGGGCGGGCGGCTGGGATTCGACGAGGCGAGCCTCACCGTCAAGCAGCATACGCGCCTGCGCGAGCTGCTGGGAGAGCGATGGGAGCTGGTCCCGTCCGCCGGCGCGGTCGAGCGCCTGCGGGCGGTCAAGGACGTCGCTGAGATAGCCCACATACGGGCCGCCGCTGAGCTCGCCGACGAGGCGTTGCGGGGGGTTCTCGAAGACGGGGTCGTCGGTCGCGCCGAGCGCGAGATCGCGATCGCCCTCGAGCTGCGCATGCGCAGGCTCGGCGCCGAGGGTCCGAGCTTCCCGTCGATCGTCGCCGCGGGCGCCCACGGCGCCCTTCCGCACGCCCAGCCGCGGGCGGATGAGATCCCCAAGGATGTGCTGCTGACGATCGACTGGGGCACGCTGTACGAGGGCTACTGCTCGGACTGCACGCGCACGTACGCCACCGGCGAGCGGATCTCGACAGAGGCGCGTGAGATCTACGAGCTCGTGCTCTCGGCTCAAACCCGGGCGCTCACCGCTTTGCGGGCCGGCCCGAGCGGCCGCGAGCTCGACGCGGTCGCACGCGAGGTGATCGAGCGTGCCGGCCACGGCGAGCACTTCGGCCATGGCCTCGGTCATGGGGTTGGCATGGAGGTCCACGAGGGGCCTCGTCTGTCGCGCACCGCCGGCGAGGAGCCGATCGTGGCCGGCAATGTCGTTACGATCGAGCCCGGCGTCTACCTACCCGGTGAATATGGCGTGCGGATCGAGGATCTCGTGGTCGTCGGCGAGGATGGCGGGGAGGTCCTCACCGGCCTGTCGAAGGACCTGACGGTCATCTCCTGAGCACGCGCCCCCGCGATCAACGCGCCGAACGTGCCAGCGCAAGCGGCTCGGCGCGACCGGAAGCTCGGTTGGTCCAGGGGGAG